>Ga0137428_1000304_pt1 | contig 21782 bp, 30 predicted proteins | sample EasRivERMZT718_2_FD_102305 | JGI IMG/M metagenome (GOLD analysis project Ga0137428, IMG submission 102305) | Soil microbial communities from meander-bound floodplain in the East River, Colorado, USA - East River MetaG ERMZT718_2 | ecosystem: Environmental > Terrestrial > Soil > Floodplain ...
GGTTTGTCGCCGGTCAGGCGGGTCCAAACGCCAGTCGCGTGAGTGCGCGACGACACGACACAGGGGAAAGAGGGCCATGAACGACATCGACAAGGCCATCCAGGGCGCCACCGTCATCAAGTCGGTGGACATCAGCGGGACGTTCGGCCCGACAGGCCGGCCCTTCGTCCTTCAAGTGCCAGTGGACATGGATGAGGCCGAAGCCCTGTCTCTTGCGGGGGCGCTGGCGGCGATGCCGTCCAGGCTCAGGCAGGCGCGTGGCCCGCAGATCGTGGTCCCGAAGCCAGTGTTGGTACGACAGTGACATCCGGTGGCCCGAGGGTCCGCAGCGGCCCTCCACCAGATCCCAACGCCCTCCGCAGGGAGCGCGACAACGGCACATGGACGACGCTCCCATCCCATCGTGACGGCCCGACGCCGCTGTGGCCGCTGACCCGCGCGTCGAAGCGCGAGCAGGGGCTATGGGACAGCCTGTGGTCGCTTCCCCAGGCTGTCATGTGGGAGCGGTCCAAACAGCATGGCGAGGTCGCGGTCTACGTCCGCCAGTTCGCCCGCGCCGAAGGGCGTGACGCCTCGGCGGCCGACAGGACGCTCCTGCTGCGGATGATGGAAGCCCTCGGGCTGTCCCAGCCCGGACTCGCCCGCAACCGCTGGCGCATCGAGGATGAGCAGGCCGCGCCACGTCAGCGGGTCGCTGTCGGCGGTGCCTCGGTGAGAGACCGCTTCAGGGTCGTGGATGGAACCGGGTAAGCCCCTGTGGGTCGCCCTGGCGTGGATCGAGGCCCACTGCGTCGTCCCTGACGGCTTCAAGCGTGGCGAGCCCTTCAAGCTCTACGCCTACCAGGGCGCTTACCTCCGAGACTTCTACGCCGTCCGCGAGGATGCCGTCTGGAAGCCCGAGAGCCCGGACCTCGCGACCGCGTTCGTGTACCGCCGTGGCATCCTCGTCGGGCCGCAGAAGGTCGGCAAGAACCCGCTCATCGCTGCCCAGGTGACGCTCGAGGGCGTCGGGCCGGCGCTGTTCGCCGGTTGGGCTGGTACGGACGAGGGCTATGTCTGCGCCGAGCACGGCTGCCGGTGCGGCTTCGAGTATCACTATGAGCCCGGTGAGCCGAAGGGCATGGCCTGGCCCACGCCACTCATCCAGATCACGGCCTTCTCGGAGGAGTCGACCGAGAACACCTACGACGCCCTCCGGCCGATGATCGAACTCGGGCCTCTCGCGGACGTCATCCCGAAGACGGGCGAGGAGTTCATCCGCCTGCCGGGTGGTGGACGCATCGACACCGTCACATCATCAGCCCAGTCTCGTCTCGGCCAGCGCGTCACCTTCGTTCCCCAGGACGAGGTAGGCATCTGGACGCCGACGAACAAGATGACGAGGGTGGCCGACACCCAGTACCGTGGCCTCGCGGGCATGGGCGGGCGGGCCAGCCTCACCACCAACGCCTGGGATCCCGCCGAGGGCAGCGTCGCGCAGCGCGAGTACGAGTCGGCGGCCACCGACATCGCCCGCCACTTCGCCCAGCCGCCCCGCACGCTCTCATACGGCAACAAGGCCGAGCGGCGCAAGATCCACCGCACCGTCTATCCACCCGATGTCCTCAAAGAGAACAACGGCCACATCGACCTCGACTCCATCGAGGCGGAGGCCGCGGACCTCGTGGAGAAGGACGCCGCCCAGGCGGAGCGTTTCTACGGCAACCGGCTCGTGGCTGGTGCCGGCGCAGCGGTGGACGCGGCTGTGTGGGAAGACCTGTCGCGTCGGACTGGCGTGAGCCCCGGCGCCTACATCGGCATCGGCTTCGATGGCAGCTTCAGCCAGGACAGCACGGCCCTCATCGGCTGCACGCCCGAAGGTCATTCGTTCGTCCTGGGCATCTGGGAACGCCCACCAGGCGCCCCTTCGGGCTGGCGCATCCCCCGCCTTGCCGTGGCGGCGGCGGTCGAGGAGGCGTTCAGCAAGTACCGCGTCGGGCGGATGCTCTGCGACCCATGGAAGTGGGAGACGGAACTTGAGATGTGGGCCGAGAAGCACGGCGAGGAGGTCGTCCTGGCCTTCAACACGAACCAGACCACCCGCCACGCGGCGGCGCTGTCCCGGTGGCTCACCGGCATCTCCGAGAGCACCCACACTCATGACGGCGATGACCGACTCCGCGATCACGTCCTGGCCGCCCATCTCAAGAAGGTCCGCCCGACCCAGACCGAGGACGGCCGGACCCTGTACGTCCTCGCCAAAGGTGACGACGGTCGCAAGATCGACGCCGCGGTCGCCGATGTCCTCGCCTACGAAGCGGCGATGACCATGCCGCCCGCCCCTCCGCCGTTCGTCTCGGTCTACGAGACGAGGGGTGTCCTCAGCGTGTGACCCTTATCAGAGGGTGGGGTCCAGCCGCACCCTGTAGTCAGAGGACGGCCATAGGCGCCCGTCGCGTTCTTCGCATCGAACGATGAGTCGTGCGCGGTATCGGCGTCCAGCGAGGATGACCGTCGCGCCGTGCGGGATGGTGGGCGACCCGTCCGAATAGGTGGCGATGGGGAACTCCGGGGGTCTTACCTTCGATGGATCGACGCTCACTCGCACTCCCCTGACTACGCAACTGTCTCGCCATCCTACTACTCAGGAGACCACATGCGACGCATCGCTACCGCTCTGCGCGCCCTAGTCCAAGACACGATCGGGCTCGAGGGCGCGTTCACCGTCGCCGGTCTCGTCGGCCTCGCCTTCGTGGCGTGGACGCTCTATTGGCTGGCTGGCGTCGCGGTCGTGTCCGTCATGTGCCTCGTCATCGGGATCGCCCTCGCCAAGCCAGCCCCGAGGTAAGCGATGGGACTCTTCGCTACTCGCTGGTCTGAACGGAAGGGGGTCGGTTATCCAGCCATCGGCTGGCAGCCGACGACGAACTGGAACCGGGTCACGACCACGGGCCAGTACATCTCCGAGGACAAAGCCAACACGGTCGCGGCGTGGTACGCCGGCATCCGGCGCATCGCGCAGGACGTGTCGACGCTGCCGCTGATCGTGTACCGGCGTGTCGGGCGCTCCAAGCACCGCGCCATGGACCACCCGCTGTACCGGGTGCTGCACGACTCCCCGAACCCGGAGATGACATCGGTCGTCTTCCGCGAGACGCTACAGGCGCACGTGCTGGCCTGGGGCAACGGCTACGCCGAGAAGGAACTAGACCGGGGCAACCGGGTCAAGTACCTGTGGCCGATGCGCCCGGACCGGATGACGGTCGGCTACGACCAGAACGGCAAGCGGGTCTATGACTACGTCATGAAGCCCGGAGCCGCCCCGACCAGGCTGTCGGCCGAGCGCGTGTTCCACATCCCCGGCCTCGGCTTCGACGGGCTCGTCGGCTACTCGCTCCTGACGCTGGCTCGCGAGACGCTGGCCGGCATCCTCGGGCTGCGTGAGTACGACAACCGGGTGCTCGCCAACGATGCACGTCCAGGCGTCATCCTGACGCACCCCGAGACGCTGTCGCAGCTTGCGCGCGAGAACATCGAGAAGTCCTGGGAGGACAGGCACGGCGGCTTCTCGAAAGCCGGCCGCATGGCGCTGCTCGAGGAGGGCATGACCGTCACCGCGCTCACCCTGCCGCGCGATGACATGCTGTTCATCGAGGACGCCAAGTGGCAAGTCGCCGAGATCGCGCGCTGGATCGGGATCGCGCCGCACAAGATCGGCGACCTTGAACGGGCGACGTTCTCGAACATCGAGGAACAGAACATCGACCACGTCTCCTCGACCATCCAGCCATGGTGCACGCGCTGGGAGCAGCAGATCAACAAGGATCTCCTGACCGAGCCCGATGTCTTCGCCGAGCATCTGATGGATGCGGCCCTTCGCGGCAAGACGCTAGAGCGCTACCAGGCGAACGCCCTCGCTGTCGACAAGCTCGCCCTCACGCCGAATGAGTGGCGTGAGCGCGAGAACCAGAACCCGGTCCCGTGGGGTGATGAGCCTGTCCGTGGGCCGAACAACACCGCACCCGAGCCGGTGCCAGCGCAGGAGGTCTGATGGACCGCAAGCTATTCGCTCCGGGCGGCGTGAAGCTCGACGACCAGGGCCACATCCTGGCTGCGTTCGCGCAACTGAACAAGATCGACAGCGACGGCCACGTCACACGGGCCGGCGCCTTCCCCCAGAAGTCGGTCCCGATGTCCGCCTACGGCCACACCTCCTGGGACGGAGCCCTGCCTGTCGGCAAGGGTGACATCTTCGAGGACGGGGGATGGGCGGTCTTCGAGGGCGACTTCTTCATGGGCACGACCCACGGCCATGACGCCTACGTCACGGTCAAGGAACTGGGCGAACTCGCCGAGTACAGCTACGGCTACGTCATCCTCGGCTCCGAGCGGGGCCAGCACGAAGGCAAGCCAGTCACCTTCCTCGACTCCCTCGACGTGTTCGAGGTGTCCCCTGTCCTCAAGGGTGCCGGCGTCGGTACCCACACCATCGCGATCAAGAGCGACGCGCCGGGTACAGGCGCGCCGTATGCCGAGCATCTGTCCTGGTACGTGGGCGGTCTCTCGGCGCTCCTCGAGCGGACGCAGGACCGCAAGGCGTTCCGTGAGGCCGAGGGTCGGACCCTCAGCCAGAACGACACCGCCCTGCTGACGGAGTTGCTTGCGACTCTGCCCGCGCACGCTGAGGCCATCAAGGCGCTCCTCGCCCAGCCCGTCGACCCCGCGGTCGTCGAGCGTGCGCGGACGAGCCTGATGGTGGAGATCGAACGGGCTAGGAGCCTGGGCGTCCCCGTCTGACGCCACCCCACTCACGCAACCCCTAGGCCCCCGGAAACACCGGGGGTCTTCTCATCGGAGATACCCCCATGCCTACCGCAGCCGAGCTTCGTGCTGATCTGGACACGAAGCGCGCTGGTGCAGCGGCGTTCCTTGATGCGTTCAAGAGCGCTGACGGCCAGTACGACATGCCGACGTCCAAGGTCGGTGAGTATCGCAAGCGCAACGACGAGATCACCGATGTCGCTCGTCAGTGGGAAGCCGCTGTCGAGTCCGAGAAGGCTGATGCCGTCGAGGCGATCAAGTCCGAGTCGCAGGGTCGCATCATCCCCGGCGAGGTCAAGGACAGCGCGCCTGCGCGCATCGAGACGAAGGCCCAACTGGACGCCTCTTTCAAGGGCGCGTTCCAGAAGTACGGAAAGGCCATCGCCGACTACCAACTCGACGACCCGCCCATCCGCTTCAACATCCCGGCCGACCTCAAGACGGTCGTGACCATCGGGACGAGCTACGTCACGCAGCCGTCGCACGTCGGACAGGTCGAGTCAGCCCTGTACTTCGGGGATGCCGAGCCATTCTTCCCGCATGGCACCGTCGACTCAGCGTCGGTCGTGGGTTACATCCAGACGACCGATACCGACAATGCCGCCTTCGTGGCGGAGGTCAACGCCGCGACCGACTCCGCGTTCGTGTGGACGCCCGTGACCGATGAGGTCGAGGACGTGCAGACATGGATCCCCGCGTCACGCAACCTGCTCTCTGACGAGTCGCAGATGCAGTCGACGATCACAGGGATGCTCGCCAAGCGTCTCCAGAAGGTGGTCAGCAACAAGATCCTCAATGGCTCGGGCACGACCCCGATCATCTGGGGCGTCTTCATCCGGACCGGCTTCCAGACCCAGGCGAAGGGCGCCGATCCGACGTTCGACGCTATCCACAAGGCCATGACGAAGGTCCGCGTCACTGGTGACGCCGAACCGAACCTCGCGGTCTTCCATCCCAACGACTGGGAGGAGATCCGCCTGACCCGCACCGTCGATGGCGTGTACATCCTGGGCAACCCGACAGAGGCCGGCCCGATGCGTATCTGGGGCCTCCCGGTCATCACCTCCACGGGCATGACCGAGGGCACGGGTGGCGTCGTGGACACTTCGTACACGACCATCTTCGAGAACGGTGGCCTCACGGTCGAGGTCTCGACCGAGCACAGCACGTACTTCACCGAGCGCAAGATGGCGATCTCGCTGGTCCGCCGCCTAGCGGCGTTCCACTACCGGCCGTCCGCTGCTGCGACGATCACGGGTATCTAAGCCATGCCCGTCATCAGCGGAGGGGTCGTCCAAGGCCCCGGTCGCATCCTCCAGCAAACCATCAGGTTCACCGAGGCGGCGGGCAACAACGCGGCCGGCACGTACAACGGGTCGGTCACGATCCCCGCCTATGCGCTGATCCTCGACATCATCATCTACGGCCAGGCCCTCTGGAATAGCTCTGGTGCTGCCGGCCTCATCGTCGGCGATACCCAGGGTTCGGGGTCGCCTGACCCTGACGGCCTGGTCGCGACCGTCGACCTCAAGGCCACCGACCTCCTGGCGGCCGAGGGCATCTCGCTCTCGGGCGGCACGGGGCTGGCTGGCGGCAAGGTCGGCGCTGACATCGCCAACTCGCAGTTCAACCGCCGACGCCTCACCGTCGAGCGGATCATCACGGGCACGGTGACGATGGCCGCAGCCAGCGGGACGACCGGTGTGACCGACCTGACGGTCATCTACACCGACCCCACCACCGTCATCGCCGCCACGTTCACGGCTTCGTAAGCGATGACGGTCTATGTGACCGCCGATTGGTCTCGGGTCGTCCCCATGGACGACCCCGAGGCCGCATTCGGCGTGGACGAGAGCGACATCGACAGCCGAGGGCTCCGACCCCAGGTCGAGGCCCTTCGGAACCCCGTGCCCGAGCCTGTACCAGAGGCGAAGGAAGCTCCGACCCCGCCCAACAAGTCGGCCAGTCGGCCGGCCACCAAGTAGGAGCCCACGATGGCCTACCCGATCGCGGCATACGACGCGCTGCCGCTCTACAACATGGCGCGTCAGGGCAAGATCTTCACCGGCAACATCGCTGCTGCCGGTGTGGTGCTGCCCATCTATTCCAACAACACGCAGCAGTGCGGTCTCTGGAACCCGGCCGGGTCGGGTAAGGACCTGATCCTGCTCCGGGTCTCGATGACCTACGTCGATACGACCGGTGCTGCTGGTGGCTACGTCATCAGCCAGCTTACGGGCCTCGGCTCGGCGGTCGCCACCGGCACGAGCATCACAGCCTTCACGGAGACGACCCCTGTCTCCGACTACCCCGGTGGTGGGTTCACCTCCGTCGCCAAGTTCGGCCAGGGCGCGACCCTGACCATCGTCGGCGCGTCGGCCACCATCAAGCGCAACCTCGGCCTCAACCAGCTAGTCACCACGGCCGCCGATGCGACCACGGTGCCGTGGAAGACCGACTTTCAGTTCGACGGCGATGTCGTCGTCCCGGCTGGTACGGCCATCTTCCTCGCTGGCAATATCGCGACCCTCTCCAAGTGGTCCGGGTCTCTGACCTGGGCTGAGGTCACGGTCGGCTCGTAGCCATGACTCGGACGGCCTATGACCGCATGGCGGGCAAGCTCGGCACGTCCGACCTCGAGGACTACGAGGCTTTCGTCACGCACACCACTACCGGCAGTGCCGGTATCCCCGGTGAGCCTGGCCCACGGGGACCGGCCGGACCGCAAGGTCTGGCCGGTCCCATGGGACCGCAGGGCGTACCGGGTGCCGCTGGCGCTCGCGGCATCCCCGGCGAGACCGGGCCACAAGGACCAGTCGGCGAGGTCGGCCCTCCGGGCATCTCCGGCACTCCTGGCATCCCTGGACTCGAAGGTCCCGAGGGCCTGCCTGGACCGCAGGGCATCCAGGGCATCCAGGGCTTGCAGGGCATCCCTGGCATCCCCGGCACTCCGGGTGCTGTGGGCGCCGGCATCGTCGCCGGCCTCATCGTCATGTGGTCCGGCTTGGTCGCCAACATCCCGTCCGGCTGGGTCCTTTGCAACGGCCAGAACGGTACCCCAGACCTCCGTGACCGCTTCATCAAGGGCGCATCGGGGAACCCAGGTGCCACCGGAGGCTCCACCACCCACACGCACGCCGCGCATACCGGCGTCATCAATCACACGCATCCCGTCACCGACCCCGGCCATACGCATCCGTTCTTCCCGCGGACGGCCGCGACCGGTGCCGTGTCCTCGATCGTCACGGGGACGCTCGACACCTCCTCGACCATCGCTGGGCCGAACCAGCCGCACATCCAGTCGGCCACGACCGGCATCACCACGGCGAATCCGGCTGGCGGCGTCTCCTCGCTGACCCACGACTCGCCGAGCCATGAGCCGCCGTACTTCGCGCTGTGCTTCCTGATGAAGACGTAGGGGCCTGATGACTGTCGCTGTCACCACCACCGCAGAAGCGCTAGACGCCAGCGAGCTAGGGGTCGATGTCGCCGACTTCCTGGGCTTCCCAGCGACCGCGCCCTACACCGTGCGCGTGGACTCGGAGTGGATGCGAGTCACCGCTGGCGCCGGGACGACGACATGGACCGTCACGCGGGGCTACGCCGGCACGACTGCGGCCACACATCTCACCGCCGCGCCCATCTACCACGTCCCCGACACCTACGCGGACCTGTCGCGCATCAAGCGGCGGTTGCGAGGCGGAGCGGATGATGAGTCCACGGTCGACGACGACATCCTCTCCGACTCCATCGGAGCCGTGCAGTCGTACCTCGTATCGTTCCTCGGCCTGTTCCTGGGGCCGACGACCGTGACCCAGATACTCCTCGACGGGGCGCAGGCCATCGACAGCCGGCGACGGTTGTATGTGCCGTTCGGTATCCAGACACTCACGAGCGTCGAGGTCCAGCCCACGACCGGTGCGTCCTGGGCCACCGTGACTGCTGGGGACCTCATCTCGCGGCCTCGAGCCCACGAGCCGCGGGTCGACCCGAGCCAGCCGACCACGATGCTCATGTTCAAGGACGTGACCAGCGGCTCGTACCTGTCCTTCCCCTATGGCTACGACAACGTCCGCATCACCGGGACGCTGGGATGGTCGGCACCGCCCGCGAAGGTCGGAGAGGTCGCTGACACCCTCGTCATCCGCTTGTACCAGGCTCGTCAGACCGGCCAGCGCGACTACGTGGGCAATGACGACGAGGGCAACCCTGTCGTCAGCCGGTTCATCTCGGGCGAGGACAGGCGCCTGCTCCGCACGTTCCGCCATGAGATCTTCGGCTTCGGGTCCATCTGATGGCGAGGCTACCTGGCTATCTGAAGCTCGTCTCCATCGAGAAGGGCGATGAGCCCCTTACGGTGGAGTTCACCTTCCGCATCCGCTGGTGGCATCCCGGCTGGTGGCTTGTCGTCCTCCGAGAGATGTGGCGCTGATGGATATCGCCGACATCGGCTCGGCCATCGCCGAGCTATTCGAGGACGTGACACCGCCCACGGGCTACACGGCCATCCAGAAGTCCACGCACCTTCGCCAGTCCGCGGCCGGCAAGCTGCCGCTCGCGGTCACGTCCTGGGTCGCCACCCGCGACATCACCTACGGCTTCGGCCGGCGCGAGGGCATCGCGGACTTCACGACCACCGTGTACTTCCCGAAGGCGAAGGACGAGGCCACCACGGACGAGATGCTGCAGGTGTGGCACGACCGCCTCATCGACGCCCTGCTGGGGCAGCTTCAACTCGACGAGTGGGGCACCTCCAACGGCGTGCGGGGCGCATACGTGCGCTCTGTCACACCCGGCGAGGAGCAGCTTGGCGAGCCCTACTACGCCGCCATCGAGGTCGTCATCGAGGTCGACTTCGAGCACGCCGTTTCGATGACAGCCTAGGAGACCGCTCATGCCCCGAAGCACCCCCGAAGCACCACCCATGGTGCGCCTCTATCCCACGACCGGTGCCTACATCCCAGGCGAGCCCGCCATCGAGCGCGATGTCACGTCCGAGGAGGCGGAAAGGCTCCTGGCCTATTCCCCCCCTGCCTACACGACCGAGCCGCCCGTCGTGGCACCCGACCCATCCGAAGACCTGCCCGAAGACATCGAGCAGCCCGTAGTGCTGGTCGAGCAGACCGGCGACCCGATCGAGGAGTAAGCGATGGCGATCACGGGCACCAAGCCCTTCTTCCGGACCCAGATCGGCATCGAGTCGACGCCAGGCACGGCGGTCGCTGCGACCCGCATCGCGCCCATCGTCTCGGGTAACTGGAACGAACACGGCGAGCGCGTCTTCATCGTCGAGGACCGCAACTCGCTCATCAAGAACTACCGTGCCGTCGCCACCAAGCAGTTCGCCGAAGTGTCGATGGAGATCGCGCCGACCTTCGAGGACTTGCCGCACTGGCTCCAGTTCTTCGCCAAGGGCGGAGTGACAGGGGTCGTGGAGGACACGGCCGCCTATCGCTACACCTTCACGCCGACCATCACGTCCAACGACCTCAAGACGGCCACGATCGAACTAGGCGACTCGACCCAGGAGTACGAAGCCGAGTTCTGCGTCGGCACGAGTGCGGAGATCACCTTCGCCCGGAACGCGCCGGCTTCCATGACGGCGAACTTCCTCGGCAAGCAACTCACGGCCGCGTCCTTCACTGGTTCGCTGTCGCAGCGCGTGACCGAGGACATCAACGGTGCCCTCGCTGCGGTCTACATCGACGCCAGTGGCGGCACGATCGGCAGCACGCTCGTCACGAACGTCCTCGAGGTCAAGATCGGCATCGAGACGGCACAGACCCAGTTCTGGGCTCTGAACGGCTCGCTGACCCCGGTCGATGTGTACCGCGATGCGCCTCGCGGCTGCTCGGTCGAGATGACCATCGCCTTCACGAACACGACAGAGTACGCGGCCTTCAAGTCGAACTTCAACGGCGACGACCCGCGCCTCATCCGGGTGAAGGTGCTCGGCTCGACGATCACGGGATCCAGCACCGCCAAGACGGCGCAGTTCGACCTGTACACCGTTTGGGCCGAGTCGCCCTTCGGCGAGCAGGACGGGCTTCGCGTCATCAACCTCAGCGGCGAGACGGTCTATTACCCGAGCGCCACGGCCGACTGGAACTTCCAGATCGTCAACGACCTCTCCTCGCTGCCGTAGCACACCACGCCATGCTGGCCCCTGCCTCCCCCTGTGGGCAGGGGCCAGCACCTACAGGGGAAAGCTGATGCCAGCCATCGTCGATGTCCCGCTGCGCGGGCAGTTCACCGTCAAGGCCCACTCACGCCCGTCGCACGGGCAGACCAAGGCCATCTCGAGGGCTCTGCGCGCCCGACTGAAAGAGGAGCAGATCGAGGAACTGCTGGTCGACAACATCCTCACCCTTTGCACGGCCTGGGATGTCACCGACGAGGAGGGGCATCCGATCCCGTTCACGCGCGAGGGCATCGCCAGCGCGCCCGACGATCTCGTGACGGAACTCGCTGACCGACTGCAACAGTTCGTCAACCGCGGGCTGACCTTCGACCAGAAGGTCAAGGCCCTCGCGGACGACCTGGGTGACGACGACCCCAGGAAGGTCACGCTGCTGGGGATCATCGACTCGGGAAACTGATCGACCCGGCCAGGCGGGTCGCCTACCTGGCCGGGTCGGGGCTGGGCGACCTCGACCACGACGACGAGGACATGGAGGACGCCGCCCTATTGGCGGCCTTCGAGTGGGCTCCCGCGTCGCTGGACGACGTCGACGAGATGCCAGAGCGGACGCTGTGGCTCCTCGTCTCCTACAGGACCGGCGTGGTGGACGCAGCCAGAAAGGGAGCAAGTGATGCCTAGCGCTCCCATCACCTTCACGGTCAAGGGCCTGGACGACATCCAGCGTGGCTTCCGTTCGCTGCGCCAGCCGGAACTGACGCGGACCGCCAAGCCCGCATTCGCCGAGGGCTCCAAGAAGGTGTTCGTGCCGGAGGTCCGCCGGCAGGCCCCTCGCGGGCCGTCGCCTCACAAGTCAGCGGCCCGTGGCACCCGCGGGCGGAAGGGGCCGCTGCACAAGAACGTCACGACGCGGCTCCTCCCTCGCGGTCGTTTACCGGCGAGCATCCGCTCGTCGGTCCTTTTCGCGTATGGGACCAGCCCGCGTGCGTGGTACCGCCACTTCGTCATCAAGGGCACCCAGCGTCACTCCCTCGCGAGGGGAGCGCGGGTCAAGGGCAACGTCAACCAGTCGATGCGTCCCATCCATCCCGGCAGCCGGGGTAACGACTTCGTGGGTCGCGCGCAGAAGCGTGGCGAGGCCCCGTTCCTCCAGCACTTCAGCGGAGCGCTCATGAGCGTGTACAAGATGCGAGCGAAGGCGAAGTAAGTGGTCACAGCGACGAACCAACTCACCATCATCGCCTCGTTGCAGGACCGCTTGACGAAGCCCCTGATGGGCATCGAGAAGTCCACGGCGCGGCTCGATAAACAGTTCACGAAGCTGTCCGGCGCTGTCCAGAACGCCTTTCAGTTCTACGTGCGCTATCGGATCTTCTCGCTCATCAACCAGGGCATCTCGGCGATCGAGAATGCCATCCCCGGTCTCATCGCTCGGGGACAGGAGTGGGCGCGCACGGTCGATGACATCTCCGACTCGACCGGGCTGGCAGCGGAGAAGTCGAGCCTGCTGGCCGGCGTCATGTCGGTCATGGTCGGTGATGCTCAGGGCTTGACGCGCGCCCTCGGTGCGGTGGCGAACAACGCTGCCAACCACAGCGATGTGTTCAAGCGTTACGGCATCGCTGTCCAGAACACCAACGGACAGCTATTGGACTCGTGGACGATCTTGATGAACGTCCGCAAGGCCCTTTCCGACGTTGGCAACGGCTTCATCACGACCGCTGCCGCACGGGAACTTTTCAGCCGTGGCGGCCAGGTGCTCATCGACTTCCTGACGATGAGCGATGCGCAGTTCAAGCTGCTGACGAAGGACGTGCGGGAGTCCGGCGTCATCATGACCGACGCTGGCCTGCGGGCCGCCGAGGCGTGGGGCCGGACGCAGCGCAGGTTCGAGCAGCAAGTCACGGGCATCGCGAACCAGATCACCCAGACGGTGCAGCCGCTCCTGACTCGCCTCGTGGACGGCATCACGAACTATCTGCGCCAGAACATGGCGAGCATCGTCGGCTTCGTGACCGAGGTCGTGTCATTCGTCGCCCATGCCGTCGCTGGGTTCCTGGGCATCGACATCAGCGGCCAGGTCCAGACGATGGCCGAGCAGATGGACGCACTCGCCGAGGGCTCCAACAAGCGGGAACGTGCCCTCTCGAAGACAGCCAAGGCCCGAGACGAGCAGACCGAGTCGGAGGACGGCTACAGCAAGGCGCTAGAGTCGCAGATCGACGCCATCGACCGTCAGCTTGAGGCCATGTCGCGGGTCGACGACGCCGAGGATGCGCGTCGCGAGCACATGCGTCTGATGCAGGACATCGCTGACGCGCGCAAGGAACTGCGCGACCTTCGGGGTGAGTCCATCTTCGCTGCCGGTATGTCGGCGGCGGAAGCCGAACTCGCCCGCCAGGCACACGCCGCTGACATCGTGGACGCCCAGAAGCGCATCGGCGAGGCCCAGCAGAAGCTCGAGGAGCAGGAGCGCGACCGGGCTCGTGAGATGCGACGGGACGACCTCGAAGACCGCAAGGCCATGTTGCAGCAGCGTCTCGCCGCCCATATCAAGACGCTGGCTGACGAGGCCGCCGCCGACCGCGAGGCCATGGGTCAGATATTCGGCCCGGACGCGGGTGGCTTCGGTGGCATCACGGACAACATCAAGAAGGTCATGGCAGCCGGCAGGGAAGGGCTGCTCAAGGGTGAGTTGGGCAAGCAATGGGGCGAGGACTTCCGGGCCAGTCTGGATGGCTTCTTCCGAGACCTCAACAACCCCACGACCGGCCTCGGTGCGGCGTTCTCCTCCATCGCTTCTGTCGCGAAGCTGGTCGCCGACAACTGGATGCTGGTGGCCGCCGCTGGGGCGGCGATCATCGCCCTCAACCTCGCGACGAGCCTCGGTAGGCTCGCTATCGCTATCGGCTCCATCCTCGCGCTGATCCCTGGTGCTGGGGTCGCTGCTGGTGTTGGTGCTGGTGCGGCGAAGGGAGCCGGGGCCTTGGGAGCGGCCGGGGCGGTCGCGAAGGCTGGCGGCGGCGGGCTCCTGGCGCTGCTGATGGGCCGAGAGGTCGCTTCGGCGGCGTTCGGCAAGAGCTTCGGGGCAGCCCAGCCGATGATCGACAACATCAACCGGCAGGGTGACGAGGCGTTCGACCGACTCGTCGCGGGCACCCAGAAGACCCTGCAAGACACAGCCAACAGCCTATTCGGGCCTGGCACATTCATCGGCGGCATCACTGGTGCCAACGCGGCGCAGAACATCACCTCTGCTGTCGCGACCGGAGCTAGGACATCCGAGAGGCTTGCCGCCCAGCAGGGCACGCTCGCTACGGCCCTCGGACCGGATGGCACGATGGCTGATGTCGCCACCTCGGCGGAACGGACCGAGGATGCCGTGGCGCCCTATGGCGGTCGCACGCTCGCCCAGTACCTCCAGCGCATCAGCGCGAACACCGGGACCCTCGCGTCGCAGCCGCTCGGCGTCGCGAACCTAGAACTGAATGTCGATCGCAAGACGATCCTGCAGATGCTCGGCGTGCCCATCAAGCGCGGCACGTCGACCCAGAAGCGGCAATAGATGGCCGTCCAGATCCTCGTCGGCGAGGCCAACGGGGAAGCCACCGACGACATCACGCAATGGGTCGATTTCGAGACGATCTCGATCGAGGACACGGGCAACCAGACCGATGACACGGCCAGCTTCGAGGTCATCGACAAGGGCCTGACGATCGACGTCCTGCACCCCCATGGGCCGGTCCGGATCACGCAGGACGACGACGACAAGTTCATCGGCTTCATCGTCAACCTCGAGCCTGCGTGGGAGGGCATCAGCCGCCGCTTCCGCATCTCGTGTGTGGGCCTCAGCGTGCTCCTCGACAAGAGCATCATCCCCGCCACTACGACGAACACCTACCGGCGAGCGGCCGGCGAGAGCGACCGAAGGCGCATCCTGTGGCTCCTGCGGACGTTCGCCCAGCCATTCATCGACGTCGGGTCCTCGGATTTCAGCAGGATCCAGACGTTGGAAGGCAGCATGGAGGCCCAGGACTTCCAGGGCCTCACGGTGCGTCAGGCGATCGAGCGCGTCCTTGGTGCTGCCAGTGAGTCCAGCAACTACTTCGTGGACACGACCGGGCGCCTGCATACCTGGGACGACGACCACGAGGAGGACGACGAGGCTCCCTTCGCCATCGTGGCGGAACACACCCTCGCTTCTGATGAGGTCGCCCCGTCCGACCTTCGGGTCAACCATGACACGTCCGAACTCATCAACTACTACTTCGTCCGTGGCAAGAACGCAGCCGGCAGCGGGTCCTACAGCGACGCGGACAGCATCGAGCAGTACGGGCGTTGGCAGGCGTTCATCGACGGTCCCGACAGCGACACGACCCGCAAGGCGCAGCGTCTCGGGCGGGCGGCCCTGCGTGACACGAAGGACCCCATCATCCGGGCCAACTTCCACGTCGAGGACGACTATTGCGTCAACGACGACGGGCTGACGTGGAAGCCAGGCCAACTCGTATCCATCACCAGCGCCGCACACGACCTCGATGGCTACGAGAGTCGCATCGTCCGCACGACGACCACCTACCTCAATGGTCGTGGCTCCCGGCGCATCGAGATCGAGATCGGTGCTCTGCGGGCCAACTTCCTCGGTCCCGACCAGTGGGGCCAGCAGGGAGGGTTCCCGAACCCGCGCATGTCGGTCGACTCCGGCACGGTCGGGTCCGTAGCGCGCCCGCGCGACACCCGGCCGAAGCTGCTCGACGGCTTCGGGCGCATCGCCACGCCATCAGCGCCCACGCATGGTGACTCTGTCGGTGCGTGGCAGTACGCCAGACTCAACTACGGTCGCCACTTCGGCTCATGGTCTGGTGGCCTCCTGCCTGGCATCGGGGACGACTTCACCATCGGGGCGCCCTGGGGGCCAGCCCTGACCCTGACGGGCCACCCGCAACCGGTCGTCGCGAACACGGCGGCCCAGCATCACGTCCACACGATCTGCGGCGGGATCGGTGGTTGGTCGGGTTGGGACGAGCAGGAGAGTTGGGCGAGGATCACCGTTGGCACACTCCCAGAAGATGCTGTCGGCGTGTACGTCACCGTGGGAGCGGGTGAGTACAGGGGTTCCGGCACGGCCGTCGATGTCCTGGCCCTCACTGGGGGACCCCCTGCGACGCCGCGCCAGGGCGCCGTCGTCGGGCGCATCGAAGGGACTGGCACGCTCGAGGTGCTGATCGCGGTGGCGGGGCCAACGGACCTGTGGATCGGGCTCGTCCGGGGTTGGCCCGCCGATTACACGCCGATGGATGGCCCTCCCGGCTACCTTTGCACAGGAGGACCGTGGAGCCCTGAGCTTGGCGGGGGGAAGATGACGGATCCCAGCTTCGGCACGCGCGACTTCGCCATCGGCGCATCACCGACATCTCCAGGGCCGACCGGTACGCCCGGTGGACAGGGACCGTGGGACTGGCATGTGGTGGGAGCATGACATGGGGCATCGATGGGAACGCCCTCTACGTGGAGGGGCCGGATAGCGTCGGCCTGATGGTGCAGGGCGAGGGCGAGGATGCCGACGCCCCGCGAGGGCCGTGGTCCGAAGACGCCTCATTCGGGGTCGAGGTCGACTTCACGGCTACCGACCTGACGGGAGGGTCAGTCGGGGTGACGGCGGTGGCGATGGGACGGAGCATGTCGGCGACGCTCGACATCGCTGCTGGGACCGTCACGGTGTACGGCCCCGACTCGACAGATACCGCTGACGTGGACCTGACGGCCGACTCCACTCACACACTCTCGGCCGACACGCGGGCTGGTGAGGTGCGCGGCAAGGTGTGGGCCGTGTCTGACGGGGAGCCTGCCGACTGGGCAGCTATCGCGGCGATGGATCAGACGGTCGACGAGGGCGACCGCTTCATCCTGTGGGTCTACGCCGCTTCCGGGCAGACGGTCCGTGTCCCAGCTATCAGGACGGCTCTCGCTGCCCTTGCCGGCCAGTTCATGCAGCATGAGTGGATCGGCTATGCCTCCGGGGAGACCGAGAGGTTCCGGCCTCGCCACCGTTACGTGCTCGGCACGCTGGTGCTTCACACCAACGGCATAGACAGCCCACCCATCTGGGGTGATGGCATCTCGGCTCGTCTCGATGTCTCGCCGACCGCTCACTCGGGCATCCACGCCACCTATATCGCTGAGGGCAGAGGGGACGACTCATGAGGAGATACCGACATGGCTGACGTACTCATGCAGGGCTACCACGTCGCCCGCGACGCTGGGTTGCTTCAGGACGACGCGCCGATCTGGTTCGCGATCGCCATGGACGGCACGGTGCCGGATGCCGACTCGATATTCGTGGACGACACCGACCTGGTGACGACCGAGTACGACGGGGCGGGCTACGACCGGCATGAGGCGGCCGGCGTGACGTGGGCATATGACAGCAGCGACGACGAGATGCAGCTTGACTGCGACGATGACCCCGAGGCGTTCGGTGACACGGTGGTGGCAGCCTCCGACCCGCCAGCAGGTGTGTACACCATCTTGCAGGCGGGCGGTTCGCCCGACGACTCGGCGGACTACGTACTGGGGTACAACGACTCAGGGTCCTACGGCAACGGCGGTGGCGGCGCGCTGGGCCTGACAGTGCCGGTCGGAGGCTTCCTCTACAGCAAGCAGGGCTAAGGTATGGCCCTCACCATCGTCCAGGCTCACGCCCTCGCCAACATCACGCCGGCTGCGGTTGACTGGGACCTCGGGTCGCCGCCTGCCAACACCAAGGGCCTGGTCATGTGGACGACGCAAGACCTCTCGGTCACGCCCGTCTACGGTGGTGAGGCTCTAGAAGTCGTCACCCAGTACGACCCAGCCGGCTCCGAGTTGATGCGGCTGTGGCAGCTTATCAACGACGACTTCGCGGCGGCATCAGGGACTCACTTGACATTCACGTCGCCGGGGTACGTCGACGGCCAGGCGGTCCATGCGGCCTGGCTGGTCGCGGGCGCCCCGGTGGTGCTGGTCGATGCGTCGTACTCGGTCGGCGCTGGCGTCACGATCAGCCTAGACCCTGGTAGCGGGGCCGCCTGCGTCGCCTACGCCTGTGGCTACATCGGCAAGTCCGGCGGGGTCACGGTCAGCAATATCGCCCCGCAGTCCGGGCAGACGCAACTGTCCGAGGTCGATGGCATCGGCGGCGGGGTCTCCCCTGGCGCCGCGTGCGCCTCCTACAAGTCAGGCATCAGTGCCCCGACGACGGTGGGCTTCGATTTCACTAGCGGCGGCGGCACGAGCGGTGCCCAAGCGGCGGCGCTCTACTCCGAGGGCGCGACCGGTGTCATCCTGTCCGCGTACGGTGAGGTCACGGCTTTCCGCGCGGGGCTGACTATCGCGCCAGGGGCGGACTCGATGGTGTGGCTCTTTCGTGCCTCCGAGGTCACACGGTTCCGCCCGCTACGCGTGCAGACGTCCGGCCCGCGCCAGGTGGCACTCGTGGGCACCAGCTTGGGCACCTCCGAGATGACCGAGGGCGGCACCGAGGGCTACCAGCTCACCTACCACGCCGCGTCGAAGCCTGACTGGCAGCCATCCGGCAGCCCTGTCCTCGACACGGCCGCCTGGCTGCCGCTGACCGCCGTCGTCGGCGGCGTGCCCGAACTCGTATGGGACGACGACGACAGCCTCATCCCCACGCTCACGCCACTCGACTGAGGTGCTGCCATGACCACGCGCTTCGCTGGACATCTGCTGACAGGCGACCACGCCTCACGGCCAGCCTTCGGGGACGTGCCTGAGGGCACGCTGTACGCCTGCTCGGACCACGCTCTCATCTACCAGTCCGATGGCGTGGCGGCGTGGTCGACGTGGAGCACGGTGAGCGGCACCGCACTCGTCGCCGCTCATACCGGCGATGCGTCGGACGCCCACGACGCGAGTGCCATCAGCATCCTTGACGCCGCCAACGACTTCACGGCCACCGACGTCGAGGGCGCGCTGGCCGAGCTACAGGCCGATAACGAGGCGCACGTCGCTGCTGCGGACCCGCACACCGGCTACCGCTTGGAGTCGGCGGACCATACCCATGCCAGCACCGGGGCGCAGGCCGGGACCGTAGACCATGGCGTGCTGACTGGCCTGACCGACGACGACCACCCGCAGTACGTCAAAGACTCGGAGTTCGGCGCCAAGGGCCGCATCCTCGCGGGCACGGGCTCTGGCACCTTCGATGACCTCCCGGTCGGCACCAACGGGGACGTCCTTACCGCGGACTCGGGCGAGACGATGGGCGTCAAGTGGGCGGCGGCGGCAGGCGGCGGAGCCGTCGCCACGGACGCCATCTGGGATGCCAAAGGCGATGTCGCGGGCGGGACCGGGGCCAACACCGCCGCGAGGCTGGCGGTCGGCGGTAACGGGGCCATCCTCGAAGCCGCCTCCGGCGAGACGACAGGTCTTAAGTGGTCGCGGACGCTACGCGGCAAGATCCAGGGATCGGATGGGGCCGTCCTCCAGGGGACGGGCTTCACATGCGCTCGCAATGCGACGGGCGACTACACGATCACCATCACGTCAGCATTCGCCGCCGCGCCCATCGTGGTCGGAACGGTCATCACGGTCGCAGGCTCGCGATGGTTCACGGCCGACAACGTCACGACGACCTCCATCCATGTCTACATCGCCTCAAACCTCGCCCTGGTGGACCTTGACTTCTGCTTCATCGCCATCGCGGCGTCGTGAGCGCGTCTGATGCTCGCCACCCGTCACCGGGTGCGCATCTGCTTCTCGTTCATGTGCACCGACCTGCGCATCGACGGCGACTGCCTTCCGGTTTAGCGTCCACCGTCACGGAGCCGCCCAGACCTCTCCAGCAACGCAGACCCCCGCCAAGCCCGCCCTTCGGGGCGGGCGTTTTCGTGTCCCTGGTGCCTCCTGTCAACGCTGTTTCATGCAAGATGCGCCCCAGCCTGCCGGACTTTTCCATCCGAGGAGGCACGGGACATGCACTTGCTCGTCATTCGTCGATGGGTCTATGAGGCCGTCGCGGTGGCCCTAGACGCTCGTCTACCGCCCGATCGACCTCCATGGCTATCGCCATCCGTAGCTCGTCGTCCACGGGCACGGCTGCGTCCCCGTCGAGCGCGGCCACGACCTCCCACGGCCTGACCCCGAGCGCGCTCGCCACGGCGGCCAGCGCGTCCATGTCGGGATAGCCGTCGAAGTCCGGGTTGGTCCACTTCGTCAAGGTCTGCCGCTGCACGCCTGAGCGCTCCACCAGCGCCTTCTGCCAGCCACGACGCCCGCCTGTCCTACGGGCTAGGTAGGTGCGCATCCGTGTGCCTCGCGTCGTCATCGACACAACGGTATTGACATGGGTGCGCGGACTGTGTACCGTTCGCATAGTCAGAGCCATGGCTACGTTGTCTATGACCTGGCAGCATAGGCGGAGCACACGTGACGCACCCACTTTCGGAAGCCCTCGCAAGGCGCGAGCGCAGCGCCTCCTGGCTGGCACGCAAGACGGGTAAGACCCCCTCCTACGTGTCCCGTGTCATGAGCGGCGAACGCAGACCCTCCGAGGACTTCCGCGAGCGCGCAGCAGCGACGCTCGGGGTGCCTGAGTCACGCCTGTTCCCGTCATGAGGAGGAAGGACATGGCACGGGAGCCTGCCCCTCGCCGGGGCCGTCCATCCACGGAGTCCATCGCCCAGCTTGAACTGCTGGCCTACAAGGGGGAGACGAAGCGCTCGGTGATAACCGTCGCGCCCATCGTCCACAAGCTCGCTGCCATCGCGGCGCGATGCGACCAGCGCCTAGCCGACCGCTTCGAGTCGGAGATATACGCCGAGCTTATCCGCCTGCTACGGCGCCAGTCGGTGCCGTTCAGCCTGTAGGGAGTCCATATGACTGCTCGCTTCGAGATCGTGGCTGCCAAGAAGGCAGAGGAGATCAGGGCAACACCGTTCGCGAAGGGACGGCCACTCAACCCCCCCACGCGCGCCCTCCTAGATGGCGAGGTGATCCAGCTACCCCATAGAAAGAACATCGGAACGATGGCTGCGCTGAAGAAGCGCGGTCTCCGACGCCGCACCCGCAGCGATGGCAACAGTGGTACCTACGTCTGGGCCGAGCCACTGCCATGAACTGCGACCTAGAACTCGCCAACGGTCAGCCCTGCCCCAAGCCGGCCACCCACTTCCGCCGTCACTCCCTCGACGGTCGGATGGTCGGCTACTGCGACCTGCACATCCGCGTGCAGCGCAAGCGCTGTCCCGATAACGAGGCCGAGCAGTGGGGCTGGTACACGTACACGGCGGTCGCGGCATGACCGCACGACTCGGGGACCGCGTGCGGGACCGCATCACGGAATACGAAGGCATCGTCATAGCGGAGACACTGTGGTTGAACGGCTGCCGGCGCCTGACATTGCAGGCGCCCGGTGAACACGAAGGCAAGCGCCGCGAGCCACTCACCATCGATGAGACGGACGCCGTGGTCATCGAGAGCGTCTTCAAGCTCTTCAAGCCCTCCGAGCCCTTCGAGCGAACGGGTGGCCCTCGCCCTGATCCTGTGCAGCGGACGGACCCGGTATGACGCACCCGTTCACGACCACGCTGGAGACCCGCTTCGGTGGGCTCCTGCGGCATGGGCAGCACGAGCCTGACGGCATGGCGTGCGCCTTGGAGGCAGCGTCCATCGCCCGCAAGCGCAAGTGGTCCGACGAGCCGGATCTCGTGGGTCTCCCCGATCTGCGCCCGCTGAACGATGCGCGATGGCCCGACGACGCCACGCGTACCGAGCACATCACGCCAGTCGTCATCGCCCTGTGGGGCTGGCCGCGCTGGTCCGCGAAGCGCAAGCAGGCATA
>Ga0137428_1000307_pt1 | contig 21733 bp, 23 predicted proteins | sample EasRivERMZT718_2_FD_102305 | JGI IMG/M metagenome (GOLD analysis project Ga0137428, IMG submission 102305) | Soil microbial communities from meander-bound floodplain in the East River, Colorado, USA - East River MetaG ERMZT718_2 | ecosystem: Environmental > Terrestrial > Soil > Floodplain ...
ATCGAGACCCTCGTCCGGAACGCGCACCTCTCGTCGGCCATGGGAGAGCTGCCGCCGGCCGAATGCCAGGCCGAGCTCTGGGTTTTGGACGACCGGGATCAGAAACGCGCGGAGGAGATCCTGGCTCCGAAGCCGGCCGCAGGCCCGGACTGGACCTGCGCCTGCGGCGAGACGCTCGCGCCGCAGTTCACGCAGTGCTGGCGCTGCGGCGCCTACAGGCGCGCGATCTGACGATCGTGAAGGCGTGACAGGGCGGCCAGCGCAGCCGCCGCGCCGATCAGGGCAAGAAACATGTCGGCCTGCGTGTCCCAGGGATCGCCCTGCGTGCCGAGGAACTCCTCGGCACCCTGACCGAGGGCGAGCGCGGCCCACCACTCGATCAGCTCGTAGAACGCGCTGACGGCGAGCGCCACGCACAGCGAAAGAAAGGCAGCCATCGACGTCCCGGTCACGTACTTGTTCCGGATCAGGATCTCGCGGGCCACCATCGCCGGCACGAAGCCCTGCATGAAGTGGCCGATGCGGTCGTAGGGATTGCGCTCGAGCTCGAGCAGGTCCTGCAGCCAGAAGCCGAGCGGCACGCGCGCGTAGGTATAGGCGCCCCCGAGGATGAGCACGAGCGCGTGCACGCAAATGAGCACATACAAGAGGCTGGTCAGCGGGAAGCGCCGGTAGGTGGCGACAAGGATCGGCGCCGCGATCAGAACTGGGGCGACCTCCATCCACCACGTTGCCCGATCGTAGGGCTTCATCCCGGAAACGACCAACGCCCCGAGTACGACGATCAATCCCAGCAGCTTCAAGCCCAGAACCGTGAGCTGTGGGCAACGATGGCCGCCCCGGCCAGCACGGCCACCCACAGCACGAGCGCGCGCCACAGCATGCCGACGGTCGTATCGAGGAACGGGCCGTCGGCCGCCTCGCCGACGCCGAGCTCCGGCCGCGGCTGCGGGCCGTCGACGTCCTGCACCGGCATGCCCAGGCGCACGCCCATCGCGCCGGCGCCTGCCGAGAGCAGCACGCCGGCGTCGGGATCGGGCCAGGTGCGCGCCTGCGTGCGCCAGCAGTACACCGTGTTCTCGAAATCGCCGACCAGCGCGAACGCGGCCGCGGTAAGCCGCACCGCCGGCCATTCGAGGATGTGGAAGGCCTCGGCGGCGAAGCGCCCGAATGCGCTCAGCGGGCGCCAGCGCACGGCGAGGTAGGCAGCGAGCCGGTAGAGGATCGCCCCGGCCGGCCCGGGCAGCACCAGGTACCACAGCAGCACGCCGAACACGTGGCGATGCGCGGCGACCAGCGCCTCCTCGATCGCGAGGCGCACCACTTCCTCGCGCGTGCGCACGACGCCCGAGGCGCCGCGCCACTGGTCGAGGAGGAAGCGCGCCTGCTCGATGTCGTCCGCCTTGACGGCGAGCTGGATGTCGGTGAAGTAGTGGCTGAACTGCCGGAAGCCCAGCGTCAAATAAAGCAGCGCGATGTCGAACGCGAGCGCGAACACCCAGCCCGCCGCAGAAAGCAGAGCGTGCAGCAGGATCGCGGCCGCCACCGGCGGCAGCACCGCGACCAGCCAGGCGACCATGCCGTGCTGGCGCTCGCCGCCGTTGAACGCGCGCTCCAGGTAAGCCGCCCAGGCGGCGAGCGCGGCCGAGACGCTCTTCCTCTCGCCGAGCGGACGCCATTGCTCGACCACCAGCGCCGCAATAATTGCAAAAACGCTCATTCGAGCATTTTATGCAGGTTAACGAGCATCCCGGCGGTCGCGCCCCAGATGACCCGGTCCTGGTACTCGAACACGTAATAGCCGACCTGCTGGCCCTGGAACTCGCGCGTGCGCCGCTGGCGGTTGCGCGGATCGAGCAGGAACGCGAGCGGAACCTCGAACACCTCCGCCACTTCCCTTGGGTCGGGCGAGAGCTCGAGCGGCGGCGTGACCAGCCCGATGACGGGCGTCACCCTGAAGCCGGTTCGCGTGCGGTAGTCGGGAAGCCGCGCCAGGATCTCGATGCGCTCTGCGGCGAGGCCGATCTCCTCGCCAGCCTCGCGCAGCGCGGTGAACTCCGCGCTCGCGTCGCCGGGCTCGGCGCGCCCGCCGGGAAAGCTCACCTGGCCCGCATGGCTCTTGAGGTGCGTGGTGCGCTGGGTAAAGAGGAGGGTCAATTCGCCGGGATGGGCAATCACGGGGATGAGGACCGCGGCGGCCGTGCTCGCCGCGTCGCGGCCCTCGGTGCCGTCGTCGCCGAATAGCGTGAATTCCGGCACGCTGCGGGTCGCGAGCCGCTTGCGCAGCTCGGGCAGATCAAGCTGCATAATGCGGGCGTAGGGGCCAACCCAGGAGAAAACGCATGACCCGCATCGCACTGACCGCAGCCCTCGTCCTCGCGTCCTCGCTTGCCTTCGCCAACAACTGCCCGAACGAGTGGAAGGCGATCGACGCCGCGCTACCCAAGGCCAAGCTCGACGACAAGCAGATGGCCGAGGTGAAGAAGCTCCGCGCCGAGGGCGAGAAGCTTCACAAGGAAGGCAAGCACTCCGACTCGATGGCGGCGCTAGGCAAAGCCAAGAAAATCCTGAAGATCTAGCTAGGGAACCAGGACGACCGAACCGGTCGTCTTGCGCCCCTCCAGGTCGCGGTGCGCCTGCGCCGCGTCCGCGAGTTTGTAGCGCCCGGTGGTCTCGATCTTCACTTTCCCCGACTTCACCGCGTTGAAGAGATCGCTCGAGCGCTTGACGAGGTCCGCGCGCGCCGCGATGTAGGTGGCAAGCGTCGGCCGGGTCACGTACAAGGACCCCTTGCTCGACAGGATGCCGAGGTTCACCGGCGCCACCGGGCCGGACGCGTTGCCGAACGACACCATCAGGCCGCGCGGTTGCAGGCACTCGAGCGAGCCCTCCCAGGTCGTCTTGCCGACCGCGTCGTAGATCACCGGCAGCTTCTTGCCTTTGGTGATCTCCTTCACCTTCTCGACGAAGTTCTCGGTGCTGTAGTTGACCACGTGCTTGTAGCCGTGCGCCTTGGCGAGCTTCGCCTTCTCGTCGGAGCCGACGGTGCCGATCGCGTTGACGCCGAGCTTCTTCAGCCACTGCCCGGCGATCAGGCCGACGCCGCCCGCGGCGGCGTGCCACAGCACCGTGTCCCCCTTCTTCACCTTGTAGGTGGAATGGATGAGGTAGTGCACGGTCATCCCCTTCAGCAGCATCGACGCCGCCTGCTCGTCGCTGATGCCCTTCGGGATCTTCACCATTCGGTCGGCGGGCACGAGGCGCACCTCGCAGTACGAGCCGGGCAGCCCGGTATAGCAGACGCGGTCGCCTTTCTTGAGGTCCTTTACCCCGGGGCCCACGGCCTCGACCACGCCCGCGCCCTCGTTGCCGGCCACCGCCGGCAGCTGCATCGGATAGAGTCCCGAGCGTTGGTAAGTGTCGACGAAGTTGACGCCGATCGCGGTGTGGCGCACGCGCACCTGGCCCTGACCGGGCTCGCCGACCGCGACATCGTCGATTTGCAGCACCTCGGGCCCGCCCTGCTTGTGATAACGCACCGCCTTCGTCATTTCGTTCTCCTTAGTGGAATAGGGTCAGCACGCCGGTATAGCCGTACAACCGGTCGCGCGAAATCTCGCCGTTGCAGAAGAATCCTACCAGCGGCACCTCGCCGAGCGCGCGCCGGATCAGCTCGAGCTCGGCGCCGCGGGCGCCAAACATGTGCTCGCCGCGGGCCAGGCAGGAAAAGTACAGCGCGCCCCTGGGTTTCGGGGCTGCGGACTTGAGCTCGCCGACGATCCGCGAAAGATCGGCCCGCGCGGCATCGCGATCACGCCGGCAGAACACCAGCTCGGTCCCCGGCTCGACCCGATCGCCGATAGCGATCAGCTTGTTGCGCGGGTCGATGCCGACGAGGTTGCGCGCGGTGTAATCGCCGGTGTCCGAGCCGGGAACGGGTAGGCCCACCAGGACCTGCTTGTCGTTTCCGATCACTTCCGTCAGCACGTCGAGGGCCGGCCTGCCGTCGAGCGCGCCGATGATGTTGTCCTGGCATTCGGTGACGCGCCAGCGGCCCGGATACGGCACGCAGCCCTGCGTGAGGCGCGTCGCCACCGCCACCTCGGGCGCGAGGGCAGCGCCGGAAAGCCCGCCCGAAAGCACGGCGTTCGCGATCTGCACCGTGCGCGAGCGCGAGCTCGACAGCCCGCCGACGAGAAAGCCGCTCGCCACCTTGGCCGACATGTCGGCGATCAGCCCGGCCACGTCGGGCGCGGAGGGATCGGCGTGAACCACCGCGAAGTGTCCGCCTTTGAGTGGCAAACGGCCCGAAAACACCTGGAACGAGTCGATGTCCGCCACCATTGCGGCCATCGCCGGCTCATCCTGGTACTCGGCGCCGGTGGCGAGCACCCCGACGCCGACGCTTCCGACCCAGTCCTCGACGCCGGTCCGGCTGCGCAGGGTGTCCAGGATTTCCTGTGCCGAGCCCACCAGCGCATCGCTGAAGTAGACGAAGCCCAGGCCGCAGTCGGGGCGCCCGAGGCGCTCGGCGCAAGCCGAAACACATTCGCGCCAGGTGGGCGCCGCCGCGTGGCCGTAGGCAAACATCTATTCTTTCTTGGGAGGCTCCGAGGCGGACTTCATGGCTTGAAGCGCCGCGCGCTGCAGCTCGAGCCCCTGGATCGACATCCTGAGCATGTTGAGATTCATGTTGAGCCACGCCTCGACCGATTTCAGCTCGGCGATCCGCTTTTCGACTTCCTTGGGATCGAAGGTGGGCATTGCCATGCCGGGGATCGGCACCCCGAGCGGCCCCCACAGCCGGCGAAACATCTCGAACGGATCCTGCGGCGGCGAGTCGTCAGGCATGGGCGCGGTTTTCTTCCAAACTAAAAAATTCGCGGACCTCGGCCTCGCGTGCGACGGTGTCGCGGTAGCCGAGGTCGATCAGCGCGCGGCAGAACGACTCCTCGAAGAGCAGGTAGCTCGCCAGGTTCGAGCCCGAGCGGTTGAGGGCGCCGGTGGGCCGCAGCACGAAGCGCACGGTGCGCGGCAGCTCGTGGATGAAGCGCGAGGCGACGCGCTCGATCGGCTGCGACGGGGTGATGAAGAGCACCTTCACCGCGCGCAGCGGCACGTTCGACTCGGCGAGCCTTTCGGGCGGGATCAGCTTGACCGTGCGGTTGATGCGCTCCAGCCGCTCGATGTCGACCATCAGGCTGTCCAGAAAAATGCTGTTCAGCGCATGGCCGGCGATCTGCGCGAGGGAGGGATAGGTATTGGAGCGCGCGCGCGCGTCGTCGGTGCTCTGGCGGCCGGTGCCGACGATCAAGACTCGATCTGCGCCGAGGTGCAGCGCCGGGCTGACGGGCGCGATCTGGCGCATCGAGCCGTCGCCGAAATATTCGCGATGCACCTTGACCGCCGGAAAGATGAACGGCAGCGCGGCGGAGGCGAGCAGGTAGTCGAGCTTGATGCTGACCGCGGCGCCGATGCGCTGGTTGCGCTCCCAGCCCTGGATGCCGCTGCCGCCCTGGAAGAAGGACACGCTCTGCCCCGAGGTGTAGCCCGAGGCGGTGACGCACACCGCGTACAGCGCGCCCGAGTCGATGTGGCCCTGGATGCGGTCGAAGTTCAGGTTCTTGTCGAGCATCTTGCGCAGCGGCGCGTTGTCGAGCAGCGAGACCGGGTTGTGGCGCGAGAGCAGCATCATCGCCGAGAGCCAGCGCGCGCCGGCGCGCAGAATGTTCCAGGCGTCGGTGCGGTAGATGTGCTCACAGCGCATGTGCTCCCACACTTCGAGCAGGTTGGCGACCCCGCGCGAGAAGTTGTCGGCGAACACGGCCAGCGTCGCTACGTTGATCGCGCCGGCCGAAGTGCCGCACAGGATCGGGAACGGGTTCTTCGTCGGGCTGCCGAGGATGTCGCGCACCGCCTTCACCACCCCGACCTGGTAGGCCGCGCGCGCGCCGCCGCCGGTGAGCACCAGCCCGGCACGGGCGCGCGTGCGGCCGGCCGGGAAAGGGGCGACGTTGCTCGCAGGTTCCATCAGAAGAGGTTTTGCTCCTGGCCGCGGGGCGCGTTGACATCCGCCACCACCAGCGCCGTCATGTTGACCAGGCGGCGCACCGTCGCCGACGGGGTCAGGATATGCACGGGCCGCGCCGCGCCGAGCAGCATCGGCCCGATGGTGACGCCGCCGCCGGCGGCGGTCTTGAGCAGGTTGAACGAGATGTTGGCGGCGTCGAGCGTCGGCATCACCAGCAGGTTCGCCTCGCCGCGCAGGCGCGTGCGCGGGAACACGCGCAGACGGATCTCCTCGGAGAGCGCGGCGTCGCCGTGCATCTCGCCGTCGATCTCGAGCTCGGGGGCGAGGTTGCGGATCAGCTCGAGCGCGCGCTGCATCTTGCGCGAGGACGCGGTCTGCGCCGAGCCGAAGTTCGACGCCGACAGGAGCGCGACCTTCGGCGTGATGCCGAAGCGCCGCACTTCATCGGCCGCGAGCAGCGTCATCTCGGCGAGGTGCTCGGCGCCGGGGTCCTCGGTCACGTGGGTGTCGCAGATGAAGACGTTGCGCGCCGCGAGCATCAGGGCATTCATCGCCGCGTAGTTGCGCACGCCGGCGCGCAGCCCGATCACCTGGTCGATGTAGCGCAGGTGCTCCGCGTGCATGCCGAAAGTGCCGCACAGCATGCCGTCGGCCTCGCCCTTGTGCATGAGCATGGCGCCGATCAGCGTGTTGTGGCGGCGCATCTCGACGCGCGCGTACTCCGGCGTGATCCCCTTGCGCTCGGAGAGCTGGTGATAGGTCGTCCAGTAGTCGCGATACCGGGGGTCGGACTCGGGATTGACCAGGTCGAACTCCTTGCCCGGTCGCACGCGAAGGCCGAGGCGCTCGAGGCGCTGCTCGATGACCTGCGGGCGGCCGATGAGCGTCGGCCGGGCAAGGCCCTCGTCGACCACCACCTGCGCCGCGCGCAGCACGCGCTCGTCCTCGCCCTCCGCGTAGACCACTCGCCGCGGCGCAGCCTTCGCCGCGGTGAAGAGCGGCTGCATGATCACGCCCGAGTGGTAGACGAACCGGCTGAGCGACTCCCGGTAGGCGTCCAGGCTGGCGAGCGGCCGTGTCGCCACGCCCGAGTCCATCGCCGCCTGCGCCACCGCCGGCGCGACGCGCGCGATCAGGCGCGGGTCGAACGGCTTCGGGATGATGTACTCGGGGCCGAAGCTGATGGTGTCGATGCCATAGGCGAGCGCCACCTGCTCCGAGGTCTCCGCCTGCGCGAGCTCCGCGATCGCCCTGGCCGCGGCGAGCTCCATCTCGGTGTTGATGGTGGTGGCGCCGACGTCGAGCGCGCCGCGGAAGATGAACGGGAAGCACAGCACGTTGTTCACCTGGTTGGGAAAGTCCGAGCGCCCGGTGGCGATGACGCAGTCGGGCCTCGCCGCTTTCGCCTCCTCGGGAGATATTTCAGGATCCGGATTCGCCAAGGCGAGGATGAGGGGCCGCTCGGCCATCTTCTTCACCATCGCCGGCTTGAGCACGCCGCCCGCCGACAGGCCGAGGAACACGTCCGCGCCGGCGATCACCTCGTCGAGCGTGCGCGCGCGCGTCTCGACCGCGAAGCGGTCCTTGTCGGGATCCATCTCCTCGCGCCGGCCCTTGTACACCACGCCCTTGATGTCGGTGACGACGATGTTCTCGCGCCGCAATCCCATCTTGACCAGGAGCTCGAGGCACGCGAGCGCCGCCGCGCCCGCGCCCGAGGCGACCAGCTTCACGTTCTCGATTTTCTTGTTCAGGTATTTCAACCCATTGAAGATGGCGGCCCCCACGGTGATCGCCGTGCCGTGCTGGTCGTCGTGGAACACCGGGATCTTCATGCGCTGGCGCAGCGCGCGCTCGACGATGAAGCACTCCGGCGCCTTGATGTCCTCCAGGTTGATCGCGCCGAAAGTCGGCTCGAGCGCGGCGACGATGTCGATCAGCTTCTGCGGGTCGCGCTCGTCGATCTCGATGTCGAAGCAGTCGATGCCGGCGAACTTCTTGAACAGGACCGCCTTGCCTTCCATCACCGGCTTCGCCGCGAGCGGCCCGATCGCGCCCAGGCCGAGCACCGCGGTGCCGTTGGTGATCACCGCGATCAGGTTGGCGCGCGCGGTATAGTGGACCGCCGTCGCCGGATCGCGCTTGATCTCGTCGCACGCGGCAGCCACGCCCGGCGAATAGGCGAGCGCGAGGTCGCGCTGGTTGGCGAGCTGCTTGGTCGGCGCCACCGAGCTCTTGCCCGGCGGATGGCGCCGATGATAGTCGAGGGCGTTCCTCCTCAGCTGCTCGTCCACGCGACGATTCTATAATCAGATTCATGCGAACGGCACGGCGCGCCGCCGAAATCGAGCCCTTCGAGGTGATGGACGTGCTGTCGCGCGCGCAGGCGCTCGAGCGCGGTGGCCGCCACGTGGTGCACATGGAGATCGGCGAGCCCGACTTCACCGCCCCCGCGCCGGTGGTCGAAGCGGGCATTCGCGCGCTGCGCGACGGCCGCACCGCCTACACGGCGACGCTTGGCCTGGCTTCACTGCGCGAAGCGATCGCCGGCCATTACGAGAAGCGATTCGGCGCGCGCGTTTCTCCCGACAGAATTGCGATTACTTCGGGCGCCTCGGGCGGGTTGCTGACGGTCAGCGCACTCTACGTCGACGCCGGCGACGAGATCCTGGTGCCCGACCCCGGCTATCCCGGGTACCGGCACTTCGTGCGCGCGTTCGAGGGCGTGGCGAAAATCCTGCCGGTCTCGGCGCAGAGCGATTTCCAGCCAACGCTCGAGATGGTGCGGGCGGCGTGGGGGCCGCGCACCAAGGGAATGCTGCTCGGCTCGCCTTCGAATCCGACCGGCACGCTGATCTCCAGAGAAGAGCTTCAAAGGATCGCGGCCTTTATCGCGGCACAAGAGGGTGTCCTCTTGGTGGACGAGATCTACCAGGGACTGGTGTACGGCATTGAGCCCTGGACCGCGTTCGGCCTCCCGGGCGAGGTCGTGCTGATCAACAGCTTCTCGAAATACTTCTGCATGACCGGATGGCGCCTGGGGTGGGTCGTGCTGCCGCAGGACGCGCTGCGCGGCTTCGAGAAGCTCGCGCAGCATCTCTTCATCAGCGCTCCCGCCGCCGCCCAGCATGCCGCGGTCAGCGCTTTTGAGCCGGAAAGTCTCTCGGTTCTAGAGCAAAGACGAGGTGAATTCGCGAGACGGCGGGACTTTCTCGTGCCGGCGCTGAAGAAAGCCGGGCTGTCGATCCCGGCGGAGCCGCACGGGGCGTTCTATGTCTACGCGGACTGCGGCGGCGACGCCCGCCGCTACGCGAGGGAGCTGCTTGAAAGGGAAGCGGTCGCGGCGACGCCGGGCGTGGACTTCGGTGCCAACGGCACCGAGCGCTTCGTGCGCTTCGCCTACACGCGAAGCATGGAAGACCTGGAAGAGGCCGCGGAACGAATAGCGCGCTTTGCGCGCTAGACCGACGTCGCGCTTCGCGCGCTAGGCCGCCGACGCGATCTGCTGCTTCCGCGCCTTGACCCTGAGCGCGTCCAGGTGAGCCTTCTCGGCGAATACCTTGTTCGCGTACCGGGACGTCGGCTCGTCCAGCGCGCCGTTGTACATCTGCAGCGCGGCTTCCAGGTCGCCAAAGCGCCGCGTGTACTCGCGCAGGATCTGGGCGCCGACCACGATGTTGACCTCGGGTACGAGCAGCGCCTGCTCCCCGCCGTGCGGCTCGAGCTTCTCGGGGTGGTAGCGCGGGATGACCTGCATCAGGCCGCGCGCGCCCATTACGCTTTCGGCCACCGGGTTGTAGCGCGACTCGATCGCCATCACCGCGAGGATCAGGAGCGGGTCGACCCGGTGCTGCTCGCCGGCGCGGTAGGCGATGTCGACGAAGCCGGCCGCCGCGTCCTCGGCCACCCGGTAGCGCTTGGCAATGAACTCGGCGACCGCCCGCTGCTCGCGCTCCTGCGGGGTCTCGACCACGGTGGTCGGCCCCTCGGCTGCGCTCGACATGACGGCAAACGGGTCGATCAGCGCCGCGGGCAGGGTCGGCAATACCTGCTCGATCGGCCCCCGCAGGGGCAGGACAAAGTACACGAAGATTGCCGCCACCCCCGCCAGGGCGAATAAGTCCCTGAGTGCCGCCAGCGCGGACGACAGGTGCCGCGTGATGCCCGTTTCGTTCATCTTGGACCTCCTGCCTCGAGCCGTAGTGTGCCCTGCCGGGGTGTGCGCCGGAAGCGCCCTTGTTGCATCGCAGCGGGCATCATAATATTCCGAATTCCCTTTAAAAGTCAATCACTTCTAGTACATAAGGACTACTCGATAAAGGTCTGTCAAATCGGGTGGTTCGACATAATTTTTCATGTTGGATGGGAGGGTCGGGGCCGGTAAGATGGAGTTTCCCAAAGTGCTCCCTTCGGGAGTCGCTTCAGGAAGCCTCGCGGACCGGCCTAAGTCTCCGTTCTTGGGCCGAATGACCAAGCCGGTCCGCTGCGCTTCGGGCCGGCGGGGGCTTCCGCCCCCGCCTCGTTCACCGCTCGACTCGCCGGTTTACGGCCGGGAGCCGGTGGGGAACGGCCACGCGGCCGCTGGATTCAGCGCGGTTCTCGCGCCGGGAGTCGCAGCGGTCGATGGCGTCGTTACGGGCGCCATCGTTTCCGCGGAGCTGGCCGGTGAGGCGGCTTGTATCGCCTTTTTCTTCTTCCCCGCCTTTTTCTTCTTCTTGGCGGATTTCTTTTTGCCTGCCGCCTTCTTCTTACCAGCTGTTCTCAGTGACTTCTTCTTCTTTTTTGATGCTTTCTTTTTCTTCTTTTTCTTGCCGCCTTTTTTCGCTTTTTTCTTCGCCATGCTCGATCTCCTTGAAGGTTGTTGAAGAAACTGCAGCTCGGGCGATCAAGCCCGGGCTATCCAACCGCCGGCGGCACTTCGCCGCCGGCATGCTGAATCCGGTTCGCCTTCACGTCATGATAAAGAATATCCGCGTCGAGGCGTATGCCTCCCTCCCACGTGACGGTCGCCGTCTCGGGATCGACGCTCACCTTCTCGAACTCGCGCACGTCGCGCCACAGCTGGAACGCGCCGATCTCGAGCAGATTGCCCAGGAACACGCGGCCTTCCAGGCCGTCTTCGAAGCGCAGCCAGAGCTTGTAGTCATCTTCGGCTTTGCATGCTGTTATTCGCATCGTATCGAACTCCTCAAGCATGTGGTTCCCCCTCGTTGCTTTTAAACGTCAGTCCCAGCTCAACGCACCGCCGGTCTGGTACTCGATGACGCGCGTTTCGAAGAAATTGCGTTCCTTCTTGAGATCGATCATCTCGCTCATCCACGGGAAGGGATTCGCCGCCCCGGGGTAGAGCGTGTCGAGCCCGATCTGCTGGCAGCGCCGGTTGGCGATGAAGCGCAGGTACTCCTTGAACATCGGCGCGTTCAGCCCCAGCACGCCGCGCGGCATGGTGTCCTCGGCGTAGCGGTACTCGAGCTCGACCGCGCGCCGGAACAGCCCCTGCAGCTCCTCGCGGAACGCCGCGGTCCACAGGTGCGGGTTCTCGAGCTTGATCTGGTTGACCAGGTCGATGCCGAAATTGCAGTGCATCGACTCGTCGCGCAGGATGTACATGTACTGCTCGGCCGCCCCGGTCATCTTGTTCTGCCGGCCGAGCGCCAGAATCTGGGCGAAGCCGACGTAGAAGAACAGGCCCTCCATCAGGCAGGAAAAAACGATCAGGCTTTTCAGCAGCTGCTGATCGGCGTCCGGGGTACCGGTCTTGAAGTGCGGGTCGGTCAGGGTGTCGATGAAGGGGATGAGGAACTCGTCCTTCTCCCGGATCGACGTCACCTCGTGGTAGGCGTTGAAGATCTCGGACTCGTCGAGGTCCAGGCTCTCCACGATGTACTGGTAGGCGTGGGTATGGATCGCCTCTTCGAACGCCTGGCGCAGCAGGTACTGGCGGCACTCCGGGGCGGTGATGTGGCGGTAGGTGCCGAGCACGATGTTGTTGGCCGCGAGCGAGTCGGCGGTGACGAAGAAGCCGAGGTTGCGCTTGATGACCCGGCGCTCGTCCTCGGTGAGCCCGTTCGGGTCCTTCCACAGCTCGATGTCGCGGCTCATGTTGATTTCCTGCGGCATCCAGTGATTGGCGCAGGCCGCGATGTACTTCTCCCAGGCCCACTTGTACTTGAAGGGCACGAGCTGGTTGACGTCGGCCTTGGAGTTGATGATCTTCTTGTCGTCGACGGTCACGCGCCGCAGCGCGGCGTCCAGCGCCGGGGGCGCCTCGCGCCTGACCGGGGATACCCCGGGGCCCGGCGCGCTCGCCAGATCTTCGAAGTTCAGCATGTGGGTTTTAGGTGTCCTTGGGGCGGGACGGGGTCTGGACTGAGGGGCTTGAATTCCGGCCGGTACTCGCGCAGCAGCGTGCGCAAGGCGGCCTCGCGCTCGGCCTCGCTGGACACCGCTATCTCGCAGGTCGCGATGTACAGGTTCCACTCGGTGCCGACGATGCCGAGCCACTCGCGGTACTTCAGGTGGTGTTTCAGAAGCCCGGGGTCGGCCAGATTCCCGGCTTGACCGAACTCCAGGGCGCGGAAGGTCAGGAGCCGCCAGCCCGGGGCCATCACGGCGAACAGGCCGGAGTTCTTCGGCGGCGACCACAGCGGCGCCAGGAACGGCCCGGCGAAGCTGCGGCTGCCGAGAGTAATCACTGGCAGGCTTCGCAGTCGGGCTTGTCGATGGCGCACATCTTGGCCGGCTCGGGGTTTTCCATCGCAACCGCGTTCAGCTCGCCGGCCTTCGAAGTCGACTTCTCGGCATGGGTGGCGCCGAGCGCCCGCAGGTAATACGTGGTCTTCAGGCCGCGGATCCAGGCGAGCTTGTAGGTCTCGTCGAGCCGCTTGCCCGAAGCGCCCGCCATGTAGATGTTGAGCGACTGCGACTGGTCGATCCACTTCTGGCGCCGCGCCGCGCACTCGACCAGCCATTTCGGCTCGACCTCGAACGCGGTGGCGTAGAGCCGGCGCAGCGGGGCGGGGGCGCGGTCGATGCGCGCCAGGTTGCCGTCGAAGTACTTGAGGTCGGCGATCATCACCTCGTCCCACAGCCCGGCGCGCTTCAGGTCCGCCACCAGGTAGTCGTTCACCACGGTGAACTCGCCGGAGAGGTTCGACTTCACGAACAGGTTCTGGTAGGTCGGCTCGATCGAGGCCGACACGCCCACGATGTTCGCGATGGTCGCGGTCGGCGCGATCGCGAGGCAGTTGGAGTTGCGCATGCCGTGCTGCTTGATGCGAGCGCGCAGCGCCTCCCAGTCGAGGGTCGAGGAGCGGTCGAGCTCGACGTAGCCGCCGCGCTCCGCCGACAGGATGTCGAGCGTGTCCTGCGGCAGGATGCCGCGGTCCCACAGCGAGCCGTGGAACGAGGCGTAGCGGCCGCGCTCCGCGGCGAGCTCGGTCGAGGCCCAGTACGCCGCGTACGCCACCATCTCCATCGAGCGGTCGGCGAACTCGACGGCCTCGGGCGAGGCATACGCCAGGCGCAGGCGGTGCAGGCAGTCCTGGAAGCCCATGATCCCCAGGCCCACCGGACGGTGACGCAGGTTGGAGTTCCTCGCCTTGTCGACAGCGTAGTAGTTGATGTCGATGACGTTGTCCAGCATCCGCATCGCCGTGGAAATTGTTGTTTTTATTTTTGAGAAATCCAGACCCGTTTCCGTGAGGTGCGCGACCAGGTTGATCGAGCCCAGGTTGCACACCGCGATCTCGTCGGCCGAGGTGTTGAGGGTGATCTCGGTGCACAGGTTCGAGCTGTGCACGACCCCGGCGTGCTGCTGCGGGCTCCTCAGGTTGCACGGGTCCTTGAACGTGATCCATGGATGCCCGGTCTCGAACAGCATCGAGAGCATCTTGCGCCAGAGCTGCAGCGCGGGGATCCGCTTGTAGAGCTTGAGCTCGCCGCGCGACGCCTTGTCCTCGTAGCGCAGGTACGCTTCCTCGAAGCCCTTGCCGAACTTGTCGTGCAGGTCGCGCACGTCCGAGGGGCTGAAGAGGGTCCACTCCGCGCCTTCCATCACCCGCTTCATGAAGAGGTCGGGGATCCAGTTCGCGGTGTTCATGTCGTGGGTGCGGCGCCGGTCGTCGCCGGTGTTCTTGCGCAGCTCGAGGAACTCCTCGATGTCGAGGTGCCAGACCTCGAGGTAGGAGCACACCGCGCCCTTCCTCTTGCCGCCCTGGTTCACCGCCACCGCGGTGTCGTTCACCACCTTGAGGAACGGCACCACGCCCTGCGATTTGCCGTTAGTGCCCTTGATGTGCGAGCCGAGCGCGCGCACCGGCGTCCAGTCGTTGCCCAGGCCGCCGGCGTACTTGGCGAGCAGCGCGTTCTCCTTGATCGCGTCGTAGATCCCGGTGAGGTCGTCCGACACCGTGGTGAGGTAGCAGCTCGAGAGCTGGGAGCGCAGCGTGGCGGAATTGAACAGCGTGGGCGTCGAGCTCATGAAATCGAACGCGGACAGCACGCCGTAGAACTCGATCGCCCGCGCCTCCCGGTCTTTCTCGTTCAGCGCGAGCCCCATCGCGACGCGCATGAAGAACGCCTGCGGCAGCTCGATGCGCCGGCCGCCCGAGTGCAGGAAGTAGCGGTCGTAGAGCGTCTGCAGGCCGAGGTAACCGAACTGCAGGTCGCGCTTGGCCTTCAGGGCCTTCCCCAGCCGGTCCAGATCGAACCTGGCGAGCTCCGGATCGAGCAGCTCGGCGGCGATGCCGCGGGCGATGAACTGCGGGAAGTACTCGGCGTAACGCGCCTCCATCTCGGCCTGGCTCGCTTCCTCGCCGAGCACCTCGAGCCGGATCGTGTCGAGGAGAAGCCGCGCCGTGACGTAGCTGTACGCCGGGTCCTTCTCGATCAGGGCGCGCGCGGCAAGGACTGCGGACTTGCGCACTTCCTGCATCGGCACGCCGTCGTACAGGTCGCGCAGCGTCGCCTCCAGGATCGCCTGCGGCGCGGCGTCGGCGAGGCCCTCGCACGCCGCCTCCACCAGGCGCTGCAGCCGCGCGCGGTCGAGCGGCTTGCGGGCGCCGCTCTCGACGACGTGAATTTCATCTTTCCTGGAAATCTTCTCCTGCGAGCGTGCCTTGGCCCGCTCTTCCCGGTACAGCACGTAGGCGCGCGCCACGTCGTGCTCGCCGGAGCGCATCAGCGCGAGCTCGACCTGGTCCTGGATGTCCTCGATATGGAAGGTCCCACCCTGCGGCTGGCGGCGCAGCAGGGCACCGACCACGTTGTCGGTCAGGCCGGCGACCAGCTCGCGGATGCGCGCCGAGGCTGCGCCCTGCGCGCCGTTCACCGCGAGGAACGCCTTGGTCATGGCCACCGAGATCTTGGCCGGCTCGAAGCCGACCACCGCGCCGTTGCGGCGGATCACCTTGTAGTCGGCGTAGACGCCGCGCGCCGGCGCATTCGACTCGGCAATGCCGACGCTCAGAGACGAAGTTGCCGTGGCGCTGTCTTGAGCGATCTGCATACCGCCTCCCATGCCCCTTTTTTGTGTCACCGGGCCGTCAACCCTGACGCCCACCCTTGCTGCTACTACGTTTAGTGTTCGACGGCCCTACTTGGCCTATATCTAGTCTTTTGGACCAGACGGAACGCAATCTACCGAGGGGTTTCCGAATTTGCAAGCGGCGTCGCCGATGCTGCGGCGCAACCAAGCACCGGATGTAGTAGTTCGCGCGACGTTGTTGCACTAGATCTGGGGATCGCGCGCAGGGGCACTACACCTTGCGCCAAAGCGACGCGGCGAGCGGCTATCTAGTGTTGCGAAACAGGAGCGGCGCGCTACTTCGCCAGGCCGGCGAGCAGGCGCGCCCAGTCGAAGCGCGCGCCCGGGTCGGTCTTGCGCCCCGGCGCCACGTCGCTGTGCGCGGCAACGTCGCGCAGCGGAAGCCGGGTACGCAGTTTCCTCAAGAGGGAGGTGAGGGCCCGATACTGCGCATCGGTGAAGGCATCGTCCTCGGTGCCCTCGAGCTCGATGCCGAGCGCGAAGTCGTTGCAGCGGCTGCGGCCGCGCCAGGCGGAAGCGCCGGCGTGCCAGGCGCGGCGCTCGACCGGCACGAACTGCACCACCTCGCCGTCGCGCCGGATCAGGAAATGCGACGAGACCTTCAGCCCGCGGATTTCCTCGAAGTAGGGATGCGCCTGCGGGTCGAGGCAGTTGGTGAAGAGGCGCTCGATCGAGTCGCCGCCGTACTCCCCGGGCGGCAGGCTGATGCTATGAAGAATGACCAAGCTGACTTCAACCCCGGCGGGACGCTCGTCGCAGTTCGGCGAATCAACGATTCTCATCTTTGATGTTGAGGCGCTGCATCCGGTAGCGCAGCTGCCTGAAAGTGATCCCTAGCAAACGCGCGGCTGCGGTACGGTTGAAGTCGGTCTTGCCGAGCGCCTGCAGGATCGCTTCGCGCTCGAGCTGGTCGAGGTAGGCCGGCAGCGGGGAGTCGGCCGGGCGGGCGGGCTGGCCTTCCCCGGGGGGGCTGGCGTCCTCTTCTTCGGGGGCGATCCGGTGCAGGGCAAGGTCCGCCGGGCCGAGCTCCTGGCCTGGGGAAAGGGCGAGCGCGCGCTCGAGGATGTTCTCGAGCTCGCGCACGTTGCCGGGGAAGTCGTAGGCCATCAGCTCTTCCAGCGCCGGCGCGGAAAGGCGCGGCGCCGGCACGCCGTTCTGCGCCGACAGGCGTTGCAGGATGTGGGTCGCAATGAGCGGGATGTCCTCCCGGCATTCGCGCAACGGGGGCATGGTGAGGTCGACCACGTTCAGCCGGTAGTACAGGTCGCGGCGGAAGCGACCCGCCTCCATCATCCCGGCGAGGCTCTGATTGGTGGCACAGATGATGCGGACGTCCACCGGCTCCTCCTGCGTCGAGCCCACCTTGCGCACGCGCCGCTCCTGGATTGCGCGCAGCAGCAGCACCTGGGTATGCAGCGGCAGCTCGGCGATCTCGTCGAGAAACAGCGTCCCGTTGTGCGCGGCCTGGAAGAAGCCGTCGCGGTCCTCGTTGGCGCCGGTGAACGCGCCCTTGCGGTAGCCGAAGAGCTCGCTCTCCACCAGGGTGTCGGGAATGGCGCCGCAATTCACCGCGACGAACGGCTTCTCTCGGCGTGCGCCGTTTTCGTGGATCAGGCGCGCCGCGAGCTCCTTGCCGCTGCCCGACTCGCCCGAGATGTACACCGGGGCCTGGGTGCGGGCGAGCTTGCCGATCAGCTCGCGCACCTGCGCGAGCGGCGCGCTCTCGCCGAGGAGCTGGCGGCCCGATGGATCCCCCGGGCTCTCGGCGCGCTCGGGCAACGAGAGGGCCGATTTCACCAGCGCGCGCAGCTGCTCGAGCCCGACCGGCTTCGACACGTAGTCGAACGCCCCCGCCTTCAGCGCCGCCACGGCGTTGTCGGCGCTCCCATACGCGGTGATCACGGCGACCGGCAGGTCCGCCGCGAGCGTGGTGATGTGGCGCACGAGCTCGAGCCCCTCGCCGTCGCCGAGCCGCATGTCGGTAAGGCACAGGTCGTAGCGCTCGGTTTTCAGGCGCTCCTTCGCCTCGGCGATCGAGCCGACCGCGTCGACGCCGAGGCCCATGCGCGCCAGCGTGAGCTCCAGCAGCTCGCGGATATCGGGCTCGTCGTCGACCACGAGCACCTTGGCGTCGCGCTGCGTCGCGCGCCGGTCCGGGCGGCGGGTCATGCGGGCACTCTACCTGCGGACACTCTCATTTGGACACCGCCTGGCGGCAGCGGATGCGGAAATGCCCGCCGGCCCCGCCGGTCACGTATTCGAGGACGGCGCGGTTCGCCGCGCACAGCTCGCGCGCCAGATACAGCCCGAGGCCGGTGCCCTTCGCCTCGGTGGTGAAGAAGGGCTCGAACAGCTGCCCCTGGATCGCCGCCGGCACGCCGGGGCCGCTGTCGATCACCGAGAGCTCGACGCGGTCGGCATAGCCGTCGAGCCGGATGCGGATGCTGCCCGGCTCGGCGGGCGCGTAGCGCACGGCGTTGCGCAGCAGGTTCCACATCACCTGGTGCAGGTGCTCGTGGTCGAACTCGATCCACGACTCGCGCCGCGTCTCGAGCACGATGCGCCCCTGCGCCACCGCCTCGTTGGCGACGAACTCCGTGATGAAGGCGCCGAGCCACTGGTGCAGGCGCAGCGGCGCGGCCGAGACGCGGTCGCGCTTGTTCAGCTGCAGCACGTCCGACACCAGGCGCTCGAGCCGCCCGGCGTTGTCGTGGATGATGCGCGTCAGGCGCTCGCGATCGTCGCCGCGCTTCTCCTCGCGCAGGAGCTCGGTGGCGTGGCTGATGGCGGCGAGCGGGTTGCGGATCTCGTGCGCGATGTTCGCCGTCAGCCGGCCGAGGGCGGCGAGCTTGAGCTGCCGCGCCTGCTCGCGCGCGCGCGTGGTGTCCTCGACCAGCCACACCGCGAACTCTTCGGCGCTCGCTTCGAGCGGGCGCAGGCGGATGTCGCGCCCGGCGACCTCGAACTCGCCGCTGCCCGAGAAGCCGGGAACCACGCTGGCGATGCTCGCGCCGATCAGGCCGGCGGCGCCGAGGAGCTCCTGCGCCTGGGGATTGTGCTGCACCACGGTGCCGCCGCGGTCGAGCACCAGCACGCCCTCGTTCATGTCCTCGATCACCAGCTGGTTGACCTGGGTCTGCCGCGCGAGCTCGCGCCCGCGCTGGCGCGCGAGGCGCTCGTTCGCCGCCACGCGCGCGGCGAGCCAGCTGGTGACGCCGGCGGCGACGAAGTAGCCGATGGCGAGCAGCCCGGGCTGCACGTAGCTCGCGGTGGGGGCGTCGTGCGCGAGCACCCAGTAGCTCTGCTCGAGCAGCAGGGCGATCGTGGCGAGCGCGGCGTAGAGAAACGTGAGCCGGCGCGGCGCGACGATCGCCGCGCCGGTGAGCGAGATGAGCAGCATCACGCCCAGGCCGCTGCGAATGCCGCCGCTCGCGTACATGAGGAGCGTGATCGCCACGATGTCGAGGCCGGCCTGCAGGGTGAGCTGCAGCTCGAATCGGTCGCGCTGATCGCGCAGCACGCCGTGGAACACGACCCCCAGGAGCAGATACCCCGCGGCGAAATAGCGGAACAGCGCCAGGTTGTGGGTGCCGAGGTTGAGCGCGTCGCCGTAGATCACCGCGGTGCCGAGAAATAGGCCCGCCAGCGCGATGCGGTACAGGTTGAAGTAGCGCAGCGAGATCCAGAACGACTCCGGAACGCCCTCCTCGGGCGGGGCGAACCGCTCGGACAGCGTGACCGGGGCGCGCACCGAGGCTTCCATCAGCCCTCCCCGGCGCCGAGCCGGGCGTGCTCCTCGCCGCAATACAGGAGCCCGCCCGCCAGGCGAGCCTCCGCGCGCGGCAGGTGCACGCCGCAGCGGGCGCAGCGCACGAGCTCGCCGATTTCGCCGGGAGGCCTCCCCTGCGCATCCCGGCTTTTCGTCGACGCGCGCAGGGCGCGCCGGATCAGCCAAACGGCGAGCACGACCAGGAGGATCAGCACGATGAGCCGCATCGCGCGATTATCTAACGGGAAGCGAGGCGGGGAAAAAAGGTGGTCGGGGCGACTGGATTTGAACCAGCGACACCTGCGTCCCGAACGCAGTACTCTACCAGGCTGAGCTACGCCCCGATTGGGTTGGATGAGCGGGTGGCCGCGAAGGCCGCCAATTCTAGCAAAGATCGCTTGTACTCAGACTCGGGAAGGACGCCGATCGAGCGGGTCGCGGCATCGACTTCGCGCTGCGCCGCGACGCGCGCATAGTCGAGCGCGCCGCAGGCGCGGATCGCCTCCAGCACGCTGGCAAAGTCCTCCCGCCCGCCCTCGGCGATGGCCCTGCGCACCACCGCGGCCTGCTGCGCGCTGCCGCAGCGCATCGTATAGATGAGGGGCAGCGTGGGCTTGCCTTCGGCGAGATCGTCGCCGAGGCTCTTGCCGAGCTCGCCGCCGTAGTCGAGCACGTCGTCGATCAGCTGGAACGCGGTGCCGACATGCCGGCCGTACGTCGCAAGGGGTTGTTCAAAATTCCCTTGTCTTGCAAGCACGGCGGCGAGGCGCGCCGCGGCCTCGAACAGCTTCGCCGTCTTGCGCCGGATTACCTCGAGGTAGCGTGCCTCGTCGACCTCGGGGTCGTGGCTCCCCATGAGCTGCATCACCTCGCCCGCCGCGATGGTGTTGGTCGCCTCGGCGAGCACCTGCATCACGCGCATGTCGTCGATCTCGACCATCATCTGGAACGCGCGCGAGTAGAGGAAATCGCCGACCAGCACCGCCGGGGCATTGCCGAACGCGGCGTTGGCGGTGTTGCGCCCGCGGCGCAGGTCGGAGGCGTCGACCACGTCGTCGTGCAGCAGGGTCGCCGTGTGGATGAACTCGACCACCGCCGCGAGCGGCAAGCGGGTTTCCGACCGGTTCCCGAGCGCACCGCAGGCTAGGAGAAGCAGCGCCGGGCGCAGGCGTTTACCCCCTGCGGCCACGAGATACTCCGCCACCTGCCGCACCAACGCCACATCCGAGTCGAGGCGCCGGCGGATCAGCGCGTCGACCCGCGCGAGGTCGTCGGCCACCGGCGCCAGCGTGGACAGCAAACTCATGATTACCTTATAATTCCAGCTCTTTTCGGAAGCAACACCTCAGGCAGGGAATCAACAATGTACGCAGTGATCAAGTCAGGCGGCAAGCAATATCGCGTCGAGTCCGGCAAACAGGTGCGCGTCGAGACGCTTGCGGCCGACGTCGGAGCCGCGGTCGCATTCGAAGAAGTCCTGCTCGTCGGCACGGGCGACTCGGTGAAAGTCGGCGCGCCGCTCGTCTCGGGCGCGAAGGTCAATGCCACCGTGGTCGCCCACGGCCGCGGCGAGAAGGTGAAGATCTTCAAGCTGCGCCGGCGCAAGCACTATCAGAAATCCCAGGGCCATCGGCAGAACTACACCGAGGTCCGCATCGACGACATCGTAGGGTAGAGAAATGGCACACAAGAAAGCAGGCGGCAGTTCCCGCAACGGCCGCGACTCGCAGTCGAAACGCCTCGGGGTCAAGGTCTACGGCGGCGAGCGCGTCAACGCCGGGCAGATCCTGGTGCGTCAGCGCGGCACGCGCGTTCACCCGGGCACGAACGTCGGCATCGGGCGCGACCACACGCTGTTCGCCCGGGTGAGCGGACAGGTGCAATACGCGGTGCGCGGCGAGAACGCGAAGAACACCGTCAGCGTGGTCGAGGAAAAATCGCCGGCAAACTAGGGCGCGGGAGACGCGTCTCCCGTACCCTCGGCGGTCCTCACCCAAACGAAGGCCCTATCGAACAGACGGTAGGGCTTTTTTATTTGTAGCGTATGAAGTTCATAGACGAAGCGAAAATCGAGGTGCACGCCGGCAAGGGCGGCGACGGCGCCGCCACCTTCCGCCGCGAGAAGTACATCCGCTACGGCGGGCCGAACGGCGGCGACGGCGGCCGCGGCGGCAGCGTGTGGGCGCGCGCCGACCGCAACATCAACACGCTCATCGACTACCGCTTCGCGCGCATCCACCGCGCCGAGAACGGCGTGCGCGGCAGGGGATCGGATTGCGACGGCCGCGCCGGGAGCGACATCGAGCTGCGCGTGCCGGTCGGCACGCTGATCCGCGACGAGGACGACGGCGCGCTGGTCGCCGATCTCGCGCGCGACGGCGCCCGC
>Ga0137428_1000310_pt1 | contig 21600 bp, 23 predicted proteins | sample EasRivERMZT718_2_FD_102305 | JGI IMG/M metagenome (GOLD analysis project Ga0137428, IMG submission 102305) | Soil microbial communities from meander-bound floodplain in the East River, Colorado, USA - East River MetaG ERMZT718_2 | ecosystem: Environmental > Terrestrial > Soil > Floodplain ...
ACGAACACCGCGCCCAGCGGCTGCCCGGCGCCGATCTTGGCGCGCACGATGTGGCTGCCGCGCGGCGTGCAGAAGCTGCCGTTCTTCTCGCCCGGGCCGAACTTGGAGGTGGAGACGGCGTAGGTCTTGTCGCCGTACCTCAGCTCCTGCTTGGCGATGTCGATGACGAGGTTCATCGCTTGGCCGCGAAGAACCTCGAAAGGAGCGCGCCGCACTCCTGCGCCAGCACGCCTCCCTGAAGGACGACTTCGTTCTTCAGCACCAGCTTCTTCGGATCCGAAGCCCCGTACACGGCGCGGGCGACCCGAGCATGAAACATCGCGCCGATGCACATGTCGCACGGCTCGAGCGTTACGTAGAGCGTTGCGCCGGTCAGCCGGTAGTTCTTTCGGGATAGAGCGGCGGAGCGCAGCGCCTGTATTTCAGCATGGGCGGTGGGATCCGAAGCCGCGATCGGGCGGTTCCAGCCCTCGCCCACGATTTCATCCTGGAGGACGACGACGCAGCCGACCGGAACTTCGCCCTCCTCCTGCGCACGCCGCGCGAGCCCCAGCGCGCGGTGCATGTAGTCATCGTCAGTCATGCCGGCCCATTCTAGCGGGCGCCGAACCCAGAGATATCCGGGCCGGCGCGGCGGATTTCAAGCGCTTGAAACCGCCCGGCGCCCTCCCCATCTGCCGCCGCAGGACAACTTCTCGGAGGAGACCCATGGAGCACTCGCTATTCCCCCGCGATATGTTCGCGGAGCTCGACCGGCTGCAGCGCCAGATGCAGCAGGCCTTCGAATTCTCGCCCAGCATTCGCGGCTTCGCGCGCGGCGGCTTCCCGGCCCTCAACGTGGCGGGAACGGCCGATTCCGCCGAGATCTACGCCTTCGCCCCGGGACTCGATCCGCAGTCGATCCACGTGCAGCTCGAGCGTGGCGTGCTTTCGATCTCCGGGGTCCGCACCAACGGGCTGCCGGCGCCGGACACCGGGGCGAGCGTGCATCTCCAGGAGCGCTTTGCCGGGCGGTTCCACCGCGTGGTCACGCTGAGCGACGACCTCGACCCGGACCAGGTGCGGGCGAACTACCGCGACGGGGTGCTGCACATCAGCATCGGCCGCAAGGAGTCGGCCAAGCCCCGCCGCATCAACGTCAACTGATGGGGAGACTGCCATGACGGATGACAAGACGCCGGCGCAGCCGGCACTTCTGCCGCCGGTCGACGTGATCGAGGACGCGGGCGGCATCACGCTCTATGCCGATATGCCCGGCGTATCCCGGGAAAGGCTGAGCGTGCACGTGGACGGCGACACCCTCGTCATCGAGGGCGACATGGGCCTGGAGATTCCGCAGGACCTGCAGGCGACCCACGTCGAGGTCAGCCTGCCGCGCTACCGGCGGGTGTTCGCTCTTTCCAAGGAGCTCGACGCCCAGCGCCTGTCCGCGGAGCTGAAGCAGGGCGTGCTGAAGCTGCGCCTGCAGAAGGCGGAGCAAGCAAAGTCCAGGCGGATCGAAATCAAGGTGAACTGAGCTAGGTCGGGGGCGATGCCGCCGGTAGCATTCGGCAATGGCATCGCCCTTCGCGGTCCGCAGCTTCCGTTTCCAGTGGCCCGCGGATCTCGCCGCGTCGTGGGCCTTCGAGATGGAGGCCCTGATCCTCGGCTGGTACATCCTTGCCACGACGGGGTCGGTGCAGCAGCTCGTGATCGTTGCCGCGCTCGTCTGGCTCGGGTCCCTGTTCTCGCCGTTCTTCGGCGTGGCGGGAGACCGCATCGGGCATCGAACCATGCTCTGCATCACGCGCGGCGTGTACGCGCTGCTCGCCGCGGTGCTGACCGCCCTCGTTCTCGCCGAGGCGCTTGCGCCCTGGCACGTGTTCCTGATCGCCGGGCTGGCCGGGCTGGTGCGCCCTTCCGACATGGTGATGCGGAACACCCTGGTGGGACAGACGATGCATCCGGACATGCTGATGCGCGCGCTCGCCATTTCTCGAACCACCTCGGACACTGCCCGGGTAGCGGGCGCGGTGACCGGCACCGCGGGCGTGGCGTGGGTCGGAATGGGACCGGCGTATGCCGTGGTCACGGCGATGTACGTCGCCTCTTTCCTCCTGTCGCTCGGCGTGGCGCGCGTGCCGCGCGCGGCCGCCGCGGCGCATCCGCTCTCCGACCTTCGCGAGGGGTTCAGGCACGTGTGGGAGAAACCCGACCTGCTGGGCGCTTTCAGCCTCGCGTTTCTCGTCAACCTGCTCGCCTACCCCTTCGTGCTCGGGCTCCTGCCCTACGTCGCGAAGGAGGTGTACGCGGTCGGCCAGTCCGGACTGGGCTATCTCGCCGGGGCTTTCTGGGTGGGCGCGCTGGCGGGCTCGCTCCTGGTCAGCGCTAGCGTGTTTCCGCTGCGCGCCGCGCGCGCCATGCTCTGGAGCGGCGCCTTGTGGTTCGCCGCGGTGCTCATGTTCGGGCAGACCAGGTCCCTGCCCCTGGGAATGGCCTTTCTCTTCGTGGCAGGGGCTGCGCAGAGTTTCTGCCTGACGCCGCTGGCGGCGGTGATGCTGCGCTCGTCGGACGAAGCGATGCGCGGCCGCGTGATGGGAGTGCGCATTCTCGCGGTCTGGGGGCTGCCGCTCGGCCTGCTCGCGGCCGGGCCGGTCATCGCGCTGATCGGCTTCGCGGCGACCACGCTCCTCTATTCCGCGATCGGGCTGGCGGCGACCCTCGCGATCGGCTATGGCTGGCGCCATTCGCTGTGGCATCGCTCCGCGGCGGCGAATACCGGCTAGTTCCGGTCTGCCGCACATCCGGCGTCGCCGTCACGCAGATGTGCACGGGATGGCCCTTCGCGGAAAGCTCGCCTTCGAGCTCGAAGGTGTTCAGCAGCTCCTGAAGGCGGGGTTGTCCCCGGACGCGTGCACCGTGCGCACCCCCCGTTGCTGCAGGTGCGCTCCAGCCGTGCAGGATGATCAGCATCGACCGGCCTCAGCGATCCCCGTCCTCCCTGTCCTCCCAATCCACCGCATGGGACTGGAGGTAGCCACTGACCGCGGCATCTACTGTCGGAAAGAATGCGGTCTCGCCACGCTGCGCGGAAAGCCCGAATCGCTTCAGCTTGTCCTTGACGGGGTCCTTCATCTCGGCCACGCACAGCTCGATGCCAGCCGCCTGCAAGGTTTTGTCGAGCTCGGCCAGCATGTCGGCGGAGGTCACGTCCACACTCGTGACCGGTTCCGCCGTAACGACCAGCCAGCGCACCGGCGTAGGCGATGTGGCCACCGCGTCGAGCACCCGGTCATGGAACAACTCGGCGTTGGCAAAAAACAAGGGCGCATCCCAGCGAAACAGGACCAGGCCGGGGATGCGGCGGGCGTCGGGATAGCGCGTGATGTCATGGTAGCCCGGGACGCCCTTGGCGCGCCCCAGAACCGTGGAGTACGGGCGCCAGCCATCCCACAGGAATTCGATGACGGCGATTGCAATGGCCAGGCCGATGCCCGGAATCGCGCCCAGCACGGCCACGCCGACCGTACAGACGATCGCCAGCCAGAACTCCCAGCGCTGGATGCGATAGATTCGCCGCAGGTCGGCGACCTCGATCAGGCCGATGGCCGATGCGATCACGACCGCGGCCAGCGCGCTGGTGGGTAGATTCCGCAGCAGGTCCGGCGCCACCATCAGCAGCAGGGCAACCGCTAGCGCGCCGACGACTCCGGTCAACTGGGTTCTGGCGCCTGCGGCCTCGGCCACGGGGGTACGCGACGAGCTGCTGCTGACCGGAAAGCCCTGAAAGAATCCAGCGGCCAGGTTGGCGGCGCCGAGCCCGACCATCTCCTGGTTCGGGTCGACATGGGTTCGGGTCCGCGCCGCATAGACACGAGAGAGCACGCTGGTGTCGGCGAACGAGACGAGGGCGACGGCGCAACCGCCGATCAGTACGGGGCCGATATCGGCGGCGGTGATCCATGGGAGGGCGAACGCAGGCAGGCCTTGTGGGAGGGAGCCGAGGACCGACACGTCGGCGCGCACTCCAAGGTCCAGCACGCCCGCGACGACGGTCGCTCCGACTACGGCGATCAGGATGGCCGGCAAGCGCTTGTTGCGCTTGAGCAGCAGGATTGCTGCCAGGGTGAATGCACCGACCAAGCATGCGGCCCAGTTGGTCTTTCCCTCCATCACCGCTGTGGCGATGGCCCATAGGTCTCTCAGCGGTCCCTCGCTTTGGATCGAAAAGCCGAAAACCTTGGGCAGCTGGCTGATCAATACCACCAGCGCAATGCCGTTCATGTAGCCGTAGCGGATCGGCTTGGAAAGAAGCTCGGTGACGAAGCCAAGGCGAGCTACACCCGCCAGGATGCACACTGTCCCCGACACGACCGCCATCGCGCCCGCCAAAGCGACCGCGCGAAGCGGGTCACCGCCGGACAGCGGCAGGACGACGGCGAGGATGACGGCAGCCAGCGAAGAATCCGGGCCGAGCACCAGGATCCGGCTGGGTCCGAACAGTGCGTAAGCGAGCAGCGGAACGATGGTCGCGTAGAGGCCATAGATCCCGGGTACGCCCGACGCCACCGCGTAGGCGATCCCGACCGGCACCAGCATCGTGGTCAGCACCAGTCCGGCCACGATGTCGTGCCGCAACCAAGCCGCCTGGTACCCTTGCAGCGTCTGCAGTCCCGGCAGCCAGCGGCGCCAGCCGGTCTGGTCGGCCGTCCTCGTCAGGCGCGCAATCCGGCCCGGTTCCGGGAGGGGAGGCGAAGAAACCGAATTGCTCAGACCGTGGCCGCCCGGATCAATTTCGTGCTCAGCGGGTCATGGTTTGGACTAACAACTCGCGCCCCTTCCAGTACATGCGGTTCAGGCGCATGGAAATCTTCTCGACCGCACCATAGGGTGCATCGGCGAAGTCGAGCGCCGCGGCTGGGCGGGAGCCGTCGCCGTCGACGCGCTGGATACTCCCGCATTCCAGATCGGGCGCGTATTTCTTGACGAATGCGCGGATCTCGTCGTCGGTAGTGCCTGGTGCGATGTTCCCGATCCACAACTTCATGACGGACTCCCAGGAAGGCCTCCCCGGCCCGAGAACGGCGCCGTTTGATTAACATACACCGCGGTTGGCGAGCCCGGAAGTCCTGCGTCGACCCGTGATGGCCAGCGCGTACACTGCGGCGAGACGCCGGCGAGAGGAAGCCATGAAAGCAAAGAAGCCTGTCGAAACCCCGGAGAAGCTGAAGCGCAAGGCCTACGACAAGGAGCTCGCGCGACTGCATGGCAAGCTCGTCAAGCTCCAGGAATGGGTCAAGCACAAGGGGCTGAAGGTCTGCGTGATCTTCGAAGGTCGCGATGGCGCCGGCAAGGGCGGGACGATCAAGGCGATCACCGAACGCGTCAGTCCGCGCGTCTTTCGCGTGGTCGCGTTGCCCGCGCCGAGCGAGCGCGAGAAAAGCCAGATGTATGTGCAGCGTTACCTCCCGTACCTGCCGGCGGCAGGCGAGGTCGTGATATTCGATCGGAGCTGGTACAACCGCGCGGGTGTCGAGCGGGTATTGGGTTTCTGCTCAGAGGAGATGGCGGACGAATTTCTGGAGGCCGTGCCGGCCGTCGAGAAGGCGATGGTGGACTCCGGCATCATCCTGATCAAGTACTGGCTGGAAGTCAGCATGGAGGAGCAGACCCGCCGGCTCGAGTCGCGCATGGACGACCCGCGCAAGATCTGGAAGCTCTCGCCGATGGATCTCAAGTCCTACAACCGCTGGTACGATTACTCGCGCGCGCGCGACGCGATGTTCGTGGCGACGGACACGAAGTTCGCGCCGTGGCATGTGGCGCGAACCGACGACAAGCGGCGCGGGCGCCTGAACATCATCACCCATCTGCTCTCGCAGATTCCCTACAAGAAAGCGCCGCGCGAGAAAGTGAAGTTTCCGAAGCGACAGAAGCGGCGCGGCTACCGCGAGCCAGACTATCCGTTCAAGCTAATCAAGGAAGTACATTGATGCCCTCCCCCTATTCCCACTCGATAGTGGCAGGCGGCTTGGAGGAGATGTCGTAGGTCACGCGGTTGATGCCGCGCACTTCGTTGATGATGCGGTTCGACACGCGCGCGAGGAGCTCGTGCGGCAGCGGCGCCCAGTCGGCGGTCATGAAGTCGGTGGTCTGCACCGCGCGCAGCGCCACCACGTTCTCGTAGGTGCGCCCGTCGCCCATCACGCCCACCGAGCGCACCGGCAGGAACACGGCGAAGGCCTGCGCGGTCTTGTCGTACCACCCGGAGCTTCTCAGTTCCTGGATGAAGATATCGTCCGCGCGCTGCAGCAGCCGCACATGCTCCTTCTCGACTTCTCCGAGGATGCGAACCCCGAGCCCCGGTCCGGGGAACGGATGGCGGAACACCATCTCGCGCGGCAGGCCGAGCGCCAGGCCGAGCTCGCGCACCTCGTCCTTGAACAGCTCGCGCAGCGGCTCGAGCAGCTTGAGATGGAGCGTTTCGGGCAGGCCGCCGACGTTGTGGTGCGACTTGATGCTGGCGGCCTTCTTGGTCTTCGCGCCGGCCGACTCGATGACGTCCGGATAGATGGTTCCCTGCGCGAGCCATCTGGCATTGCGGATTTTCTTCGCTTCGGCTTGGAACACCTCGACGAACAGCCTGCCGATGATCTTGCGCTTGTCCTCGGGGTCGGAAACGCCCTTCAGGGCGGAAAGGAACTGGCCGGACGCATCCACATGGACGACCTTCACGTGCATGTGCTTTGCGAAGGTATCCATGACTTGCTTCGCTTCGTCCAGGCGCAGCAGGCCGTGATCGACGAAGACGCAGGTGAGCTGCGCGCCGATCGCGCGGTGGATCAATGCAGCGGCGACCGACGAATCCACTCCACCTGAGAGTCCCAAAATCACCTCATCCCGCCCTACGGCCTCCCGGATCCGTCCCACGGATTCCGAGACATATTCAGGCATCTGCCAGTCGCCGCGACAGCCGCAGATTTCCCGCACGAAGCGGTGCAGCAGCTTCGTTCCCTGCCGGGTGTGGGTGACTTCCGGATGGAACTGCACGCCGTAGAAGCGGCGCGCTTCGTCGGCCATGCCGGCGATCGGGCACGCTTCGGTGGAAGCCATCAGCCGGAAGCCCGGCGGCAGCTCGGCGACCTTGTCGCCGTGGCTCATCCACACCTTGAGCATGCCGTGGCCTTCGGGCGTGCGGTAGTCCTCAATCCCCTCTAACAATTGGGTGTGGCCGCGAGCGCGCACCTCGGCGTAGCCGAACTCGCGCACCGCCCCTGCCTCGACCCGGCCGCCGAGCTGGTGCGCCATGCTTTGCATGCCGTAGCAGATGCCGAGCACCGGAACGCCGGCGTCGAACACCGCCTTGGGCGCGTGCGCCCGGGCATCGTCGTACGCCGAGAGGTGGCTTCCCGAGAGGATGATGCCCTGCGCGCCGAAGTGCCGCACGAAGGCCTCGTCGACGTCCCAAGGATGGATCTCGCAGTAGACCTTCGCTTCCCGCACCCGGCGGGCGATCAGCTGCGTGTACTGGGCTCCGAAATCCAGGATGAGGATCTTTTGATGCTTACTCGACCCGGTAATTCGGCGCCTCCTTGGTGATCTGCACGTCGTGGACGTGGGATTCGCGGATGCCGGCGGCGGTGATCTCGACGAACCGGGTGCGGGTGCGCAGCTCCTCGATGGTGCTGCAGCCGGTATAGCCCATGCTCGCGCGCACGCCGCCCATGAGCTGCTCGATCACCCCGATCGCGCTGCCCTTGTACGGCACGCGGCCCTCGACGCCCTCGGGCACCAGCTTGTCGACGTTCATCTCGGAATCCTGGAAATAGCGGTCGGCCGCGCCTTTCTGCATCGCGCCGAGCGATCCCATGCCGCGGTAGGACTTGTACGAGCGGCCCTGGTAGAGCTCGATCTCGCCGGGCGATTCGTCGGTGCCGGCGAAGAGCGAGCCGAGCATCACCGCGTGCGCGCCGGCGGCGAGGGCCTTGGCGATGTCGCCCGAGTAGCGCACGCCGCCGTCGGCGATCAGCGGCACGTCGTTGAGGGCGGCGGCCACGTCCTGGATCGCGGTGATCTGGGGAACGCCGACGCCGGCGACGATGCGCGTGGTGCAGATCGATCCCGGGCCGATGCCGACCTTGACGCCGTCGGCGCCGTGGTCGACGAGCGCGCGCGCGCCGTCGCCCGTGCCGACGTTGCCCCCGATCACTTCGATCTTGAAGTTCTTCTTGACCCAGGCGACGCGGTCGAGGACGCCCTGCGCATGGCCGTGCGCCGTGTCGACGACGAGCACGTCGGCGCCCGCCTCCACCAGCGCCGCGACGCGCTCCTCGGTGCCCTCGCCCACACCGACCGCCGCGCCGACGCGCAGCTTGCCCTGCGCATCCTTGCAGGCGTTCGGGTGCTCGCTCTCTTTGGTGATGTCCTTTACCGTGACCAGGCCCTTCAGCTCGAAGTCCTCGCCCACCACCAGCACGCGCTCGAGGCGGTGGCGGTGCATCAGCTCCTTCGCTTCCTGCCGGCTCGCGCCTTCGCGCACGGTGACCAGCTTCTTCTGCGGCGTCATGATCGCCTTCACCGGCTGGTCGAGCTGGGTCTCGAAGCGCAGGTCGCGGTTGGTGACGATGCCGACCACTCTTCCGTTCTTCACCACCGGGAAGCCCGAGATCTTGCGCTCGCGCTGCAGCGCGATCACGTCCCGCACCGGCATCTCGGGCGGAACCGTCAGCGGGTCGCGCAGCACCCCCGACTCGAAGCGCTTCACCTTCGCCACCTCGGCGGCCTGCGCCTTGGGCGGGAGATTCTTGTGGACGATGCCGATGCCGCCTTCCTGCGCCAGCGCGATCGCGAGGCGCGCTTCGGTCACGGTGTCCATCGCCGCGGAGACGAGCGGCAGGTTGAGCTGGAGCTTGCGGGTGAGTCGGGTCTTGAGGGAGGCTTCGCGCGGCAGGACGCGCGAGTGGGCGGGAACGAGAAGGACGTCGTCGAAGGTCAGCGCCTTCTGAATCACGCGCATTTTTTCATGCTCGCAAAGCGGCATTATACGCGATACTGTCATCCATCTGAATCGACGCGCGTTTCTCGCTCATGAAAAAACTTCTTGTCTTGAGCTTCTTCTTCGCCGCCGCAGTTTCGGCGCAGCAATACAAGTGGGTCGACAAGGACGGCAAGGTGCGCTACGGCGACGTGCCGCCGCCCGGCGTGACCGCCACGCCGCTCAAGGCGCCGCCGCCCGGATCGGCATCCCCCGCCGCACCCGCCGCCGCGAAGAAGGACGGCGACAAGCCGCTCAGCCCCGAGGCCGCGTTCCGCAAGCGCCAGGAAGAGGCCGAGAAGGATCGCGAGAAGCAGGCCAAGGCCGAGCAGGACGCGCAGGAGAAGCGCGCGAATTGCGCGCGCGCCCAGGACGCGCTGCGCTCCCTCGAAAGCGGCCAGCGCATCGCGCGCACCGATTCGAAGGGCGATCGCTACTTCCTCGACGACGCGCAGACCGCGCAGGAGACCGCCAGGGCGCGCCAGAGCGTCCAGGAGTGGTGCAAGTAAGCCACTAGTTTTTTTTCCGGCTGGCGCGCCGGCGGCGCGCTTCCTTGGGATCGACGGCGAGCGATCGGTAGATCTCCACCCGATCGCCGTCGGCGAGCGGATGATCGAGCGCGACGCGCTTGCCGAAGACTCCGACTGCGTGGTTTTCAATATTGAACCCGGACGCCAAGACGGCGTCACGCAGCCGAGCGCCGGCCGGGAGCTCGAGCCTCACCACCTGCGCACCCTCGGGGCGTGCGTAGACGACTTCAACCCGCATAGACCTGCGCCGCCCGGCGCACGAAAGCGTCGACCATCGAGTCGGCGATGCCGTCGAAGAGCGGCGCCAGCAGCCGCCCGAGCGTGCAGCTGGAAAATTCGTACTGCAGCGAGAACTCGATGCGGCAGGCCTGCGGCGACAAGGACACGAAGCGCCACTGCGCGCCGAAGCGGCGAAATGGCCCTTCCACCAGCCGCATGTCGATCGCCTCACCCGGCCGGTTCTCGTTCAGCGTGGTGAAGGATTGCTGCAGGGCCGGCAGGCCGATGGTCAGCGTGGCCTTGGTCGTGCCGGCGCGGCGCTCGTGCACCACCGCGGCCGAGCACCAGGGCAGGAAGCCCGGATAGGCCTCGATGTCCTCCACCAGCGCGTACATTTCGGCGGCGGAATGCTCGACAATCGCGGACCGGGAAATTTCCTTCATCTATGTCGATCGTCGAAAACCGAAAAGCCTTTCACAACTACTTCATCGAGGAGCGCTACGAGGCGGGGCTCGTGCTCGCGGGTTGGGAGGTGAAGGCGATCCGCGGCGGCCGCGCGACGATCGCCGAAGCCTACGTCACGGTGCGCGGCGAGGAGATTTTTCTGATCGGCGCGAACATCAGCCCGCTGCCCACGGTCTCGACGCATTTCACCCCCGACCCCACGCGCACCCGAAAGCTGCTCCTGCGCGCCGAGGAGATCCGGCGCCTGAGCGGCAAGGTCGAACAGCGCGGCTATACCCTGATCCCGCTCAATCTGCATTACAGCAAGGGACGCATCAAGCTCGAGGTTGGGCTCGGGCGCGGCAAGCTCAAGCACGACAAGCGCGCGGCCGAGAAAGAGAAGGAGTGGAATCGGGAAAAACAGCGGGTCCTGCGAAGCAGGTAGGGGGTGCGGGGGTCAGACGCTTCTCACCCCCGCCGCCTTCACGCGGCCGCTGATTTCTTCGCCGCGGGCGCTTCGGCGAGCGCCATCCAGGTCGAGACGACCGTGTCCGGGTTGAGCGAGAGGCTGTCGATCCCCTGCTCCATCAGCCAGCGCGCGAGGTCGGGGTGGTCCGAGGGCCCCTGCCCGCAGATGCCGACGTACTTGCCGTGCTTGCGGCAGGCGCGGATCGCCATCGCCAGCAGCGCCTTCACCGCCGCGTCGCGCTCGTCGAAGCTACCGGCGACCAGCCCGGAATCGCGGTCCAGGCCCAGGGTGAGCTGCGTCAGGTCGTTCGAGCCGATCGAGAAGCCGTCGAACAGCTCGAGGAACTCCTCGGCGAGGATGGCGTTGGACGGCAGCTCGCACATCATCACGATGCGCAGCCCGTTCTTGCCTCTTTCCAGGCCGTTCTTCTTGAGAAGATCCGACACTTCGCGGGCTTCCCCCACCGTGCGCACGAAAGGCACCATCAGCTCGACGTTGGTCAGGCCGATCTCGTCGCGCACCGTGCGCATCGCCGCGCACTCGAGCTCGAAGCACGCGCGGAAGTCGGGCGAGAGGTAGCGCGAGGCGCCGCGCAAGCCGAGCATCGGGTTCTCCTCGTCGGGCTCGTAGCGCTCGCCGCCGAGGAGCTTCTTGTATTCGTTCGACTTGAAATCCGAGAGCCGCACGATCACGGGCTTGGGCCAGAACGCGGCGGCGATGGTCGCCACGCCCTCGACCAGCTTGTCGCGGTAGAAGCTGCGCGCATCGGCGTAGCCGCGGGTCTTTTCGTCCAGCTTGGCCTTCAGCGGTTTGGGCAGCTCTTCGTAGTCGAGGCACGCGCGCGGGTGCACGCCGATCTCGTTGTTGATGATGAATTCGATCCGTGCCAGGCCCACGCCCGCGTTCGGGATCTGCGCGAATTCGAACGCGAGCTGCGGGTTGCCCACGTTCATCGCGATCTTCACCGGGATGCGCGGCATCTCGCCGCGCTCGCGGGTCGACACCTCGAACGGCAGCAGGCCCTCGTACACGCTGCCGGTGTCGCCTTCGGCGCACGACACCGTCACCGGCTGGCCGTCCTTCAGGCGCCGGGTAGCGTCGCCGCAGCCGACGACCGCGGGGATGCCGAGCTCGCGCGCGATGATCGCGGCGTGGCAGGTGCGGCCGCCGCGATTCGTGACGATCGCCGCGGCGAGCTTCATGATCGGCTCCCAGTTCGGGTCGGTCATGTCCGTGACCAGCACGTCGCCCTTCTTCACCCGCGACATCTGCGAGGCGTCGGGGACGATCCGCACCGCGCCGCTGCCGATCTTGTGGCCGATGGCGCGCCCGCTCGCCATCACGCGCGAGCTGCCCTTCAGCGCATAGCGCTCCTCTACGTCGCGCGTGCGGGACTTGACCGTCTCGGGCCTCGCCTGCAGCACGTAGAGGCGGCCGTCGGCGCCGTCCTTGGCCCACTCGATGTCCATCGGCCGCCCGTAATGGCGCTCAATCGCCACGGCGTAGCGCGCCAACTCGAGAATCTCCCCGTCCTTCAACGAAAACGCATGGCGGTCGGCTTCGGCGACGTCCACGGTCCGCGTGGACTTGCCCGCCTTGTCGGATTTCGCGAACACCATCTTCTGCAGCTTCGAGCCCAGCCCGCGGCGCACGATCGCCGGGCGGCCCTTCTCCAGCATCGGCTTGTGGACGTAGAACTCGTCGGGATTTATCGCGCCCTGGACGAGGAGCTCGCCCAGGCCGTAGGACGAGGTGATGAACACCACGTCCCGGAAGCCCGACTCGGTATCGAGTGTGAACATGACGCCGCTTGCGGCGAGGTCGCTGCGGACCATCTGCTGGACCGCCGCCGACAGCGCCACGGCCGAGGGGTCGAACTTTTGGTGGGCGCGATAGGAGATCGCCCGGTCGTTGTAGAGCGAAGCGAACACATGGCGGATCGCGTCGAGGATGTTGTCGGCGCCGCGGATGTTGAGAAAAGTTTCCTGCTGGCCGGCGAACGAAGCCTCGGGCAGGTCTTCGGCCGTGGCGGAGGAGCGCACGGCGAAGGAGGTTTCAGTTGAGGTTTGTGCAGTAAGCTCTTGATACTTAGAGTGTATCTCTCGATCAAGCTCGGCGGGAAACGACCGCGCCAGGATCCACGAGCGCACCTCGGCGCCGCATTTCGCCAAGGCGTCGACGTCCTTCGGGTCGAGCTTCTTCAGGCGCTCGTCGATGCGCGGCGCGAGCTCCCCCATGAATTCCCGGAACGCATCCGCAGTGGTGGCGAACCCGCCCGGGACGCGGATTCCGGCTGCGGAAAGGCCGCCGATCATCTCGCCGAGCGAAGCGTTCTTGCCGCCGACCTGCTCGAGGTCGGCCATGCGTAAATCTTTAAGCCACGCTACGCGCATTGTTGGGTATTTTATCGTTATGGCTCAGCGCCGAACCGTGTTCTTCGTCTCGGACGGCACCGGCATCACGGCGCAGATGCTCGGCCACAGCCTGCTCACGCAGTTCGAGGGCGTCGAGTTCAACCAGGTCACGCTGCCGTTCGTCGACTCGACCGAGAAGGCCGAGGACTGCATCGCGCGTATCGCTGCCGAAGCGGGCAACGGCCAGGCGATCGTGTTCTCCACCCTGGTGAACAACGACGTGCGCGCCGTCGTGCGGCGCGCCAATGCGCTGTTCATCGATTTCTTCGAAAGCTTCATCGATCCGCTGGAAGCCGGCCTCGGGGTCAAGTCGAGCCATACGATCGGGCGCTCTCACAGCGCGATGGACAAGAAGGAGTACCAGCAGCGCATCGAGGCGATCAATTTCGCCATGGCGCACGACGACGGCGCCTCGCATCGCGAGCTTAGCCTGGCGGACGTGATCCTGGTCGGCGTCTCGCGCAGCGGGAAGACGCCGACCAGCCTATACCTCGCAATGCAATTCGGCGTAAAGGCCGCGAACTACCCCCTGATCCCCGAGGATTTCCACCGCATGAAGCTCCCCGAGGCGCTGCGGGGAGAGAAAAGCCGCCTCTACGGCCTCACCATCGCCTCCGACCGGCTGCACGAGATCCGCAAGGAGCGCCGGCCCGGCAGCCGCTACGCCGACCTCGACAACTGCCGCTTCGAGGTCGAAGAGGCCGAGAACCTGATGCGCCGGGAGGGCATCCGCTCGATCAACTCCACCAGCAAGTCGATCGAGGAAATCGCCACGACCATCCTCCGCGAACTGCGGATCAAGCGCCAGATCTACTAAACGCCTCGTAGAAGCAGATCGCGGCGGCAGCCGCGACGTTCAGCGACTCGGTGCCCGCCTTCATCGGAATGGTCACCTGCAGAGCCACTTTGCGTAGCGTCTCTTCCCTGAGGCCCCTTCCCTCCGCGCCGAAGATCCACCCCACGCAGCCGCTCAGCGGGGCCTCCCGAAGCGGTACTCCGCCCCGCGCCACGGCGCAGGCCAGCGTTCCCTTGAACGCATCCATCTGCGCGGCGAGGCGGCCGGTTTCGTAAACCCGCAAGGCGAAGTGCCCGCCCATGCCGGCGCGCAAGGCCTTGGGTGACCAGGCATCGGCGCATTCGCGGTCCAGGAGGACCCTTCCGATGCCGAACCCCGCCGCGCTGCGAATGATCGCGCCGACGTTGCTGGGATCCTGCACTCCCTCCAGGAACACGGTATCCAGGCCCTCCCCTTCGGCTTCGTCGGGAATCGCGATCTCCGCTGCTATTCCCTGGGGGGTCTCCACGTCCGAAATCGCGCCGAACAGGCTTTCGGCCAGCATGACTGCCCGCACGCCGCATCGGGCGATGAGTCCGCCGATTTCCTCGCCGGCCGCCGCCTTCTCCGTCGCCAGCACCGCAACGGGCTTGTAGCCGTGCTGGAGCGCGGCGGCGAGGAGATGCGGGCCTTCGATCAGTGCACGCCTTTCGGTTCGCCGGTAGCGGGCGTCCTTCGCCAGCATTGCCCAATGCTTGACCTTCGGGTTGTCGCGCGACGTGAGCACACTCATGGCGGAGTCTGTAGTCTAAGGGCCCGCCCATGTGGCACGGCACTTTGCTCCACATCCATATCGCGCCCGCGGCGTCCCGGCCGATGCAGCGCCTCGAGCGTGCGGGCCTGGTCGCCGGCGTCGGCGTCGAGGGGGACCGCTACGCCTCGCGTACCGGCACGTATTCGGCGAAGCATCACATCGACCGCCAGGTCACGCTGATGGAAGCCGAGACCCTCGAAGCGCTGGCGCGCGACCACGGCATCGAGCTCGCCCCCGCCGAGCACCGGCGAAATCTCACCACGCAGGGCGTGCCGCTGAATCATCTGGTCGGGCGCTATTTCCGCGTCGGCGAGTGCGTGCTGTTCGGTGGGCGCCTCAACGTGCCGTGCCGCTACCTCGAGGACCTGGTCGGGAAAAAGGTCTTCAAGCCGCTGCTCAATCGCTCCGGCCTGAACTGCCGCATCCTCGTCGGGGGCGTCGTGCGGGCCGGCGACGCGGTCGCGCCGTGCGACCCGGGCTCGCTCGATGCGCGCATCCGGGCGGCGAACGATGCGATCCCGCTCGAGGCTCCGCCGCCCGCCTGGTAGGTCCCGCTCAGAGCGCGCAGGTCCGGAAGCCGACAAACATGTCGGCGCGGTCCGGGGTGTAGAAGTTGCGGAAGCGCGCATGCGATACCCCGGGAGGCGTGGCAAAGCTCGCGCCCCGCAGCACCTTGTGAGTCGCGAACCACGGTTCCGAGTACTCCTTGTACGGGTCGCGCAGGAACCCGGGGTACGGCAGGAACGTGCTGGACGTCCATTCCCACACGTGGCCGACGTTCTCCAGCCCGGACAGCGCCGCGCACTCCCATTCCGCCTCGGTCGGCAGACGCCTGCCGGCGAAGGCGCAGTAGGCGCTGGCCTGATGCCAGCTTACGTGCCGCACCGGCTCGTCGTCCGGGATCGGGATCCAGCGATCGAAACGGCGGACCATGCCGTCCTTGCAGTAAGGCGGTTGCCCGAACTTCCGGTATTCGCCGTAAGTCACCGGGCGCCGCGCGATCCGGAACGGCTCGAGCACGACCGGGTGGCTCCACTTCTCGTTGTCGAAGGCAAAACCATCCTCTTTCTCGGCGCCCAGGCGGAGCAACCCGCCCGGAAACGCGGCGTCTCCCTCCTCCACAAGAGGCTTCGACTCCTGTTCCGGCGCAGGGTAGCCCAGCGTCTGGCGCGTGTAATGAAACGCCTCCGCGTGCATCAGCTCGTGGCGCACGGCCAACTCTACGAAGTAGGGATCGATCCGTTCCAGGGCGGCGACGACGCGCCCGAGCACCTCGTCACGGTAAGCGATCGTGTCCGCGAACGACGGCAGCGGCAGGCCCCAGCGCGCGTCGTGCGGCACCGTCGCCGAGTTGTAGAGCGCATCGGCGTTCGGCAGAATCGACGCGCGCTCCTCCGAGCCGCCCCTCAGGCACCAGAACTCCTGGAACCAGCCGACATGCCCGACTTCCCAGCGCGGCGGATTGACGATCGCGAGCTTCGGCCCGAGCTCGCGATCGCCGGCGAGATCGTCGACCAGGCGGCGGGTGTGCTCCCTTGCTTTTCTCAACCGAAGAGAAAGCTCTTGCATACCTTCCAGTCTAGCGAATGAAAATCGCCTTGGTGACGCCTGCGGGGCCCGGCACGCGCAACGGCAACCGCCACACCGCGCTGCGCTGGGCGGCGTTCCTGCGCACCGCGGGGCACCGAGTTACGGTGTCCACGCAAGACGTTTCCTCGGACGCCGACCTGATGCTCGCGCTGCACGCCCGGCGCAGTCACGCTTCGATCCGCAGCTTTGCGATCGGAAAGCCCCTCGTGGTCGCGTTGACCGGCACGGACATCTACCGCGACATACGGACCTCAAAGGAGGCGCAGGAATCGCTCGAGCTTGCGCACCAGCTGGTCGTGCTGCAGCCGAAGGCCGCCGAGGAGCTGCCGGCGAGGCTGCGGAAGAAAGTCCGGGTGGTCGTGCAGAGCTCGGCCACGCTGCTGCGCCACCGGCCGGTCGCGAAGTCTTTTCGGGTTTGCGTGATCGGCCATCTGCGCGAGGAAAAAGACCCGCTGCGGACACTCTCTTCCCTCAAGTTCATTCCAGCAGGGTTGCCCCTCGAAGTTGTCCATCTGGGCGCAGCGCTCGATCGGGAGCTCGTTCCCAAAACCAACGACCCGCGCTACCGCTGGCTCGGCAGCGTGCCGCATGCGCAGGCGCTGCGCTGGCTCGCCTCCAGCCACGTCATGGTGATCAGCTCGCGCATGGAGGGCGGGGCGAACGTGGTCTGTGAGGCGCTGCGCATCGGCGTCCCGGTCCTCGCCTCGCGCATTTCCGGCAACGTCGGGCTGCTGGGGGCTCGCTATCCCGGCTATTTCCCGGTGGGGGACGAGCGTGCCCTGGCAAAGCTTCTGATCCGCACGCAGGGCGAGCCGAGGTTCTACCGTCGGCTGAAGACCCGAATCGCCGGATTGCGACCCATGGTCGCTCCCCGGGCCGAGGCGCGCGCCCTCCTCAACGCGCTGCGAGATCTTCCTCGACGAAGCGCAACAGCGCCTCGAGGAGCGCTTCGCGCGGGTAGGCGTTCTGGGTGACGAAAAGGGAAGCGATCGTGGAGTGCGTCCGGTTGAGGGGCACGGCGAGCGCCCAATGGTCCGCGTTCAAGTACCCGAGGAGCGTGCTGCCCGGGACGACCTGATCGTAGAAGGTCACCTGGCTGTCGTTGCGGGCGTCGATGCGCGCGAGCTTGTCGTAGCTCGAGACCAGGATCGCCGAGATCCTTCCCGGTCCCGGGAAGGTGACGAGCGAGTAGTAAGGCACTTCCGGCGGCAGCGGATTCTGCGCGAGCCATGCCTGGCGCGTCGCGGGGCGCAGGCTCGCCACGCCGCCGCCGTCGCCCGACCCGCACTTCGCGCCGGGAAAATGCCGCAGCAGGTCCGCCTGGTATTGCTCGGCGTCGTTGGCGAGCGCCGAGCCGCCGACCGTGCCCGCCGCGCTGACCACCGCCGCCACGCGGCTGCGGATCTCGGGGTACGACACGATCGCCTCGAGGATGTCGGGCGCGCCCTTCGAATAGCCGATCAGCACGAGGCGCGGCGCGCCCTCCTCCGGCATCGCCATGATCGCGTCGCGGATCTGGCGCGCGTTGGTCGCGCTGCTCGAAAGCGCGTCGACCTTGAGCCAGATCGCGTCGTAGCCGAACTGCTGCACGTGCTTCGCGGCGGTGCCGGGCGGGCGCAGCCAGGGCTCGAAGCATTCGTAGCCGATGCCCGGAACCACCGCCGCGACGAGCCGGCGCTTCGAGGGCCCGAGCTCGACCGGCGTGCCCGTGCCGCCGGGCTCGTTCCCGACGCGGGTCAGCGCTTCTTCGCAAGGGCGGTGGTCGGGCAGCTTCATCGCGCGCACCCCCAGCACGGCGCAATAGACTTCCCGGAATCGCGCGCGCGCGTCCTGCACCCCTGCCTGCGCAGCGGGCACGAGCACGAGCGGCGGCGTATTGGCGGAGTACGGGGTCAGCGGCTCGCTCGCGCACGCGCCGAGCACAGCGCAGGCCGCAGCCGCTAGCGCCCGCCGAGGGATACCCATTCCAGGATCTCCACGTCGGCGAGACTGAGCGGCCGTGTCGCGAAGAACAGCACCGCACGCAGGCCGTCGCTGCGCTCGCCCGCTGCGGCGCCGCGAGCGAAGCCGAGCTTGTCGAGCCCACCCGAGTACATCATGTCCTGCACGAGGAGGTTCCTCGCCTCGTCCACGTCTTCGTGCGTCCGGACCTGGGTGGCGTCCGCAGGCGCAAAGCGCCCGCCGACCGGCCGGCCGGCCTGCCCGACATAGACCGCGCGGCCTTCGAAGGTCAGCGGCGCGCGCCACGCACGGATCCAGGTCGACGGAGCGCGCGCCTCTGCCTGCTTGCGCAGAACGGCGTCGGGGCTGCGGCCGAAGACCTGCTGGCCCATGTCGGCGGCGCGCGCATCGCGGCGGTAGTTCCGGCGCACCACCGCCGCGCCGATGTCCTCGAGCTCGCCCATCAAGACTATGTTGAGCGGCTCTCCCTGCGTTGTCGCGCCCGGAAGGCGCTCGAGTGCGGCGCGCAGCGTGTCGAGGTCGCCGTGGTCGGTCAACTCCGACGCGGGATAGCGGAACAGAGCTTGCGCCGCGGTGGCCCCGGCGGCCGCGCTGTCCTGCGGCACGGGAAGGAACAGCGTAAGCGGGACGAGCGTCTTTTGTCCCAGCAAGTCGACGTTGAGGAGCTTGATCCCCTGCTCCGGGTTGGTGAAGACGATTCCCGCGCGCGTGGTTCCCGGCGCGATCGGATTCTTGAACCCAAGCTTGTCGAAGTGCTCGTCGATCGCGGCGTTCGTCCGCCCGCCGAGAGTCGTGTGCGCCGACCATGCCACCTCGAGCGGGGAAAAGTAGTCCGGATCGGTGCCCGTGCGCAGCAGCCACTTCGGTTGCGAGGTCCCGTTCCGGATTTCGACCCAGACCGGCTGGACCTGCGCCCCGGTGAGGTCGGTGCCGAGTAGGCGGCGGGTCTCGTCTGCGCTCAACACAGTTGCGCTTACGCGCACGCCCTCGTTCGTGGCGCTGACGGCCCGGCTGCGCAGCGCCGAGTCGTTCATCTCGGCGGGCGCCTGCCACGTGGCGCAACCGACGAGAGCGAACACGAGCGTCAGCGACAAGAGAGCGTTCATTTTCCCAAGGCGAGCCACGGCAGGATCTCGATCTCGTCGAGCGAGGTCGGCCGGCGGTCGAACATCAGCACGCTGCGCCGCCCGTCGGTGTAATAGGGATCGGTGGTGAGGTTCTTGCGCGGCGCGCTGCGTGTCGCGGCCCCGACGCCATCGACCAGCCCCAGCTTGGCGAGGCTCTGCGAATAGGCCATGTCCTCCATCAGGGCGGCGCGCGCTTCGTCCACGTCGGGATCGATCTTGTGCGTGGTGAGCGTCGGCGAGTGGATGGTGAGGCGGCTGCCGATGTCGCGGCTGATCTGGCCGACCCAGACCTGCCTTCCGTGGTAGGTCATCGGGCTAAGCCAGAGCCGCAGGTGGTTGCGCTGGTGGATGTTGTCGCGGGCCTTCTGCAGCGCGAGGTCCTGCGAGCGGCCGAAGAGGTAGAGATTGCTTACCGGCGCATAGGCATAGCGCTCGCCGGAAAGAAACGAGCTCGCCATGCGCAGGATCGATCCCGACCAGGTCTGCTCGGTCGGCCGCCAGCCGCGGCGCACCAGTGCCGGAAAGGCGTCCTCCAGTCCTCCCACGACCACGAGGTTCAGCGGATCACCCTTCCTCGAGCCGTCCTTGCTGGTCGCGCAGCACGGCAGCGCCTCGAGCGCCGCGCGGAAAGCGTCGTCGTCCGTGTAGTCGGTCACCTGTCCCGGCGCGTAGAGCTCGCGCTTGAAGACGCCGCTCGCGTGGTAGTCGCCCCGGAAGCCTGGAACCGCAGTGAACATGGAGAAAGTGCGCGCGCGACCGTTCGCGACGAGGTCGAGCTGCACCACCTTCACGCCTTCATCGAGGTTCGTCAGCACGAACCCCGACACGGTCGCGCCGGGCGGCACCGGGTTGCGGAACGCGAGGCCGCGGAAGCGCCGGTCGAGCTCGGCGCCCTTCTGCGCGTCGCCCTGCGCGAGCGCCTCGGCAGCCTCGGAGGCAGGATAGAAATGCGGATCGAGGCCCGGCGACAACAAGTAGTAGGCGCGATCTTCGCTATTCTCGACCTCGATCCACACCGGCTGGATTCGTCGCGTTGCCAGCGGCGCGCCGTAGACGGCCGCGCTCTCCTCCGGCGACAGCGTCGCCGCGGACACGCGCAAGCCGCCTTCAGTCCGCGTAACCGCGCGGTTCTTGTAGTCGCCTGTGCTGGTCGAGGACTGCTGCGGTGAAGCGCAACCGGCAAGGAGAACGGCGAAAAGTGCAGCAACCTGCAAGATTCGTGCGGTCCTCACCGAGCACTCGGGATCCGCATTGCCGCTGTTGGACCGAGGCGCTCTCGCGCCGTTCCGTCACCGGTTCATCAATGCAGCGCCGACAGCCATTCGCGGCTGACCTCGGCGACTTCCTTCAGATCTTTGACGCGGAACGAATGCGTAGCGCCCTCGAGCCAGTGCATCCGCCACGACAGATTCGCCAGCGCTCGTTCCATGAGATCGCGCCGGCAAAGCTCGTCGCGCGTGCCGTTGAAGCAGAGCACCGGCACGCGGATCTGCGGGAGATGGGCGTCGCGCAGCTTGTCGGGCTTGCCCGCCGGATGCAGCGGATAGGCGAGGAGCAGCAGCCCGTCGCATTCGAAGCCGTCCGCGGCGAGCATCGAAGCGGCGCGCCCGCCCATCGAGCGTCCGCCGAGGATGAGCCTTCGAGGCTTGAGCTCCTCGCGGGCGCGCGAAGCCGCCGCGGCGACCTCCGCTTTCAGCTCCGGCATCGGATCGGGTAGCTTCGAGCCTCTTTCTCGATATGCGAAGTTGAAGCGCACGACGTCGAACCCGGCGTCGCCGAGCGCTGCGGCAGCCGCGATCATGCCCCGGTCGTCCTTGTGCCCGCCCGCGCCGTGCGCGCAGACGAGGACGTTACCGCCTGCCTGCACCGCTACATCTTCGGCCGCGCGTGCCGCGGTTGATAGACGCCGAGCTTGCCGCCGCCGGGCAAGGTCATCTGCGTGAGCAGGCCCCAGCCCTGGTCCTTGACCGGGCTGCAGGCGATGCGGCGCTTCTTCATGTCGGCGACGAAGGTCTTCACGTCGTCGCACAGCAGAAACATCTCGTGCACACTGTCTTTCTTCCCCTCATGCACCGACACTTCCGCCGGCGGCAGGGCGAAGATCAGGTATCCGCCCTCGTTGACGTGCGGCAGCTTCAGGACGTCGCGCAGGAACGCGTGGTCCGCTTCGGGCTTCTTGCTGGTGATCACCATGTGCGCGCCGGTGATCATGGCGTGCCGAACCTTTCGGCGGCCCGAGCGCG
>Ga0137428_1000311_pt1 | contig 21586 bp, 20 predicted proteins | sample EasRivERMZT718_2_FD_102305 | JGI IMG/M metagenome (GOLD analysis project Ga0137428, IMG submission 102305) | Soil microbial communities from meander-bound floodplain in the East River, Colorado, USA - East River MetaG ERMZT718_2 | ecosystem: Environmental > Terrestrial > Soil > Floodplain ...
CGGCGCCGAAGCGCATGGGATGGGAAGCCAGCAGCGGCGCAAGGCCATGACCACGCTGGCCCGCCGGCGGCGCGCTCCGGGGTTGCTGGCGTTCGAGGACGAGGAGCCGGTCGGCTGGATCGCTATCGCACCACGAACCGAGCTCAAGCGCATCGAGAACTCGCGCGCGACGCCGCGGGTCGATGACGAAGAGGTCTGGGTCATTCCCTGCATTACGGTGCGCCCATCGGCGCGCGGCCGCGGCATCGCGCTCGCGCTGATCCGCGCGGCGGTTGCGTATGCCGCGAAGCAAGGCGCTCCCGCCGTCGAGGCATACCCGCGCGCTGGCGCCGCGCGCACAAAAGACGATAACGCCTACTTCGGGACCGAGCCGCTCTTTCGCCGCGCGGGATTCAAGGTCGTACGCAAGGCGCTCAAGCGCCACGGCAACTGGGTGGCGCGTGTGACAATGCGAGCGGCATCTCCCAAGAGGAGGGCAAGATGAGCAGAAGTAAGCGCTTCACCGTTTCCGTGCTGCTGCTTTTCGGATTTGTCGTTGCGCCAGTAGTTGCGGCGGACTACCCCGTGCGGCCGATCCGGCTCATCGTGCCGTACCCGCCGGGCGGCACGCTCGACATCCTCGCGCGCGGCATCGGGCCGGAGCTAACTACCCAACTCGGGCAGCCGATCGTCATCGAAAATCGTCCGGGTGCGGCCGGTGCCATCGGCGCGGACGTGGTGGCGAAGGCAACGCCCGACGGCTACACGCTGCTGATCGGCGGAGGGTCCGGCACCGCAGTGCAGGCATTGCTGCGCAACGTTCCATACGATCCTGTCAAGGCGTTCTCGCCGATCGGCACGCTCGCGACCTTTCCGTCGGTGCTGATCGTCAACTCCGCAACGCCGGCGAAGTCGGTGCAGGAGCTGATCGCGCTCGCGAAGGCATCGCCCGGCAAGCTGTCGTACGGCTCACCGGGGACGGGCAACATCAACAACCTCGTCGGCGAGCTGTTCAAGTCGCTGGCGGGCGTCGACATCGTGCATGTGCCGTATAAAGGGGCGGCCCTCGTGATCACCGACGTCGTCGCGGGACACGTGCCGGTCGGGTTTGTGCTCCTGCCCGGCGCCATGGGCCAGCTACGCTCGGGGAAGCTTCGGGCACTCGCCGTCACCACCGAGGAGCGCGTGAGCGCGGTGCCCGACGTGCCGTCGATGAGGGAAGCCGGTGTGCGAGATCTGGTCCTGTTCGATTGGTCGGGATTGTTTGCCCCGGCGGGAACGCCGACGACCGTGATCACGCGGCTGGGCGCGGAAGTGAAGAAGGTGGTCTTGTCGCCGCAGATGCGCCAGCGGTCGGTCGAGCAGGGCTTTGAGCCAAAGGCGCTTTCCGTCGAGGAAATGGCGGCGCTGATCAAGTCGGACGCCGACAAGTGGGCGCGGATCGTAAAGCAGACCGGGACCCGGCTGGAGTGATTCCGGTGACAGGCAGCTAGCCGGAGCGTCTAACGGCTCGCACTGGCAAATCGCCAGTCACTAAGTAAGGGGAAACAATGAAGATCGCAACGTTCGCGAGCGCGTTACTTCTTTCCATCCCGCTTTCAACCGCGGCGGCCGAAAAGGATCTCCACGGGACCTGGAAGATGGTGAGCCAGTCGCAGAAGGTCCTCGATACTAGCGAAGTGAGGGCCGGTCGCGGCAGCGCGCCTAGAGGCTATATCACGTTCAGCCCGGATGGCCGCATGATGAGCGTGATCCTGAACGACAAGCGGCCGAAGCCCGAAAGTGTCGCCAAGACTACCGACCAGCAGCGCATCGAGCTTTTCAACACGATGAACGCCTACGCCGGAACGTACAAGCTGGAGGGCAACAAGCTGACGTATACCTTCGAGCTGACGCATAACGAGGTACCTGCAAGGGCATCTGTGCGGGAGATCAAGCTCGAGGGACGCAAGCTCACGATGGTCAATGAGCCGGCGTTGGCAACTTCCGACGGCAAGCGCGTCCAGACCACCACCGTTTGGGAAAAGGTTCAGCCGGCAAAGAAGTAACGCTGCAGGATGCGACAAAAATTGGGGTCAGACCCGGGTCAGACCCCGATTTTCATTTGTGGCGCGGGTCGAGCGCGTCGCGCAGGCCGTCGCCGAGAAGGTTGAAGGACAGCACCAGGAGGAAGATCGACACGCCCGGCCAGATCGCCATCCACGGCGCCTGGTCGACGTAGTTGCGCGCGGTGTTGAGCATGCTGCCCCAACTCGGCGCCGGCGGCTGCTGTCCCAAGCCCAGGAACGACAGGCTCGCTTCGGCGATCACCGCCGCGGCTATGGCGAGCGTCGCCTGAACGATGAGCGGCGCGACGATGTTGGGGAAGATGTGGCGCAGCGCGATGCGCAGGTGCGGGTTGCCTAGCGCGCGCGCGGCCTCGACGTAGTCTTCGGACTTGGCCGCGAGCACCTGCGCGCGGGTCAGCCGGATGAAGATCGGCGTGGCCGAGATGCCGATCGCGATCATGGCGTTGGTCAGGCTCGGGCCGAGGAACGCGGCGAGCGCGATGGCGAGGATCAGGAACGGGCAGGCGAGCATCGCGTCCGTGATGCGCGAGATGAGCGCATCGATCCAGCGGCCGAGATAGCCCGCGGCCATGCCGATCGGCACGCCGAGCGCGAGCGAGATCGACACCGACACCACGCCGGCGAGGATGGAGGCGCGCGTGCCCCAGATGATGCGCGACAGCACGTCGCGGCCGAGCTCGTCGGCGCCGAAGAGGTAGGTGGCGCTCGGCGCGGCGCGCACCGCGCTCCAGCTCGTGCCGAGCGGGTCGTGGGGTGCGATCCAGGGTGCGAGCAGGGCGATCAGCACGAAGAACACGACCACCCCGAGGCCGAACATCGCACCGCCGCGGCGCAGCAGCCGTTTCCAGGTTTTTCTTCCTGGTGTTGTTTCTAATTCCTGAAAGACCACTGCGGCCATCAGTGTCTCATCCGCGGATTCACGACGAAATAGGCGAGGTCGGCGATCAGGTTGAGCGTGATGTAGACCGTGGCGGTGAAGAGGACCACGCCCTGCACCACGAGGTAGTCGCGATTGAACACCGCGTCGACGATGAGCTTGCCGAAGCCGGGGATGGTGAAGACCTGCTCGGTGAGCACCGCGCCCGAAAGAAGCGTGCCGAACTCGAGCGCCCCGAGCGTGATGACCGGGATCAGAGCGTTGCGCAGCGCATGCTTGAGCACCACGACGCGCTCGTCCAACCCCTTCGCGCGCGCAGTGCGGACATAGTCGGAGGAGAGGACCTGCAGCATGGCGCTGCGCGTGTGCCGCATCAGCACCGCGGCGATGGCGTTGCCGAGCACGAACGCCGGCATGATCATCGCCGCGAGGTTTGCCTTCAAATCTTCAAACGGGCTGACGTAGCCCGAGGCCGGCAGCCAGCCGAGCTGCACCGCGAAGAGGAGGATCAGCAGGATGCCGAGCCAGAAGTTCGGCGTGGAGAGTCCCCACAGGGCGAAGATGTTGGCGCCATAGTCCCACCAGGTGTCCTTCTTCACCGCGGAGATCACGCCGGCGGTGATGCCGATCAGGAGGGCGATGACCATCGCCATGGCCGCGAGCTGGATCGTGACCGGGAGCTTTTGCAGAATCAGCTCGGTGACCGGCTTCTGGATGCGCACCGACTCGCCGAGGTCGCCCTGCAGCACGCCCGAGACCCAGTACCAGTAGCGCACCGGCAGCGGCTCGTCGAGGTGGAACTTGGCGCGCAGGTAGGCGACGACGTTCGGGTCGCGGTCCTCGCCGGCGAGCGCGATCGCCGGGTCGCCGGGAAGGAGCTGCTGCAGCGTGAAGATCAGGACCGAGACGAAGAACAGCGTCGGGATGATCGTCGCCAGCCGCTGCAGCAGGTAATTCAACATCTCAGTTCATTTTCAGGCCTTGCACACGGACCATGCCGTCGGGCACGGTGCGCAGTCCGGTGAGCTTTGCGTTGTGCGCCCAAAGCCAGTGGCGGTGGAAGAGATAGATGATCGGCCGGTCCTTGGCGACGTTCGTGGCGACCACTTCGTAGAGCTTGGCGCGCTCCTTCGGATCGAGCGTGACGCGCGCCTTCTCGATCGCCTCGTCAACCTCCGGCTTGCAATAGCCGGCGTTGTTGAGCGGACCCTTGCACGCGAGGAAGGTGTGCAGGTTGCCGTCGGGATCGGCGCGGCCGCTCCAGGCGAGCACGAAGGCCTCGTACTGACCCTTGTCCGAAAGGTTGAGCGAGGTGGCGAACTCGGTCGACTGGATCTTGACGTCGAAGCCCGCTTCCTTGGCCATCGCCTGCACCACCTGCGCGATGCGCTGCGCGTCCGAGGTGGTCGGCGTCATGAGCGTGAAGCTCGGGTTCGTCACCCCGGCCTCGCGCAGGAGCTGCTTTGCGCGCTCGACATTGCGCTTGGGCAGCGCGACGCTCTTGGCGTAGTACTGGTTGGTCGGCGCCACCCACTGGTTGCCGGGCTGCGCCTCGCCCTCCATCGCCACCTTGACGATGGCGTTGCGGTCGAGCGAGAGCTCGAACGCCTCGCGCACCCGCGCGTCCTTGCCGAGCGGGTTCTTCTGCGCGAGATCGCTCTTGCCGACGTTGATGGTGATGCCCTGATAGCCGATCTCGACGATGCGCGCGAGCTTGAAGCGGCTGTCGTTCTTCAGCTGGGGCACGTCGGCGGGGCCGACGCGCTCGATGAAGTCGAGTTGCCCGGAGCGCAGGTTGGCGAGCCGCACGGTGGCGTCGACGATCGGCTGGTAGACGATGCGCTGGAAGTGGATCTGGCCCTTGTTCCAGTAGTTCGGGTAGCGCTCGACCACGATGCGGTCCTGCGCGATGCGCTCGACGAAGCGGAACGGGCCCGAGCACACCGGGTTGGCGCCGAACTTCTCGCCCGCCGCCTCGGCGGCCTTGGGCGAGACCATCATGCCCGCGCGGTCGGTGAGAGCCGCGAGCAGCGGCGCGAACGGCGCCGAAAGGTTGATGCGCACCGTGGAGGCGTCCACCGCGTCCACGCTCGACACCACCGCCAGCTCACCGCGGCGGTTCGAGCCCTTCATGTTCTTGTGGCGCTCGAGGTTGTACTTGACCGCCTGCGCGTCCATCTTCTCGCCGTCGTGGAAGGTGACGCCGTCGCGCAGCTTGATCTCGAGCGACTTGTTGTCGGCCGACCACTTGTAGGACGTGGCGAGCTGGGGCACGAAGTTCAGCTTCTCGTCGAGGTCGAAGAGCTTGTCGCACAGCCCCGCGAACACGATGCGGCCGACGAAGGTGCGCGCCATCGTCGGATCGAGGATGTCCGGATCTTCCGCGAGCCCGATGCGCAGGGTTTGGCTTTGAACGAGAGCTGAAAAGACGAACAGCGCGGCGAGCAAGACGGTTCTCATGCGATACCTCCTCAAGATCGGAACGCTGCCTGAAGGCGCAACAGTCTCTCATTGACCGCAGTCAATTGCGAGGCCGCGGCAAAGGGTTCGATCTCTTTCCAGAAGTGGCAGGCGACGCCGTTTTCAAGAACCGGAACCTGGGTACTGCAAAGAGGTCGGACGAAGGGGCAGCGGGTGCGAAAGCGGCAGCCCGAGGGCGGGTTGTACGGGCTCGGGACGTCCCCCTGCAGCACGATCCGGTTCCTCTTCAATGAGGGGTCCGGTATGGGGATCGCGGAAAGAAGGGCGCGGGTATAGGGATGGCGCGGCTCCGCGAAGAGCGCCCGCTTCTCGGCCAGCTCCACGATCTTGCCGAGGTACATCACCGCGACGCGCGTCGCAATATGCTTTACCACCGCGAGGTCGTGGGCGATGAACACGTAGGCGAGGCCGAACCGGCGCTGCAGGTCCTGCAGCAGGTTGATCACCTGCGCCTGGATCGAGACGTCGAGCGCCGACACCGGCTCGTCGCACACGATGAGGCGCGGCTCGACCGCGAGCGCGCGCGCGATGCCGATGCGCTGGCGCTGGCCTCCCGAGAATTCATGCGGGTAGCGCTGCGCATGGTCGGGGGCGAGACCGACCAGTCCGAGCAGCTCCGAGACCCGTGCGCGCTCCCGGCCGGGATGCAGCCGATGCAGCCGCAACGGCTCTTCGAGCATGTCGCCCACGGTCATGCGCGGGTTGAGCGAGCCGTAGGGGTCCTGGAAGATGACCTGCATCTCGCGCCGCAGCGAGCGCATTTCCCGCTCTTCCAGTTCCAGGATATTTTTTCCGTGGAAGAAAACCGTGCCGGCGGTCGGCTCGAGCAGGCGCAGGAGCAGCTTGCCGGCGGTGGACTTGCCGCAGCCCGACTCGCCCACCAGCGCCAGCGTCTCGCCGGGATAGAGCTCGAAGCTGATGTCGTCCACCGCCTGGATCGCGCCGCGCGAGCGGCCGAAGAGGCCCGCGCGCACCGGGAAGTGCTTGACCAGCCGGTCTGCTCTCAGCAGGGGCTCGTTCACAGCGGCGCCCGCCAGCAGGCGGCGTGATGGCCCGCCTCGATTTCGATGAGGGGGGGATTTTCGGAAAGGCACTTGTCGACCGCGAACGGACACCGGGGATGGAAGCGGCAACCGTGCGGGAACGCGGCAGGGTCGGGCACGAAGCCCTCGATCGCGCTCAGGCGCTCCTGCTGCAGGTGCAGGCGGGGGATCGAGCCGAGGAGGCCAATGGTGTAAGGATGCTGTGGCTCGGAGAACAGGCGCTCCGCCGCGCAGCGCTCGATCACCCGTCCGGCGTACATCACGATCACGTCGTCGGCAAGCTCGGAGACCACGCCGAGGTCGTGCGTGATCAGGATGATCGCGGTGCCGAGCTCGGCGCGCAGCATCTGCATCAGCTCGAGGATCTGCGCCTGGATGGTGACGTCGAGGGCGGTCGTGGGCTCGTCGGCGATCAGCAGCTTCGGGTTGCAGGCGAGCGCCATCGCGATCATCACGCGCTGGCGCATGCCGCCCGAAAGCTGGTGCGGATAGTCGAGCGCGCGCCGCTCGGGCGAGGGGATGCGCACGCGGCGCAGCATCTCGACCGCGCCTTGTTCTGCAGTTTTCTTGTCAATGTTCTTATGTCGCAGGAGCGCCTCGGCCACCTGCTCGCCCACGGGGAAGGCCGGGTTGAGCGAGGTCATCGGCTCCTGGAAGATCATCGAGAGCTGGTCGCCGCGCAGGTCGCGCATGCGCCGCACGGGCAGCTTGAGCAGGTCCTCGCCCTCGAACAGCACCTCGCCGCCGGCGATGCGGCCCGGCGGCTGGGGCACGAGGCCCATGATCGAAAGCGCGGTGACGCTCTTGCCGCAGCCGGATTCGCCGACGATACCGAGCGTGCGGCCGCGCGCGAGGCTCAGGTCGACGCCGTCGACCGCGCGCACCTCACCGCGCTCGGAGGCGAAGTGTGTGCGCAGCCCCCGCACCTCAAGAAGGTTTCTTATGGCTCGCGATCTCCTTCTCGATCTCGTCGCGATCGAGGATTCCCCACGGCCGCTCCTTGCTCGGGCTGCACTTGAGGTAGGGCACGAAGCGCTCGTGCGCTTTTACGTAAAGGCGCCGCAGCTCCTTGAGCGGCGCGGCATGGTCGTCGACCCTCAGGTTGAGTTCGGCATACGCCTCGGTCGAATGGATGAGGAGCGCCGCGGATTGCTTGCCTCGCTTGTCGCCACCCGCGGCTTCACCCGCTTCGAGCGCCGCGATCAGCCGTTCAGCGAAAGGCTTCTTCGATTTCTCGAAAGCCCGGGCCGTTTCGCGAATGACTTTTTCGTTGGCAAGCATATTTCCGGCCACGGAAAACCCGTCGCCCGCGGTCGCGCCGCACCAGCCGACGCAGTTCGAGCCGGTGTGCTGGCCGATGCGTCCTTCGATATCGATGACGTGGAGCTGGCGATGCTCGCGGCCTTCGTCGGGCGCAATAAGGTGCTTGACCACCTCCGGCGCCGGCATGCCGGCGCGCAGGAGGTCGAGCCCATGCCTGCCGTAGTACGGGTTGACCAGCGCCTGCGTGGAGAGCGCGCCGACGTTGCTCTCCGCGTGCGGACACAGCGCGCCGACGGCGAAAAAGCGGGTCGCGATCGCTACGCCGAACGCGCCGCTCGCATCGCGCGCTATGATCGACCAGGTCATGGGCGGCGATCATAACCTTGTATAGGGAACAAATCGCGCGGCTGTTCGAGCGCTCGGCGTTCTATCGCCGCAAGCTGAGCGCCGCCGGATTCGACTCGCCCGCCGCGGTCGGCGGGCTCGAGCGCTTGGACTCGCTGCCCTTCACCGAGAAGGACGAGTTGCGCGCGAGCCAGGCGGAGTCGCCGCCGCTCGGCGGCCATGCCGCGGTCGATATCGCCGAGGTGGCGCGCATCTACTCGACGAGCGGCACCAGCGGCACGCCGCTCTACATCCCGCTGACCAGGAACGACGTCGAGGACTGGCGCGCGATCGGCCGCGACACCTACTCGAAGAACGGCCTTAAGGCGGGCGACAGCGTCGTCACGACCTTCGGCGCCGGGCCGTTCGTCGCCGGAGCGTCACTCGCGGCCTTCGAAGCCATCGGATGCACCCACATTCCGATCGGCGTCGGCAACACGGAAAAGCTGCTTGCCGCGCTGCGGCACCTCAAGCCGAAGTGCCTCGGGGCGACGCCTTCCTATGCGCTGCATGTGGCCGAGAAGCTCGGCGGCGCGAAGAGCAGCCTGGAGCGCGTCATCGTCGGCGGGGAGCCGGGCGGAGGCGAGGACGGCTTCCGGAAGAAGCTGCAGGACGCGCTGGGAGTGCGCGTCTACGAGATCATGGGCATCGGCGACGTCGCCGCCTCTCTCTGGGGCGAATGCCCGGAGCAGGCCGGCATGCACTTCTCCGGCGGTGACAGTATCCACGTCGAGCTGGTCGACCCCGATTCCGGCAAGCCGGTGGAGCTCAAGGACGGAGCGAAGGGCGAGCTTGTATACACGCACCTGCGGCGCGAGGCCGCACCGGTGCTGCGCTTCCGCAGCCGCGACCACGTGCAGGCGTGGACCTCGAAGTGCGGCTGCGGCCGCACCACGCTGCGCGTGCGCTGCATCGGCCGCACCGACGACATGCTGATCGTGCGCGGCGTAAACGTCTTCCCCTCCGCGATCCGCGAGCTGGTCGGCAAGTTCCAGCCGCGCGTGACCGGCGTGGTGCTCGTCAAACCCCGCCGCCGCGGCGTCCGCCAGGACCCGCCGCTGCCGGTGGTGGTCGAGGGCGAGAGCGAGGGCGAAATGAGCGACCGGCAGCTCGCCGGCGCGATTCAGGAGCAGATCCGCAATATCCTGCTCGTGACCACCGAGATAAGGCTGGTGGCCGCAAGAAGCTTGCCGCGCTCGGAATACAAGTCCAAGCTAATCGACTATTCCGAAGCCGAAGGAGGGTGACATGAAGCTCTACTACCATCCCGTCTCCACCACCAGCCGCCCGGTGCTGCTCTTTATCCAGGAGAACAACCTGAAGGTCGACACGCAGGTGGTCGACCTCATGAAGGGCGAGCACGTGCAGCCGCCGTACGCCGCGATGAACCCGAGCAAGCTGGTGCCGATGCTCGAGGACGGCGACTGGCGGCTCACCGAAAGCTCGGCGATCCTGAAATACCTCGCCGAGAAGTTCGAGCTGCCTTCGTACCCGAAGGACCTGCGCACCCGCGCGCGCGTCAACGAGCGCATGGACTGGATCAACACCCAGCTCTGCCGCGACCTGGCCTACGGCCTGGTGTACCCGCAGATCTTCCCGTTCCACAAGCGGCCGACCGACGCGCACCAAAAGGGACAGCTAGCCTGGGCGCAGGAGCGCGCCAAGGGCTGGATGAAGATCCTCGACGAGAGCTTGATCGGCAAGCAGCCGTACCTGTGCGGCGACAAGATCACCATCGCCGACTACTTCGCATCCTCCTTCGTCAGCCTGGCGGAGTTCATCCGCGCCGACTTCGGACCGTACCCGAACCTCAAGCGCTGGTACGAGCGCATGAAGGGCCTCAAGACTTGGAACAAGGTGCACGAGGTGTTCTACGGCTTCGCCGGCTCGATGAAAGACGCCAAGTTCGAAGTGGTGTGACCATGATCAAGAAACTGCACCACAACGCCTACCGCTGCCGCGATTCGGAACAGACGCGCGCCTTCTACGAGGACTTCCTCGGCCTCAAGCTCGCCTGCACGCTCGACATCGAGGAGACCATGACCGGGCGCAAGACGCGCACGCTCCATACCTTCTACGAGATGGGCGACGGCTCGTACCTCGCGTTCTTCGAGGCGCCCGACCGGCCGTTCGAGTTCAAGGACCAGCACGACTACGACCTGCACATCGCGCTCGAAGTGGACGAGAAGGAGCTCGCGCCGATGATGGCCAGGGGCAAGTCGCGCGGCATCGAGACGCGCGGCGTGTCGAACCACGGCTTCATCCACTCGATCTACTTCCGCGACCCGAACGGCTACGTCATCGAGCTCACTGCGAAAGCCCCGAGCCACGCCGAGGCGACCGATCCGAAGCGCAACTCGGCACGCGCCAAGCTCGATCGCTGGCAGGCATCCAAGGCCACCGCCTAGAGGGAGGGTCTGAAGAAGTCGTCCCCGCGAAGGCGGGGACCCGGTTTGGACCCTCAGTCGGCGGCGGCCGCGAAGAGCAGGGCGAGCAGGGTGCCGAGCCCGGCCGGGATGCCGTAGCGCTCCCAGCGCGAGACGGCATTGCCGGCGATGATTTCCACCGGCACGGTGGTCAGCTCGAGTACCCGGTTGGTCGTCGAGTTCTCCAGCAGGCGCGTGAGGGAGTTCTTGCGCGCCGCGCTCAGGACGATCTGGTCGCAATGCAGGCGGCGCGCCGTAGCGGTGATGCATTTCGCCTTGTCGCCGATCTCCATGTGCACCGCATAGGGAATGCCGAAGCCGTCGAGGATCTGGCGGACCGGCCGCAGCGCCTTTTGCGCCTGGTCCTGGTGGTAGTCGCGCACGTTCTTCCGCCTGAGGAAGCGCGTGATGTAGCTCGGCAGCGGCGGCTGGACGTTGAGCAGGTGGATCTCGGTCGCGGTGTTGTTCATGAACTGCCGCACGACGTGCCGCACGGAGAATTCGCAGTTGCGCGACCCGTCCACGGGAACCAGTACCTTGAGCATGGTGTTTCCTCCTGGCGCTTCCAGCGCAAAGGCGGGTTGTTCGAGCTCCTTCGGCGAGCGGCGGCGGAAGTAGAGCTTGAGCAGCTCCATCGCGATCGCCGAGGCGAAGAAGAACGGCGCCATCAGCAGCCAGTCGTCCAGCGTGAGCGGCACCGTGTCGAAGAACGGCTGCAGGAACGGCACGTACACCACCATCAGGACGAGCAGCAGCGATGCGCTCACCGCCCACACCATCCACTTGTTCGAGAAGAACCCGATCGAGAGGATGGAGTGGTATTCGGAGCGGGCGGTGAAGGCACGCACCAGCTCCGAGACGCACAGCGTGACGAAGGCGAGGGTCTGGGCGGCCTCGAGGTGCCCGGGGTAGCGCTGCAGGCCGAAGTAGAACACCGTGAGGATGGCGACCGCGTCCACCAGCGCGATCACGCCGATGCCGATCGCCATGTCGCGGTTGATCACCGGCTCCTTCGGCGGGCGGGGCGGGTGCGACATGATGTCCTTGTCGCCCTTTTCCATCCCCAGCGCGAGCGCGGGCGCGCCGTCGCTCACCAGGTTCAGCCACAGGAGGTGCACCGGCCTGAGCGGGATCGGCATGCCGAACAGCATCGCGCCGAAGATGATCAGGATCTCGCCGACGTTGCAGGCGAGCAGGAAGTACACGAACTTGCGGATGTTCGAGTAGATGATGCGTCCCTGCTCGATCGCCGCGACGATGCTGGCGAAGTTGTCGTCGGTGAGGACCATGTCGGCGGTCTGTTTCGACACGTCGGTCCCGGTGATGCCCATGGCGACGCCGATGTTGGCGCGTTTCAGGGCGGGGGCGTCGTTCACGCCGTCACCGGTCATGGCCGCCACGTGCCCGCTCGCCTTCATCGCATCGACGATGCGCGTCTTGTGCTGCGGCGAGACGCGGCAGCACACCTGCAGCTTGTCGGTCGACGCCGCGAGCTCGGCGTCGCTCATGCGCTCGATCTCGGGGCCGGTCAGCACCAGGCCGCCGGGCGTGAGGATGCCGATCTCGCGCGCGATCGCCTCGGCGGTGTCCTTGTGGTCGCCGGTGACCATCACGCTCTTCAGGCCCGCGCCGTTCGCCACCCGCACCGCCTCGATCACCTCCGGGCGCGCCGGGTCGATCATCCCCAGCAGGCCGATGAATGTCAGCTCCTTCTCGAGCGTCCCGGGCTGCGGGCTGTCGGGCACCGCATCGAGCGGCCGGTACGCGACGCCGAGCACGCGCAGCGCGTGGCTGGCGAGGTCGCGGTTCTGGCCTAGCACTTCGCGGCGCTTGTCCTCGCCGAGGGGAACCGCCTGCCCGTTCTCCTGGATGTGCGTGCAGAGGTCGAGCACGACGTCCGGCGCTCCCTTGACGAAGGCGAACGACGTCCCGCCCGCGGTGTGGATGGTGCTCATGCGCTTGCGGTCGGAATCGAACGGGATCTCCTGCACGCGCGGCATCGCCTTCTCCAGCTCGGCGCGCTGGAATCCGGCCTTCATGGCCACCACCGCCATCGCGCCCTCGGTCGGGTCGCCGATGATGCGCCAGGACTGCGCGCCGGCGTCGTCGGTCTTGCGGTCGAGCTGGGCATCGTTGCAGAGCAGCGCCCCCTGGAGAAGCCGCTTCGCATCCGGGTCGGCGGAACTATCGAACCGGGTTTCTCCCAGGAAAAATTCTCCCTGGGGGTTGTAGCCTTCCCCGGTCACCTTGAACCGCTTGCCCGCGGCCCATCCTTGCACCACCGTCATCTCGTTCTGCGTCAGCGTCCCGGTCTTGTCCGAGCAGATCACGGTGGCGCAGCCCAGCGTCTCGACCGCGGGGAGCTTGCGGATCAGCGCGTTGCGCTTGATCATCTGCTGCATGCCGAGCGCGAGGCAGATCGTGACGATCGCCGGCAGGCCTTCCGGCACCGCGGCGATCGCCAGGCTGACCGCGGTCATGAAGAGGTTGATGATGTCCTTCTGCTCGGCCCGCAGGTACTCGACCAGGCCGAGGCTGAAGATTTCCGTCAGGCGCGTGTCGCGGAACAGGCCGTAGATCAGCACCACGCCGCAGATTGCGATGCACGCGGTACCCAGCACCTTGCCGAGCTGCTGCAGCTTCAGCTGCAGCGGCGTGTCCTCGTCCTCGAACGACTGGATCATCTCGGCGATCAGGCCGATCTGGGTGTTCATCCCGGTGCCGGTGACCAGGCCGCGGCCGCGGCCGTAGGTCACCATCGTGCTCATGAAGGCGGAGTTCCTGCGGTCGCCGAGGGGGATTTCCTCGTCGAGCACGGCGGCGGCGTTCTTTTCCACGGGGACCGATTCTCCGGTCAGCGATGCTTCCTCCACCTTCAGGTTGACGCTCGCGATCAGGCGCAGGTCGGCCGGCACGTAGTTGCCGGCTTCGAGCAGCACGACGTCCCCCGGCACCAGCTCGCGCCCCGGGACCGTGACCTGGTGGCCGTCGCGGATCGCCTGCGCGTTGGGCGCCGCCATCTTCTTCAGGGCGGCGAGCGCCTGCTCGGCCTTCGATTCCTGGATCACGCCGACGATCGCGTTCAGCACCACGATGCACATGATCGCCACCGAGTCGACCCACTCGCCGAGCGCGAGTGCGATCAGCGCCGCGATGATCAGGATGATGACCAGGTAGTTGTTGAACTGGTCCCAGAGGAGGTGCAGGAACCCGGGCCGGGGCTTCTCGGTCAGCTCGTTCGCGCCGAGCCTCGCGAGCCGCTCGCGGGCTTCCTGGGCGCTCAGGCCGTGCTCGAGGTGGGCCTGCAGGCCGGCGACGACCTCGGCGATCGGCTTGGCATGGGCGTGCTTGACGTGCATGGAAACCTCCGCTTGGCGACGCGGGAACTATGCGGCGGCGCGGCGAGAATGAAAATTTGAGGTTTGTGATGCATCGCATTACGTTTCGTAATGCCCGGCTGCCTTGAACGCCGGCCGCGAAGGTGCTATTACTGTCTCACCCCAAAGGGGAGTAGCTTGGGCGGCCGCCCGGCCGCCGTGGCGCGATCGTCAAAAACGGGCTCGAGCCCCGGTCGCGCCGGCATCGCCGCAGGAACGCGATGCGAGCGAGACCTTTGCCGAAGAGGCGAAGGACTCACTCGAGGAGCGATGCCATGACGCACATGCCGGACATCCGACGCTACCTGAAGCACGGCACCCTGCCGCAACTGCGCGCGTTCGAGGCGAGCGTGCGCCTGGGAAGCTTTACCCGCGCCGCCGACGAGCTGCACATGGCCCAGGCTACGGCATCGGTGCAGATCAAGAAGCTCGGCGAGACCGTGGGACTCACTCTGTTCGAGTACGTCGGCAAGCGCATTTGCCTGACCGAAGCCGGCGAGCGCGTCTACGCCGGCTGCGGCGAGGTGTTCCGCGCGCTCTGCAGCATGGAACAGGGCCTGGTCGGGCTGCGCGGTGCCGCCGCCGGCAATCTCCAGGTCGCGGTGCCCTCGACGGCGCGTTATTTCGCCGGCCGGTTGCTCGACGCCTTCTTGCAGCACAACCCGGACGTTCAAGCCTCGCTGCAGGTCCACGAGCGCATCGCCCTCGCCGAGCACGACCTTTGCATGCTGGTAGAACCGCCGCAGGGGCGGGAAGTCGTCACGCAGGCGGTGATCCCGAACCCCCTGGTCGTCCTCGCGCCGGCCAGCCACCCGCTCGCGCGTGAAAAGGACATCTCCTTCGAGCGGCTGCAGCACGAGCCCTTTCTCATGCGCGAGCCCGGCTCGCCCACACGCATGCTCGTGCTGCGCCTGTTCGCGCGTCACGGGATCGTGCCGAAGAGTCGCATCGAGTTCTCCTCCGACGAGGCGGTGCGCGAGGCGATCTGCGCCGGGCTGGGCATCTCGATCCTGCCGCGCTACGCCGTGGGCGTGGACCCGGCGCTCGCGCGCCTCGTCTGCCTGGACGTCCAGGGCTTCCCGCTGGAGGCGCACTGGCACTTCGTCTATCCGGTGGGCAGGCGTCTTTCCGCGGCCGCGCGCGCATTCATGGACTTCGCTCGCGCCGAGGCGAAGAGCCTGTTCCGCGATTGTCTGCGCGAGGCGAACTAGCCCAAGAGGATCAGCCCGAGCGTCGCGCCGAGGCCTGCGGCGACCCCGTAGCGCTCGAGCCGGCTGACTTCCTTTCCGCTCACCAGCAGGACCGGCACCGGCGCCTGGCGCATCCCAAGGGCCGCCCCCTCGCGCCCCGGCCGCGGCATTCCTGCGCGAGGCCCTGCGCCTTGACGCTGAGGCTGGCGCCGCGAACAATGCCCCGGCGAGCGACGAGGAGCAGGGGCAATGGAAATTCCCAGGGAATACAACGCCGCGGTAGACCTGATCGAGCGCCACCTCGCGGCGGGCCGCGGCGGCAAGACCGCCTACATCGACGATTCGGGCAGCACGACCTATGCCCAGCTCGCCGAGCGCGTCGACCGCGCCACGAATGCTCTGCGCGGACTCGGCCTCAAGCGCGAGCAGCGCATCGCCATCGCGATGCTCGACTCGGCGGACTGGGTGGCGCTGTTCCTCGGCGCGATCAAGGCCGGCGTGGTGCCGGTGGCGCTGAACACGCTGCTCACCCGGGCGGACTACGAATATCAACTCAAGGACAGCCGCGCCCGCGCAGTGGTTGTTTCCTCTTCATTACAAAAAACCTTTGACGGCATCCAAGCGAAGTGCCCGCATCTCAAATACGTCATGAACGACGCGCAGCTGAAAGACCTGCTCGCGACCGCGGACTCGAAAGCGGAGCCGGCGGGAACGATGCGCGACGACATGTGCTTCTGGCTCTACTCGTCGGGCTCGACCGGTGCGCCGAAGGGCACGGTGCACCTGCACTCGCACCTCATCGACACGGCCGACCTCTACGCCAAGCCGGTCCTCGGCATCCGCGAGTCCGACGTCGTGTTCTCCGCGGCGAAGCTGTTCTTCGCTTACGGGCTGGGCAACTCGCTGACGTTCCCGCTCGCGGTGGGCGCGACGACGATCCTGATGGCGGAGCGCCCAACACCGGATGCGGTCTTCAAGCGCCTCGTCGAGAGAAAGCCGACGATCTTCTACGGCGTACCGACCCTGTATGCCGCTCTTTTAGCAAGTAATGCACTTCCCAGAAAAGATCAGCTTTCCCTTCGCGTATGCACGTCTGCAGGCGAGGCGCTTCCCGCCGAAATCGGCCGGCGCTGGACCGAGCGCACCGGGGCGGAGCTCCTCGACGGCATCGGCTCGACCGAGATGCTGCACATCTTCCTTTCCAACCGCCCGGGCGACGTGCGCCCGGGAACCACCGGAAAGCCCGTGCCGGGCTATCAGCTTCGCCTGGTGGACGACCAGGGCAACGTCATCACCAAGCCGGGCGAGCTCGGGGAGCTGCAGATCAGCGGTCCGACCTCCGCCATCATGTACTGGAACCAGCGCGAGAAGACCAAGAGCATGTTCCAGGGTCCGTGGACGCGCAGCGGCGACAAGTACAGCGTGGACAAGGACGGCTACTACGCCTACGGCGGCCGCTCCGACGACATGCTCAAGGTCAGCGGCATTTACGTCTCGCCGGTAGAGGTCGAAGCCGCGCTGATCACACACGAAGCCGTGCTCGAAGCTGCCGTGGTGGGTGCCGAGGACGAGAGCAAGCTGGTCAAGCCGAAAGCCTACGTGGTCCTGAAACCGGGAAAGTCTGGTTCAGATGCGTTGAAGACCGCGCTGCAGCAGCACGTCAAGGACAAGCTCGCGCCGTACAAATACCCGCGCTGGATCGAGTTCCTCAACGAGCTGCCCAAGACGGCCACGGGCAAGATCCAGAGGTTCAAGCTGCGGTGAGGGCGATCAGCCGTGTCGCGCGCGTCATCCCGCAGGGCGCGAACTCACAGGTCGAAAACAAGCAGCTCGTTATCGGCGCCGAAGGCTGGGAGCAGACCACGCCGTTTCTCTTCCTGAGCGAAGACTGGTTCGGCGCGCCGAAGGGCTTCGAGGAGCATCCGCACCGCGGCATGCAGACGGTCACCGTGGTGCTCGAGGGCGCGCTCGAGCACCGCGACCACACCGGCGCGCACGGGATCCTAAGGGCGGGCGACGTGCAATGGATGACGGCCGGCCATGGGGTGCTGCATAGCGAGATGCCGCATGGCAACGAGACCGCGCACACGCTGCAGCTCTGGCTCAACCTGCCGCGCTCGATGAAGATGATCCCGGCGCGCTATCAGGACCAGCGCCTGGCGGACGTTCCGATAAGAAAGCTGAAGGACGGAGAAATCCGCGTGTACGCCGGGCGGTCGGGAGAGGTGTCCCATCCGCACGGCAGCGACTATCCGATGTCGCTCCTCGACATCCGGCTCGGCGCCGGGTCGAGCGTCGGACAGGAGATCGCTACACGAGATCGTGGTTTCGTCTATGTGCTCGAAGGCCGGGCGACCATCGGGGGCAGGGGGGTCGGGATGGGCGACATAGCCTGGTTCGAGCCCGGCGCGGGCGGTGAATTGCGGCTGGAGGCGACGGAGGACTTTCGCGGGCTGCTCTTCGCCGGCGAGCCGATCCATGAGCCGGCAGTCGCGTACGGTCCCTTCGTCATGAATACCCGGCAGGAAATCCAGCAGGCCTTCCTTGACTACCAGGCGGGGAAGCTGGTGGTGCAGCGCTAGAATCGGGGCATGGCTACCAAACAAGAGACCACGAACGACATCAGGGTCGATCCCAAGGCGCTCTACCTCGAGGAGATCTTCACCGACCGGCGCGTGGGCACGATCCGCCGGCTGACGCCGGTCGGAAAGGAAGGCAAGCGCGACGAAGCGCGGGCGGTGCTCTATGTCGGCGAGACCCAGGTGCTGACGCCCGCCGGCGCGCTGCCGATCGCCTTCGAGATCGGCGCCGGCTCGCTCGAGGAGGCGGCGGACAAGTTCGGCCAGCTCGCGAAGGAAGCGATCGAGCGCACGGTGAAGGAGCTGCAGGACCTGCGCCGCCAGGCCGCGTCGTCGATCGTGATCCCGCAGGGCGGGATGCCGCCCATGCCCGGCGCGGGCGGCGGCGGCAAGATCCAGATGCCTTGATCGAGGAAGCGCGCTCCTTCATCGACGCGGCCAAGCGCGTCGTCGTCCTTACCGGCGCCGGCATCTCGACTGATTCCGGGATTCCCGACTTCCGCGGCCCGCAGGGCCTGTGGACCAAGAATCCGCTCGCCGAGAAGATGTCCAACATCCACTACTACCTCGCCGACCGCGAGGTGCGGAAGCTCTCCTGGCAGAATCGCATGTCGAGCCCGGCGTGGACGGCCAGGCCCAACGCCGGGCATCTCGCCTTGGTTCATTTGGAGAAAAGACAAAAGCTGCACGCACTCATTACGCAGAACATCGACGAGCTGCACCAGCAGGCGGGCAACTCGCGGGACCTGGTAATCGAGGTGCACGGCTCGATGCGCCGCTTCATGTGCTGGGGCTGCGGCATGCGCGGCCCGATGCAGCTCGTCCTCGAGCGCGTGCGCGCGGGCGAGGAGGACCCGCCGTGCCGCGATTGCGGCGGCATCCTCAAGAGCGACACCATCTCCTTCGGCCAGCAGCTCGTGCCGGAGGTGATCGACCAGGCGATGCGGGTGGCAGGTGAGGCCGACGCGTTCGTCGCCGTCGGCACCACCCTGCAGGTCTATCCCGTGGCCGGCGCCGTGGACATCGCGCGCGCCGCGGGCGCGAAGCTCATCATCGTCAACGCGCAGCCGACCCCGTTCGACGACGTCGCGGACGCGGTGTTTCCCGGCTCGATCAGCGAGGTCCTTCCGGCAATCCTAGGAAACGCTTCGCGTTCTCGGACGTAATCGCCGTCATGGTGCCCACGTCCAGCCCGGCGCGCTCCAGCGTTCCCACCGGATTCGTGTCGCCGAGGGCGAAGGGGTAATCGGTACCCACCACGATCTGGGTCTTGCCGAAGGTCTCCACCAGGAAGCGAACCGCTTTCGGCTCGAACACCAGCTCGTCGTAGTAGAAGCGCCGCGCGATGGCGGCTGGGGATTCCTGCAGCGATTCCTTCGCCTTCGGGAACACGTTCCAGGCGTGCACCAGGCGCGGCATCAGGATCGACATCGTGCCGCCGCCGTGGCTGAACGCGATGCGCAGCTTCGGGTGGCGCGAGCCGATCCCGCCGGTGATCATCGAGGCGCAGGCGAGGGCGACGTCGCCGGGAAAGCACACCGCCTGCTCGGCGAACGCACCGACGATGCGGTCCTGCCCTGCGGGGCGCAGCGCGTGGACGAAGATCGCCGCGCCGAGGCGCTCGGCAGCGGCGAAGAAGGGCTCGAAGCGCGCATCGCCAATCGAGACGCCGTTGACGTGGCTGGCGATCTCGACTCCCGCGAATTTGAGGGTTTTCAGGACGTATTCCAATTCGCGCACCGCTTCCTCGGTATCTTGCAAAGGCACGGCCCCGAGGCCGACGAAACGCTCGGGCGCGAGCGCGATCATCTCCGCGATCTGCTCGTTCAGGTACCGGATCAGCACCTTCGCATCGTCGAGCGGCAGCCAGTAGGAGAGGAGCTCGGGCATCGGCGAGATCGCCTGGCGGTCGACGCGCATGCCCGACATCTCCTCGATGCGGCGCGGGACGCTCCACGAGCCGTCCGCCACCGTGCGGTAGACCTTGCCGGAGATCATCACGTGCTTGTGGCACGCGTCGGAGGCGCCGGTCATCGACGGCCAGGGCACGTCCTTGCCCTTGCCGCGGTACGCAGGAAATTTCTCGGGGACGATGTGGGTATGGATGTCGATGACTTCGTTCATGTGCCGGATTATAGAATCCGTTCATGAGGCGGTTTCTGACTGCTGCAGCGCTGTTCGCAGTCACCCAGGTGGTCGTTGCGCAATCCTGGCCCGCGAAACCTGTGAAGATCATCGTGCCGTTCGCCCCCGGCGGCAGCGCCGACACGCTCGGCCGGCTGGTGGCGCAGAAGCTCTCGGAGCAGATGAAGGCGAGCTTCGTCGTCGAGAACCGGGCCGGCGCGGGCGGCTCGATCGGCGCCGAGCTGGCGTCGCACGCCGCGCCCGACGGCTACACCCTGATCGTCTCGGGCATCGCCTCGCACGTGATCGCGCCGCTGCTGCCGCAGGGCACGCCGTACGATCCGGTGCGCGACTTCACGCATATTGCGCTCTTCGGCGGGCCGCCTGCGGTGCTCGCGGTGCACCCCTCGGTGCCGGCAAAGGACCTGCGCGAATTCGTCCTGCTCGCGAAATCGAAGCCGGGCGGACTCTCCTACGGCTCGCCGGGCAACGGTACGCAGGGGCAGCTCGTCGCCGAGCTCTTCAAGCAGCGCGCGGGAATCGACGTGGTGCACGTGCCATACAAGGGGGCGGCGGCGGCGGTGAGCGATCTCGTGGCCGGCCACGTTCCGGCGGTGTGTGTGACGCTGACTACGGCCGCGTCGCAGATTCGCGCCGGCCGCGCGCGGGGCCTTGCCATCAGCACCGCCTCTCGCCTCCCCGACTTTCCCGGCATCCCGACCTTCGCCGAGCTGGGCTATCCCGATCTCGTCGCCACGGTCTGGTTCTCGCTCTCCGGGCCGGCCAACCTGCCGGCGGACATCGTCGAGCGGCTGAACGCCGAGGTGAACCGCGCGCTCGAGCTCTCCGAGGTGCGCGAGCGCCTCAAGCCCGAGGGCATCGTGCCCATGCGCCTCACCGCGCGGGAGTTCAGCGCCTTCGTCGCCGACGAGGTGCAGCGCTGGGGCCCGGTGGTGCGCGCTTCCGGAGCGAAGAACGATTAATCCCATCCTCGAGCAGGAATACCCGCGCTTCTCGGACGCGGAGTACGCGCGGCGCCATGGTGCCCTGTCCTTGGTGATGAAAAAGCATGATGTCGATCACCTGCTCGTGGTCACGGACCACCGCGCCGGCAACGCGCCGCAATGGGTCACCGGCTGGCCGGGCACGGTCGAGGCCTATGTCGTGTTCAAGCCCGGCGAGCGCATGACGATGCACGTCGAGTGGTTCAACCACTTTCCGCTCGCCAAACGCATTGCGAAAGACGTCGACGTGCGCTGGGGCGAGCATCACGGCATCCAGAAGACCATCGAGGAGCTCAAGCGGCGCGGCGCGAAGCGCGTCGGGCTGATCGGGCCGCTCGTGAGCGGGAAGGTTCGGCAACTCGAGGCGCAATTTTCCACTGTCCCGATGGATTCGGAATATGTGCGGCTGCGGCTGGTGAAGTCCGAGGAGGAGATCGACTGGCTGCGCATCGGGGCTGCGTTCAGCGATGCGGGCTTCCGGGAATTGCTTCAGAACACCAAGCCTGGACTGACGGAACGCGAGCTCGGCAACCTGGTCGAGCGCGCCTACGTGGGGCAAGGGGGGACGACCTTCATCCACTACATCGGCGTGACGTCGATGGCCAACCCCCATATCTGCGTCCCGCCGCAGTTCGCCTCGTCGAGGAAGGTGAAGGCCGGGGACGTGGTGTTCTGCGAGCTGTCCGCGACCTTCTGGGACTATTCCGGGCAGGTGCTGCGCAGCTTCACCGTCGGCGCGGACCCGACCTCGCTGTATCGGGACCTGCATGCCGCCGCCGAAGCGGCGTTC
>Ga0137428_1000315_pt1 | contig 21532 bp, 27 predicted proteins | sample EasRivERMZT718_2_FD_102305 | JGI IMG/M metagenome (GOLD analysis project Ga0137428, IMG submission 102305) | Soil microbial communities from meander-bound floodplain in the East River, Colorado, USA - East River MetaG ERMZT718_2 | ecosystem: Environmental > Terrestrial > Soil > Floodplain ...
CGTGATCAACGTCCTCGGCGGCGCCCGCTCGATCGACGTGCGCTACTTCCAGGCGGCGCAGTCGATGGGCTCGTCGAACTGGGACATCTTCCGCCGCGTGATCCTGCCCGGCACGCTGCCCTCGATCGTCGTCGGCTCCGCGGTGGGCATGGGTATCACCTGGGAGGTCGTCGTCGCCGCCGAGATGATCTCGGGCGGCGGCAGCCAGCAGGCCGGCGTCGGCGGCGGCCTCGGATTCTTCATCTGGAATTCCTATGTGGGCGGGTCCTACGAGCAGATCGTCGTCGGCATGATCTCGATCGGCATCGCCGGCTTCCTCTCGAGCGAGCTCCTGCGCTGGGGCGGGCGCTACGCCACGCCTTGGCTGAAAGCACGATGAGCGACGTTACCTCCCCGCGACCTAAAATCATCCCTGGTGAAATCGCGGTCCAGGGTGTCAGCAAGTCCTATGGCGCGATCCACTTCCGCAAGGAGGTGGTGCACGACTGCTCGTTCAGGATCGAGCGCGCCAAGCTGACGGTGATGGTCGGCCCGTCGGGCTGCGGCAAGAGCACGCTCATCCGCCTGCTCGCCGGCTTCGAGCAGCCGACCGCGGGCACGATCACGCTGGATGGCGAGCCGATCACCGAGCCCAGCCGCGACCGGCTGGTCGTGTTCCAGGAGACGGCGCTGTTCCCGTGGATGACCACCTGGGACAACATCCTCTACGGCCCGCGCGCGCGCGGCGAGCTCTCGCGCGAGAGCCTCGAGTTCGGCGAGTTCCTGCTGCACAAGGTCGGGCTGCAGGAGTTCCGCGACAAGTACCCTGGCCAGCTCTCGGGCGGCATGCAGCGGCGCGCCGAGCTCGCGCGCGCCATGATCAACAATCCGAAAGTGATGATCCTCGACGAGCCGTTCCGCGGCCTCGACGCCATGACCAAGGAGCTGATGTGGGAGTACTACGCGCGGCTCTACGAGGAGAACCGGCGCACCAACTTCTTCGTGACCACCGACATCGACGAGGCGGTGTTCCTAGCCGACCGGATCCTGGTCATGTCCAACATCCCGACCCAGGTGCGCGCGGTCATCGAGGTCGATCTGCCGCGGCCGCGCAAGCTGATCGACATCTTCGAGAACGACCGCGCCAACGACATCAAGAAGCAGGCGCTGTCGATCCTGCACGCCGAGGCGATGCGCTCGTTCTCGCGCGGCTCCAAGGCCGCCGCCGACTTCGTCGACGCCTACCTCAAGCGCGCCAGCCGCGCTTGATGGAGTTTCTCCTCACCAAGCCCGTCGTCGTCACGCTGGCGGTCCTCGGCGCAGTCCTTTCGTCCCTCGCTTCCTTCCTGCTGACCCGCGGCCGCATCAGCGAGAAAACCAGCCGCGCCCTCAACTACGCCGGCTACAGCGTCATGGGCACGAGCATGCTGCTCTTCGTCCTGGCCGGGCTTTGGCGTTAGCAGCCCAGTTTCGCGGCCAGGTCGACAAAGTCCTTCGCCGGCACGTCGACGCAAGTCGGATCGGCGGCCAGATCGGTAGTCTGGCCGGGGCCGTGCTCGGTCGGCCGCGCCACGAAGGCGGTCTTCATGTCCTGCGCCTTGGCCGCCTTAAGGTCGTTGTTGTGCGCGGCGACCATCATCACCGACGCCGGGGCCAGGCTGAGTTGCTTGCAGGAATTCAAGTAGGCGTCCGGCATCGGCTTGTAGGCGCGCGCGGTCTCGGCGCCGAGGATGCAGTCCCACGGCAGCCCCGCGCGCTTCGCCAGGTTGACCATCAGCGCGATGTTGCCGTTGGAACAGGGCGCGATCACCAGTTTTTTCTTCAATCTGGTTAGTCCGGCTACAACGTCGGGCCAGGGATCCAGGCGGTGCCACGCCCGGTTCATGTGCTCGACGTCGGCTTCGGAAAGCCCCTTGATGCGGTAGCGCACGATCAGCTTGTCCAGGCTCTCACGGTGCAGCAAGTCGAGAATCGTGAAGGGGCGCCGTCCCGAACGCACTTCATCCATCGACGGCTGATAGAGCTTGCGCCACTCCACCGCGAACTCCAGCCAGTCGACGCCGCCGATCCCTTTCTGCTTTGCGAACGCCGCCAGGTCGCGGCTCACGCTGGTACGCCAGTCGACCACGGTGCCAAACACGTCGAACAGGCAGGCGCGGATGTCCATCGCGACTCCTAGAGCGCCCAAAGGAGATAGAACACGAGCAGCAAGCCGAGGAGAGCTACGGCGAGGCTCGTCAGGACGGCCAGGTTCGGCCAATACCGCGGCGGAATCTCCACCGGGCGAAGCGAGGCGACGCTGCGGCGATACTGCACGACCGACAGGATGTTCACCAATACGCCGAGGAGAAGGAACGCAATGCCGATCGCAACCGCGAAGCGGCGGCCCGGGTCGGTCATCAGCGAGGCGCGGTCGATGAAGAACCCGAGGGCGATGAGCCCCGAGGCCGTCCGATTCCAGGCGAGCAGGGTGCGCTCGGCGGCAAACAGCACTCTCGGGTCGTTGAGATCGCTCAATGGCGCGAGCGCTAAACCGCCGATTACAACGGCGCGGCGCGAGGCCGGCGGCGATCGGGATCGTAGAAAGGGAGGCGCACGGCGCGTGCCAGGCGGCCGTCGTCGAGCCGTAGCTCGGTGCCGGGAGCCGCGGCTTGCGGCGCGGAGAACCCGAGGGCGATCTGCTTTCGGAGGGTCGGCGAGAAGCACTCGCTGGTGACGCGCGCGGCGGGCAAGGTTGCGGGCGCGGGCTGGTCGGTGATCTCGAGGCCGATCAGCTGGCGCGACAAGGGGAAGCGCTGGCCGTTGCTGACGAGCCGCTCGAGCCCGAGCTCACGCGGGTTGGCACGGCCGTCGATTTCGCGATCGAACAGGAGGTAGCCCGATTCGATGCGAAGGCTGTTGGCCGCGTCGAAACTGCATTCGCGCAGGCCGTCTTCGCGGCTGGCGTCGAGCACGGATTGCCACAGGCGCTTGCTCTCCGGCCGCGGCACGAGAAGCTCGTAGCCGAGCTCGCCGCTGTACCCCAGGCGGCCGACGAGCACGGAACCCAGGGTGACGAAACGGAAATAGCCCAGCGCGCGCACGATTTCCGAAGCGATGACGCGCGCCAGGATGCGGGCGCTGGCCGGGCCCTGCAGCGCCATGATTGCATATTCGCCCGAGCGGTCACGCGCGATGCCGCGAAAACGCGCGGTGTCGCTGCGTCGTCCGGTGAACACCCACCAGCGCTCCGCGTCGAGGCGCCACACGGTGGCGTCGTTGAAGACGCTGCCGTCTTCGTTGAGGAGGAGGGTGTAGACAAGCTGGCCGGCCTCGAGATCCTGCAGGCGACGCGTCTGCAGCTTCTGCAGCTCACGGCTGCCGGAAAACTCGTACAGCCCCATGAACGAGAAATCGAACAGGCCCGCTGCGCGGCGGGTGGCGAGGTGTTGTTCGCGGGCGCTCATAGCGAGCGCCAGAGTAGCAGGACGCCGGTCAGGACGCATAGCGCGCCGGCGAGGCGGCGAAGCGCAACGGCGCTGGCGACATGGGCGAGGCGCACGCCGGCGACGACGCCTAGCAGTTCAAAGATCGTCACGACAAGTGCTGTTTGGAAGTCGATAAAGCCGTGGCGCAGGTTCTCGATCGAGCCGGAAGTCGCCGCGACGATCTGCAGCACCTGGCTGGTTGCCACCGCGGTAAGCGGGACATAACGCAGGATCATCATCAGCGGCACGGAGAAGAGCGGCCCGCCGGCGCCCGAGAAGCCCGAGCCGAAGCCGGAAGCGGCGCCGACCGAGGCGAGCAGCCATTTTTCGGCGGGAGCGCGGCCGTCCCGCTTCCTGGGAGCGGTTCTCAGCGGAATCAATATGTAGAGGCCGGCAGCGACGATGATCAGCGCAATGATGATGGCGAGCGCTCGTGCGTCGACGACGGCCGCGAGGGCGGCGCCGAGGAAGCCGAAAACCAGTGCGGCGGCGCAGACCGGGAGGGAGATGCGCCAGTCGATGCTGCCGCGGCGCTGGTAGAGCCAGGTGCCGAGGATGCCGGTGAAGAGGAAAGTGAAGAGCGAGGTCGCCGCGGCCTGGTGGATCGTGAGGCCGGCGAAGAGCGCCAGGTAGGACACCATCAGCACGCCGCCGACGCCGACCGTGCCGATGAGCAGGCCGACGAACGCGGCGACCGCCGCCAAGAGGATCGTCGAAATCAGCCGGCAGCGAAGGCGACGAGCTCGCTCGTCAGCAGCACGGCGAGCTTCTTCATGAGCGCATAGCCGAGCCCCGGGTCGCCCTCCATGAGGCGGGTCAGCGCGCCGCCTTCGATCGCGATGACCTCGCACGGCGTGAGGCAGTACGCGGTGGCGATGCGCCGCGCATGGCCTTCGACCAGCGGCGCCCAGCCGAACACGTCGCCGCGCCTGATGATGTCGCCGGCCGCGGTGTCGCGCTTGCCCAGGCCGAGCGTGAACCGCACCATGCCGTCGGCGAGCACGTAGAAGTCGTCGACCGCGTCGCCGACCGTGTAGATGCGCGTGTCCTGCGGGAACGAGCGGACGCGCCCGAGCGCCGCCACGCGCTCGAGCTGCGTCTTGGTCAGGCCGGAGAAAAACCGCGCCTGGCCGAGGACTTCAACCGGCTTTTCTCTGCTTGCCAACAACTTGTTTGAACTTGGCGAGCTCATCTTCCTTCATGAAGACCGTATGTTCCGGGCCGGGATAGCGGCGCGCGCGCACGTCGTCGCGATAATCGCTCAAGCCTTTCTCGATGATCGGCACCAGGTCGACGTAGATCTTCGAGTGCCGCGGCACGTGCGCCTCGTAAAGATGAAAAAGATCCGAGCCGATGATGTGCACGCCGTGCGCGCGGTTGCCCGCGCCGAGCGAGATCACCGGGACCGGCAGGGTCTGCGCGAGGTATTCGCACACTTCCGAGGTGGTCACCTCGCACATGATCGAGAAGCAGCCGGCGTCGACCATCGCCCAGGCGTCGTCGACCAGCTCCTTCGCGCGGTCAGCGGTCTTGCCCTGGGCGAAGAAGCCGCCGAGCTGCGGCATGCGCATCGGCGTGATGCCTATGTGGCCCTGTACCGGGATGCCTGCCTTCACGATCGCCTCGATGTACTTGGCGTGGTGCTGGTTGCCCTCGCACTTCATCACCTCGGCGCCACCCTGCGAGACGTACTTCGCCGCGTTGTCCACGGCCTGCTGCGCCGAAAGGTGGAAGCTCATGTAGGGCATATCGACCATGCGCAGGCCGTACTTCGAGCCGCGCTTCACCGCCTGCGCCATGAACATCACTTCCTCGAATGACACGGATGTGGTGCTTTCGTGGCCGAACAGCACCATGCCGCCGGTGTCGGACACGCACAGAATGTCGATGCCGACGCGGTCGGCGATGATCGCGGTCTCGTAGTCGTATACGGCGAGCTGCACGATCGGCTCGCCTTTCTTCATCTTGTCCACCAGCGACGGGATGGTGACCTTCTTGCGCGCGGGCTGCGCCGCGGCGGGTTTGGGCTCGGCCATGTTGGTTAGCTCCTCTCAGGAATCAATTGGATAACAAGAGTGTGGACAGATTGCAAGCCGCCCGTTTCCCTAGGAAACGCTTTTTCTGTTGCGCTTCAATCCCCACTGGCGGCGTCGCATCCACAACGCTTTTCGTCCGATGCCGAGCATCCGAGCGAGCTCGATCTCGCTATAGGAATCCTGAAAGCGCTCGACCACCTCGCGGATGTAAGCCTCGATCGCCAGCGGCCGCGCCGCGCCGGTCAGCGGCGCCATGCGGCGCTTGTGCAGGGCACGCGCGACCGCGCGCAGGAACTCGTCATTGTTGAACGGTTTGATGACGTAATCGGCCGCGCCCGCGCGCAGCGCCGCGATCGCGCTCTCCATCGACGAGTAGCTGGTGATCATGATGATCGGCAGGCCGGGACGCCGGGCGCGGATGGCGCCGATCACCTCCAGACCGGTGCCATCGGGCAGCTTGAGGTCGGTGACGACGACGTCGAGCTCGCCGGCTTCGACCCGGGCGAACGCTTCCTTCAGCGTCCCCGCGCGCTGCACGCCATAGCCCTCGCGCTCGAGCAGCAGGCCGATCACCTCCGATACGCCCGGATCGTCGTCGATGAGAAGGACGCGCTCCTTCATGTCGGAAGAACTATATCGAAGCGGGCGCCGCCCTGCGGGTGATTGGCCGCGTGGATGCTACCGCCGAGCTCCTGCACGATCTCGTAGCTGATGGCGAGGCCCAGGCCGGTGCCCTCGCCGGGCGGCTTGGTGGTGAAAAAGGGGTCGAACACGCGGGCGAGATGCTCAGGCGCGATGCCCGGCCCGGTATCCCGGACCGAGAGTGCGATCTGCCCATTTTCCCTTGTTGTTCTTGCTTCGATCCGGCCCGCGCCCTGCATCGCCTGCGCCGCGTTGAGGAAGATGTTGAACACCACCTGCTCGAGCTCGCCTGGGCGCGATAGCACCGTCGCGCCCGGAGCGCCGCGGTATTCGAGGTCCACGGCGTGCCCGCACTCGGTGTGGCGCAGGAGCGCCGCCGCCGCCTCGACCGCGTCGTCGAGCGCGAGCGCGGCCGGCGGCTCGCCGCCCACGCGCGAATAGTCGCCGAGCTTCTTGGTAATGGCGAGCACGCGCGCGATATTGGCCGAAATCGAGGCGAGACCCTTTTCCAGGGTCTCCGGCGTGACGCCGCGCTTCGACTGCAGGATCTGCAGCATCGACGACACCGCGGCAAGGGGATTCGACACTTCGTGGCACACGCTGGCAAGCATGAAACCCAGCGAGGCGAGTCTCTGGGTCTGCGCCGGGGTCGGGTTTTCGTCTTTCATATCGGTCGCAGCGCGCGCTCGTTGATCGGAACGCACAGCGCCGCGGCGACCACCGAAAGCGCGATCGCCGTGAGCCATACCGGCAGGTAGGAGCCGGTGATGTCATAGACGGCGCCGCCGGCCCAGGCGCCGATGAACGCGCCGAGCTGGTGCCCGAGGAAGGAGATCGAGAACAGCGTAGACAGGAACTTGACGCCGAAGATCTGGCCAACGAGCGAGTTCGTGAGCGGCACCGTCCCGAGCCAGGTAAGGCCGAGCACCGCGGCGAAGAGATAGGTGCCCGCGGCCGTGAGCGGCGCGGCGATGAACACGCCGATGGCGACGGCGCGGATGGCGTAGATCCACGCGAGCAGCAGCCGCTTGCTGTAGCGGCCGCCGAGCGCGCCGCAGCCGTACGAGCCGAGGATGTTGAACAGGCCGATGACGGCGAGGGCCGTCATCCCCTGCGCGGGAGTGAGGCCGCGGTCGACGAGGTACGCCGGCAAGTGCGTCATCACGAAGATGGTCTGGAATCCGCAGACGAAGAAGCTCGCGGTCAGCAGCCAGAAGCCGCGGTGCGCGACCGCTTCGCGGAGCGCTGCGCCGATCGACTGGGTGCTTTCCTCCTCGGCCGCGTTGCGGCCGGCGAGCGCGGCGCCGAGCGGCACCATGATCAATGCCAGGAAAGCAAAAGCCAGCAACGCGTTGAGCCAGCCGAAATCGGAGATCAGGCCCTGGGCCCACGGCAGCATGGCGAACTGGCCGAACGAGCCGCAGGCGCCGGCGATGCCGACCGCGACGCTGCGCTTCTCGGGCGGAAACGCGCGCGCCACGACGGCGAGCACCACGCCGAAGCCGGTGCAGGAGAGCCCGAGCCCGACCAGCAGCCCGGCGGCGAGATTGAAGCCGAGCGGGGTGGTGGAGTACGCCATGGCGAGCAGGCCCGCGCCATAGGCGAGCCCTCCGGCCGCCACCACGCGCCCGCCGCCGTAGCGGTCGGCGATCGCGCCGGCGAACGGCATGGCACATCCCCAGACCAGGTTCTGCAGCGCGATTGCGAACGAGAACGCCTCGCGCCCCCAACCGAGGTCCATCGACATCGGCCGCAGGAACAGGCCGAAGCTCTGGCGCGTGCCGAGCGCGAGCATCAGGATCAGGCCGCCGCAGGCGAGGACCACCGCCGGCGTGCGCCAGCTTGAGCGAACCAAGGCTCCTCCTAGAATTGCTAGTATGCATCGGGATCGCGGACGACAAGCTCCATTCACGATCTCTATGGATGCATAGATGAGAAACCGATGAAGATCTGCATCGTCTCGGACAGCCACGACCGCGCGGACCCGCTCGCGAGCGCCGTGCGCGAGGCGGCCGCGCAGGGCGCGGAAGCCGTGATCCACTGCGGCGATGTGATCGGCACGCAGACGCTGCGCGCAGCGATGGCCGTGGGCCTGCCGATGCACGTGATCCACGGCAACAACCTGGGCGACCCGATCTCGCTCTCGCGCTGGGCGCGGGAAAGCAACGGCAAGCTCCAGTACCACGGCCCGGACGCGCGCCTGGAGCTCGGCGGGCGCAAGATCTTCGTCGTGCACTACCCGGAGTACGGCTATGCCATGGCGTGCACCGGCGATTGGGACCTGGTTTGCTGTGGGCATTCCCACGAAGCAGGGATCCAAACCGTTTCCAACGTCAAGGGCGGGAAGACCTTGCTCGTGAACCCGGGCACGATCGCCGGTCTGGCGGCGCCCGCGACGTGGGCCGCGGGCGACCTGGAGGCGATGCGCTTTGAGATCCGCAACCTCGGCTAGCAGCAAGCCCTGGGTGCCGATGCTGCTCTCGGGTGCAGCCTCGGCGCTGTGTTACGTCACGCTCTTCGCCTACGAGAAAGAAGTGATGGCGCTCTTCACCCGCACCGACGGCTGGTATCCGGTGCTGCCGGTGCTCACCGCGTTCGTGTTCTCGCTCGCGCACGGCGCGTTCACTGCCTACTTCTGGGAAGTGATGGGGGTGCAGGCTCGTCCCGCACGCACGCCCCTCAGGGAAATGAGCGAAGAATGAGCCCCGAAGCGTTCATCACGCTCGAGCCGCATAGCGTGGCTTTTCTCCTGATCGTCGGCTTCATCGGCGGGCTGGTGAGCGGCTTCATCGGCTCGGGCGGGGCGTTCGTGCTGACGCCGGGGATGATGAGCTTAGGGGTGCCCGGTGTCGTGGCGGTGGCCTCGAACCTGTGCCACAAGTTTCCGAAAGCGCTGGTCGGCGCCTACAAGCGCAACAAGTACGGGCAGGTCGACTTCAAGCTCGGCCTGTGGATGGCCGCCACCGCGTCTCTCGGCATGTGGTGGGGCGCGGGCATCCAGCAGGACATCCGCGCGCGCTATGGCGAGGCCGGGTCGAACCTGTACGTGAGCGTCGCTTTCGTCGTCGTACTCACGATCGTGGGGTACTTCGTGCTGCGCGACGCGGTGCGCCTCTACCGCAGCGGCGCGCACGAGGAGACGTCGCGCCTGGCGCGCTGGGTGCAGTCGGTGGAGATCCCCGGCACGATGGTGCATTTCCGTGTCGCCAACACCCGGGTGTCGGTACTCTTCGTGCTGCCGCTCGGCTTCGCCACGGGGCTCCTGGCTTCGACCATCGCGGTGGGCGGCTTCATCGGCGTGCCGGGCATGATCTACCTCCTCGGCGCGCCAAGCCTGGTGGCGAGCGCGACCGAGCTGGTGATCGCCTTCGTCATGGGCCTGGGCGGCACGTTCAAGTTCGCGTTGGGCGGCCTGGTCGACATCCGCCTCGCCATGCTGATCCTGCTGGGATCGCTGTTCGGAATCCAGCTCGGCGCGATCGGCACCACCTTCGTGAAGCCATTCATGATCAAGGTCGTGATGGCGACCGTGATGCTGATCGTGGCGGTGAGCCGCGCGCTGGTGCTGCCCGTGTATCTGACGCAGTTGGGGCTGGCATCCCTGGATCCAGCCCTCATGAAAATGCTGGAGCGCACAAGCTTCGTCTTCATGGTCCTGGCGCTTGCCGCCGGGGCTTTCATCATCGTCGGCGCGATGTTGCGCAGCTACCGCCACGCCTGAACATTTGCCGCTTCTATGGCGGCATAGCCCTTTTTTGAGTGGCTTGGGGCGAGGGCGCTCCTAGAATCGCCAGGGAGGAGGGGCGTGATGTTCGCAATCAACCCGTTTGCCGAGCTTTCGGCGTTCATACCGCCGGCCGTGATGCAGGCCTATGTCGTCATCATGGCCGTCCTGGTTGCGGTGGGGACGCTGTTCGACATCGTGCACAAGGGAAGCGCGAAGTATTTCTTCGCCCATTGGCGGAAAACGAAAAGCAAAGCCCAACAAGTCGGCAGCGGCGAGCTGGTGTCGATCGCCATCAAGACCGGCGTCGTGGACGTCCTCGCGTCGGGGGAATTCTGCAACGCGCGCCGCCGCGTCGCGCACCTGCTCACCATGTACGGCTTCGTGCTCCACGTCGTCTCCACTGTCGTCATGGTGTTCGGCCTGTCGATGGATTCCCTGTGGCCGCACCTCTGGTGGATTGGCGGCCTGATGATCCTGGTGGGCGGCTACTGGTTCTGGTTCTTCATCCGGGCCGACGTCGCCGCCGAAGGGAACTCGCCGTGGCGTGTCATGCACGCCGATCTCTTCATCCTCTCGCTTCTCGCCAGCGTGACGCTGGGCCTGATCTGGGCCTTCCTGCAGGCGGGCACTCGTCCCGGAGCCGGCTTGTTTTTCGGTCTTTATATCCTCGCCACCACGGTGCTGTTCGCATCGGTGCCGTGGTCCAAGTTCGCCCACATGTTCTTCAAGCCCGCGGCAGCGTTCGAAAAAAGAGTCTCGTACGCGAACGGCACGCGGAGCAACCTGCCCGCGCCGGCCGACAAGCCCGAGCAGTTCGGCAGCGCCCGCACACCGCCGCAGCACTACTGATCAGGAGAAAAACCAAGCCATGCCGACCTTCGTCTACATGACCCGGTGCGACGGCTGCGGGCACTGCGTCGACATCTGCCCGTCGGACATCATGCACATCGACAAGACCTACCGGCGCGCCTACAACATCGAGCCGAACATGTGCTGGGAGTGCTACTCCTGCGTGAAGGCCTGCCCGCAGAACGCGATCGATGCGCGCGGCTACGCCGACTTCGCCCCGCTGGGGCACAGCGTGCGCGTGCTGCGCGAGGAGAAGAAGGGCACCATTTCGTGGAAGCTCAAGTTCCGCGACGGCCGCGAGAAGAACTTCGAGTCGCCGATCCGCACCACCGACTGGGGAACGATCAAGGGGCCGGCCGAGTACCCCGCGCCCCGCCCCGAGGATTTCGCGAAGCAGGAGCTCGCGCACGAGCCCGAAGCGCTCAACACCAACAAGGGATTGCCCGCGTTGCGTCGTGATCAGCTCAAGCAGGGACTCGTCTGATGGGCCTGTTCGGCGGCAGGAAAACGGTATCCGTCGACGCGGACATCCTGGTCATCGGCGGCGGCATGGCCGGTTGCGGCGCGACCTACGAATCGCGCTACTGGGGACGCGACCTGAAGATCGTCTGCGTCGAGAAAGCGAACATCGAGAGGAGCGGCGCCGTCGCGCAGGGTCTCTACGCCATCAACTGCTATATGGGCATGCAATGGGGCGAGAACCAGCCCGAGGACCACGTGCGCTACGCGCGCAACGACCTCATGGGCCTGGTGCGCGAGGACCTGGGATACGACATCGCGCGGCACGTGGACTCCACGGTGCACAAGTTCGAGGAGTGGGGCCTGCCGATCATGCGCGACCCGAAGACCGGGCGCTACCAGCGCGAAGGCAAGTGGCAGATCATGATCCACGGCGAGAGCTACAAGCCGATCGTCGCCGAGGCGGCGCGCAAGGCCGCGACCGAGGTCTACAACCGGATCATGGTCACGCACCTGCTGATGGACTCGAGCCGCAAGAATCGCGTCGGCGGCGCCGTCGGGTTCAACGTCCGTACGGGCGACTTCTACGTGTTTCGCGCGAAGGCCGTGATCGTCTCCGCCGGCGGGGCCTCGCACATTTTCAAGCCGCGCGCCGTGGGCGAGGGAATGGGGCGGACCTGGTATGCGCCCTGGAGCAGCGCGTCCGCCTATGCGCTGCCGATCCAGGTCGGCGCCAAGATGACGCAGATGGAGAACCGCATCGTCCTGACGCGCTTCAAGGACGGCTACGGTCCCGTGGGCGCGTACTTCCTCCATCTGAAGACGTACACGCAGAACGGGTATGGCGAGGAGTACGAGAAGAGGTGGTACGAGGACACCAAAGCGCTGGTGGGCGACTACATCGACCGCCACCCGGTGCCGACCTGCCTGCGCAACCACGCCATCCTGCGGGAAGTCGCGGCCGGCCGCGGTCCGATCCGCATGGTGACCAAGGAGGCGTTCCAGGACCCGCACAAGGAGACCGTCGGCTGGGAGAACTTCCTCGGCATGACGATCGGGCAGGCGGTTGTCTGGGCGTCGCAGAACATCGACCCGAAGTTCATTAACCCCGAGCTGACCACGTCCGAGCCTTACGTCATGGGCTCGCACGCCACCTGCTCCGGCGCGTGGGCGAGCGGGCCGGAAGACTACGCGCCGTCGGAATACCAGTGGGGCTACAACCGGATGATGACGGTCGACGGCCTGTTCGGCGCGGGTGACACCATCGGCGGCACCGCGCACAAATTTTCGTCAGGCTCGTTCACCGAAGGCCGCATCGCCGCCAAGGCAGCGGTGAAGTACGTGATGGAGAAGGGCAAGGAGCAGCCGCAGGTGAGCGAGAAGGAAGTCCGCGACTTAGAGAAAACCATCTACCAGCCTCTGGAGAACTACCGCGTGGGCCGCAACGAGATCGTCGCGGGAACCGTATCGCCGAGCTACCTGCTGCCGATCCACGGCCTGCAGCGCCTCGAGAAGATCATGGACGAATACGTCGGCGGCATCAGCACCAACTACATGACGAACGGCGTGCTGCTGCAGCGCGGCCTCGAGCTGCTGGCGATGATGAAGGAGGACATGGAGCACATGGGCGCCGAAGACCTGCACCAGCTTCAGCGCACCTGGGAGCTGCACCACCGGCTGCTCGCCTCGGAGTCGGTGACGCAACACACGCTCTTCCGCGAGGAGACGCGCTGGCCGGGGTACTACTACCGCGGCGATCACATGAAGCTGGACGACGCGAACTGGCACTGCTTCACCCTGTCGCAGTACGACCGCCAGTCCGGCAAGTGGGCGATGGAAAAGGCGCCGGTCTACCACATCATCGACTGAAGCTCACCGAGTGAGGGTGCCGGTGCTACCCGAGTGCCTGCCGCGCCGGGGCAACGGATTCTCGAGCGCGGTTTCGCGAGCGGTGCTCGGCGCCTGGGGTTGGACCATCGAGGGCGACTTCCCGTCCCGGCCAAAGATGGTGGCGATCGTCGCGCCGCACACCTCCAACTGGGATTTCATCGTCGGCGCCCTCGCCATGTTCGCCATCGGCATCCGCGTGCGCTTTCTCGCCAAGCACACGCTCTTCAAGGGACCGCTGGGCGGGTTCATGCGCTGGTGCGGCGGCATGCCGGTTAACCGAGAGGCACCGCAGGGCCTCGTGCCGCAGGCCGTCGAGGCGATCGAGAAAGCTCCCGCCGTGTTCCTCGCCATCACGCCGGCGGGAACGCGCTCGAGCACCAGGCCGTGGAAGAGCGGCTTCTACCACATCGCCGTCGCCGCCCGCGTGCCGATCTTCCCGGTGATCTTCGACGGTCCGGCTCGCGCGATCCGTTTCCTGCCCGCCTTCGAACCGAGCGGCGACTATGGCGCCGACCTGCCGCGGCTGCAGGCGCTCTACGCCGGCGTGCGCGGCATCAAGCCCTAGGCTAGTTGAACGACGACGGGTTTACTCGATTACGCGGTCGCCGCGCGCCAACACCGACTTGGGGACCGAGATGCAGGCGCGAGCATGAGAAGGCGCCGGTCTACCACATCATCGACTGACGCAGCTCCAATATTGGATTATCGTTACAGATTGAGCCGCTCTCCTCGCGGCGATCCGTACATCGGAGGAAGTGATGCCCTGCGATACCTTTGTCGAGAATGCCTGGTATGTCGCCGGGCGATCCCAGGAGTTTCCGGTCGATGAGCTCCAGGGGCGCAAGATCGCCAACCGGCCGGTGCTGGTGTGGCGCACGCGCGACGGCAAGGTCGGCGCGTTCGATGACCGTTGCGTGCACAAGCGCATGCCGCTGTCGGAGGGGCGCGTGCTTGCCGACGGCATGCTGGAGTGCGCTTACCACGGGTTCTGCTACGACGCCGCGGGAAAGTGCCAGCGCATTCCGTCCCAGCTCGACCGCCCGGTTCCGACCAAGGCCAGGCTGACGCCGTTCCCGTCGCTCGAGCAGGACGGCCTGGTGTGGGTCTGGCCCGGCGATCCGGCGAAGATCGGAGCCGTGCAGGCGCCGCGAACTCCCGAAATCTCGGGCGAGGCGTGGGAGACGCACATGTTCGATCCGGTGCACGTCCCGGCGAACTACATGCTGCTGATCGAGAATCTGATGGACATCACGCACTTCTATCCGCTGCACGAGGGCAACATCGGCGACATCGAGCAGAGCAAGATTCCGATCGAGCTGGTCGAGGAAACGCTTTGGGGCACGCCGACGGTGAAGACCCTCCGCCGCGTCCAGGGCTACAAGCAGCCGCCATTCATGTTCGACTGGTGGGGCGTGCCGGTCGTCGATCGCTGGCACACGCACCACATGGTGGCTCCCGGATTGACGCGCGTCGAGCTGCGCTGCGCGCCGCCGGGAAAGCTCGGCCAGGCCGAGCACGAGTTCGGCTACGTGATCCACCATTCGCACACCCCCGTCGATCCCACCAACCACGTTTGGCGGCTCTGGGTTAGCACGCGCAGAGGCAAGCCATCGGCATCCGACCCCACCAAGACCTGCACGCAGCGCATCGCGGAGACGTTTCCGACGGTGATGCAGGAGGATCTCTGGGCGCTCGAGCGGCAGCAACGCATGTTCGAGTACCCCGACGACGACTACACCGAGGTATTCCTGCGCTCGGACCAGGCGCTGCTGCGCGCGCGCAAGATCCTCGCCGAGCTCGAGAAGGGCAATCGCGGAAAGATCTCCGCGCCCGCCCGGCAAGCCGCCTAGAAAAAGCATCACCGAGGGGGAGACCGATCGGCATGCTTGCCGCGACGGAAGTCGTCAAGTCGTTCGGCGGTTTTCAGGCGCTTGCGAAATGCACGCTGGCGATCGAGCGCGGCACCGTCACCGGCATCATCGGGCCGAACGGCGCCGGCAAGTCGACGCTGTTCAACGTGCTGGCGGGCGTGATCGAGCCGGACTCGGGCGGCGTCGCTTTCGAAGGCCGCAGCCTTCTCGGCCTGCGCCCGGACCAGCGCGCGCGAGCGGGACTCGTGCGCACCTTCCAGATTTCGCGCGAGCTGCGCGGGCTCACCGTGCTCGAGAACGTGCTGCTCGCAAGCCCCGGCCAGAGCGGCGACGCGGCGTGGCGCTGCTTCGCGACGCGGCGACGCGTGCGCGCGGAGCAGGAAACGGCGATCGGGCGCGCGCGCAAATTGCTCGAGCAGGTGGACCTGTGGGCGCTGGCGAACGAGCCCGCCGGCAACCTGTCGGGCGGCCAGAAGAAGCTGCTCGAGATTTCGCGCGCGCTGATGCAGGAGCCCGAGATCATCCTGCTCGACGAGCCCGCGGCCGGGGTCAGCCCGCTGATGATCAAGGTGCTTGGCGAGACGATCCTGAGGCTGCGCGCGCAGGGCATCACCTTCGCGATCATCGAGCACGACATGGACGTGATCGCCGAGCTGTGCGAGCCGATCTACGTGCTCGCCGAGGGCCGCACGCTGACCCACGGCACGTTCCGCGAAGTGGCCTCCAACCGGGAAGTCATGCAGGCGTACCTGGGCAAGGTCGCATGAGCGCGGTGCTGTCGGTCGCCGGGCTGCACGCCGGCTACGGCGCCGGGGACATCCTGAAAGGGATCGACGTATCGCTGGACGAAGGCCGCGTTCTCACCATCATCGGGCCGAACGGCTCCGGCAAGTCGACCCTGGTGAAGACGCTGGCCGGCCTGCTCCCCGCGCGCCAGGGCGAGGTGCGTCTCGCCGGCGAGCGCGTGAACGAGCTGTCGCCGCCGAAGCGGGTGCGGCGCGGTCTCGCCTACGTGCCGCAGGAGTACAACGTGTTTCGCAACCTCACGGTGCTGGAGAACCTGCGCATCGCGCACGAGTTCATGGGCGGCGGCGCGGGCGCACCGCTGCCGGAGGAGATGGCGGCGCTGTTCCCGGAGCTGCCGTCACGCTACCCGGCACTGGCGGGGAACCTGAGCGGCGGCCAGCGCCAGATGCTCGCTTTCGCCTGCGCGCTCACGGTTCGTCCGAAGGTGCTGATGCTGGACGAGCCTTCAGCCGGGCTCTCGCCCCTGCTCACCGTCGAGATCTTCCGCACCGTGAAGAACGTGAATGCGATGGGCGTCAGCGTGCTGATGGTCGAGCAGAACGCGATCGAGGCTCTGCGCATCTCGGACTCCTGCGTGGTGCTTGCCGGCGGGCGCGTACGCCTTGCCGCGCCGGCGGCGGAGGTGCTCGGCATGAAGGACCTGCAGCGCCTGTACCTCGGCGACACGCAGCAGGCCGATGGGCAACCCGCGGGGAGAGCGGCGGCCTGATGCTGCAGACCGCGTTCAACGGCCTGGTCACCGGCGTCATCATGACGCTGCCGGCGCTCGCCGTGACGCTGCTGTTCGGCGTGCTCAAGTTCCCGAATTTCGCCGTCGGCGCGATGATGACGGTGGCCGCCTACATGGTGTTTGCGCTGAACGCGCAGCTCGGCTGGCCGCTGGCGCCGGCGACCGCCGTGGTCGCGGTCGCCTTCGGCGGCCTGTGCATCGCCATCGACCAGCTCACCTTCAAGCCGCTGCGCGGTCGCGGCGGCATCACGCTGATGGTCGCCTCGCTCGGCCTGGGTTTCGTCCTCGAAAACATCGCGCGCTTCGCGTATGGCAACACCGCGCGGAGCTTCGCCATCGAGCTGGCGCGGCCGTTCCGCTTCCTCGACGTGCGCATGAACCGCGAGCAGATGATCACGCTTGCGCTATCGGCGCTGGCCATGACGCTGATGTGGCTGCTGCTCACGCGCACGCCGGTCGGCCGCGCCATGCGCGCGGTCGCGGACAACCCGCAGCTCGCGCTGGTGCGCGGCATAGACAGCGAGCGCATCATCCGCTGGACCTGGTTCATTACCGGCATCCTGCTCGCGGTGGGCGGCGTGCTGATCGGCATGGACCGAGCGCTGGAGCCGCCGATGGGCTCGAACTACGTGGTCGGCGTGTTCGGCGCCGCGATCCTCGGCGGACTGGGCAGCGCGCTCGGCGCCTTTGCCGGAGCGATGATCATCGGCGTGGTGAGCGAGCTGTCGACACTGGTCATGCCGCCCAACTACCGCATCGGCATCCCGCTCGTAGCGATCGCGCTGGTCCTGGTGTTCAGGCCGCAGGGCCTGTTCGGGCAACCTTACATTCGAAAATGATTTCATTTCTTGTCCTGCTCGGTATCGTGGTCTGCTTCTCGGCGATCCTTGCGCTGGCGCTCAATTTCCAGTGGGGCCTCGGCGGCATGGTGAATTTCGGCCTCGCCGGCTTCTACACGCTCGGCGCCTACAGCTGCGCGCTGCTGATCCTCAAGGGCGGCGCCAACACGCTGCTGGCGGCGCTGGGCGCGATGGCGATCGTCGCCGCCGCCTGCGCGCTGACGGCGCTGGTGACGCTGCGCGTGACCGAGGAGGACTACTTCGCCATCGTCACGCTCGGCGTGGGCGAGATGCTGCGCCTGGTGGCGCTGAACGAGGACTGGCTCACCAAGGGCGCGCTCGGCCTGACGGGCATTCCGCGCCCGCTCGGCGACGTCATCCCGGCGGACGTCTACGTGTACTTCCTCCTCGGGCTGTCGGTCGCGCTGCTGCTCGGCACGCTGTGGGTGCTGAACGTCCTCGCGCGCTCGCCCTTCGGCCGCGTGGTGCGCGCACTGCGCGAGGACGACGTCGTCGCCGCCACGCTGGGAAAAAACGTCTTGTGGGCGCGGGTGCGCATTTTCGCCATCGGCGGGGCGTTCATCGGGCTCGCAGGGTCGATGCATGCCTTCTACTACCAGTACATCGACCCGACGCAGTTCACCAACATCGTCATTGCCTACGCCTTCATGGCGGTGATCGCGGGCGGGCGGGGCGCGCATGCCGGGACGATCTGGGGCGCGGCCGCGGTCATGGTGCTGCTGGAAGGCTCCCGCTTCCTGAAGGACGTGATCCCGGCGCTCGACTCCGACCGGCTTGCCGCCATCCGCATCATCATCATCGGCGTCGGCCTGATCCTGCTCCTGATCTACCGGCCGCAGGGCTTCATGCGCGAGTACCGCCTGCATGTGGAATTGAAGTAGTCTCGATCTCTAGAGTACGCGGAGAAACCGCTTACAAATTCGGAGGAGACAGATGAACAAGACCCGTCGTGACGTGATCAAGTCCATCGGCGCCGCCACGGCGTCCAGCATCGCCGCGCCCTACCTCAACCTCGCGCACGCTCAGGGCGCGCCGATTCCGATCGGCGTCGGGCTGCCGCTCACCGGCAACGCCGGCGCCTACGGGCCGGACATGGGCGAAGCGGCCAAGCGCACGGCGGCGAAGATCAACGCCGCCGGCGGCATCCTCGGCGGCAGGAAGCTCGAGCTCTTCATCGAGGACTCCGAATCGAGCGCTTCGGTCGCCGCCAACCTGACGCAGAAATTCATCAACGTGCACAAGTGCCAGTCCTGCATCGGCTACTGGGGAACGCCGGAGGGCATGTCCTCGCGCCCGATCGTGGTGCAGAACAAGGTCGTGCTGATGGTCTCGAGCGCGGCCAACGCCATTACCGAGGGTGACACCCAGGGCTACGTCTGGCGCTTCCAGATGAAGGCCACCGACTGGGGCATCGTCATCGGCCGTGCCGCGGTACGCCAGGGCTTCAAGACGGTCGGCATCCTCGGCCTGCAGAACGCTTTCGTGCTGCCGATCATGAAGGTGTTCGAGGAGCAGATGAAGGCCGCGGGCCGCCAGGTGGTCGATTCGCTGATCTACAACCCGGAGCAGCCCTCCTACCGGGCCGAGGTCGAGCGCATCTTCGGCAAGAAGCCCGAGGCGGTGTACTGCTTCGGCCTGCTGCCCGACTTCGTCTCCATCATGAAGGAGGTCTACCGCGGCGGCTTCGACAGCAAGGTGGTGGCGCTCTCGATCATGGCCGACGCCGAGGGCAAGTTCGTGCAGGCGGTGGGCAACCAGGTCGCCGAGGGAATCCGCCACTTCCAGCCGATGCCCGACGTCTCCGCGTCCGGCTACAAGAAATTCCTCCAGTTGATGGGCGCGCCCGCCGACCGCGTGTTCCTGTTCCCGCCGAACACGCACGACCAGCTCGCCATCACCGCGCTGGCGATGGAGCGCGCGAAAAGCCCGATGGCGGTGGACTGGTCGAAGCAGATCATCACGGTCGGCAACGGCCCGGGGCCGGAGGTGGACGACGTGGTCGAAGCCCTCAAGCTGGTGCGGGCGGGCAAGCCGGTCAACTTCCAGGGCGCGGGCTCGACCTGCGATTTCACGCCGAATGGCGACCAGCTCGGCCGCGGCATGGGCCAATGGATCATCAAGGGCGGCAAGAGCGTGTTCGTCGAGTACGCGAAGCCCTGAGCGTGCTGGCGGGCATGATCAAGAAAGGCATCAAGCAGCTGGTCGCGGAGGCGGAGAAGCGCTCGAAGGGAATTTCGGTCGAGGAGGCGAAGAAGCGCGTGGGCGACGCGAACACCGTGTTCGTGGACATCCGCGACGTGCGGGAGCTCGAGCGCGAGGGGATGATTCCGGGCGCGTTCCACGCGCCGCGCGGGATGCTGGAGTTCTGGGTGGATCCGGAGAGCCCGTACTACAAGCCGGTTTTCACCGACGACAAGACGTTCATCCTCTACTGCCAGGCCGACTGGAGAGGAGTGCTCGCGGCTGCAACCCTGACGGAGATGGGGATGACCAACGTGCTGCACCTGAACGGCGGGTTCGGCGAGTGGCGCAAGTCCGGCGGGCCGACCGGGCCGAAGCCGGAGAAGAAGAAGTAAGAATCCGGGTCCGAGGGCGAAGCTATTTTGGCTTTGGGGGAAAGTTGCCCAGGATTCCCTCAACCGCATTCTTCAGATCGCCCGAAGAGGCGTCGGTCCTGATCACCCCCGTGGCCGCCCCCCGCCAAATCACCTCACTGTTGTCGGCGCGGGAAGCGGACAGGGTCAGCCCGCGGAGCTCATAGACATAGCTGCCCTCATAGCGCATCGAAACGATGAAGTCTGCCTTGTCCGTGCTCGAAACAAACCCTTTGGTCTGCAGCACCCGATCCGCCAGGAATCGCACGTTGCTTTCCAGCAGCGGGTCCCCCCAATAGTGTGGCCTGGCTTCGGTCCATCGGTAAGTCTTCAACTCCGCGAACCTGAACTGGGGTTCGTACGAATAGGCGAAGGAGGAGCCGCCGAAGAAATTGGCGCAGCCGCCAACGAACACGACGGCCAGAGCGGCGGCCACCAAAGCCTTGAAACGCAGACCCGTCTTCATGGAAGCTCCCAACCGCGAATTCAGGCCCGAACGCTAGCAGAGAATGGGTCAAGCACCAAGGACGTGAAGGGGTCAGGACCCTTTTTCTCGTAATATCGTCGGATGGCCGACCGGCGCCTCCAGGTATTCCACGCGGTAGCGAAGCACCTCTCCTTCACCAAGGCCGCCGAGACGCTGTTCATGACCCAGCCGGCGGTCACCTTCCAGATCAAGCAGCTCGAAGAGCACCTGAGCACGCGCCTGTTCGACCGCGCGCAGGGCCGGATCATCCTCACGCCTGCGGGGCAGGTCGCGCTCGAGTATGCCGAGCGCATCCTCGCGCTCTCCGCCGAGCTCGACACGCGGCTCAAGGAAATGGGCGGCCACGCCGCCGGGCCGCTGCTCATCGGCGCGAGCATGACGATCGGCGAATACGTCCTGCCGCAGCTGATCGGCAAGTTCAAGGCGCAGTTCCCCGCGGTGGTGCCGGCGCTCTTCGTCGGCAATTCCGAGGCGGTGCAGGAGCGCGTCGACGAGCGCACGCTCGACCTCGGCTTCATCGAGGGCGACTCGCACCTCGGCTCGTTGCACAGCGAGCTGTGCTGCGAGGACGAGCTGCAGGTGGTGTGCGCGCCGTCGCATCCGCTGGCGCGCGAAGGCTTCGCGCTGCCCTCCGCGCTCACGCAGCACCCTTACATCAACCGCGAGCCCGGCTCCGGCACGCGCGCGGTGATCGACCGCTATCTGCAGAAGGTGGGCGTGGCGCCCGATTCCCTCAACGTGGTGGTCGAGCTCGGCAGCCCCGAAGCGATCAAGGGCCTGGTCGGCACCGGACTGGGCTTCGCCATCATGTCGCGCGCTATCGTCGCGAAGGAGCTGCAGCTCGGCCAGCTGGCGCAGATTCCCCTGCAGCCGCGGCTGATCCGCAATTTTTCCGTGGTGTACCCGAAAGAGCGCTTCCACTCGAAACTGGTGGCGGCGTTCCTCGCATTCGCCAAAGAGCAGCTCGCGGCCGCTCAGCGCCTCGCCGCGTAATACTCCCGCAGGATCGCCAGCACTTCCGGCCGCGAGAATTCGGGCGGCACCTCGGCGCCTTCCTCGAGCCACTTGCGCAGCTGCGTGCCCGAGACCTGCAGCTGGTCCTGCGCGCCGTGCGGGCAGGTGCGACCCGAAGCC
>Ga0137428_1000317_pt1 | contig 21502 bp, 14 predicted proteins | sample EasRivERMZT718_2_FD_102305 | JGI IMG/M metagenome (GOLD analysis project Ga0137428, IMG submission 102305) | Soil microbial communities from meander-bound floodplain in the East River, Colorado, USA - East River MetaG ERMZT718_2 | ecosystem: Environmental > Terrestrial > Soil > Floodplain ...
CGATCTCTTCGCTCCCGACGCGTCTGATCCCTCCCGGCCGGAACCCTTCCGCGGGGGAGCTCCGACCTGGAAGCCGGGGGGATCGATTCTTGTCGGCACTTCCGGCTACAGCTTTCCGGATTGGATGGGGCGCTTCTATCCCTTCGGGCTCAAGCGGGAGGACTTGCTCCGTTACTACGCCGAGCGCTTTCCGGTCGTCGAAGTGAATTCGACCTATTACCGGATTCCTCCGCCGCGAGTCATGGAGCAGATGGAGCGGAAGACGCCCGCGGGATTCCGATTCACGGTCAAGGCGCCGCAGGTCCTCACGCACGAGCAGCGGCTCGATCCGGAGGCGATGGCGGCGTTCCGCGATTGCCTGGCCCCGCTCGCGGATGCGGCCAAGCTGGACGGGGTGCTCCTGCAATTCCCGTGGAGCTTCCGGCCGGCAGCGCAGAGCTGGGAGCTACTCACCGGTGCCCAGCGCGAGTTGCCCGGAGTCCCGCTCACGATCGAGTTCCGGAATCGCGATTGGGCCACTCGGGAGACCTTCACGCGCCTTCGCGACTCGGGGCTCGGGTACTGCGTGGTGGACGAGCCTCGGTTACCCGGCCTCATGCCGCCGATCGTCGAGCTGACCACACCCATCGCCTACGTGCGTTTCCACGGGCGGAACTACCAGCACTGGTGGTCGCGCGATGCCGGTCACGATCGCTACGACTACCTGTACACCGAGGCCGAGCTCAAGGAATGGGCGGAGAAGATCGAGACCCTCGCCCGGAGCGCGGAAAAGACCTACGTCTTCTTCAACAACTGCCACGCGGGACAGGCGGCTCGCAACGCGGCGCTCATGCAGGAGCTGCTCCTGCGCGAGTAGGGAGCTGCTGGGAGGACCATCATGCGACGGATCGCGCGTTCCCAGCCGGGATGGGCGGAGCGCTATCTCGCCGATCTCATGGCGGCGCCCGGCTACGCGGGAGAGCTCGTGCACGTGGCGGCGCTCCCGGCGCGGAACCCCAGTTACTCGCTGCCCGATCCACCTCTACCTCCGGAGCTCGATTCACTCCTCCGCCGGCTCGAGATCCCGCGGCTCTACGCCCATCAGGTCGCCGGCTTGGCCCACGCCCGCGCCGAGCGGGACCTCGTGATTGCGACGGGCACCGCGAGCGGGAAGAGCCTCACCTACCACTTTCCGGTCCTCGAGCGCCTGCTGGCCGATCCCCGCGCCACCGCTCTCTACCTCTTCCCGACTAAGGCTCTGGCCCAGGACCAGCTCCATGGGCTCGAGCGTTGGGCCACGCTCGTCCCGGCCCTCGCTCCGGCGCTCAAGGCCGGCGTCTACGACGGCGATACGTCGGCTCACACTCGGCGGCAGCTTCGGGCCGAAGCGCGCTTGATCCTCTCCAACCCGGACATGCTCCATCACGCGATCCTGCCCCAGCATTCGCGCTGGAGCCGATTCTTCGGCGCGCTCGCGGTGATCGTGCTGGACGAGATCCACGCTTATCGCGGGATCTTCGGCTCGCACGTGGCGAACGTGATCCGCCGCCTCCGGCGCATTTGCGCGCACTACGGGGCGCGGCCGCTCGTCATCTCGAGCTCGGCGACGATCGGCAATGCGCCCGAGCATGCCGCCCGGCTTTGCGGCCGGCCGGTCGCGGCGGTCGCCGCGGACGGCTCGCCGCGGGGGCGGAAGTGGGTGGCCTTCTGGAATCCGGCGCCGCTCGATCCCACCGGGATGAGCCGCCGATCCGCCAACCTCGAAGCGGCCGCGCATCTCGCAGCACTCATTGCGCGCGGCGTGCCGTCGATCGCCTTCACCAAGTCCCGAGTCGCGGCCGAGCTCGTCTATCGGTACACGCACGAGCGGCTGGCCGAGCGCGGCGGCGGGCTCGCCGAGCGATTGGTGGCCTATCGTGCCGGCTATCTGCCAGCGGAGCGGCGTGCGATCGAGCGCCGGCTCTTTGCCGGCGAGCTCCTGGGGGTGGTGTCGACGAGCGCGCTCGAGCTCGGGATCGACATCGGGAGCCTGGATGCCGCCGTGCTGGTCGGATTTCCGCCCACGGTGGCAAGCGCTTGGCAACAGATCGGCCGAGCGGGGCGGGGGCGAGTGGAGAGCCTGGCGATTGCGATCGCACACGAAGACCCGCTCGAGCAGCTCCTCATGCGGCGGCCGGAGCATTTCTTCGGCCGCACCCCGGAGCAGGCGGTCATCGATCCCGAGAATCCCTACGTCCTCGCCGGCCACTTGAGCTGCGCCGCGCACGAGCTCCCGCTCGCGGATGAAGAGCTCGCAGAGTCGGACGGCGGCGCGGCCTTCGGCCCGCTCGCGGCGGCCGTCACGACGGCGCTGGTCGAGAGTGGGAAGCTCGCGCACTTCGGCGGCCAGCGGTTCTGGTCGAGCCCCGAGACGCCGTCCCGGGCGGTGAACCTGCGCACGATCTCCGACGACACCTACACCATCGTCGAGCAGGGTTCCGAAGCGCGCGTGGTCGGCACGGTGGACGCCGTGAGCGGGCTCGAGCTCGTCTATCCCGAAGCCGTGTACTTGCACGACGGCGAGAGCTACGTCGTGCGCCAGCTCGACCTCGAGCAGAAGGTGGCGATCGTGGAGGCGATGGCGGTCGACTACTACACGCAGCCGGTGCTCGAGAACTCGCTCCAGGTGCTCGTCGAGGAGCGGCGGCGGGCCTGGGGTGCCCGGGAGCGGGAGCCGCTCGCGGAGGCCACCCAGTCGCTCGCGGGGGCCACCCAGCCGCCCGCGGCGGGGATCGCGGGCGGGGAGGCACCGCTCCTCGCGTTCGGCTCGCTCGCCGTGAGCTGGCGGACGGTGGGGATGAAGAAGGTGCAGTTCCGGACTCGCGACGCGATCGGCTATCACCCGCTCGATCTACCGCGGATCACGCTCCCCACGCGGGGCCTCTGGCTCTGGGTGGGGGAGCGGATCCTCGCCGAGGTGGCGATCGATGGCTCGCCCTACCCGGCGCTCGCCGGATTGCGGAACCTGCTTGTGACCGTGCTGCCGCTCACCGCCATGTGCGATCCGGCCGACTTGGGCGGCATCATCGACACCCGGAATCTGGGCCGGCCGTGCATCTTCCTCTTCGATCGCTATCCGGGCGGCCTGGGGTTCGCCGAGCAGGGGTATCAGCGCGCCGAATCGGTGCTCGAGACCGCCGCCCAGCTCGTGACGAGCTGCCCGTGCCGCGACGGCTGCCCGTCTTGCGTCGCGCTCCCAATCCTCCACCCTGCCCAGCAGCAGGATCCCGATCTCGGCCACGGGCGTCCGATTCCGAGCAAGGAGCGGACCATCGACTTGATCGCCCGGCTGATGGCGGTCTCCGCCAGCGACAGCCGATGATCGGCGATCCGGTCCTGCGGGCGAAGCTCGGAGCCTTGCTGGCCGGGCGGGCGGCGGTGGGGACGGCTCCGGCCAGGGAAGCCCTCCGTCCGGCGCCGGAACGGGTGCTGGTGCGGGGCGCCGAGCCCCTCCCGGGAGTGGTGGAGAACACCGATCGGGGACCGATCTTCGTCCACGAAGTGCGCTGGACCGCCGCCGATCGCGGGCAGGATCAAGTCCTCGCCCACCTGGCTGAAGCTCGAGAGCGGCTGGCGCTCCTTCCGGAGAGCGATCTCGTCCCGGACCTCTTGGCACTCAAACGCCATGCGATCACTTCCACCCTCTTTCTCGACCTGGAGACCGGCGGCCTCTCCGGCCATCCGATCTTCCTCGCCGGTTTCCTGATGCTCCGACCCGGAGAGCTCCACCTGCGCCAGGTCCTCGCCCGGACCTACCTGGAGGAGGCCGCGCTGATCGACGAAGCCGAGCGTCTGATCGCCCGCCATCCGATCGTGCTGACCTACAACGGCAAGTCGTTCGACCTGCCCATGCTCGCGGATCGGGCGGTGCGCCACCGAATCCCTTTCCGCCCGCCCGCCGTCCATGTGGATCTCCTCCATCACGCTCGCCGGGCTTTTCGGCGCGCGGTGCCCAACTGCCGGCTGGTCACCCTCGAATGGGCCATCTGCCGGCGGTGGCGGGCCCGCGGAGTGGAGAGCCGGGACATCCCAGGGATCTTCCACCGCTTCGCTCGCGAGGGGGATCCGTCCGAGCTGGCGCAAGTTCTCCACCACAATGCGCACGATCTCCTGACCTTGGCCGAGCTCTTGGCCCACTTGATTCCTCATCCGCCCGGTCCGCGGCTCGTGCTTGACTCGGAGGCGAAGCCGTCGTTCGCGTTCGATCACGAAGGCTGACGCGGCCCCGGGGAAGCCCAGCCTCCACCAGGTTGACCTATCCCCGCGAACCCAAGGATCGCCCGCCAGAACGAGCGTCGCCCAGCGGACGAGTGTCGCCCGGCGGACGGTTATGCCGGAGGAGGTCGGCGAAGGAAGCAGCACAACCTCCATGGTCGAAAGCAGCTCGGCCCTCGATGCCGCGTGATCACCTGGCGCGCAATTTGCCTGGATTGGAAAGCAGTCGCCCGGTTTTCGAGCCGCGGCTGGTGTTCCGGGCCCCTTCCGGGGTCGGGGGTCCGGACTCCAGCCGCGGCTCGTGCTTCATCCGAGGCCCAGGTCAAGCGGAGTACGACGAAGTCGATGCCCTGCCCTGACCGAATCGCGCCGCCCATTGCCTGCGGACTCTAGGTGAGGCGAGCGCGATCGCGAGTACGAGCAGCACGCTCGCAGCAGCGAAGCCGAGATGAACTGTCGCCCGCGGGACGTTGACGAGCACATGAGGAAGCTCGAAGCCACTGGCTGCTGCTGACTGCCAGACATTGAACACAAACGACGAGAAGCTCACCAAGACAACAATGGTCAAGAGCGGGCCGCTGCCCGCGAGGCTGGCGAGAACGAGAGGCGTCATCAGGTACCAGGAAAACTCTAGCTTGCTCAACAAGAGAACCAGCATGAACGTCACGATCGCCCATCGGCGCAGATACGATGCCCAGGTGAGTTCACGGGCGAGACCTGCCCACAGTAAGAACCCGAGCAAGAGCAGGAATGACGCGATTCCCAGGTGCGGAGCGACGAGGCTGGGGATCTTTGTCGCTCCTTCGGCCTTCGCGCCCGGGTCGGTGGTCGCAACTGGTTCCGGCGCCGATCGCGCCGCGGTCACGAACTTGTCGAGTCCCAAGTGTCTGAAGACGAGTCCGGGGTCGCGAGAGAAGGGGAGATAGAGGATGCCGACGGTTCCAAGCACCACGAGGGCATCCAGTAGCATTGGACGCCAGCGCCGCGCTCGCAGATGACCCAGCAAGATGATGGCTACGAGGGGGAGCGTGATCAGCTTGACGAAAGCCGAGAGTACCAAGGGTATCAAGGCCAACCAGCGGCGACCCATCGCCAGGAGCTGCAAGGCGGCAAGCAAGCAGAGGACCATGACCGTGTCGGTCTTGTTCAAGGCGTGGATGGCCACGATCGGGCTCCAGCCGTATGCGATCACGCCAGCCAACTGCAGCTGCGGGCGTACGCGACCGAGAAGGCTCACGAGGAGCGCGAGACTGGCCAGGTGGAAAAGGAGGAAGCCGGCGCGATAGGTGAACAGAGCTCGCACTGGATCGTTCCCAGCGAGACGAGCGAATGCCATATTGACGACCATCCAGGTCGGTAGCTTTTCACCCGCCGCATGCCGGTACTCCGGGCTCGTGTATGGATAGAGCGGATCGTCGGGGAAACGGTCCACAGCCACGTAATACGGATTCTCGCCATAAACGACCGCCATGCGTCCCCGCATCATGTAGTTGAAGATGTCGGAGCTCAAGTTCGGAAAATACCCGATCGACACTGCCGCGAAGACGACTGCCGCCAGCACGGCCACCTTGAGCGTCGCCGGGCTCGAGCGTTTCCAGGCTGCACGAAGCGCCAAGCCATAGAGCGCGAAGGCAATCCCCGCCAGACCGATCACGAGGGCTGCGACCCCGACTCCGCTCTTGGGCACGGGCAGGCCGAGTGTGCGCACCCATTTCCAGAGCTCGAGGTGGTCGATGAGTGCGGCGCTGGGTCGGCCCAACCGGCCGGAGGTTTGCGGCACCACGAAGCCGAAAACCATGTAGAGCACCAGCAGAAGGGCTGCGAGGCCCGTGAGCTGGAACGCCAATCGGCGGTCGAACGGTTCGCGGCCGTCAGTCACCGACTGACCATGAGCTCTCGAGTGATCAGCCATGGGTGACCGTCCCTTCAGCAGCTGAAATGCCGGGATGGCTTGCCGGTGCGCTGGTCCGTCGATCCAGCACTTGAACCGCCGCTCCGGCGAGGGCCAAGAGGAGCCAGTAGTACCGCTGGTACGAGAAGTGAAGGAAGATCGCCGAGGCGAAGTATCCGGCGATCGCAATCACGAAAGCGAGCGCGAGGTCGGCTCTCGCCGCCTCCATTGGCGAAGGCCGGAGGGCCGCTTTTCGAATGCGGCGTGCGGCCGATCCGAGCCTCCCGGCCAGGACCCCGGCAACGCCCAGGAAGATGGCGAGCCCCACCAACCCGGTCTCGGCCGCCAGCTCCAGATAGAGCGAGTGTGCGCGGCGCTCCTCCTTGATCCGGCGCTTGAAATCTCCTCGGTTCATGTAGTCCACTGAATAGATCTGGGAGTACTGCCCGGGACCGACCCCGATCACGGGATGGTCGAGGAAGACTCCCACCGCCCCCAGCATCTCGGTCGCGCGGCCGCGCTGAACCGCGTCCGGCTCGGCCGCGGCCGTCGACGAATAAAGGCCCGCCAGCCCCTTCAGCGTATTCATGCGCTGTAAGTATCCCGGAGCAATGGCGAGACAGACGATGCCGAGCCCGATACCCACCGCCAAGAGATCCTTCCAGCGTACGAAGCGAGTCACGAGCGCCAAGGGCAGCAGGAGGACCAGGGCGAGGAAAGCCCCCCGCGAGTAGGTGAGCATGATCCCCCCCAGGATGAGGACCCCACAGATGCTGGTCGCCAGTTTCCACCGCAAACGGCGCGCTTGGCGGATCTGCCACCAGGCGAAGGGCAGGAGGACGATGAGGATCTGCGCATAGCGGTTGGGATCACCGATCGGACCCATGGCGCGGTGCATGAGCCGCACGATTTCCCGCTCGTGTGGGCTCTGGTAGTCATCCCAGGCCGCGATGTCTTCGTTCTCCCGCCCAAAGTTCCGCTGAGCGAGCCCGCCGAATGTCTGTTCGTACGACCCGGTGGCTTCCTGAAAGATGCTCAAGGCACCGAGGAAAGCGCCGGCAAGGACCAGGGTCGTCACCAGTCGCCCCAGCGTGCCCGGCGAGCGCACCAGATTCACCAGGAAGAAGTAGAGGAGGAGCCCCTCGCTCAGGTACTGCCCGATCCACTGCAAGGCCAGGTTCTTGTCGATTGCGGCGAACGATGCGAGGAGCACGGCAGCAAGGAACAACAGCATGAGCAGGAGGGCATGGTCGACGACGAGTGGCCGGCGCCCGGCGATGAGGTTTCCCATGGCGGGCAAGAGCAACACGAGGGGTACGGCTGCCGCAGCTAACTGCGGCACACCGTATGTTTTGAAAGCGATCACCGGTATATTGAGGTAGACCGCCGCCACGGCCACGAGGAGGCCGGCTTCGGGCCTCAGGGCGACGATCGCGAGCAGGGCGATGAAGGCGATCCCGCCGGCCGCCAGAGGCGGCGGGACCGTCACCGCCAGACTCGCGATGGCGGCCGCTACCAGCGCCGCCGCGGCGTATCCGATCAGGCGGGCGGGGTTAGCGTTGATCTGGTCGGCGACCGCCATGATCCCTTTCTTCCCGCTGCCGATGACGCTTGCGGTCGTGATCGAACAAGAACTCCGTTACCCTGTGGACCATCCTTTCGGATTGAGCTCGGCGGGCCTCCGGCTCCGCAGCCTGAGACTCGAGCAGAGGCCCGAGATCGAGACACGGGGTCCGCCGGTGGAAGGGGTGCAGGCCGAGCTCCATGCCGAGGTCGTAGATGACCAGACGCCCGCGCAGTCGGTGATAGGTACCCACCATCACGCCCGTCCACCATGCAAGCAAGCGGCTCGCCTGGCCGACGAGTCCTGGCCATCCCTGGCCACGCATGGTGCCGTTCGCTCCCATGGTGACTACTCTGGCCCGGAGGTCCCGATCGTCGCCGAGGGCGTACGCCAAGGTGGATTTCGCACTGGCCGGCCCCAGAATGGCCACGGCGTTTCCTCTGCGTCGTAACGCGATCAAGAGCGGTCGCAGGGCAAGCAAGAAGCGCGCGCACGCCCATCGTCGCCCGGTTGCGAGCGGTGCCCGCCGCACGAGCTGACTGCGGACCGGGAATCGTTTGGCGAGGAGCGAGCTCCAATCCGCAGCTGCGAGCGTGGTCGATGTCTCATGCCAGGAGAGCGCCGGCTCGAGGTGGCGGGCGAAACAGGCCGCGAGTTGCTGCTCCCCGTCCGGGTCCGCCAGGACTTCGCGCCGAATGGCTGCGAGTCGGGCCCGGTGACGGGCCGGAAAGGCTTCCTTGTCGAGCAGGCAATGCAGCAGGAGAAGCACGAGCTCGTGCTCGGGCGCCGGCCGTGGGCGGTCCTGCGCGCTTCGGCGTCGGGCAAGGCATTCCTCGGTCAAGTCAATGCGCAAAGGCTGGACGCGCTTCCCGAAACGGAGATCGGTCACGGCATCGAGCTTGAGCCATCCGCAGGTGGCCTCGTAGGCGAGGTAAGAATGATGCGGTTCGTAACCCCACACCGGAAGGGGAACAAAGCCGAGGGATTCGACGAGGTTACCGAGCCGGGCAATATCCTCCGGCGCAACGAGGAGATCGACCTCCTGCCGAACTCCGGAAGCAGGCTCATCGCTTCCACCTCGCAGGAGGCAGTAGCGGACCCCCGAAGCATCGAGCACCGGCAGGATGTCGGCCAGCTTGGGCACGAGTCTCCCTGTCCTCAATGAGACTCGTAGTACCGGTAGTAGGCGCTCTTGTAGACGCTGCTCAGGTCCATCTTGTTGACCACGGTCCCGATCACATTGACTTCCGCCCGATCGAGCAGGTTCTTGATTCTGCGGATCATGTCCGGGTCGTAAGCGGTGGCATCGACCACGAGCAGGACTGCACCCACCTGCTTGGCGATCACGGTCGTCGTATGAACGAGGAGGAGCGGCGCAGCATCGACCAGCACGACGTCGTACTCCGCGGTCAGCCGATCGAGAAGCGCACGCACCATTGCTCCAGTGAGTAGGTCCTTTTCCTTGGTAATCCGCGTGCCGCAGGTCAAAATGGTCAAGTTGGGCATGATTTCGCGCCGGAACGCCGCATGCTCGATCGCGGCTACCCGAGGGTCGGGTGGGGCGGCGGTGGTCGCAGTGGAAGTCGATGGCCGGACGCCCGATCGAGATCCGATGCTCGCGGAGGATCCGAACCCGGTGCGCACAATCTCGGTCGATCCAACGTAGGGCGACCGGGGCTCCATACTCGATCGCTTCGCCATACTGCCGTTACTGGCGCTCATGAAGTCGGTCAGGCCGGGTGCCATCGGGATATCGAATATGGTGTGCACCGTGGGTCGCCTTACCTCGGCATCGACGAGGAGTGTCTTGACGCCCGAGGTAGCGAATGCCACCGCCAAATTGGCGAGAGTGGTCGACTTGCCGTCTCCGGGACCGAGACTGGTGACCATCAACGATCGGTGGCGAGAACCGACGCCGAACTGCTCGACCTGGGTCTTGAGGATCTCGTACGCCTCTGCAGCCGCCGATTCCGGCTGGGCGATCCTTCGCCCGTGCCGCCGCGCAAGGGCCACCCGGGGCACCCAACTGAGCACTGGCCATCCGGTCACCTGCTCGAGATCCTGAGTCATCTCGACGCATCCCCTGGCCACTTCGAGAACGAGCGCCAGGCCGAACCCCAGGACCAGACCCACGCCAAAGGCGAGCGCGAGGTTGAGGCCCTTACGGGGCGCGATCGGTTTCTCGGGAAGCTGCGCCAGATCGATGACCCGAATGCTGGGAAGCTGCTCGGCCTCGGATATCTTCGACTGCTCGAGCTTCTCGAACAGCATCATGTAAATCTTCTGGTTCACCTCCCGCTCACGCAGCAGGTGCGCGAGCTCGAACTCCATCGCCGGTAAGCCGCGTAGTTGTTGCTCGTAGCCCTCTATGATCCGACCGAGCCCCGCCTCCTGAGCTTTCACGGACTCGATCTCGATCTGCAAGGACAGCGACTCATTGACGAACTTCTCGATTTGCGTGATCGGGTCGATCAGGTTGTCACCCTGGGCCAGCTTGGCCGCCTCTGCCGACAGCGTCTTTTTGGTTTCCTCGATCTCATGGCGGAGTGCGATGAGCTTCGGATGGTCGGCCGGATAGTTCTGGACCGTGAAGTCCGTGTACTGCAGCTGTAGCCCGACTAGCTTCTCCTTGAGCCTCATGACCGAAGGGGTCGTGATGGCCGTGACCGAGGGAGCGAGCTGCCGCTTCTGCTCGTCAACGGTGGATTCGACGGCCGACAGCCGCTCCTCGGCGGCCTCGCGATTCGATCGCGCGGTGTTGTAGAGGATCTCAGCTTCGGTCAGGCGTCTGAGAACCTCCTGAGACTCGACGTCGAAGGCGGTGATGCCGTTGTTCTGCTTGAAGCGGCGCAGCGCCTGCTCCGACCGCTCGAGACTCTTCGCAAACCGGTCGACCTGATTTTCGACGAAGGTGCGAACGCCCTGTATCCCTTGCTGTTTGACACGAAGGTTGCGCTCCTGGAGCACCTTGGCGGCCGTGTTGGCCACTACCATGCTCAGTTCCGGGTCCCCCATCTGAACTCGGATGCGGACCAGGTTCGACTTACGTACCGGCTCAGTGCCGATGCTCCGTAAGATCCGCGCGGCGACGGCGGAAAGACTGTCGGTCCCGGCTGACTGCTTCTCAGTCGACTCCAACCGCTGCCGGAGTTCAAGCGGGAGTGAACGCGCCACTTCAGCGGCGAAGGAAAGGCTCTGGATCTCTTCGAGGTGGTTGAAGAGCTGGCTTCCTCCGGAGTCGAGGATGGGCGCGAACGGGATCGGGCTGGGAGCCTCCTCGAAGATGAGCACGGTCGAGGCCTCGTATACCGGCTGGCTGATCTGGTTCAGGCAGATCACCGGGATCAAGGCTCCAACGACGCAGAGGAGGATCAGGAACTTGCGGCGCTTGACCGCGGAGCCGAGGCGGGAGGCAAGCTGCTCTCCCTCGCCGGCGGAAACGTAGTTGTCGCTCATGGTGGATTGCTGATCTGGTGTCCGATGGGGGGATCTACAACTAGTCTCTAGTTGCGCTGACGTAGATGAGGTAAACGCCCGCAATCACCGAGATGTCTCGGGCGACAGCGGTGATGTTCCTCCAAGCTGACCAGCTGTTCCTCCGCACGACGACGACATCGCCGGGAAGCAGCACGGGGAGCCCATCCGTGCTCTCCGACTTGAGCGAATCCTTCAGGTTCACGTGGATGACCTGGGTGCGTAACTGGGTGGTCTCGGCGGGGCTGCCGGTCGCGAACAGCGGATTTGGATAACGGGTGATCGTGACGTGAGACAGGTCGGAGTACTGCGTCGGTCCGCCGGCCTTCGAGAACAGCTCCATGACGTTCGTGTTGTCGGGAACGCGGAATTCGCCCGGTCTCTGCACTTCGCCGATGATGTGCACCATCATCTCGAGGTGAGGATTGTCACCCACGACGTAACCGCTGGGGGACTGACCGCGAGCCGAAGCGGCGAAAAGGAGGGTGGTGAAAGAGGCGGCCATGATGGCCATGCGCAGGCGCTTCCACGCGTGCAATGATCCGAAAGTGGTCATCTGGAGATCCTTCGAAATCATGGATATCGTGCGTGTTGCTCCCGCCATCGCCGGCAAGTGTTCGGCGCGGGCGGCCGCCGGCGGAAGGGAAGGAGAAAGCTCCGGCGGAAGGGCAGGAGTAGCCGCCGGGGTAAGGGAGGGGAAGCCCCCGGCAGTCCGACCGTTCCATCTATTCTATCGTCGATGGCGCCGCAGCTCAAACCTTTCGTGACGATTCGGCACTGATGGAAGGTGGAAAACCGCCGGTGCTGTATCTTGGTGGGACAATTGGCGCAGCTAATTCTCTGACAGAGAAGACATCATAGGGGTGATTGGGGCTGCTGGCCCAACGATAGGCAATATGACCAAAAAAGCACAAGGCGGAGACAGGGTGAAAAACACCCCGTCTCCGCCCCGCACAGCACGTTCAGCGCGAGTGCGTCCAGTCGGTCCAGGCCATGACCTTGCCCGCGCGGGCGGGAAGGTTGACCGGGTACCGGGTGCCGTAGCGCTTGTTGATCATCCAGGGAATGAACTGCTCGTCGCCGTCGTTCACCCACCAGCTCCCACCATGGCTGCGGCTGAGCGCAAAGAGAGCCTCGACCGCGCGCTTGAGCGCCTGATCCTGCCACTGCCAGGCGGGATAGCCGGCGCGATGCAGAATCTCCGCCTGCACCACCGCCCCCGCCAGTCCCTCCCACGGATATCCAGTGGTACCCGGAGGCCAGCGGAAGCTGCCGCCGCGGCGCATATCGTCCGGCAGGATACCGTCGATCGAATGGCCCTGCTTCATCGCCCCACGCGGGTTGACTCCTACCGGCCGACTGGGATCGGCTTGCCAGCTCAAATCGCCCCACCTGAACCGCGCATAGGAGTTGCGATCGCCGAGCCAGCCCTTGAAAACCTTGGCCACCCGTTCGAGCTCGGTCCGGTCCCCGAGGTACGCCGCGACTGCAGCGCGGCTGGCCCCCGCCATCGTGCCCCAGTTGTTCGGGCGATCTTCATGGGTGGAGCGCAATGTCCTGCCGGCCAGATTTTCCGTCAGGGTGCGCCGGAGCCAATTACTGAATGCAACATCTTCACTTGACTCGAGCCCCACGAGGTCGGCTGCGATCACGTACGCTGCAAGCTCCCGCCCGAGCGCTAGCGTCTCGCCGTCGAGCTCGGTGTTGATTGCTGCCATGCAATTTTGCCGCACTTCGGTCCGGTACCGTTGATTGCCGGTGCGGGCGTACGCCAAGGCCTTGGCGAGCACGTAGACGTTGTTCATCTGGTCTTGGTTGCTCAGATCCGGGATGCCGGCTGAGCGATCCGCCTGTGCGCGGAGGCGATCCCAGGCCCGTCCGGACGTGGGGAGCGTCCGAATCTCGTCGAGCGTGATCCAGATTCCACGCGTGGTGCGCACGGCGTCTGCGGTGCCCTTGGGATCTGGTGGTAAGTTGCCTCCCAGCGCCGATAGGTCGGTGGGGCCCGATAGGTCGGTGGTCGGTGGCCCGGTCGGAGGCGCCGTGCTATCGCTGCACGATGTGGCGCCGAAGAGAAAGGCGAGGATCAGGCCGAACATGTAGCGCACGATAGATGAATGCGCCCAGAGATGCAGGTCCCTGCTCATGAAATCCCTCTTCGAGTGCGAAAGGTGGAAGCTAGGAGCTTATCGAGGAGCGAGGCGGTTACGCCTCGCCCGATCCCGCTCCTACCCACCGCGAGGGCGTAGGAAGGAGGGCGGCCCGCCGGCCCGGATAAGGAGGCGGGGATCGGAGCGCGGAGGGTTGGAGCGAGCCGCGGAACGCCACATCGTCATGGCGCCGCGGACAACGACTGACCAGGGGATTGGGCAGGCCCAGCCGCGTCGAAGGGGATCAGACTGCTGACCGGGGCGGAGAGTAGGCGAATATCCCGGGAGAATCAAGCCCAAAACCGCCCATCGGCGGCGACCAGGGGCTGGTCCATGGCCTATCTCCTCTGCCAGGAGCCATGTTACGTTGCGCGCGTGACCCCCGAATCGGTCCTCTCCTCGAGCCGCTGGTTGCGGTGGATCATCCTGGTCGATGTCGCCCTCCTGCTCGTCACCCTCTTCCGACTCGAATTGGGCGCGGCCGGCGGCCCCTTTGCCTCGCTGCGCCAATTCAGCCTATCCGGTGAGCACAATCTGGCTTCGTGGTGGTCCGGCACGCTCATCGTGCTCGCGGCTCTCCACGCGTTCGACGGCTATGTCCTTCACCGGTCGACCAACCCGCGGCTGGCGCGGGCCTGGGCCATTCTTGCCGCAGTCCTGCTGGCGCTTTCTGCGGACGAGGTGGGCTCTTTTCACGAGCGTGCGGACTCGCTCCTGCATGCCGGCGGGTGGATTTCACTCGTGCCCTTCGCGCTCCTCGTTCTCGGCCTGGTGGGTCATGCCTTGTCCATCTTGTGGTCCGTCCCCGGCGGGCGATCGACGGCCATCTTGGTGACCTTGGGCTTTGCAAGCCTGGCGATGGTGGTGCCGCAGGAATTTCTCGAGCACGAACGGGAATGGCGGGGTTGGGGGAAGGCGGTGCGCGGCATGGTGGAAGAGGGATTCGAGCTCGCCGGATTCATGTTCCTCATGGTTGCGGCGATGCCCAACTCTCGCGGCATCTTCGGCCGCCCGGCGGAAACCGTTCAGACCGCGGGAGCCGCCCGGGTCCTGGCGCCCGCGTTCGAAGCGATCTGCGCTCTCCGGAAATGGCTGGTGCTGGGGGGCATCCTGATTGGGATCGGCTTTGCGTTCGTCACGTCCACCCTCACCGACACCGGGCGCGGCCGCCCGAGCGATTGGCCACCAGCCGTTCTCTTTGCGTTGGGGGCGCTCGCCGCGGGCCTCGACTTCATCCGACATGGCGGCCGGTGTCTTCGTGGCCTCCTCGCCGCCGTTTTGGCCCTCTTCGCCTCCGTGGCCGTGGTCGCGCTCTCGCCCCGTCATGGCCTACAACTACCCTTCCTGATCCGCCCGGTGTCGATGCGCATTACCTTGGTTCTGATCGCAGCATTCGGCGCCGTCGCGGCCCTGGCTGCGGCCGGGCGCCCGCATCGTCCAAGGGCTTTCGCCAGCGTCTCCGCACTGGCGGCCATTCTCCTCTTGGGCGCGGCCGGCCTCGCCTGCTCATCGACCGGGCCAGCGAGCCATGCGATCCCTGCCCTGCTCGCGGTGGTCGTTTACGACGCATGGGCCCGCGCAGCCTGCTAAGGCTCGAAGAGCCCAGTTCTCATCCGGCCGAGATTGGGTTCCAGCGCACGGCGCGGCTGAGCAGCTGGAATCGAAGGAATGGCATCGAAGTGCGGTAGCCGACATGGATTCGCCGGAGGCGCAGCCGGTCGGCCGTCTTCCACTCATTGATCCCGCGGCGGGTGGTGAAAGCGAGCTCGAAGCCCTCGCCGGCAAGGTGCTCGACCGCTCGATCATCGAACGCCCCACTCGGGTAGGCGAAGATGGGGAGGGTCGGCCCGATCTCGCGTTCGAGGTCCTGACGGGAGCCGACCGCTTCGCTTCGTAGCTCGTCTGCCGCGACGCGGTTCGCCAGGGCATGCGTGCGGGTATGACATCCGAGCGTCACCCCCTCGGCGGCGAGCCGGCGAAGGTCGTCCCAACCGAGGACACTGGTAGCGGGCGGCGAGACGCCGAGCTCGGACGAGAACCGCTCGACCCACGCCACCGCCACGGAATGGGGCTGTTGCTTCACGTGAACGCGTAGGCGGGTGAAGGCAGTCTCTCGCGCCGCTGGCGTCCCCAGTGGCAACCGCCCGATCGGCGAATCGACCACACGGTCGCAATGAGTGGTAATGAGGGCGTGATAGAGGCGGTCCCACCAGAACACCCGCGTCGGGTCATCAGGAAAAGCCGTCGGAACGAAGAGCGTTGCCGGCAAGGCTTCCTGCTGGAGCACCGGCCAGGCGTGAGTGGCGAAGTCAGTGTAAGCATCGTCGAATGTGATCAAGAGCGCTCGCGGCGGCAGGCCGGCCCCGGTGCGGGCGGCAGCGAGGAGCTCCGGCATCGACAGCACACGGAAGCGACGGGCGATGAAGCCCATCTGAGCCGCGAAAACCTCGGGTGAAACCATCAGGCGCGGGTAGCTCCCGGGGACGGCACCCGGCCAGTCCACGCGGTGGTATGTGATCACGCGCAGCAGGTCGGAGCGCTCCGGATCCGTGCGCTCGAGGAGCTCGACCAGGCGTGCGAACGCCGGGCTGCTTCCGGCGCGGATGGCGCTGCGCTTGAGGATGCCTGGGCGGTCAGTCGGCATCGGCACGGAGTACTGCCTGCTTCCAGAGCGCGTAGCGGCGATCGGCGAGGAGCCAGGCGTTGAGCGTATCGCCGGTTGGGGCGACCTCGGCCGCCGTCACGCCTTCGAGCCGATCAGCCAGGTTGCGGGCAAAGGTCAAGGCGATGAGCGGCGGTGCCCAGGCGGGATCGAGTCCCGCCGCCGCGAAGTAATCATAGAGAAGAGGACGGGCCCACGGATGATCGCCGTGAAGGGCGCGGTCGAGAGCCGAAGCGATGGCCTGGGCGCCGCGCGCCCGCGCCCGCGCGGCAGCCGCATAAGCCAGAAAGTGAAAGAAATCCCCGGCCGGGAGCCCAGGCATCTCGGCGAGCTCCCAATCGACCGCTCCGAGCCGCCCCTCCGGAAATCGAATCAGATTCGGATGCGCGAAGTCCCCGTGTGCGAGCACGAGCGGGAGCGCGGCTTCACGCAACGGATCGACGAGGTTCCGCGTCCGCTCGACCAGCCGGGCCCCCTCGCTCCTGGAACCGAGCGTAGCTTCCAGTCGATCGAGCGGGCGTTCGACCAGCCGAGCGAACCAAGTGGGATCTTCACCGCTCGCCACTGCGGAGCGGCGGTGCACGTCGAGCAGCCACTCGCTCGCCGCCGCGATCGCGAAAGCGTGGTCCCGGCGGACTGCGGCGGGGGTGAGATGAGACCCGGCGAGCGCAGTCTCGATCAGCAGCGTCTGGCCGCGATACGACTCCAGCGCGACCAGCTCCGGCACCGACCCGGGGGCGGCGGCTCGCCGGCGCTGAATCGCTTGGAGTGCCGACGCCTCCCGCGCGAGCGCCGGCGCCGGCCCGCCCCGGCGTGGCAGCTTGGCGACCAGCACCGGATGCTGACCCCCGTCCGGTAAGAGGAGAAAGATGACGTGGCTCGAGGACCGGAATCGGGGGGTGAGGAGAATCGAGTGGAGTCGCCGTGGCACGCCATGCCGATCCAGTTCGAGCCGCTCGCGGTTCTGCGCCAGGAAGTCGTGCACGAGATTCATCGGCTCAACCGTTACCGCCCGTGGGTGCTGGCTTCACTGCGAGCACGCTGAAGCAAGGAACGAGTGGCGGCAGCGCGCCGCTGCGCACGAGCAACCATGCGATCCAGGCCCTGAGTCGGTGATATCCGTCCCGATGGCCCGGACTGACCAGGTGGAGGAGCGTGCGCTCGTCGGCGAGCGGGACGATGCGCGTGCAGGAGGCGAAGTCAGGCCAATGGGCGTGGGTCTCGATCTTGACCAGGCCGAGCGCTTGTAGCGCAGCCGCTTGTCCCGCGGGTGAGCGGAAGCGGAGCCCGCGCCGGCAGCTCCGGGCGCCGAGGAGCCCGTGGTCCTCGAGGTAGAGAACGCCGCCGGGACGCAGGAGCGCCGCAGCGTGGGCCAGCTCCCCCGCGGTGGGTTCATGGACGACGACCAGATCGAAGGCGGTCGAGTCACCGCCGGGGTCAGGCCCGATCGGGGTGACCGTCACGCCGTTCGCGCGCGCGAGACCCTCGAAGACAATGGCCCGCTGCCCGCCGACCGCTGCCACTCGTCGCGGGCACGGATCCGCGAGCAGGAAGCGCCAATCGTGCCGTGCCAGCGAGTTCCCGCTCGGAGCCACCGCTAGTTGGGGACACCCATCTCGGCGCGGATCCCAACGATCGATGCGTCGCCCTCGAATAACATTGCTCACGGCGACAAGCGCCGCCGTGAGCGCGACGACGAAGAAGAAGGGCACCGCGACCACCTTGATCTGACCGAACCGGGTGGTGCGGAGCAGCGCCCCGAGGAGCGCGGATCCGATGATCGCTGCTTCCAGCACCGCTGCCGCACGGTAGAGCGATCCACAATTCCACAAGAACGGAGTCACGATCAGGAGGAGCAGCAGCGGAATCGCCGACAAGCGGCGAAGCAGCTTGTGAGAGAGCACCTGGACTGCGTAGAAGCCGTGTCGAAATGGATCGAGGAGCTGCCGCATCAGTCCGAGCGCATATAGCCCGCGGGTCATGACCCGTACCTTGCGCGCGAACTCGACGGAAGCCGAAGCTCCAACCGGCTCCCAGACCACTGCATCTTGAGCGAAGACGAGGCGCTGCTTCTGGGCGACGACTCGGGTCGAGATGACGAAGTCGTCTGTGACCCCCTCTGGGACCGGGCTGAAAAGCGCGTGCCGCACGGCGTAGAGTGCGCCGGTGGCCGAGATGACGTTGCCCGCAGCGCTCTCCCAACGTTTGAGCCGGCGATCGAGGCTCCAATACGCGAGCTCACCGCTGGCGCCATGGTCTCGCTCTCGCCGGTAGATCTGGTTTCCGGCGACGCCGCCGATCTGGAGATTGGCGAATGGTCGCATGAGCGCGCGCAAGGCGCCTCGCTCGAGCAGGCCGTTGGCGTCCGAGAAGGCGAGTACGTCGCCCGTCGCGGCGGCCGCCGCGGCGTTGAGCGCCGCCGCCTTCCCCAATCGTGGTAGAGCCAGGAGGCGGATCCCGTCCCGGGCGTGCTCGCGCACGAGCTCTTCCGTGCGGTCGGTGGAGCCGTCGGAGGCGACCAGCACCTCGATCCGGTCGCGCGGATAGTCGAGGGCCAGGATGCTCTCGAGCTTGGCCCCGATCGCATCTTCCTCGTTGTGTGCGACGACGATCAGGCTCACGAGCGGCGTGAGCTCGGCGCTCTCGTATGGCCGGGGAAGGAGCCGCGCCCGCCACCAGATTACAACTGGAAAGAGCAAGGTCACGTAGGCGAGAACCGTGCACGAGGCCCAGAAGATGATCTCGAACACGAGCGGGAACATCAGACGAGCTCGACTGGCTTCACCGAACAAGCCCGGCTCGGCTGTTGCACGTGCTCCAGCAAGAGCCTGACGTTCGCCCGCAGATCAAAAGCCTGTATCACCTGCGCTCGTCCGGCGGCCGCCAGGCGATTGCGCAGCGCGGGGCTAGCCTGGAGGCGTGCGATGGCGCGAGCGAGCTCCGCTGCATCGGCGGGAGGCACGAGGAGCCCGGTGTGTCCGTCCTCGACGAGCTCGGGGATGCCGGAGAGGCGGCTCGCCACGACCGGGACGCCGCTCGCCATCGCTTCCATCAGGGCCACCGGGATCCCCTCCCGCCGGCCGTCCCGCGTCGGCACGCTCGGCGCCGCGACGGTATCGGCCTCCCGCAGGAGTGCGGCGACCTGGGGGCGGGTGAGACGACCATGGAAGTGGACCACACCCTCCAACCCGGCAGCTCGTGCCTGCCGAACGAGGGCGACTCGGTCCGGACCGTCTCCCACCAGGTGGCAGATGACCGGCAGGCCGGACTCTCTGAGCTTCCGGCAGGCCTCGATGAGAACCGCCTGGCCCTTGACCGGGTGCAGGGTTCCGATGCAGAGAATCGCGAATGTTCCCCGGGTTGCTCCCCCGCCCCCTGGCCCCACCCCTGCCGGACCGTTGGGATCAAAGATGGTGGTGTCGACCCCGCAATGGATGACCGCGACTTTCGAGTCGAACTCCCGGCCACACTCCGCCAGCACGACCTCCTTATTGTAGTTCGAGATGCACACCACGAACGCAGCGGCGGCGACTTTTTCGGGCAGCATGTGGCGGTCCCGGTGCAGATCGGAGCCGTGGGCGGTGAAGCTGTACGGAATGCCCGTCAGTCGGTGAATGACGAACGCGGCCGCCGCCGGGTGGCTGGCGAAGTGGGCATGCACATGGGTGATCCCATCGCGTCGCATCCGTGACGCCATGTAGACCGCCTTCGGAAAAAGAGCGAGCGCCCCCGCGAAGTAGCGGCGGCTGCCCCAGTTTCTCCGGAGCAGGACGGCCAGGGTCGAGAGGTAGGTGCGCGGCCGGCGTCCGAGTGACTTGAGATTTGCCCACAGGACCGGCGGGCTGAGGAGAGGGGCGAAGTGGGCCCGATCCATCAGCGCCCGAGCCTCTGCGTGCATGACCGTCTCCCGCTGGCGCCGGAGCGGATAGAGCTCGACCTCCGCTCCCGCGGCCTCGGCGGCCAGCATCTCGTAGAGCACGAAGGTCTCCGTGAGCTTTGGAAACCAGGACATGAGGTAAGCGATTCGCGGTTTCGACCCGCATCGCGGCCGGGACTCGAGCGGTGAAGTTAGCGGGTGGGGTTCCCGGGAGGCAGGCGAGCGCGGCATTTTCAGTAGGGGAGGGTCTGCTCGACGCTCACGCAGGATGAAACCAGGAGTGGTGCGCGCGGGTGAGTTCACCCAGTCGTGAGCTTGATTCAGAGTGGTGGGTTCGCGTCCTCGACGATATAAGGATTCTCCCCCGGTAGTCAAGGAGCGAGATGCAAAACCATCGAGTCACGGAGGCCTTTGCCGATCCGTGACGCTTGATTTGTCATTCGCTCACCTGCTATCATCGCAAAAGACCACGGAACACCGCAAAAAGCCACGCTGCTGTCGAATCACCAAAGGCGCAAGCGGGTGATCTCACCCACATGTGCCGATGGTTCTTCGAGGCACGACCAACTGCAAGTTCTTCTGCCGGTGGCATCTCGAACGGTTTCTTCGCTCAGGGGAGTCAACGTGCCGTAACCCGCTGCTGCCCGTACATCCACTCCACATCCAAGTCGACAACATCTGAGAAAAAGCACCCATGGGTCCTTCGACCTGGAACTCCCGCGTTGGGCAATCCGCTTCCCAACGCGTGGGCGCGACATCCCGAGCGATCGCCCTTTACCAGCCGCATGCAAGCCGCGTTCAGGCGCGGTTTCTCGATCATATGGGCGGCAACGGTCATGCCCATCTCGATTACCCCTGGTGTCTATCGTGGGGCAAGCGGATGATGGATGTCGTTCTCGCTGTCAGCTGCCTGTTACTCGGCGCGCCGTTGTTGCTGCTCGCCGCCGCCGCCGTCGTCCTCGACAGCCCCGGGCCGGTTTTCTTCCTCCAATGGCGAACGGGGTACGGCGGTCAGAGATTTCGGATCTTCAAGTTCCGGACCATGCTAATGGACGCCGAGCTTCAAAAGGAGTCGCTGCGTCCTCTCAGTCATCATGGCCCCGACTCCCCAGACTTCAAGATCCGCAACGATCCGCGGGTTACTCGCGTAGGCCGCATCCTGCGCCGGCTCAGCATCGACGAGGTGCCCAACCTGATCAATGTCGTGCGTGGGGATATGAGCCTGGTCGGGCCGCGGCCGACGTCGTTCACCATCGACCGCTATGAGGACTGGCATCTCGATCGCCTTGCGGTCCTACCAGGGGTGACCGGCCTCTGGCAGATCTCGGGTCGAAGTGAAATCGGGTTCGACGAGCGAGTAAGGCTCGACTGCCAGTACATTGAACACCAGTCCTTCTGGCTCGATGTGAGAATCCTCGGGGCTACACCGCTACGCGTCCTCGGAGGTAGGGGGGCCTGCTGAACACAGCGCGGGGGCGGGTGGAGTCCCGTCTGCGCCCGTTCCGCGCCGTACCCGTTCGAATTGGAGGATCAACCCCTCGACTTCGCGGGCCACTTCGTCCACCGGCCGGCTCGCATCGACGACGGCGAGGCTGGGGGTAGTTGCCATGAACGCGAAGTACTCCCGGCGCCGCCGCTCGAGCGCCTCCAC
>Ga0137428_1000319_pt1 | contig 21462 bp, 18 predicted proteins | sample EasRivERMZT718_2_FD_102305 | JGI IMG/M metagenome (GOLD analysis project Ga0137428, IMG submission 102305) | Soil microbial communities from meander-bound floodplain in the East River, Colorado, USA - East River MetaG ERMZT718_2 | ecosystem: Environmental > Terrestrial > Soil > Floodplain ...
CATGCTGTGGGTCGCGCTCTACGGCAACGGCAAGATGGCGAAGCTCGATCCCGTGGCGATGAAGGTGGTCAAGGAGTATCAGCTCCCCGGCGGCGACGCCGGCCCCTATGCAATCACGGTGGATGGCGGCGGCATCGTATGGGTGAACGAGATCAACACCGACACCGTGGTGCGCTTCGACCCGAAGACCGAGCAGATGCGCGTCATTCCGCTGCCCTCCAGCAACGTCGGCATCCGCAAGATGGTGACCGACGCGCGCGGTCGCCTCTGGTACATGGGCAGCCACAACGGCCGGCTCGGGGTCGTGGAATAAAGTAATATCCGGGTCAAATCGATAACCGAAGGAGGAAGGTCCATGCGCTTCGTCTCCCGCTGGCTGATGCCGGCCGTCATCGCGCTGTTCGGCACCGCCGCGCAGGCCCAGCAGCAGCTCATTATCGTCACCTCGTTCCCCAAGGACCTGACCGCGGTCTATCAGCGGGCGTTCGAAGCGAAGAATCCCGGCGTGAAGGTCGAAGTGCTGAACCGGGGCACGTCGTCCGCGATCGCGTACGTGCGCGAAGCGCCCGCGGCCAACAAGCCCGACATCTTCTGGGCATCGGCGCCCGACGCGTTCGAGGTCCTGGCCAAGGAGAATCTGCTCCAGAAGTTTCCCGGCGCCAACCCGAAGGTGCCGGCCAAGATCGGCGCGTATCCGATCAACGACCCCAACGGGTTCTACTACGGGCAGGCGCTCGCCGGCTACGGACTCATGTGGAACACGCGCTACATGAAGGCCAACAAGCTGCCCAACCCCAGGGAATGGGTGGACCTGGTGAAGCCGGTCTATTTCAGCCATGTCGCCGTCTCCTCTCCTTCGCGCTCGGGGACCACGCACCTGACCGTGGAAACGATCCTGCAGGGTGAGGGATGGGAAAAGGGCTGGCAGCAGGTTTTGATGATCGCCGGCAACTGCGCGGCCATCACCGAGAGGAGCTTCGGCGTTCCTGACGGCGTCAACAACGGGCAGTACGGCATCGGCCTGGTGATCGACTTCTTCGGGCTGTCCGCCAGGGCCTCCGGCTTCCCGGTCGAGTTCGTCTACCCCTCCGTCACCGCCATCGTCCCCGCCAACATCGGCCTGATCGCCAACGCGAAGAACGCCGAGCTGGGCAAGCGCTTCATCGCGTTCACCCTGTCCGAGGAAGGCCAGCAGCTCCTTCTCGATCCCAAGATCAGCCGACTGCCCGTGCTGCCTGCGACCTACGCCAAGGCGCCCGCGGGTTATCCGAATCCCTTCGGCGGCAAGATCAAGCCCAAGGTTAACTTCGACTCCGAGCTGTCGCAATCGCGCTACTACGTCGTGAACGCGATGTACGACCAGACGATCACGTTCCGCCACCGGGAGCTCGTGGCCGCCACCAAGGCCATTCACGAGGCGACCGCGCAGCTCGCCGGGAAGAAGAACGCAAAGGCCCAACAGCTGCTCGCGGAGGCGCGCGAGCTCGCGTTCTCACCGATCGTGAGCGAGGCGAAATCGAAGGACAAGGAGTTCCTCGCCCTCTTCAGCCAGACCAAGCGCGACGCGCTGAAAACGAAGCAGTTGACCGGCCTCGAGGAGTACTGGAGCTCGACCTCGCGCAAGAACTACGTGAGAGCGGCCGAACTCGCGAACCAGGCCGCCGCGCTGGCGAAATAGCGTACTCCCTCGCCCCGCGGTGAAAGCCCTCGCAGCCAGGCTTGCGCCGCTGGGCGCCGCGCGGTCCGCGGCCTTCACGTGGACGCAGGCGGCGGTCGCGCTGCTGATTGCCGCCTTCCTGCTCGTCTTCCTGGTCGTTCCCGTCGTCACCGTCGTCTACGTTGCCTTCGCCGACGGCGCGGGGGGCGTCACCCTGTCGCACTTCGGCTCGTTCTTCAGCCTCTCGCTGATGCGCGAGTCGTTCTGGAACAGCCTCTACGTGGGTGTGTGGAGCGTCGGCATCGCAACGCTCATCGCGGTGCCGCTCGCCTACTTCACGGTGCGCTTCGAGTTCCGCGGCGCCGCGCTGATCCAGACGCTCGGCGTGCTGCCGCTCATCATGCCGCCCTTCGTCGGCGCGGTCGCAATGCAGCTCATCTTCGGGCGCAGCGGCGCCGTCAACCTGCTGCTGAACGACTGGTTCGGCTTCACGCTGCCGATCATGGAGGGGCTGAACGGGGTCATCTTCGTGGAGGCGCTGCATTACTTCCCGTTCATCCTGATGAACCTGGTGGTCGCGCTGAACAACATCGACAGCTCGATGGAAGAATCCGCCCAGAACCTCGGCGCGAGCGGCATGCGCCTCTTCCGCCGCATCGTGTTTCCGCTCGCCATGCCGGGCTATGTCGCCGGGGCTGCGCTCGTCTTCATCAAGGTCTTCGACGACCTCGGCACGCCGCTCGTGCTGAACCAGACCAACATGCTGGCGCCCCAGGCCTACCTGCGCATCACCTCGATCGGCATCGAAGACCCGATCGGCTACGTCGCGAGCGTCATCATGGTGATCGCCTCCCTCGCCTCCCTGTGGATCGCGACCTGGGTCATGCGCGGCAAGGAATACGCGACGATGCAGCGCGGCTACTCCGGGCTCGCGAGGCGCCGGCTCAATACCGGGCAGTCGGCCCTCGCCTACGCCTGGATCACTCTGGTGCTGCTCATCGTGCTGGCGCCGCACTTCGGCATCCTTCTGCTCTCATTCGCCAGCGTCTGGAGCTTCAGCGTGCTGCCCGACGCCTACACCCTCGCCCACTACGCCTCCGTGTTCCAGGACTCACCGCGCATGATCTGGAACACCGCGCTCTACTGCGGGATCGCCGCGACCCTCGACGTCGTGATCGCGACCGCCATCGCCTATCTCATGCTGCGCACGAAAGTCCCGGGTCGCAACGTGCTCGATTTCACCGTCACCATCGCGCTCGCCATTCCCGGCGTCGTGCTGGGAATCGGCTACTTGCGAACCTTCAAGGGCATCGAGCTGCCGTTCACGGGGGGAGAGCTCTTCACTTCGTCGTGGATCATCATCGCCGTCGCCTACACCGTGCGCCGGCTGCCCTACGCGCTGCGCTCCTGCGTGGCCGCGCTGCAGCAGCTCCACGTCTCGCTCGAGGAGGCCGCCGAGAACCTCGGGGCCTCCAAGCGGCGGACGATTCTCCGGGTGGTGGTGCCGCTGATGGCGGGGGGCATGCTGGCGGGCTTCATCACGAGCTTCATGACGGCGGCCGTCGAGCTCTCGACCACCATCATGCTGGTCTCGGCGCAGAACGACGCCCCCATGTCCTATGGCATCTATCTCTACATGCAGAGCGCGGCGGGGCGCGGCCCGGGCGCGGCGCTCGGGGTTCTTGCGGTGCTGCTCGTCGCCGTTGGCACCTACCTGTCCTACCGCGTGCTCGGCAGCCGCGCGCAGGATGCGCGCGAGGTACGGCGCCTGGGATGATGGAAGCGCTGCGCAAGGTCAAGGTCGAGTTCGAGCGCGTCTCGCTCGCGTACGGCCGCACGCAGGTGCTGACAGACGTCAGCATCGCGATCGAGCCGGGCGAGTTCTTCGCTCTGCTCGGGCCCTCGGGCTCGGGGAAATCAACGCTGCTGCGGCTCCTCGCCGGATTCCTGCAGCCGCAGGCGGGCGCCATCCGCGTCGGCGGCGAGGACGTCACCCGCGTGCCGCCGTGGGAGCGCGACATCGGCATGGTGTTCCAGAACTACGCGCTGTGGCCGCACATGACGGTCGCCGCCAACGTGGCGTTCGGGCTGGAGGAGCGCAGGCTTCCGCGCGCGGAGGTCGCGCGCCGCACGGCCGCCGCGCTGGACCTGGTCGGGCTTGGCGAATACGGTGCGCGCCGGCCGGGGCAGCTCTCAGGCGGCCAGCAACAGCGGGTCGCGCTCGCCCGTACCATCGCCATCGAGCCCAAGGTGCTGCTGCTCGACGAGCCACTGTCCAACCTCGATGCGAAGCTGCGCGACCACATGCGCGTCGAGCTGCTCGCGTTGCAGCGAAAGCTCGGCGTCACCACGATCTTCGTGACCCACGACCAGGAGGAAGCGCTCTCGATCGCGGACCGGGTGGCGGTTCTCGACCAGGGCGTGATCCAGCAGGTCGGCACGCCGGTCGAGCTCTACGACACACCGGCCAACCGATTCATCGCCGATTTTGTCGGCACCATCAACCTGCTGCGCGGAACGATCGAAGCCGGGGCCGAAAGCACGGTGTTCCGCAACGACATGCTGGGCGCAATCGCAATGGCAGGCGCAGCCGCGTCTGTCGGACCCGCAGAGATCGCAATCCGGCCACACGCTCTGCAGCTCGTAGCGTCGGGCACGCCCCTCGGCGGCGTGCGGAGCTGGCTTGACGGCACGGTCGCCGAGCGTGAGTTTCTCGGTGAGTTCGTTCGCTACACCGTGCGGGTCGGGACGGGAAGCCTGGTCGTGGACCAGCCGCACTACATGGGCGAGCGCGGCTTCGCGCCCGGCGCGCGCGTCATGGTCGGCATCAACCCCGCCCAGGTGAAGCTTCTGCGCGCCTAGCCCACATCAGGACCGGAATGCCGGAGGCGAGCATCGCGATGCCCACCATCGCGCCGATCGAGCCCGGATCGAGGCTCATCGCATAGTTGAAGCTCGAGTACAGCATGTAGGCGCACGCCGCGGCGAAGAGCAGCGGCGTCACAGGATAGAACGGCACGCGGAACGGATTCTCGTTCGCCGGGGCATGCCGCCGCAGCGGAAAGAGCGACAGCCCGGTCAGCAGGAAGAACAGCCAGAATGCCGGCGCGGTGTACGCCACCATGGTCTGGAACCCGTCCGGCGTGAAGGACGCGAGCCCCACCAGCGCGAGCGCGATGACGCCTTGCGCGAGCAACGCGTTGACCGGCGCGGAAGCCTTCTCGTTCCAGCGCCCCAGCCCGCGGAAGATCACGTAATCTCGGCCCAGCGCGTAGTTGGTGCGCGCGCCGGTGAACACCGTCGCATTGAGCGTCGAGAGCGCGGCGGATACGACCACGATGCCAAGCAGCCACGCGCCGCCCTCGCCCCAGGTCGCACGCATCAGGTCGGACGCAATCGCCTTGGAGGCCTGCATGCCACCCAGCCCCAGTGCCTTGAGGTAGGCGAGATTGAGCAGCAGGTAGAGCACGGTGATCACCACGATGCCGATTACCAGCGCCCGCACGATGTTGCGGCGCGTGTCGCGCATCTCGGCCGTAAGGTACGCGGCCTCGTTCCAGCCGCCGTAGGTGAGCAGCACGAAGATCAGCGCGAGCCCGGAGAACCACGCCCTGCCTTCGGCGGGGGGCGGAGCGGCGGCTGGGGTCGGCGCACCCGAGGCAGTGAGTCCGCTCACCACGACGACGAGGACGGCGAGCGCGAGCGCAGTGGTCAGCACGTTCTGCACCCACTTGCTCTCGTGGGTGCCCGATACATTGAGGGCAGTGATTGCGATGACCGCCATTCCGGCGTAGATCGCGGAGCTCTTTGCACCCAGCGGCAGCAGCGAGGACGCGTAATCGCCGAACACGAACGCGATCGCGGCGATCGCCCCGGTCTGGATCACCGTCATGCGCGCCCAGGCGAAGAGGAACCCCAGCCAGTTTCCATAGGCCTTGCTGACGAAGTAGTACTCGCCCCCGGCGTGGGGGTGCGAGCTCCCGAGCTCGGCATAGCACAAGGCGCCGATCAGCGAGATGACGCCGCCTGCGATCCACAACGCAATGAAGGCGGTTTCTCCCGAGACGTTGCCGGCAACGATCGACGGTGCCTTGAAGATGCCGACACCGATCACGATGCCGACGATCATCGCCACCGCATCGAATACGGTGAGCGTCGGGCGCGGCTGGCCGCCCGTGCCCGGCTGCTGGGGCTGTGCCGGCGCGCTCACGGGCGGACTCCCGCGACGGTTACGGCGCCGGCGGAGCCCAAGTAGGCCTCGCCGCGCACAGTCAGCTTCGCCCGCCACGGCGCAACCCGGTGCCCGGAGCTGTCGCCGAAGGTAACGGTGCCTTCGATCGCATCAGCCGTCACCCGCCCGCGAAACTGGTAGGCGGCGGGCTTGCCCTGTGCCGGAACCTCGACCTTGAAGGCGAGCTGCTCGCCCGCCAGGCGGAACTGCGGCACATTGGCGTCGCGATCGCCGGCGCGTGCCGTGCCATGCACGAGCTGGAAATTCTGCTGGAAGTTGAACTGCCAGGGCACGAGCTTGCCGTCGACCATCACCTGGGAATCCCAGCGGCCGGCAACGCGCGCCGGCACGATCCAGAAGAAGATGTAGCTCTTGCCGGGATCGCCCACGGTCTTCTCCGGCACGATCAATGTTTCCGAATCGTCCGGGTCCCACTCCCCCATCGCGTAGTCGTGCGCCACCAGGCGCGTGCCGGGCTTCAGCTCGAGGATCGTCGGGCGCAGCTTCTCGTTCATGCTGGGCAGGAGATAGCTCGTGATCACGGTCGCCTGGGAGAGATCGGTCTCGAACAGGTTCTGCATGAAGAATTGCGCACGGTCAGTCACACCTTCCTTCTTCGCGTTGGCGTTGGCGATTTTCAGGAGGTAGGCATCGAGGTCCACCCCGAACCCACGCGCGCCGAGCTTTTTCGCCGCGGTGATGATGATGCGCCCGTCGCCCGAGCCCAGGTCGATCACGAAATCCTTGGCACTCACCTTGGCCATCTTCAGCATCGCGTCCACCACGACCTGGGGTGTGGGCACGTAGACCACGTCCCCGCGCCCTTCCTGCGCGTGCACGGCCGGGGGAAGGAGCGTGGTGCAGACCGCAAGAATCCTCAACCAACATACCACCCTATTCATGCTGCTTCCTTTCGTTCGTCTCACCCCCACCCTAACCCTCCCCCATCCAGGGGGAGGGCGCGAATGGACGTCACTCGTCACTGATCTTGATGCTGCCGCGCTTGACCCGAGTCGCTTTCCAGTCGCGCTCGCCGCCGCCAGGCAGCCTCACTTTGCCGCTGATCGCGTCCCCTGCCACGCGCCCGCGCATCTCGTGGGAAAGTGCCCGGCCTCCGACCTCCGCGGTGAGCATAAGGCTTATTTCATCCCCGCGCATCCTGCCGCCCTCCACGCGTCCCGGCCGACCGCCGATCACGGCCTTGCCTTCGACCATCTGGAAGGTCTGAAGCAGCGTGAGCTCGTAATCGACGCCGTCCGCGGCGCGCCACGTCCAGGTGCCGGCAACGTTGGCGGGCACGATCCAGAGGTAGGCGTCGCTCGAGGGCGGGCCGTAGGGCTTGCCGGGAACCGGCACCGTCACCCGCGCGTCGGGCTTCCATCCCGCCATGTCGAAGTCGTGCGACACCACGCGCGACCCGGGCTTCAGCTCCGCAAACAGCCGCGGTCGCAGTTGAATCATCAGCCGCGGGTAAAGATACATTGCAACAACCGTTGCCTGGCCGAGGTCCGTGCCAAAAAGGTCCTGCACCTTGAACTCGACCTGCCGTGCCACGCCTTCGTGCTGCGCCGCGCGGCGCGCAGCCTGGACCAGCTCGCTGTCGATCTCCACCCCGAAGCCGCGCGCGCCGCGCTGACGGGCCGCCGCGATGACGATGCGCCCGTCGCCCGAGCCAAGATCAATGACGTAGTCCCGCGGACCGACGCCCGCGAGCTCGAGCATGGCGTCCACGACCGCCGGTGGTGTCGGAATGTACGGGACGTCCGCGTGCGGATGCTGGTCCGCCGCCGGAGCCAGCGCCGGCAGCGCGACGAGCATCGCCGCCGCGCGGCGCCACACCGGCCGCATCGTGACAGCTGCCGTCATGGGCGGGTCCTCGCAGCGCGCCACCGGGACACGCTGCGTGCGGAGCCCACTCCACGCGTCAGCTCGCCCTCGATGACATCACCGGCCACCCGGCCCTCGAAGTAGAGGCTCGCCTCGTCGTCGCGGTCGGTCGAATCCACCACGACGAAACTCAGGCGGTCCCCGGCAATCGCCATATCCCAGACCGGAGCGGGCACGCCGTTCAGGCGCGCGTGCGCCGATACCTCCTGGTAGCGTTGCTTCACATCCAGCTCGAGCAGGCGCTCGATCGGCGGCAGGTCGAGACGCGCCCGCCAGCGCCCTGCCACCCGGGCCGGCACGATCCAGAGAAACACGTTCTTGCGGATACTGGTCTTGCGTTCCGGCCGCCAGTCGCCGAAATCGAAGTCGTGCGAGACGATGCGCGTGCCGGGCTTCAGCTCGAGCAGACGGGGCCGGAGCTTGAGCATCACGAAGGGCAGCAGGTAGGTGGTGATCACGGAAGCCTGCCCGAGGTCGGTCAGGAACAAGTCCTGCTCGACGAACTTCGCGCGGTCCGCGACGCCGGCCTGCCGCGCGTTCTCCTCGGCCTGCGCGACGAGACGCCAGTCGATGTCCACGCCCAGGCCGCGAGCGCCGAATTTTTTCGCCGCGGTGACGACGATGCGCCCGTCGCCCGAACCCAGGTCGATGACGAAATCCTCCGGACCGACTCCGGCGAGCCGCAGCATCTCGTCCACCGTGACCTGGGGAGTCGCGACGTACGGCACCTCGGGCTTACGCTCCTCCTGCGCAAAGGCGAAACGAACCGCCAGGAAGCCAAGCCCGCCCAGCAGGATCTCGCGACGGCGAAGAGTCATCAGCCTTCGTCGCCGCCGCGGACGACACGCGTCGCGCGCCAGGAGCCGGCTGTCTGATTGCGCCCCGGCCCGGAGCGCACCGTGCCTTCCATCATGAGCGTGCCCTGCACCTTTCCCTCGAAGCGGTGGCTCGTGCTCTCGTCCACCAGCACGAATGCGATGCGGTCGCCCGCGAGCTTTGCGTCGAACGCAGGCAGGAAGCCGCCGGCGACGCGCGCGCCGCCGCGCAGTTCCTGGTAGCGCTGCTCGAATTCGAGGTCGTACTCGCGTTCGCCGTCGGGCAGCGCAACATGCAGCCGCCACCGGCCTGCGACGGGCGCCGGCACAACGTAGAGGTGGAAGGTCTTGGAGATGACGACGCTGCGGTCCGGCTTCCAGTCGGAAAACCCGTAATCGTGCGCAACGATGCGGGTTCCGGGCTTCAACTCGGCGAGCAGCCTGGGCTTCAGCTTGTCCACCAGGTTCGGCAGCAGGTAGAGGGTCACGACCGTCGCCGCGCGGTAATCGGCGACGAGCACGTCGCCCTGGCGGAACGCGACGCGCTCCGCGACGCCCGCCTGGCGCGCGTTGACCTTGCTCTCGGCGACCAGCTTGGGATCGAGCTCGATGCCAAGTCCGCGGGCGCCGTAGTCGCGTGCGGCAGCGATCACCACCCGGCCATCGCCCGAACCGAGATCGACCACCAGGTCATCCGGACCGGCGCCGGCGAGCCGCAGCATCTCGTCCACGGCGACCTGGGTGGACGGCAAGTACGGCGTGGGGACATCCAGAGTTGCACCGGGCGCGGCCGCAAAGGCGTTGCCGGCGACGAGCAGCGCAACCGCCGCGACCTTCCTCAATGAATCTCCTTGAGCGCCTGCTCCGTGGTGAGCGACGCGTGGCGCGGCTCCCAGATCTCGGCGCGCGCGGCGGACCATGGCAGCTCCAGCGATTCCGTTCCCCGCACGACGCGCGCCGTGCCCTCGATCGCGTGGTTGTAGATGCGACCGGAGAATTCGTAGCGAGTCCCGTCCAGGGTGGCGGAGAAGGCGATGCTCTCGCCGGTAAGCCGGGCACTTTCTATGCGCGTGGTGCTTTTGCCCGATTTCAGGGTGCCCTCGATCGCCTGGAAGTTCTGCTGGAGGGCGAGCTCGAATTCGACGGGTTTCCCGTCCCGCGCAAGCCGCCACACCCAGCGGCCGGCGGCGCGGCCCGGCACCACCCAGTAGTAGATCTTGCTGCGCTCGCCGATGCCGACCGTCTTGCCGGGGGCGGCCATCTCCGTGAAGAAGTCGGGCCGCCATTCGCCCATGCCGTAGTCGTGCGACACGATGCGCGTGCCGGGCTTGAGCGTCGCCAGGAGCCGGGTGCGGATCATCAGGTTCACTTCCGGCAGCAGGTAGATGCTCATGACCGTGGCGGCGCTGACGTCGGTTTCATGGAGGTCGCGCTGGTAGAACACCGCGCGGTCCGCGACACCCGCACGCGCGGCATTGCGGTTGGCAAGGGCGACCAGCTTGCGATCGAGATCCACGCCGAAGCCGCGCGCGCCGTATTTCTTCGCGGCGGTGATCACCATGCGCCCGTCCCCGGATCCGAGGTCAATGACGTAGTCGCCGGGGCCGATCTTGGCGATCTCCAGCATCGTGTCCACCACGTTTTGCGGCGTCTGGACGTACGGCGTGTCGCCCCAGTCCTGCGCCAGCGCAGGGACGGCCATGAAGCACGCGGCCATGAAAAATGTCATCCCCGTGCGGGAATGACGATGAAGAATCCTGCGGAGCATTCTCAGTGGAGCGCGGTGACGGGCGACGGCGCGATGCGCCGCGCGCTCCAGTCGTGCTGCCCCTGCATGCGCGCGCCCGACAGGCGCGCCGAGCCGGTGACGCCGTCACCCGTGACCTTGCCGATGAACTCGTGCTTCACCGGCGAGCCGTTCACCTCCGCGGTGAACGCGAAGCGGATCTCATCGCCTCGCAGGCGCGCAGTGAGCAGCTTGACCGGCTTGCCCCCGACCGAGATCGAGCCCGTGATCGCCTGGTATTTCTGCTCCAGCTTCACCTCGTAGGCGAGCGGTTTGCCCGACACTGGAAGCTCCCACTGCCAGACCCCGGCGACGCGGGCCGGCACGATCCAGAAATAGATCTCGCTCGTCCCTCCGGCGCCGCCGTACTTCGCCTGGGTTTCCATCTTGACGTAGTTGTCCGGCTTCCAGTCGCCCATGTCGAAATCATGCGAGACGAGGCGCGTGCCGGGCTTCAAGTCCAGCAGCCTTGGCCGCAGCTCGATGTTGACCTGGGGCAGCAGGTACATCGTGATGACCGTGGCGCTGCCAAGGCTGGTCTCGAACAGGTCGCGCTGGTAGAAGGCGACCTTCTCGCTGACGCCCGCCCGGCGCGCGTTCTCATTGCTTTCCCGGATGCGCTCGGGGTTGAGGTCCACACCGAAGCCGCGCGTGCCAAACTTGCGCGCCGCGGTGACCACAATGCGGCCGTCGCCCGAGCCGAGGTCGATCAGGTAGTCGTACAGCCCGACCTTGGCGACTTCCAGCATGCGGTCCACGACCTCCTGCGGCGTCGGAACGTACGGAACCCTTGGCTCGAGCGCCTGCGCCGGGGCGATCGCCAGCACCGCCAGCGCCGCGGCCGCGACCGCGAACCGGGGCGCGGCGGGGAGGACCAGCCAGCGCGACAGGAACTGCATCTGTGGTTAAATTCGGATCTGAAGCCGGTCGAAACCGGCGTATCCGGAAAGGCCGGGATTATACCCGACTGCAACGATCGCCATGATGCTCTACGCCATACTGTTCCTGTCCGGCGCCTCGGTGCTTGCGCTGGAGCTCCTCGCCTCGCGCATCATGACGCCCTATTTCGGCGTCAGCCTCTATATCTGGACCGGCATTCTCTCGATCACGCTGATCGCACTCGCGCTCGGCTACTGGGCGGGAGGCCGATTCGCAGCCAGCCGGCGCGCGGGCAACGTCGCGCGCCTCACCCTGCTCTTCGGGCTGATGCCCGCCGCCGCCTCCTTCGCCATCGCCGCCGCCTGCCTCGCGTACCCGTGGCTGTTCCCGAAGCTCGCGGGCGCGGATCTCGTGCTGGGCGCGTTCCTGGCATGCCTCGTCCTGCTGCTCGTGCCGCTCGCCGCGGCCTCCGCGATGAACCCGCTGCTCGTCGCGATCCTGCTCGCGCGTGGCGGCGCGCGTCCGGGCGACGCCGGCGCCGGCAAGGTGTTCTTCGTCAGCACGCTCGGCTCGGTGGCCGGCGTGCTCGCGACCGGGTTCGTGTTGATCCACTACCTCACCAACTTTTCGGCGACGCTCGCGGTGGCGCTGCTTCTGGCATTACTGTCACTCGCATCTGCCGCCCGCCCGCCTGTTCCGCTTGCGGGCCGCGCCCGGTTGGGACTCGCCGGCGCCGCAGCGACGCTCGTCGCCGGGCTCATGCTGTGGCAGGCCGACGCCTACATCGAACGCATGTGGCCCGCCGTGTATGGCGGCCGGACCTGGCGGCTGGAGGCGAGCTTCCGCTCGTTGTTCGGGACGGTGAAGATCCTGCGCAGCGACGCCGACGAAGGCGGGCGCTACGCCCGCATCTACTTCCAGGACGGGCTGGTGCAGAATACAGTCGCGTCCGACGGGCGCTCGCTGTCGTTCTACACCTATGCGATCGAGGCCCTTGCCTACTCCTATCGCCCCCGAATCAATACGGCGCTGGTGCTCGGCCTCGGCGCGGGTGTCGTGCCGATGCGGCTCGCCGGGCGCGGAGTGGAGGTCGAGACGGTCGAGATCGACCCTGCATCGCTCGCGGCGGCGACCCGCTATTTCGGCTTCGACCCGGCGCGCGTTCGCGTGCATCTCGCGGATGCGCGCACCCAGTTGAAGCGCTGCCGCCGCGGCCACGATCTGGTCGTCATCGACCTCTTTCACGGCGACGGCACGCCCGACTATCTCGTCACGCGCGATTTCTTCAGCGACTTGAAGCGCTGCCTCCACCCCGAGGGCATCGCGGTGTTCAACACCTTCGCCGACCTCGAGCACCCGGTCGCTTACGCGCACCTCCTCGCCACCCTGCGCGAGGAGCTGCCGCACATGGTGCTCTACCGGCCGGACTGGCCGGGACTGGTGCACGTCAACAGCTTCATCGTTGCCAGCACGCGCCCGCTGCCGGCGCCGCAGCAGATCCTGCTCGACTACGTGCCGCTGCAGCACACCTCGGCGCTCGACACCATGCTTGCGCGGCCGATAACGCTCGACCTCGGATTGCTGCGGGATGGCGAAATCGTGACCGACGCCCGCAACCGGGCGCTGCTCGACATCGCGGAGGGCCAGATCGCCTACCGGCGCGCCGTGGTGCGGTCGTTGCCGGCGGCGTTCCTGGTCAACTGACCAAGCCTCAACGCGCCCAGTGTCGCCTTACGTGTCCGCTTCCAACCCAAAGCGGACACTCAGGGCGTAGACTTTCTGGAGAGATTTCCAGACTAGCTCAATTTAGGGCTTACCCGAAGCTGTCTATGGAAAGGCGGGGCGTTTCCTTTTCGCTGGAAGCGTTTTGGCCTTGGCTTTCCTGCGCCGCAATACGCCCTCACTCCCAGGCTGAATAGCGTCTTTTTGCTTTTCAGATAGTACCGGAACAATAACCGCGCCAATAGCCCGTTTCACCAGATCGACAGCACCCCGATTGAAACCTTTTTTTCCCATCGCTAGAGCCTGTATTGAGCCTCATTGATCACGCTAAAATCATAGAGTGCTCGGCGCGACAATTATGTGCGCTATCGTACATATGGCGAGGGAAAAGATTGCGGGTGTAAGAATGCGGCGAATGACACCTTTTGGCCGATAGCTGACCCCCGAGAAGGTCAGCTTCCGACCCTAAGCGGACGTTTAACGCCAGGCATCAGCGGTGGCGCGAAGCGCCGTCCGCTACATGCCAATTTTAGGCGCATGACCCCCTCTCAGACCGGCTTGATGTTCTGGTTCATCCGGAAGAGGTTCGTCGGGTCGTACTTCTTCTTGAGCTCCACCAGCCGGTTGTACGTCGTGCCATAGGCGAACGCGATGCGGTCGGTTTCGTCTTGCGTGAGGAAGTTGATGTACGCGCCGCCGCTGGCGAACGGCTGTGTCTTGGCAAAGAATTCGCGCGCCCAGGCGATGCAGCGCTTGTCCTCGGCGGCCGACTCCCAGCGGCCGTGCACGTTCATTACGTAGTTGGCGTTGCGGCTCGAGTAGGCCATCGCCTCGGGCGCCACGCGGCCCGTCTGGCCGCCGATCGTGCCGATGAAGATCTCACAGTGCGGCGACGGCAGCTTCGCGGCGTACTCGATGATGGCGCCAATCGCGCCGTCGCTGAGGCTGGAGAAGTTATGCGACTTCCAGTAGTTGCGCGATCCCTTCGTCAGGAGCGGATCGAAGGCCTGCTGCCACGCAGTATACGGCTGCACGCCGATGTGCTCGCCGTGCGCCTTGCCGGGCCCGCGCAGCGGCTCGATCAGCTTCTTGCCCTTCGTCGGGTCGCCCGCGTAGCAGATGGCGAGCGCGACCATCTCTTTTCCGTGGACACTCGCGGGCAGGAAGGGCAGTGGAGGCGCCTTTCGAGTGACCATCCATACGTTGAGGTCATCCGGCATCGTCTCCGTGAAGCGAGCGAACTGCGTGAGCACGGACTTCGCCTGGTCGAACGGGAAGACGATGAGCCCGCTCAGCACGTCCGGGCCGACGGGATGGAGCTGGAACTCGAAGTCGGTGACGATGCCGAAGTTCCCGCCGCCGCCACGGAGCCCCCAGAAGAGGTCGGCGTTTTCCGTTTCGCTCGCGCGGACCCGAGTGCCATCCGCCGTGACGACATCCGCGGAGAGCAGGTTGTCGACGGTCATACCGTACTTCCGGCTCAGCCAGCCGAAGCCGCCGCCGAGTGTCAGGCCGGCCACACCTGTGGTCGAGTTGATGCCCAACGGCGTGGCGAGGCCGTGCGCCTGAGCGGCCGCGTCGAAGTCGGCGAGGGTGCAGCCGGGCTCGACGGTCGCGCGGCGGGATTTCGCGTCCACCCGGACGCTCTTCATCGGCGAGAGGTCGATCATAATGCCGTCGTCGCAGACGGCATTGCCCGCAATGTTGTGCCCACCCCCGCGGATCGAGACGAGCAGGTTGTGCTGACGCCCGAATTTGACGGCCTGGACCACATCTTCCGGCCGCGTACAGCGAGCGATCAGCGCGGGCTTGCGGTTGACCGTGGCGTTCCAGATCGCGCGCACATCGTCGTAGCCCGCGTCGCCGGGAAGAACCAGATCTCCCCGGAAGTGCGCTTTGAACTCGCTCAGATTTTCTCTTTGTAACTGCTTCATGGTTATCTCCTTTGTTTGCGACTAACTAGTATTGGTCGCCCGAAACGGCGGTTTGTAAATATGACCGATGTGCGCTTCTGGCCGAAAGCAGACGCCTGCCTCTGGCCGCTTCCGACCCGGAGCGGCCGTTCAACGTGATGCTCTGCAGCGCGTCTGCGCGGTGACGAAAAATGGTGGACTTTCCAGCTGTCCGCAGCAGCTCGTTGTTGGGCGTCGGCCAGCACTTCCAGGCTGTCTTCACTCCACGATGACGGTTACGCGCTGGACACTGTTGTTGCCATAGCCCCCGAAGTTCCACTGCTGTTTCATGGGTTGCACATTACCTTTCGAGTCGGTGGCGCGTACGCAAAGAGTGTGCGTACCGGGCGTAGCGCTCCAGAGAAACGTCCAGGTCCTCCAAGCGTGTGGTGAGACTTGTTCACCCAGTTTGGCGTCGGACCAGCTGGAGCCGCCGTCCGCACTTACTTCCACGCGCGATACCATCAATCTCCCCGCCCATGCTTTACCCGTAAGCGTGACAGTGCCCGCACTGAGCAATCGGGTTCTCGTCATGAAATCCGGGATTCCGGGCGGGATCATCAGCGCGTGCACTCTCATCAAGGTCACCGGCTCCCCCGGTTCGTCCGCCGTCCGCGAGTAGCGGTAGACCCTCGCCATTTGGAATCCCTGAAAGGAAACGGCCACAGCTTCGATCCGCTCCAGCCACTTCACGCTCGTCATACCAAACCAGCCGGGCACGAGCAGGCGCAGCGGGTAGCCGTGCTGGGGCTGCAGGGGCTCGCCGTTCATCTCGTAGGCAAGCAACACCTCATCCCTGAGCGCTTCGCTAACGGTCAGGCTGCGCTGGTAATACTGCGCCTCGCCTCCTTCCACGCCTCTGTCGAGGCCTGTGAACACGATTTCGACGGCGTCATTGCGCAATCCACATTCGTCCATGATTCCCCGTAGGGGCGTGCCGGTCCATTCAGCAGTTCCGATCGCCTCGTAGTGCCACGGCTGGCTGATGCGCCGAGGGGCGAAGAGCGCACGGCCGTTTCCTGCGCACTCCATGGTTACCGCGATGGTTCGGGCCGGACGCTTTCTGATCGCGTCGAGAGCTAGGCTCAGCGGCTTGGAGACCACGCCTTCAACTTTCAGGCGCCACTCGTCAATGTTTACATCCGGTATGTCGTAGTGGATCAGAAGATAGTGCATGCCGGTCGGCGTAACGGGGTAGCGCAGCCCTTCCAGAGGCATCCCCCTGTTGCGCAGAGCCAATTGAAGTTCTTCTTTGAAGACGCGATCAGTGTCAGCGAACCCGCTGCCGTCGCCGACGGTTGGAAAACGCGCTGCGGCGCTTCGCTGTTTCATGACTGGGTTCTTCAAGCGTTGAGTCCAAGCCTAGCTGCGGGCGAAGCCTAGTCTCGTGGCACCCGACGTGAATTGGTTGCCAAGTTAGCAGACTTGGACAATTTGGTCGACATGTCCTCGTGCGCCAACCGCGCTTCCAATACACCCCTCTGCCCAGTTAATACGTTACGCAAGAGTAGGTATTGAGGCAATTCTGCCTGGAGAACTGAGTGTCCGGTTCTGGCCGATAGCGGACGTCCCTGAATAGCAAAGATCTCGGGAATGGTTCTTTGTCACCAGCCCTTCAGGGCTGGCGGGACGCGGTCCACTTCGCCGCGCCCTTGTCGCCCGCGAGCTCGACGCTGCCTTCCATGGTGCCGCCCGATATACGCCCCTTGAAGCGGTGGCGGTCGCCGCGCACCGGGAACGCGAAAGAAATGTCCTCACCCTGCAGGTGCGATTGCGAGAGCCGCACGCCCTTCAACCCGCTGCCGGCGATTCTGCCTTCGAGACTCTGGTAGTTCTGCTTGAGCGTGAGCTCGTACTGCTCCGGAGTCGGCGCGGCGAGACGCAGCTGCCAGCGGCCGGCGATCTTGGCCGGGACGATCCACAGATAGACGGTTGCCCGGGGAACGCCGTTCACCTTCTCCTTCTCGGGGACGTCCCAGGTGTAATAGGAGTCCGACCGCCACACATCGCCGAAGTGATAGTCGTGCGAAACGACGCGCGTGCCGGGCTTCAGCTCGTTGAAGATCTTCGAGCGCAGGTCCGTCATCATCCCCGGCAGAAGGTAGAGCGTGACTACGGTCGCCTTGCTGATGTCGGCCCGGAACACGTCCATCACGTGGAAGCTTGCGCGATCGGCCACACCGCGTCGTTTTGCCTCGCTGTTGGCGTGCTGGACGAGCTCGGGATCGATATCCACCCCGAATCCCCGCGCCTTCAGCCGCTGCGCTGCCGTCAGGACGATGATCCCGTCGCCCGACCCGAGGTCCACCACGAAATCATCCGGTCCGACCTTGGCCATGCGCAGCATTTCATCCACCACGACCTGCGGGGTCGGAACAAAGGGCCCGCCGGTGCGGGCGAGCTCCAAATCCGTCGCGCCGGCAATCCGCGTGAGCGGCAGCGCGCCGAGCGCGAGGAGCAGCTTGCGTCGACCAGCCAAGATTCCCAATTGCATGTCCATCTCCAATTCTCACCCCCACCCTAGCCCTCCCCCATCAAGGGGGAGGGAATTGTCACTGCACGCGGCTCGCGCCCCAGCGCACGGTGGCGGGCCCGCCCCCGGCGCGCGCCTCGCCAGTGATCATGCCGTCGCGAACGATACCAGTATAGGTCTCGAGCCGCCCGTCCGGGCCCGGCGCGCTGAACTGGATGCGCGTGCCCTCGATGCGTGCGTCCCGCAACGTCATGATCTGCGCGTCGCGCACCATGCGCCCTTCGAAATGCTGGTAGCGCTGCTTGAGCTCGAGCCGGAACGGGCCGCCGCGCCCGCCGTCCATGTTGCCCGTCCAGGCGCCTTCGACGGGAGCGGGCACCGTCCACAGGTGCACCGTGGAGCTCCAGCTGCCCGAGATCTCGTACTTTTCGGGCGTCTGCACGTCGACGCTGCGGTCCGGCTTCCACTCGCCGAGGTCGAAGTCGTGCGACACGATGCGCGTGCCCGGCTTGAGTTCCTTCAGGAGCTTGGGCCGCAGCCGCTCCATCATGCCCGGCAGCAGATAAAGCGTCAGCACGGTCGCGCGGCTCAGGTCCGCGGCGAGCACGTCCTGCCGGTGGAATTGCACGCGCTGCGCGACGCCCAGGCGCTGCGCCGAGGCGTTGGCGACGTCCACCAGCTCGCCGTCGATGTCCACGCCCATGCCGCTCGCCTTGTGGCGCGTCGCGCTGGTGAGGACGATGCGACCGTCGCCCGAGCCGAGATCGACGACGAAATCCCCCGGCCCCACCCCCGCGATGTCGAGCATCGCGTCCACCACGACCTGGGGCGTGGGCACGTACGGCCCGCCGTCCTTGACGACGTTCTCCGACGCGAACGCGAGCGATGCCGTGAGCGCCAGTCCGGCGCACAGAAGCTTCAAGGAGAATCGCATACGCGGAATGCTACATCAGTTGCTCGCGCCAGTCCTTGCCCTTGAACACCAGCGGCTTGAGAGCCAGCAGGAGCAGCACCGCGCCGAGCGCGAACATGACCGCCGCGATCGGCCGCTGCACGAAGATGCCGTAATCGCCCGCGCTCATCGCGAGCGACTGCCGCAGCGACAGCTCGAGCATCGGCGCGAGCACAAGTCCGAGCGCGACCGGCGCAAGATCGTAACCGAACTTGCGCAGGACGTAGCCGATGCCGCCCATCACGAGCAGGATCCACACGTCGACCAGGCTGTTGGCCACGGAATAGGTGCCGAGGATGCAGAAGCACAGGATGCACGGATAGAGATAGCTGTAGGGAATGCGCAACAGGTTCACGAACAGCCCGACCATTGGCAGATTCAGGATCAGCAGCACGACGTTGCCCACGTACATGCTCGCCACGAAGCCCCAGAACAGCTCCGGCTGCTGCTGGATCAGCATCGGCCCCGGAAGCACGCCGTGCACCATGATGGCCGCGATCATCACCGCCGTGACGGGGCTGGTGGGGATCCCGAGCGCGAGCATCGGCACGAAGGCCCCGCTCGCCGCGGCGTTATTCGCGGATTCCGGCCCGGCCACGCCCTCGATCGCGCCCTTCCCGAAGCGCTCGGGATGGCGCGACAGCCGGCGCTCGAGGCCGTAGGAGACGAACGACGAGATAATGTGCGCCGACCCGGGGATGATCCCGATCAGGAAGCCCAGCAGGCTGCCGCGCGCGATCGGCCCCACCGACAGCCGGAACTCCTCGCGCGAGGGGATCAGGTCGCGCAGCTTCGGCTGCTGCACCTTCTGCGCCGCGGGGCCTCCCGCTGCAAGGAGAATTTCCGAGACGCCAAACAGCCCCACCGCGACCGGCACGATGCCCACGCCGTCGCCGAGCTCGATCACGCCAAAGTTGAAGCGCGTGTAGCCGCTCATGACGTCGATGCCGATCATGCCGAGGATCAGGCCCAATCCCGCCATCGCAAGCGTCTTCAGCATCGAGCCGCCGGACATGTAGGCGAGGATGAAGAGCCCCATCAGGAGCAGCGCCGTGTACTCGGGCGGGCCGAAGCGCAGTGCGAATTCGGCGAGCGTCGGCGCGAGCAGCATCAGCCCGACGACGCCCAGCGTGCCGGCGATGAACGATCCGATCGCGGCGATCGCGAGCGCCGGCCCGGCGCGGCCGTTCTGCGTCATCGCGTAGCCGTCTACGCAGGTCATGACGGAAGCTGCCTCGCCCGGGATCCGCAGCAGGATGGACGTGGTGGAGCCCCCGTACATCGCGCCGTAGTAAACGCCGGCGAGCAGCACGACGGCGATGATCGGATTCAGCCCGAAGGTCGCCGGCAGCAGCAGGCTGATGCCCGCGAGCGGCCCGAGGCCCGGCATCATGCCGACCAGCGTTCCGACCAGGCAACCGACGAATGCGTAGACGAGAATCGAGGGCTGGAGCGCGACCGAAAACCCCAGCATCAGATTCTGGAACGTTTCTACCACCGGTCAGAAACCCCAGGGACTGCGCGGCAGCGGCACATGCAGCAGATCGCCCACGACGTAGAAGGATCCGAGGCTGAAGCCGAACGCGACGAGCGCCACCGGCAGCGGGCGCCTGCGCTCGACGACGATCAGCAGGAAGACCAGGAGCGCGATGACGGTGAGCCGGTAGCCGATGCGCTCCAGACCGAGCGTGGCGGCGCCGCACGCACCCAGGATGATGACCGCGCGGGTGGCCTCGGTCCATTTCATCGCGGCGAGCGGCGCTGAGCGCGCGCCCCACAGTGCGACCAGCAGCCCCATCGCCCCGAGGAAGATCACCAGCAACAGGGGAAGGTAGCCCGGCCCGGGCTCGGACAGCGTGCCGATCGGATAGGCGCGGTTCTGCCACCCGACGTAGAGCGCGAGCGCAAGCAGCAGCAACCCCGAGAACTGGTCGCTCTTCAGCCGGCCGCGCTTGTGTTCCACGCCCGGGGTGCCCGTGATACTTCCCCGGTCACCGGTCACTGGTCACCGGTCACCATCATTTCTTGTCCTCGACCTTGCCGACCACCTTCACCAGCGCGGCGAGGCGCTTCGCATCGGCCTCCCAGTACTTCTGGAAGTCCGGCGCGTCCTTGTATTGCACCAGCGAGTCCACCTTGGCCATGGCGTTCTTGAAATCGGGGTCCTGAACCGCCCGCCGCGCCGCGTCACGCAGCACCTTCATTACGGAATCGGGCGTGCCGCGCGGGGCGAACATCCCCGCCCAGATGTAATACTCCACGTCCTTGTAGCCGAGCTCCCTGAAGGTCGGAATCGCGGGGTACGAGGCGTGGCGCTCGGCGCCCCAGCTCGCGATCGGGCGCATCTTCCCGGCCTTGACGTGGCCGCTGATCGCCGCCGGGCCTCCGGCCGTCAGCGCGACGTGGCCACCGAGAAGGGCCGTGATCGCCGGCCCGCCTCCAGCCGTCGGCAGGTGCCGCATCTTGATCTTCGCCGCGTGGATGAACATCTCCATCGGCATATGCAGCGCCCCATAGATTCCGGACGAAGAGAACGTCAGGTCGTTGGGCTTGGAGCGGGCCAGCGCCACGAGCTCCTTGACAGTCTTGACCGGCAGCGAAGGGTGCGTGACTAGTATCGTCGGGTCGGCGGAGATGAGCGCGATCGGGGCGAATTGATCGAGCGAATACGCCGGCTTGCGGTTGAACAGCAGGTCGGCCGCGGGGATCACGGAAATGCTGGAAAGCGCCATCAGCACCGTATAGCCGTCGGGCTTGGCGTTGGCCACGACCGAGTTCCCCACCGCGCCCGCCGCGCCCGGCCGGTTCGTTACGGCCACCGGCTGCTTCAATATCTTCTCCAACGCGGCCGCGGTCGGGCGCGCCGTGATGTCGGCCACCCCTCCCGGCGGAAACGCGACGATCATCGAGATCGCCCGGCTCGGAAACGCGTCCTGCGCGACGGCGGGCGCAGCAGCCGCGGCACTCAGCAATACCACCATCCATGCGGTCGTTTTCATCGTTCCTCCTCCTCGTTTCTCAATTGTCGTCCTAGCCCACCGGGTTTTCCAGCGTGCCGATCGGCTCGATCGTGATCGCCACCGTATCGCCCTTCCTGAGGTACCTCGG
>Ga0137428_1000322_pt1 | contig 21373 bp, 19 predicted proteins | sample EasRivERMZT718_2_FD_102305 | JGI IMG/M metagenome (GOLD analysis project Ga0137428, IMG submission 102305) | Soil microbial communities from meander-bound floodplain in the East River, Colorado, USA - East River MetaG ERMZT718_2 | ecosystem: Environmental > Terrestrial > Soil > Floodplain ...
AGGTGACGGCCCTGATGGCACGGCGCGGCGAACGGATCGTCGAGATCCCGATCGCCTACAACCCCCGCTCGATGTCTCAGGGGAAGAAGATCCGCTGGCACGATGGGGTCAGGGCGCTCTGGACGATGATCCGGCTCCGCGTCGGCGCGGGTGGCCCCTCCCGCGGTGCTGTTGTAGGATGAGCCCCATGCTCACGGCGAAGGTGATGGCGGCGCTCCTCATGCCGCTGCTCGTCCCGCAGATCCCGTCAGGCCTCCGATCGGCGGCTGCCGTCACGCTGGCGGCGAGCGACCAGTCGAGCGTGTTCCCCGACAGCGCGCGCGTCAAGGCGGCGTTGAACTTTCCCCTCGAGCTGCACAATCTCCTGATGGTCGCTTCGAACGCTTCGGAGCGCCCCCCCGAGTTCGCCGCGATGCTCGCCGCCTATGACAGGCAGATCGCCGACTACAAGGACGCGCGCAGGGTGATCGTCGAGCCGCTCGCGTGGAGATACATCAACGATGCCATCCTCGAGGGCCCCGATATGGTGACGATCGTCGCCCGGGCCTCGGGAGCCCCCGCGAGCCTCGGCGCACCTGACGCAGAAGGGGTCAGGAAGATCCTGACCGCGCTGGGCGCCGCCTGGCCGCGATTCGAGAAAGCCGACCTCGACGTCCGGCGCGTCTCGCTCCAGAAGATGCGCTCGAGGATCGAGAAGTTGACGGCACTGTTCGAGCCGAAGGTGATGCCGGTCATCTATACGAAGCTGGCCCTCTCGCTGCCGGACGCTCCTGTCACGGTCTACCCGGTCATCGACGCGCTCGATTCCGGCGTCGTCGGGAGGACGACGGCCGGCTACTACCTGGTGATCCCGACGACGCGGCGGCCGGACATGGTCATCCTGGAGACCCTGATCCATGAGATGACGCACCTGCTCGACAGCATCCAGCCCGCCGATCAGAAGAGCATCCTGCGGCGCGTGCGCGCGGCCGCCACCGCCAACAGCCGCCGGGACGTGGAGGAGATGCTGCACGGGCTGGTCACTTACAACTCCGGCGTCGTTCTGCAGAGGTTCGGCAAGCCCGACTACACGCCGCTGGTGAACGCCTCCCCGGCGATGGGAGAGAAGATCGCGAAATACCGGGCGGTCTTCGACGGCCCATGGAGCGAGTACCTCAGCGGGAAGATCGACGAGACCCAGGTGATCAAGGCGCTCGTCGGAGCCGTCGGTGGCGCATCGAAGGCGCAGGCCTCGCCCTCACGGAACTGAAGGGCGGCGCGCTCCGTAATACGGGATCGAAGGGGGGAGCCATGCAAATCACCATCAAGCACCAGCCGTCCTACGCGTTGGCGGTCGTGTCGCTGGCGGCCGGCGAATCGATCCAGGCCGAATCGGGCGCGATGGTCAGCATGTCCGCGCACGTCCAGATCGAGACGGGAATGAAGGGGGGAATGCTCGGCGCCGTGGCGCGCAAGGTGCTCGGGGGCGAGTCCCTGTTCGCGAACATCTTCACGGCGGCTGGCGCCCCGGCGGAGGTCACTCTCGCGCCATCGTTGCCGGGCGACATCGCGGTCACGACCCTGAAAGGGGAGACGATGTTCATCCAGTCCGGATCCTTCCTGGCCGGCGACCAGGGGATCAATCTGGATCTCAAGTGGGGAGGCGCGCGCGGCTTCTTCGGCGCGGAGGGGCTCTTCCTGCTACGCGCGCAGGGAAGCGGCCCGCTGATTCTCTCCAGCTACGGCGCGATCCATCCGGTGCAGGTGAGCCCCCAGGCCCCCTATGTCTGCGACACGGGGCACGTGGTGGCGTTCACGGAAGGGCTCAGCTACGACGTGCGGCGTGTCGGCGGATGGAAATCGACGCTGCTGTCGGGCGAGGGCATCGTCTGCCACTTCCAGGGGCAGGGGACTCTCTGGCTCCAGACGCGCTCGACCCAGGCGTTCCTCTCCTGGCTCATCCCGCGTATTCCCACCGGCACGGGGGGAGGCGGCCGCCGCGGCGGCATCCTCGGCAACATCCTCTCGGGTTCGTAGGCGCGATCAGAACCCGAACCGGAAGGCGACGAACGGACCCGTGAAGGTCATCTCCGCTTCGATCGTGCCGCCGTTCGGACCTTCCTCGTCATCGAGATCGATGACCATGTGGCGGTATCCGGCCAGGACCGTGTACCGATCCTCCGTTCCGAAGCTGTAGCCGACGTTGCCCACCGCGTTCCACGTCAGATCGGTTTCGCCGGTGCTGACGTCCCCGCGGAAGCCGAGGGTCCATCCGTTGTCGAAGCCGTGCTGATAACGGCCCCCCAGCATGACATCTACCAGCGTGGGGTCGAACCCCGTCTCTCCCGACGCATTGACCGGAGCGCCCACTTCGAAGGCGATGTCCTGGTCCACGAAGATGATGCGGGCTCCCCCGAGGAGGGTGAACCCCGTCACCTCTCCGCTCGGATTCCACAGGCCGCCGACTTCGATGATCCACTGCTCGAGCTCGCTCTCGGTCGACACCGCCGCCGGGAACTGGCCGCCTGAATAGTCCTGGTCATCGCTGAAATCGTAGAACTCGAAATCGGCGAAGAACCCCACCTCGCCCCTCTGCCCTTCGAAATGCACCTGTCCCGCGAAGTCGAGCTTGTCCAGCAGCTCATCGAAGCTGACGTCGTTCGCTATGACGGGATCGTCGTTGACGTCCACGTCGTTCTGGAGGCTTGCAGCCCAGAAGTAGGGCGTGATGGACCACTCCCATTCAGCCGCCGTGGCAGCGGGCACGGCGCAGAACGACAGCATCACGCCGCACGCCAGACCTGATATCAGGATCCTTCGTCCAGTGGTCGCCATGGGTTCACACCTCCGCGTCGCGTTACGGGTGCACTCTTTCTTCAACGCCCTGCGAGTTCGTCGGCCAGAAGGCGCAGAAAGAGCCCGACGTCCGTCACGATCCCGGAAGCCTGCGCCGAGCCGCGATCCACGAGCTTCGTCACGACGGCCGGGTTGATGTCCACGCAGACCGTGCGCACCCACGACGGCGTCATGTTCCCCACGCCGATGCCGTGCAGCATGGTGCCGAGGATGAGCACGAGCGCGGCGTCACGCAGGGCCTGCGTGTAGCGTGCCTGCGCCTCGACCATGTCCATGATGGTGTCCGGCAGGGGGCCGTCATCGCGGATCGAGCCGGCCAGCACGAGATCGACATTCCCCTTGATGCACTCGTACATCAGACCCGAGGCGAGAACTCCCTGGGCCACCGCGTCCTTCAGCGAGCCGCAGCGCCGGATGGCGTTGATGGCGCGCATGTGGTTGCGGTGCCCTTCGGAGACGGGGATGCCGGAGCCCGTGTCGATCCCCAGCGAGGTGCCGAGCAAGGCAGCCTCGACGTCGTGCACTCCGATGGCGTTGCCCGACAGCACGGCCTGCACGTAGCCCCCGCGGATGAGGCGCCCCAGATGCTGCGAGCCCCCCGTGTGCACCACGACCGGCCCCGCGACCACGACGGTGCGCCGCTTCGCCGCCTGCAGCTCCCGCATGAGGGCCGCGAGGCGCGCCACCGCAAGCTCGACGCGGCGCTCGGAGGAAACTTCGTTGTCCATGAAGACGAAATCGGCGCGCTCCTTCTCGCGAAACGGCGGGAAGACCTGGACCCCTTCCACCCCGCACACGATCGGATCCCCCGCGCGCACGTCGCGCAGCTTGACGCAGGCGGCCTGGTCGCCCCGCACCACGATCACGGCGTCCATGCGCTGGTCGGCCACCTCCAGCCAGCGCCCGGCATGCAGCACCCGCGTGCGGTGGTTGGTGGTGGAGTAGAAGTCGTCCGGGACGGTGCCGTCGGTCTCCGCGGGCTTCAGGTGAACCGGCCCGGTCTCTTCCATCGTGTGGCAGCCGAGCGCCACGAGGTTCTCCAGGATCCGGGAGAGCCGCTCCTCGTCTTCTGCGGTCACCGACATCTCCACGCGGGAGAAGTCACTGACCGTGCGGCCGATGTCGAACCGCACCAGCTCGTAGCGGCCGCCGTTCTCGAGGACCACGTCGAGGTACTTCGACAGAAGCCCGCTGTCGATCAGATGTCCTTCAGCCGTCAACCTTCGGCGCAGCATGTCGGCACTCCGCCTCGCGTCCTGATCTGCTACCATCGCCCTCCTTCACCGGAGGAGCGACCATGTCCGTCGTGCTCGAGACCGACCTCAAGGGTATCAAACTCCATAGCCGGGGGAAGGTCCGCGACATGTACGACCTTGGGCGCGACCTCCTGATGGTTTCCACCGACCGGATCTCCGCGTTCGACTACGTGCTCCCCCAGGGGATCCCGGACAAGGGGAGGGTCCTGACGACCCTGTCGTTGTTCTGGTTCCGCGCCTTCGCATCGATCGTGCCGAACCATCTCATCACGGCGCGCGTGCAGGAGTATCCCGAGGTTCTGAAGCCCCACGCCGCACTGCTCGAAGGGCGCTCGATGCACGTGAAGCGCGCCACGATGTTCCCGGTGGAATGCGTGGTGCGCGGGTATCTCGCGGGCTCGGGGCACAAGGAGTACATGGAGACCGGAGAGGTCTGCGGCATCCGCCTGCCCTCCGGGCTCCGCATGGCCGATCGGCTCCCGGAGCTGATCTTCACGCCCGCGACCAAGGCGCAGACGGGGCACGACGAGAACATCTCGTTCGATCGGATGGTTCAGATCGTCGGCGCCCGCGATGCCGCCAGGCTGCGCGATCTATCGCTGGCCATCTTCAGTATGGGGATGGCCATCGCCCGTGAAGCCGGCATCATCATCGCCGACGCGAAGTTCGAGTTCGGCACGGTGGACGGAGAGATCACCCTGGCCGACGAGGTGCTCACTCCCGATTCGTCGCGTTTCTGGGAAGCGGCGACCTGGGCGCCGGGCTCATCGCCGGCGTCGTTCGACAAGCAGTTCGTGCGCGACTACCTCGAGTCGGTCCGCTGGAACAAGCGTCCCCCCGTCCCCGATCTTCCCGAGAGCATCGTGGAAGGGACGCGCCGCCGCTACCTGGAGATCTGCGAGCGCCTGACCGGCTCACCAGCGCTCTAGAGAGCGCGCTCAGGCCATTCGTTCGAGCCGCGAGGAGAGATCGGCGCTGGCGTCCGCGAACAAGGTGCCGGAAGGGGCGGCCCTTCTCGCGCGCAAAGCCGCGATGCGCTCGCGAAGCTGCGCGACCCTTCGCTGAGCCTCCGCGATGCGCGGCTCCGGAAGCCGCCCTGCGGCGAGCCAGGCGCTCAGAGCCTGATGACTCTTCTCGATCGCCTCGCGGTGCTTGCAGACGAGGAGCATGTCGCACCCCGCGAGGATCGCGCGCGGCGCCAGCTCGTCCCACCCCACGCGCGCCGCGACGGCTTTCATCTCCAGGTCGTCCGCCAGCGCGACACCATCGAATCCGACGTCACGGCGCAGCAGGTCGGTCGCTACGGCAGGCACGAGGGTGGCGGCGAGCGGCTCGGCCCCGCAGAAGAAGGGATAGTGCCCATGGGCGATCATGGCGATGGGCGCGTGGTCCCGCAGGCGCCGGAAGGGGACGAGGTCCTCCCGCAGGAAATCCGCCTCCCCCTTGGTGACGGTCGGCAGCTCCAGGTGCGAATCGCTGGTCGTTGGCCCGAGTCCCGGGAAGTGCTTGAGGCATCCCGCAATCCCCGAGTCCGCCAGGCCCTGGAGGTAGGCCTCCCCCATGACGGCGGCGACCAGCGGGTCGGTGCCGAAGGAGCGATTGCCGATGCCGTTGGTGGCCGCAGGGGCGCAGAGGTCCAGCACGGGGGCGAAATCGATATCGAACCCGAGGGACGCCACGATCCTCCCCAACGACGCCGCAAGTGAGCGCACGAGCGCGGGGTCCCGCGTGGCCGCGAGGCGGGCGCCCGGGGGGAGGGTCGGAGCGAATTCGCGCAGACGGCTGACCAACCCCCCCTCTTCGTCCACGGCGATCATGGGCTCGGGATCGCAGGTTTCACGCAGATCGTCGATGAGACGGCGCGTTTGGTCGGGATCCACGAGATTCCGTTTGAACAGGATAATCCCGCCGGGGCGGAGATCCGAGAGAAAGGCCCTGGTCTCGACGGAGAGGCTGGTGCCGTCGAATCCGACAAAAAGGAGCGCGCCTAAATGCTGGTCCACGCGGAGGATCCTAGCCTGTCCCGACAATCGGGGGGAAGCCCGCGCCGGCCTTTGTCTTTGGGCGGTTGCGACACTATCTTCGTCCGGGCAAATAGCTAGCTTGGGGCTCCGGCGATTGCTGTGGTAGATTGCCGGCGCCACTTCCTGACAATTCGAGCGGAGCAATCGTGGGTGAGCGCTCCTATACCGTCATGATCCTCCCCGGATCGCGGGCGAGGTTGTGGCGTATGAAGTTGCGTCGCGGCGTCCTGATCGGCGCCGGTGCGCTTGCACTGGTGACGGTGGTCGCCGCGGGGTCGCTGCCCTTCGTCGGGTGGTCGCTGCTGCAACGCGGGCAGGAAATCTCCACTCTGAAGGCGGAGAACGACGCTTTCAAGGAGAGCGCGCTCGAGATCGCCAAGCTGCGCGACCGCATCGCTCAGTTCGAGAGCCAGGCCAACAAGTTCGCCATGATGGCCGGCGTTGAGAAGCTTCCTTCGGACGCGGGCGCCGGTGGCGCAACCGAGCCGCAGCAACTCTCCTCGGAGCTGGATGACCTCGACGCGCGTTCCTCGGTGCTGTCGGAGTCGTTCGACCTGCTCGATAAAGTCTACATGGATCAGAGCCTGCTCCTTGCGGCCACCCCGTCGATCGCTCCTGTGAAGGGGATGATCTCGTTCGGGTTCGGCTGGCGCCGCGATCCCTTCACGGGCACGCGCGCCTTCCACAAGGGGATCGACGTCGTGGCGCCGCGCGGCACAGTGATCAGGGCGCCGGCCGATGGCATCGTCACCAAGGCCTCGCGTCTCGGCTCCTACGGCAATGTGATCTATCTCTCGCACGGCAATGGCCTGACGACACGCTACGCGCACCTCGATGGATTCTCGGTCAAGCCGGGCCAGGAGGTGCGTCGCGGTGAGCCCATCGGAATTCTGGGCAACACCGGGCGCAGCCTCGGCGCGCACCTGCACTACGAGATCCTCCTCAACAACACCAAAGTGAACCCCACGCAGTACATCCTCGACGAGGAAGTCGCCCTCTAGGTTCTGCCGCTCGTCGGGCGCGCCGCCTTCGCCCTGCCGGTTTCGCCCGCAACCCTTGACTTGGCATCACCTTCTGCTATAGTCCACCCCTAACCTGATACCCCCTTGATCCCGTGATCCTTCCCGGGATCGGGCGTTTCCGGCCCCAATCGGTCGCGCGTATCGGTCCCATAGGAATTCATCCAGGGTCGGCGTCCAGATGTTCAACACCCTCATCTCCAAAGTTATAGGCACCAAGGGCGAGCGGGACATCAAGGCCCTCTCTCCGCTCGTATCGGCCATCGGCGCGCTCGAGCCCAAAATGACCCCGCTCAGCATGGAGCAGCTCGCGGCGAAGACCATCGCGTTCCGCGAGGCGCTGGACCAGGGGGCCACGCTCGACGACGTGCTGGTGGAGGCGTTCGCCGTCACGCGAGAGGTCGCGCGCCGCGTCGTCGGAATGCGCCACTACGACGTGCAGCTGATCGGCGGGATCGTCCTGCATCAGGGGAAGATCGCCGAGATGAAGACCGGAGAAGGCAAGACCCTCGTCGCGACCCTGCCGGTCTACCTCAACGCGCTCTCCCGCAAGGGGGTCCACGTCATCACGGTCAACGACTACCTGGCGAAGCGCGACGCCGAGTGGATGGGGCGCGTCTACAAGGCGCTCGGCCTGTCCGTCGGCGTCATCGTCCACGGGCTGACCGACAAGCAGCGTCAGGAGGCTTACGGCTGCGACGTCACCTACGGGACGAACAACGAGTTCGGCTTCGACTACCTGCGCGACAACATGAAGTACAGCGTGGAATCGTACGTTCAGCGGGGGCACAACTATTCGATCGTCGACGAGGTGGACAGCATCCTCATCGACGAAGCCCGCACCCCCCTGATCATCAGCGGTCCCGCGGAAGAGTCCACCGACCTGTACTACAAGATCGACAAGATCATCCCCCGTCTCAAGCCGGTGGAAGACTTCACCACCGACGAGAAGGCCCGCACCGTGACCCTCACCGAGGCGGGAACCGAGAATGCGGAGCGGCACCTCGGCGTGGGAAATCTCTACGACCCCTCCAACATGGAGACGCTCCATCACGTCAACCAGGCGCTGCGCGCGCACACGCTCTTCAAGCGCGACGTGGATTACATGGTGAAGGACGGTCAGGTCCTCATCGTGGACGAGTTCACGGGCAGGCTCATGCCGGGCCGCCGCTGGAGCGACGGGCTGCACCAGGCCGTCGAGGCGAAGGAAGGGGTGCGGATCGAGCGCGAGAATCAGACGCTCGCGAGCATCACCTTCCAGAACTACTTCCGCATGTACGGCAAGCTGGCGGGCATGACCGGGACGGCCGATACCGAGGCGGCCGAGTTCGACAAGATCTACAAGCTCGAGGTCGTTGTCATCCCGACCAACCGCCCCCTGATCCGTGCGGAATCCTCCGATCTCGTCTACCGCACGGGAGAGGAGAAATGGACCGCCGTGGTCGAGGAGATCGCCGAGCTGCGCGAGAAAGGACAGCCGGTGCTGGTGGGGACCATCTCCATCGAGAACTCCGAGCATCTCTCGCGCATGCTCGCAGCCAGGAGCATCCGCCACGTCGTGCTCAACGCCAAGTACCACGAGAAGGAGGCGGAGATCGTGGCGCAGGCCGGCCGCGAGGGGGCGGTCACCATCGCGACCAACATGGCCGGCCGCGGGACCGACATCCTGCTCGGCGGCAATCCCGAGATGCTGGCGCGGCAGCGCATCCATTCCCAGGAGCAGGCCGCCGCGTCCTCCGGTGGCGCGACGCAGGGTGCCGCCACCGCCGTCGCGACGCTGGAGAGCGTCCTGGCCGACTGCCGCGCGGAGTGCGAGGCGGAGAAAGAGCGCGTCGTGGCCAAAGGAGGGCTCCACATCCTGGGCACCGAGCGCCACGAAAGCCGCCGGATCGACAACCAGCTGCGCGGCCGATCGGGACGGCAGGGGGACCCCGGGTCGTCGCGCTTCTACCTGTCTCTCGAAGACGACCTGATGCGCATCTTCGGCGGCGACAGGGTCAAGAACCTCATGGCGCGCCTGGGCATGGAGGAGGGAGTCCCCATCGAGGCGGGGATGGTGACGCGCGCCATCGAGCGTGCCCAGAAGCAGGTCGAGGGCCAGCACTTCAGCGCCCGTAAGCATCTTCTCGAGTACGACGACGTGATGAACAAGCAGCGCATCGAGGTCTACCGCTGGCGCAGGGAGATCCTCGAGGGGCGCGGCACGAACGAATACGTGACGCAGAAGGCGGAGGAAATCCTCGACTGGCTCCTTCAGACCTGGGCGCCCGAGGAGGCCGATCCGAACGACTGGAAGGCTTCGGAGCTGACGGGGCAAATCCTCCATCACTACGGAATCCGCCTGGAGCCCGGCAAGCCCGACTTCGCGTCCGTGACCTGGAAGGACATGAGAGACACGCTCCTGGCGCTCATCCAGGACAAGTACCGGCAGAAGGAGAGCCTCATCGGCGCGGAGATCCTGCGACGCCACGAGCAGATCATCATGCTCAACATCGTCGATCAGCAGTGGAAGGATCACCTCCTCACGATGGATCATCTGAAGGAAGGGATCGGTCTGCGGGGCTACGGACAGCGCGATCCGCTCAACGAGTACAAGCACGAGTCGTTCGAGCTGTTCGGCGCCATGAAGGAGCGCATCGAAGACGAGGTGGTCCGCTTCCTCTACCACCTGGAGCCGGTCAACGAGGAGCAGCGCAGGGAGCAGGAAGAGCGGCGGCAGAAGGCCAGGGAAGCCCGGATGATGTTCTCGGCGCCTCCCAAGGAAGCCCCCGCTCCCGCGCGCGCGACGCAGCCGGGGGGCGAGCCCAAGGTGGGGCGCAACGATCCGTGCCCCTGCGGCTCGGGCAAGAAGTACAAGAAGTGTCACGCGACGGGCTGAACGGGGGTCCTTTGGGCAACGGGACGATGAGACGATGAGTTTGAGCGAGGCGCGCTTCATGCAACGGCTGGCGGGATTGATCCCGGACGCCGCCGGGTACCGCGAGCAGGGCGACCGGGCGGCCACCGACGAGCTGTTCCGCGGGCACGTCGCAGAAGAGCTGGAAACCCTGAGGGTCAGGATGGCCGAGCTGAAGACGGCCGCCGACGAGGAAGGGGAGGAGGACATGCTCGACGATCTCGATCGGATCGACATCCGGATGGAGCGGACCATCGAGGCGCTGAGGGCCGCAGCGCAGAACGCTGCGTTCTTCAGCGGAGCCGTCGAGGACGGGCACCTCGAGAGGGTTTGCGCCTACGACCTGACGATCCTCGAGGACGTCGCGCTGCTGGTCCGCGACACGATGGGGCTGAAGTACGAGACGATCGGCAACCTCACACTGCGTGAGATCGAAGGGACCCTGGCCGCCATCGAGCTGAAGATCACCAACCGCGCGGATGTCCTGGCGGACACGGGGAGGAACTGATGCGCGACGCGATCCCTGAAGGGCTGACGTTCGACGACGTGCTGCTGATCCCGGCGTTCTCCAGCGTGATGCCGGCCACCGCCGACGTCTCCACCAGTCTTGCGCCGGGCGTGCGCCTCCACATCCCCATCGTCTCCGCGGCGATGGATACGGTCACCGAAGCGCGTCTGGCGATTGCGATGGCCCAGGAAGGGGGGATGGGCATCCTGCACAAGAACCTCTCGATCGAGGCCCAGGCCGAAGAGGTCGACAAGGTGAAGCGCTCCGAGAGCGGCATGATCGTGAACCCCATCACGATGCGCCCGGAGCAGAAGGTCGCGGACGCTCTCGAGCTGATGAGGAAGTACCGCATCTCCGGGGTGCCGATCACGCGCGAAGACGGGACGCTCGTCGGCATCCTCACCAACCGCGACCTGCGCTTCGAGGCGCGCACCGAGCTGCCGATCTCCGCGCTGATGACGGCGAAGAACCTGGTGACCGCGCCCCAGGGGACGACGCTCGAGGAGGCCAAGGCCATCCTGCACCGCCATCGCATCGAGAAGCTGATGGTCGTGGACGATAAGGGGAAAGTGAAGGGGCTGATCACCGTCAAGGACATCCAGAAAGCGATCCGCTATCCCAACGCGTGCAAGGACGATCTGGGGCGCCTGCGCGTCGGGGCGGCCGTCGGTGTCGGCGATGCCGAGATGGACCGGGCCGCGGCGCTGCTCGCGTCCCACGCGGACGTCCTCTGCGTGGATACGGCGCACGGCCACTCGTCCGGCGTGCTGGGGATGGTGGAGGCGCTGCGCAAGGCGTACCCCGACGTCGGGCTGATCGCGGGCAACGTCGGCACCGAAGACGGGGCGCAGGCGCTGATCGATCGCGGCGTGAGCGCCGTGAAGGTGGGGATGGGGCCCGGCTCGATCTGCACCACGAGGATCGTCACCGGATGCGGCGTGCCGCAGTTCACCGCGATCCGCGACTGCTACCGGGCGACGAGCCGCAAGAACATCCCGTTGATTGCCGACGGCGGCATCAAATACTCCGGCGACATCGCCAAGGCCATCGCGGCGGGGGCTTCCTGCGTCATGATCGGCAGCCTCTTCGCGGGAACGGAAGAGGCGCCGGGTGAGACCATCCTCTTCCAGGGACGCACATTCAAGACCTACCGCGGCATGGGCTCGCTGGGGGCGATGCGGTCGGGGAGCCGCGACCGCTACCGGCAGACCGACGTGGAGACCGACAAGCTCGTGCCCGAGGGGATCGAAGGGCGCGTCCCCTACAAGGGGAGCCTGTCGGCCCTGGTGCCGCAGCTCGTCGGCGGCCTGCGCTCCGGGATGGGGTACAGTGGCTGTCAGGACATCGCCACCTTCCATCGCCAGGCCCGCTTCATGCGGATCACCAGCGCCAGCCTTAGGGAATCCCACGTCCACGACGTGGTCATCACCAAGGAAGCCCCGAACTACCAGCTCGACTAGCTGGAGATGCTCAGCTCACAGGGTCATCCGGTGGCCAATATCACGCGGACCATGGTTCTGCTCCTTGCCGCTTCATTCGCAATCGCGGCTGAGCCGGGAATCATGACCTGGGAGGAATACGGGGCGATCTCCCACACCTACCCGTATGTCGTCCGGCTAACCTCCTCCGAGGGGCAGCTCCTGTACTTCGGATCCCGGCATGTCTATGACCCCGCCGATCCCCTGGTGGCGGAGATCCAGAAGCTATGGGCGGAGTTCGTCCCGACCCTGGCTCTGAACGAAGGCGGGGATCCCCCTGTCGCGGGGACCATCGAGGACGCGGTGAAACAGTTCGGGGAGCCGGGACTAGTGCGCTATCTCGCAGCGCGGGACAAAACGCCAGTATTGAGCCTCGAGCCCAGCCGCGCCAGAGAGGTCGCCTCGCTGCTGCCGCACTACTCCCGGCAGCAGATCAAGCTCTTCTACGTCCTGCGCCAGGTCCCGCATTACCGGCTAGCGACCCTGTCGGTCCCGCTGGAGAAGAAGATCGAGGAGGATCTGGGCACCTTCGCCGCACTCTACGATCTTCCCGGAGCGCCGCGTACCCTTGCCGAGATCGCGGAGTCATGCGAGGTTCTTCTACCTGGTCTAGCGCACTGGAATGACGTCCCGCAACCGTACTTCGATCCCCTCCAGGAGACTACGCGCTTCACCAACGATATCTCCAGACGGCTGAGCAATCTGAGAGATGAGCACATGGTGGACCTCCTGGCCAGGGAGGTGGAAAGGGGGGCGCGCGTTTTCGCTGTGGTGGGGGGTAGCCACGTGGTGATGCAGGAGCCGGCACTGCGGGCACGCATCCGCTGAACGCCGGTAGTCGGCGCAATTCAGTACTTCCCTGGGGCAACGATGTCAAAGAACGCACTAGAAAAACGAACACGAGCGTAGAGACTTCAGCCGGCGCGAACTCTCGAAGAAACGGATCAACGTGCGGGACCTCACCCGGCCTTGCCGGTTGTCGAAAAAACGAACACGCGCGTCAAACATCCTCGCCTCTGGCCCCGCACGCTGTCGAAAAAAACGAACACGCGCGTCAGACACCCTCGCCTCTGGTCCCGAACGTTGTCGAAAAAACGAACACGCGCGTCAGACTCCTCTCTGGCTCCGCAAGCTGAGGAAAAACGAACACGAAGGTATTGCTGTTCCGTCCAGGAGAGCACTTGAGCAAAACAAACACGCATCTGGCCGGGCGTAGGTTGAGCAACGGTTTGACAAGAGAGAAGGAAACGAGACTGCGCGCGGACATCGTGAATGTACGGCGACTAAGACGAAAGTAAAGCGGAAGCATCATTTTTCTTTTGTCGATGGCCCGGGGAATTGTGGGCAGTGTTGCCGGTGAGCCGCTGAATTGTGTGCGTTGGGATTAGAAGGAACGGGGCCGAGCCTTCCCCCGCAGGCTCGTCCACAGCACGCTGGCGTAGGCGATACACGTCAGCGTGCTGACAGGCGAGGCGTTTGTAATCGCGTCCCGGAGAGACCTACAGCGCGGAGCGCAACCCGAGGATCGTGACCTGGCGCATGTCGCCCCCGGCGTCTTCGATGGCGATCTCGATCGCCCCGACGCGCAGCCTCGCGGGGAGCTTTTCCCCCCATTCCACCGCCAGCACGCGATCGCCTTCAAGGCAATCGACCAGACCGAGCTCCTCGGTCTCCGCCGGGTTGTCGATCCGGTAGAGATCGGCGTGCACCAGCGCGCAGCGGACCGACTCGTCCGTGTACTCGGTCACCATCGCGAAGGAGGGGGAATGGACGGTTTTCGGATCGAGCCCGAGCCCTTCGGCCAGGCCGCGCACGAAGACGGTCTTCCCCGCGCCGAGGGGGCCGCTCAGGATCAGGACCTCGCCTCCGCGCAGCGTCCGGGCGAGACGCCGTCCGAGGTCCGCCGTCTCCTCATCGGATCGGGTGGTGATGTTCTCGACAGCGGGCTTGGTCACGGCTCCTCGTCGTCCTGGTCGGGGCGGAGCGTGTTCAGCAAAGCCGGCGGGGTCATGGCTCTTCGTCGTCCGTGTTTTCCGCGAGGACCTCTTCGAACGCCTGTGACAGGTAGGCGATCAGATCGCCGGCCATCAGCGGCGTCTCACCGAGATCGCCCGCCGCGAGGTCCCCCGCCAGTCCGTGAAGGAAGACGCCGACGCGGCAGGCGTCCATGGGAGCCAGCCCCTGGCCCAGCAGGCCGGCGATGATTCCCGTGAGCACGTCGCCGCTCCCCGCAGTCGCCATACCCGCGTTCCCGGTGAGGTTGATCCAGATCTCTCCTTCAGGGCTCGCCACCACGGTGCGATAGCCCTTCAGCACCAGGTAGCATCCGTGCGCCTGCGTGAAGTCGCGCGCCGTCTTGACGCGGTCCGCCTGCACCTGCTCGATCGTGACAGGGGAAGATTCCGTCGACAGGAGACGCGCCATCTCCCCGGGATGGGGGGTGAGGATCAGGAGACGCTCGCCGCGCGTCAGCTCCGCCGCCCGCCCCGCGAAGGCGTTGATGCCGTCCGCGTCCAGCACGACCGGGAGCGTCGTCTCGGATACGACGGCGCGCACCAGCCGCGATGTCTCCTCGCGGGTCGTCAGTCCGGGGCCAAGCGCCAGGACATCGGCGCCCTGCATGAGATCGCGCAGCAGCGGCAGCGCCGCCATGGCGATCGATCCGTGAGTCTCCGGCAGACCCTCGGTCATCAGCTCCATGAGGTGTCCGGCCAGGATCGGCTGCGCCGAGGCCGCGGTCGCGGCCGTCACGAGCCCGGCTCCGGCGCGCAGGGCTGCATGCGCGACGAGCGCCGCCGCCCCCGACCGTCCCACCGAGCCCGCGATCACCAGCAGCTTGCCGAAGTCTCCCTTGTGGGCCTCCGGATGCCGCGGCTCGAGCAGCGGCCAGACGTCCTCTCTGGTGATCATGTTGAGCGCCACATCCTCGGCGGCGATTGCGGCCTCGGGGATCCCGATGTCCACGACATGGAGCCTCCCCGCGAGGAGGGAGGCCGGCGGGAAGACGTGGGGGAGCTTGGGGCAGACGAGAGCGATGGTGTGGTCCGCGTGCACGGCCGGCCCGACGATCGCCGCGGAGTCGCCGGAAAGCCCCGAGGGGATGTCGAGCGATACGACGATAGCCGTGGAGTCATTGAGGTCCACGATGACGCGCGCCGTCAGATCCCGGGCCGGGCCCGAAAGCCCCGTCCCCAGCAGCGCGTCCACGATCACCTCGTGATCGGCAAGCGCCTCCGCCATCTCCTCCCATTCCTTCGGTCCGGGGGCTTCCTCCACCTTCACGCCCGCCTCCTGCGCCCGCTTGAGATGCAGCGTGGCGGTCGGAGCGAGCGACCCGCCGCTCGCGATCAGCACGACGCGCGACGCGATCCCCTCCTCGACCAGAAGATGCCTGGCGAGGGCCAGGCCGTCGCCGCCGTTGTTCCCTTTGCCGCAGAGAATGAGCGGCGGCAGCTCGCGGATCGCGGGGAGGATGTGGAGCAGACGCTCGGCTGCGGCGCTTCCGGCCCGATCCATCAGCTCCGCGGAGGAGATGCGGTGCTCCTGCATGGCGCGCTCGTCGATGCGCCGCATCTGCTGCGCCGTGAGGATCTTCATGGCGCGGATCTTGACACGTTTCTCCGCACGATGATAGCGTCACCCGGCCTCATCAGACGCCGCAGCGGGCGACAGGAGCCCGATCCCCCATGTTTCGTTTCCTCACCGCGGGAGAATCGCACGGTCCGGCCCTGAGCATCATCGTCGACGGTCTTCCTTCGGGTCTCGACGTTTCCGCCGCGGCGATCGACGCCGATCTGATCCGCCGCCAGGCGGGGTACGGGCGTGGCGGGCGCATGACGATCGAGCAGGATCGCGCCAGGATCCTCGGCGGCGTGCGCCACGGGCGCACCCTCGGCGGGCCGGTGGCGATTCTCATCGAGAACCGCGACTGGCCGAACTGGACGGTGGCGATGTCCGTCGAGCCTCCCGCGTCCGCGGCTGCCGGCGAGGACCAGGACGCGGCCTTCAGGCGCGTGCGTCATCCGCGCCCCGGTCACGCCGATCTCGCCGGAGCGCTCAAGCACGGCACGCACGATGTGCGCGACGTGCTGGAGCGGGCAAGCGCCCGCGAGACCACCTCCAGGGTCGCCGCCGGCGCGCTGGCGCGCGCGCTGCTGGCGCATTTCGGCATCGCCATCGCGAGCCACACGGTGAGAGTCGGCGGCGTCGCCCTCGAGAAGGAGACACAGGTCGCGTGGGACCTGATCACGCGCATACCCGCCGACGCCCCCCTGCGGTGCGTCGACCCCGCAGTGGAAAAGCAGATGATCGCGGAGATCGATCGCGCGCGCGCGGCGCGCGACTCTTTGGGGGGCGCATCCCAGGTGGTGGCGCGCGGCGTTCCCCCTGGTCTCGGGTCGTGCCGTCTCTGGGACACGCGTCTCGAAGCGAGGCTCGGGCAGGCGCTGCTGTCGATCCACGCGGTCAAGGCGGTGGAAATCGGAGACGGGATCGCGGCGGCCGGCGAGACCGGCTCGCGCGTCCATGACGAGATCCACTACGACGGCGGGGCCAGACGATTCTTCAGGAAGACCAACAGGGCCGGCGGGATCGAAGGGGGGATGACCAACGGCGAGGAGATCCGCGCGACGATCTTCCTCAAGCCCCTCTCCACCCTCCCGAGGCCGTTGCATTCGGTGGACGTCGTGGACAAGTCCGACGTGGAGGCGACCGTGGAGCGCACCGACACCTGCGTGGTGGCGGCCGCCGGCGTCATCGCGGAGGCGATGACGGCCATCGTCCTGGCGGAAGCCTTCCTGGAGAAATTCGGCGGCGACTCGATCGCCGAGACCGGCAGGAACGTGCAAGGGTATCTCGATCAGGTGAGGAGCTACTGACATGATCCGCGTCTTCGGGATCGCCGTGCTCGCCTTCGCGGCGCTGATGGTCGTGACACGCAACCTGCCGGACTCCGCGTTCCGTCCGGCTCCGGGGGCGAAGCCAGGGGAGGTGGCGGCACCCCCCAGGGTCGAGGCGCTGGTCGGCGTGTGGGAAGGCACCGTCGAGATGACGCGCATGGACGGAACGTCGGCGGGCTCCCTCGGGATCCGCCAGGTCAGGTCGATCGAGCCGACGGGTGTGCAGCGCATCACGATCGAGGAGCGCGCGGCGGACGGCGCCATCGTCACCACCGAGGTGGAAATCGTGCGGCGCGCGGAGGCGGGTGCGGGGGGAGACCTCTTCGAGCGCACGGAGCGGCGCTCCGGCACCCCCGCGCGCTTGTGGCAGGGGAGGCTGCGCGGGGAGACGCTGGTCTGGTCGTTTCAGGATTCCGCGACCGGCGAGAAGCAGAGCTTTCGCGAGGAGCTCGTGAAGGCTGCCGACGGTCCGATCCTGGCGGTGGACGGAGCCGGCCTTCTCGCGGGGAAACCTCTGCTCTTCGCGGGACGCTACCGGCGCGTCGAGTGATGAGCCTCGCGGCGGTTCTCCTCGCGATCCAGGTTCAGGCGGTCGTCCTGGGAGTGGCGCAGGACGGCGGCGTGCCCCACCTCGGATGTTCCCGCGATCCCTGCGAAGCGGCGCGGCGCGATCCCGCGCGCGCCGAGCGCGTGGCCGCGCTCGGGCTCGTCGCAACGGGCGACGGATCCGCTGCCCGGTACTTCATGATCGACGCGACGCCCGACTTTCGCTCCCAGGTGGACGCGCTGCTCGGCGCGGATCGCGTCAGCCGCCCCAAGGGACGGCCACTCGACGGGATCCTTCTGACGCACGCGCACATCGGCCACTACACCGGGCTGATGTACCTGGGGCGCGAGTCGATGGCTTCGGCGGAGGTTCCCGTGTACGCGAGCGAGCGGATGGCGGCGTTCCTGCGTGGCAACGGACCATGGAAGCGGTTGGTGAGCGGCGGCCACGTGGCGCTTCAGGTCGTGCAGCCCGGCAACCCCGTTGTGCTCTGCCAGGGGCTTCAGGTCGAGCCGATCCGCGTCGCCCACCGTGAGGAGGAATCCGACGCGCTGGGGTTCATCGTGCGCGGGCCGAAGCGCAGCCTCCTCTACATCCCCGACATCGACGCCTGGGAGCGGTGGGACCGCGACATTGCCGCGCTCGTGGGCACGGTGGATGTCGCGCTGCTCGACGCCACCTTCTACGGTCCGGGAGAGCTTGGGGACCGTCCCATGGACGACGTGCCGCATCCCTTCGTCCTCGACACGATGAAGCGGCTCCAGCCCCTCGCGCGCGACGGACGGCGCATCATCTTCATCCACATGAATCACACGAATCCCGCGCTGCTCCCCGGCAGCCCGGAGCGCATGGAGATCGAGCGCAGAGGGTTCGAGGTCGCGTCGGACGGCACGCGGATCGATCTCTGATGGAGACGATCCTCGCCCTCGACCAGGGAACCACCGTCTCCAAGGCCGCGGTCTACGCGACCAACGGCAGGCTACTCGGCATGGGGCGCGCCTCCGTCACGACGCGCTTCGGCCGGATGGGGCGCGCGGTGCAGGATCCTCTCGAGCTGCTCGAGGCGCAGCGGCTCGCGATGCGGCGGGCGCTGCGCGCGGCCGGGGAGCCCAGAGTCGATGCCGCGGGAGTTTCTTCTCAGCGCTCGACCTTCGTGGTCTGGGATCGCCGCACCGGGCGCCCGGTGGCCCCCGCCCCCACGTGGCAGAGCACGGAGGCGTCGCGCATCTGCGAAGAGTTGGACGGGAGCAGCGAGGCCGTGCGGGAGCGGACGGGGCTGCCTCTCTCGCCCCACTACAGCGCCTCGAAGCTCGCGCTCCTGTTCGAGACCAAGCCGCTCCTCAGGCGACGCGCCGAGAGCGGGGACCTCGTGTTCGGCAACGTGGCGACCTGGCTGATCTGGAACTTCACCGGCGGCGCCGTGCACGCCACCGACCCGACGCACGCTGCAAGAACACTGCTGTTCAGCCTGGAGCGACTGCGCTGGGACCGCTGGCTGATGGATCTGTTCGGCGTCCCCGATGCGATCATGCCGAAGATCCTCCCGAGCCTCGGGGACTATGGCTCCCTGCGTATCGCAGGAAAAGACGTGCCCATACGGGCGTGCCTGGGGGATCAGCAGGCCGCGCTGATTGGCGTGAGCGGTCTTTTCGGGCGGCGCACCGCGGGCACGGCGCTGGTCAACTACGGCACCGGGGCCTTCGTGCTGATCCCGACCGGGGAGCGCCCGGAGCGCCGCGAAGGGATGCTCACGAGTTTCCTCTGGACGAGCGCAAAGGAGCGCTGCTACGTGCTGGAAGGAACCATCAACGCCGCGGGGTCAACCCTCGACTGGCTGCGCCGCGAGATGAGAGCGCCCGCGCCTCTGGATGCCATGGACCGGCTCTGCCGGAGATCGGCGGGGGACACGCAGCTTCTTCCCTCGTTCTGGGGTCTCGGTTCGGCCTACACGACGATGCGTGACAGCACGCTCCCGGCGGTGATGGTGAGCACGGGCGCGCCGGTCACCATCGCCGACATGACGCGCGCGGGAGTGGAAGCGATCGCGCACATGGTCGCCGTGGTCCTCGAGCGGGGAGCGGGAGACAATCGTCGCGTCCGGCGGCTGGTGGCCACCGGGAGTCTCGCCCGACTTCCCTACCTGATGCAGTTTCAGGCGTCGCTGCTCGCGGGGATCGCGGTCAGCGCGGGGACCGAGCCCGAGGCCACGCTCGCGGGTGTCGCCAGGGCTGCGGCGACATCGGCGGGGATCCGATGGCGGCACAACGGCGCCCGCCGGCTCCCGGCCATCGCGACCACGGCGCGCGAGCGCGGGGTCGCGATGCACAGACACCGTGAATGGCGACGCCTCATCGCCATGGCGCGGATCTGGAAGGAGGTCGCGGAGGCCTATCCGTGATCTCGCGCCGCGCCGCGGGTCTCGAGCTGACGCTCTTCCTCGCAATCGTCTTCTCTTTCATCTGGATCTGGAGGGATCTGCCGCACGCGAAGCTCATCGTGCAGGTGCTCGGGCTGGGGCTCACGATCGGCTCGCATTTCCTGCACCGAGAGACGCCACGCGCCATCGGCTTCCGGTTCAGCAATCTCGTCCCTGCGCTGAAGGAGGCCGCGATCATCACGCTGCCGATCGCCATCGTTCTGGTCATCATCGGCGTCGCCAGGGGAACATGGAAAGACGAGGCGCTCGATCCGGCGCGCTTCGCCGAGCTGGCCGGATGGGCCCTGCTCCAGCAGTACCTGCTTCAGGGATTCATCCACCGGCGTCTCGGTGCGCTCATCGCACCGTCCTACGCGCGCGACGCGGCCGTGGGGGTCATCTTCGCGGCGCTGCATCTCCCCAACCCGATCCTGGTCCCGGTGACCTTCGTTGCCGGGACCATCTTCGCGATCCTCTACAGACGCCAGCCGAACCTCTGGGTTGTGGCGCTCTGCCACGCGGTGGGAAGCACCGCGGTGGCGTTCGCCTTCGACCCCACGCTGCTGCACAAAATGCGCGTCGGTCCGGGGTACTTCGCGGGGCGATGAGCCCCGGGGGACCCGGGCCGGTGGTCCCCCGGAGCTCACGCCGGCGGCCCGTTGATGCGGGGCCGCCGTCTCCACGGGGGGGAGTGCGGAGATGGCGACGACCCTTGCGGACGGCGCCGGCTGCGCTGGACCCTACCTTGATGTCCTGACTGCGTTCGCGACCTGGACGTTGCGAGCGCTCATCACACAGATAGACCCGGGCAGAGTGCGAAGGTTCCCTCTCACGCGTCGCGCGATTTCTCTGCGTTCACGACGACGCGCCGGCGTGAGACCAGCCAGGTGAAGAGCCCGCTCAGAACGCTGTAGCCCACCAGGGCCGGAGTCCACCACAGGGCGACGCGCAGGATGTCCATCGTTGGCCGCGTCTCCTCCACCACAGCGAGAAAGACCATCACCATGTGCGCCAGCGCCGCCGCGAGCATCCCCAGACCAAGGACCATCTCGACGACCGCCAGCGCGCGCCGCCGCAGGTACCAGTGCCCCAGCCCGGGAAACGCGAGGGACATCAGCACCGCGACGAGCGGCGAGCGCAGCGGAACCTGGCACGACGCACAGCGCGGAGACCATCCCGCGAGCGGGGTCTCGACGGAGGCATTGCAGGAGGGGCAGTATGACACGCGCTCTCAGGCGCGGCCGTGCAGCGGTGTCCGGGATGGACGGCGCGGCCGGGAAGGGGACAATGCCCCTTCCCGGCCGCACGAACCCGGGCCCCCGAAGAACGGGTGGGGTGGCTGGAGGACCTTTCGAGCAGAATCGCCAGAGAATCTCTGGCGGGATGAGGTCGAGCGCATTTCCTGGGGGGGCACGTGCGTGGAGTAGGCCCGGGGAACCGTCAAGACACTTGCTCCATGACTGTGACTGTTGCGCTGACGGGTGGCTGTTGAATCG
>Ga0137428_1000326_pt1 | contig 21316 bp, 15 predicted proteins | sample EasRivERMZT718_2_FD_102305 | JGI IMG/M metagenome (GOLD analysis project Ga0137428, IMG submission 102305) | Soil microbial communities from meander-bound floodplain in the East River, Colorado, USA - East River MetaG ERMZT718_2 | ecosystem: Environmental > Terrestrial > Soil > Floodplain ...
CGATTCATCGGCGTGGACGGCGAAGAGATGGTCAACGCCTACATGGAGCAGGTCGCGGCGCAGCAGGCGCAAAGACGCGAGCTGGGCAAGCCGCCGGCGGCAGCGGCGCAGCCGGCGGCAGCGGGGCGGCCGGCGAAACAGGCGCCTGTCCTCCGGTCAGCGACGCTCCCGAAGCGCGTCACCGAGCGGCGTCACCCCGAGCTCTCGTTGAGCGCCGTCACACATCGTATCGGCGAGCTCACCGAGGGGCGCACCTCCCTGATCCTGTGGGGTCTCGCGCTTACGGCCTTCGTGATTGGCGCCGCGGTCATCGCTCTGAGTCTCATGCGTAGCAACGGAGTCGCCTCGCCCGCCACCGAGGCTGTCGCACGACACGAACCGCCCACGGCACCCGACCCCGCCCCCACGGATGGCGCTGGCTCTCAGGGCGTACAGCCCGGCGCGCACGATGCCGCCGTGGATGCGAATGCCCTCCTTCCGGCTCCCGGGCAAACCGCGTCTGTGCCGGCGGCAGCGCCGGTCGCCACGATCGAAAAGTCCTCAGCCGAGATCGCCGCACAGCGCGAAAAGAATCGCGGGCCGTTCGTCTCCAGACCAAGTGACGAGCCTTTGCAGGCCACCGACATGGGACCTCCTCCCTCTTCGGGCGGAGGCGACGGCACGCAGCCGGCCGCCGAGAAGGTTCACGCCCTGACGGTCGTCGCCAGCGAGATCACGCGCGTGAGGATCGAATGCGCTGGTCGTGTGGCGTTGTTCCAGGAGCTCTGGCCGGGTCAGGAGGCGGCGCTGCGGTGCGCCGAGCCGGTCGTGCTCAGCGCGGACAACGCGGGGGCGGTACAGTACGCCCTTGGAGGCGGAACCCCGGCGCTGCTTGGCGCGCCCGGACAACGCGTCGAGGCGACGACGATCGCCCCTGTCGCCCGCCCGGTACGCAAGGGAGCCCCGCTGAGGTGAGCACACTCCCGGAGACGCCGACCAGCCCTCTGGCCTCCGCCATCCTCGAGGGGCGCGCCCCGGGTCCCATCAAGCTGTCGGCGGCGCGCGGCGTGCTTCCGCTGTCGCGCGCGGATCTCGTGCGCGTGCTCGTCCATCTCGCGGACGAGGACGATGCCGCCATCCGCGACGAGGCCGCAGGGACGCTTGCGGCAATCACCGACGATGATCTCGTCACGCTGGTCGTCGACCCCGGAACCTCGACGGACGTCCTGGATCACTTCGGCGGGATGCCCGGAGCGAGCCCGGCGGTGCGCAGCGCGATCCTCGCGAACCCTTCCACGCCTGACGACACGCTGCGGCGCATGATCCCTTCGCTCTCGCCCGCGCAGATCGACGATCTCCTGCTGAACCAGCGCCGCCTGATCGACACCCCCGAGCTGCTGGCCCTGCTCGAGCTCAACCCGGCGAGCACGGCGCTCCAGCGCTCCAGGATGGAGGAGATCCGACGTCACTTCCACGCGCGCCCCGAGCCCATGCATCACGAGCCCAGACCCGCGCCGAAAGCGGTGGAGACCGCCCCGGAGCCTGCCCGCGAAGAGGCCGCCGTCGCGCAGGGGCCTGCGACTGAAGAGATCGAAGAGATCGTGGACGAGGAGGACCGCGTCGCGGCCCAGAGGATCATGCGCCTGACAACCGCGGAGAAGGTGAAGCTCGCCTTCAGGGCCACACGCGAGGAGCGCACGATCCTGATCCGCGACACCAGCCGCTCCGTGCAGTCGGCCGTGCTCGACTGCCCCATGCTGACCGACCAGGACATCGAGGCGTTCGCGAAGATGCGGAGCGTCTCCGACGAGGTGCTCCGCACGATCGCTGGGAACAGAAACTGGATGAAGAACTACCGGGTCCTGTTTTCGCTGACCACCAACCCGAAGACACCGATCCGGGTCTCCATGAACCTGGTCGCTCAGCTCAACCCCAGGGATCTTCGATACGTTGTGGTCGACAAGAACGTCCCCGAAGCGGTGCGCCGGCAGGCCCGCAAGGTGATCGACGCGAGAAACGCCCGACAGGGGCGGCACTAACCTCTTTACAGTGCCCCAGCTGCGGGGGTATTCTCCCCGGTTTGGGGGAGGCCGGGTGAAAGTCGATTACAAGGGCGTGACAGACGTCGGCAAGAAGCGCGAAGCCAACGAAGACTGCTTCGCGACGATCCCCGAGGACTACCTCTTCGTGGTCGCTGACGGCATGGGAGGACACGCAGCAGGCGAGGTGGCCGCCCGGCTCGCCGTGACCGCCATCGCTGATTTCATCGCCTCCACGCGACGCGACGCCGAGATCACCTGGCCCTTCGAGTACGACACGACCCTGTCGCTCGAATCCAACCGGCTCAAGACGGCCATCCGCTTCGCAAACCAGAAGATCCTCGACACGATCATGCACAAGAAGGATCTGGAGGGGATGGGTACGACACTGGTGGGGATCATGATGGGGAACGGGCGCGCCTGCGTGGGCCACGTCGGCGACAGCCGTGCCTACCTCGTACGCGGCGGGGACATCATGCAGCTCACCAGCGATCATTCCTGGGTGAACGAGCAGGTGAAGCTGGGCTTCCTCACGCCCGACGATGCGAGCCGTCATCCCTTCAGGAATGTCGTGACCAGGGCCCTCGGCAGCAAGGAAGACGTCCTCGTGGACGTCGTCGAGCGCGAGGTCCTGCCCGGCGACGTCCTGCTCCTCTGCTCCGACGGTCTGAACACGATGCTGGACGATGCGGAAATCGCCCGCACCGTCACGGAGCATGCGGCAAACGTCGAGGCGGCGGCCGAGGCGCTCGTTGCGCGCGCCAACCAGAAGGGTGGAGAAGACAACGTGACCGTGATCCTGATCAAGGTCACGGAAAACGGGCCCACACGGTCAACCCGAAAGTAGTGACATTATTCATAAACGTCACCAAACAATCGGGTTGCGGCGCAATCTCCTTGACGCTACCCCGGGGATCCCCCTATACTTCCCCCATTTCAGCCCCTAGCTCTCGGGGAGGTGTGTCCTCCCGGAGGTCGGTTAATGCCCCAGCCCATGAGGTTCGAGCCGGCTGTCGTGAGACACCTCCGCCTGAGGCACGCGCTCACGTTGTCTTTCGTCCTGCTCGCGACACTCACGGTCGCGCAGGCGGCGGCACCTGCACGGGGCTCTGACGACGAGTCTGTTTCCCGCCCGAAGCTTCAGCCTGCGCCCGAGCGCCTTCACGCGTGGACACGTCCCGACCGCAAGACGATGGCAGCGTCATCGGCGCAGCTTTCCACGCGTTCGGACAATATCCATGCGCTGATGGGTCAGTCGGCCGGACACCTGAGCTGCGCCACCGACATGCTCCTCGCCGTCAACGGCGAGCGTTCGGATCTCAACCAAACGACGCTCATGCTGTTCAATCGCATCACCGCTCCGGAAACAGGAGCAGGCGTTCTGACTCATGACAGCCCGGACGGGCGCTTCCGGATCCACTACAGGACGGATCAGCCGCGTGGCGGGTCTTCCGACGCGAACCTCGACGGTCTGCCCGACGGTGTGGAACGGCTTGGCTCCGAGCTCACCGACGCGCTGGCGGACTTCACGCATGTCCTGGATTGGACCCCGGCGCCGCCGGCTGGCGGGAAGCTCCCCTCCAAGGACGTCGTCGAGGTCTTCCTCGTCGATCTTGGAGACAACGGGAAGAAGGGCCCGGGCTCGATCGACGGTTACACGGCACCGATCGTCCCGCGCGTCCTCGATGCGCCCGGCACGACGCCGGGCCCCGACGCGGCCGATTCGCGGATGTTCTTCAACATGCGCATCGTGGACGCGCCATCGTCATTGCGCGCGATCGTCGTCCACCAGGTGGCTCACATGCTTCTTCTGAGAGAATCTCTCGCCGAGTCCCCATGGTGGCATGAGGCGAGCGCGCTCTGGCTCGAGAACCGGCTGGCGGGGAATGTCGCTGACACCGCACGTTCGTTCCACGCCACTCATTCCCGCCGCGCGGCGGGGATCCAGGCCGAAGTCCTCGGGCTGACCCTCGAGGAGTATCTCTGGCCGCACTATCTCAGCCGCACGATGGGGGGAGACGATGCCCTCATCCGGCAGATGTGGGCCGAGATGGCCGCCTTCCCCGGCAACAACACGCTCGATGCCATGGATCGCGTGATGCGGCGCCAGTTCGGGACTGGCCTTGCCGAGGAGCTGGCTGTCTTCAACGTCTGGAACCTGTTCATCGGCCAGGCCGACGACGGGCAGCACTACTCGTTCGGACAGTTCCTCCCGACGCTGCGGGGGGATGCCGTTCACGAGACGTTCCCGGCCCGGGGCGGATCCCTCGCCGGACCGCTCTCCCCCTCGGGCTCGGCGCTGGTCCAGATCCTGGGAGACGGGAGCCGTGGCGGCCTCCGCATCCGGTTCCAGGGCGCTGAAGCGGGAGTGTGGGACGTCGGACTGATCTTGTCACCGGTATCGAACCCCGGCGACGCGCGCCATGTTCCCATGACGATCGAGGCGGACGGCACGTCGGAGATCTCCTTCCCGTGGAGCCGCCTCGCGCAGATCGACGTGCTGATCCAGAACCTCGCGCCGCCCACCTCCCAGACCGCTCCCTACTCGTTCTCCATCGACCACGACCCCATGCTCCCCTTCGACCTGATGAGCTTCTCGGTCGGCGACGGATCGGGCGGAGCGGTACTAAGCTGGTCCACGGACGCGGAAGAGCGCCTGGCGGGATGGAACGTTCATCGCTCCCTCTCCCCACTCGGCCCGTTCGCGCGCATCAACCGCTTCATGATTCCCGCCGCGGGTGACTCCGCCCGCGCGGCCAGCTATGCCTACCTCGACGCCACCGCCCAGGCGGGGTTCAAGTACTACTACCAGCTCGAAGGAGTCACCTTCGAGGGCTTCACCGACGTGTCGCACGCCACCGGTGTGCGCCTCGCCGAACGCATCCGGCGACCGTCCGGTCGCTGATCGCCCCTCACCACCCGGGCATGGAACTTCCACGCGGCAAGGGGGTCTATGATCCTGCCGCGGCGAATGCCGCACATGGCGCGGGAGGCACCGGGCCGGTGGTTCCGCCTGACAACGCAGCACAAAGAACCGTCGTCGACGGCGCCCTCGCCGAGGACGCACGCGATCCCGCCTGCCTTGTGGCTCGCTACGGGGACCTCGTGTACAACCTCGCCGTCAGGCTGACGGGAGATCGAGAGGAAGCCCGGGATCTCTCTCAGGACGCGATGATCAGGATCCTGAAGGGGGTCGGATCCTTCCGAGGTGATGCTTCGATGAAGACATGGATCATCAGGGTGGTCATCAACTGCCACCGCAACCGCATGCGCTGGTGGCGGCGCCGCAGACCTGCGGCGACCCTGTCGCTGGACGCGCCCGTCGATCCTTCCGGCCGGGATGCCGGCACGACGCTCGGAGCGACGGTGGCCGACACCTCCCCCGGCCCCGACCGGCGTGCCGACGCCGTCCGCGCGGGCCAACGCCTCCAGCGCGCGCTGATGGAGTTGCCTCGCGATCAGCGGGCGGCGATCGTGCTCCGAGAGATCGAGGGACTGTCTTATCAGGAGATTGCCCTCACTCTCGGCGTGCGCGAGGGGACCGTCAAGTCGAGGATCGCGCGCGCGCGAGAGGCGCTGCGCGCGGCGCTGTCCGATCTCGTCCTGGAGAGTTCATGACGCACGAGCAATACCGCGACAGCCTCGGGTCGTGGCTCGATGGCGAGCTGGCGCCGGAGACGTCCTCCGCCGTGGCGGAGCACGTCGGGACATGCACCGCCTGCCGGGCGGCGGTCGACGAGATCCGCGGTCTCTCCGCCTCCTTGCGCGGGCTCCCGCGCCATGAGCTCCCTGACGACCTGAAGGCACGCATGCTGCGTCCGGTCGAAACCGGGTCCCCCCACGCGCCGCTGCGACGTCCCTGGGCGATTGCGTCGTTCGCCGCCGCGGCCGTGGTGTTCATCATGGTTATCGGAGTCATCGGCCTGCGTCGCCCCGAGGCGCCGCAGGTCGCACGCCTCGACATGAACGAGGAGCAGCGCATTGGCTCCACCAGCGCCCAGCGCGAGCAGGCGTCCGCACAGGGCAAGGAGGAGGCGTTGCCGCAGCCGACCCGCCAGAACGCGGAAGCGTTCTCCCCCTCCCCGCCCGCCGCGCCTGTGGATCTCCCCTCGTCGCGCGACGAAGCCGCGTCTGCGGCCGCGGCCGGGCCCGCAACAGCGGACGCGGAGGACGATTCCGCGAAGGTGCAGAGCGGCATCGCGAGCGAAGCGCATCCGCTTTCCCGGGAAGCGATGCCTCCCACAGAGATGAAGAAGTCCAGCCTCGACCCGGCGGTCGCGCCGCAGGCGGGCGAAAAAGCGGGAAGCCTTGAGGAAAGTCCCCTGACCTACGTCGCGCGCCTCGTGGTCGACCCCAACGGGACCTATCGGCTCGAGCAGATCGAGCCTCCCCCCGCCAGTGACGCGAAAGACAAGGAGGCCGTCCAGGACCGCGCGGCGGGCGTGTCGGCCGGAGCCGTCTCCTCCGAGCCATCCGGAGCGCCGGCCCCCGTCAGCGAAAGCGCGCGCGCCGACGACGCGCGCCCCGAGACGGTGGCTCCGCCCCCCGCCAGGCTGGTGTTTCTGGTCCAGCTCGATGCCGAGGGGACCATCACTTCCGCGCAGCTCGTGGGGGCACGCACGGTAGCGCCGCAGGTCGCCGACGCCGCGCGCGCGCTTCTGGTCGGAACCCGGTTCCCCGGGAAGGCGATGGGGAGATTCTCCCACGCGACCGTGCAGGTTCTCGTGCCTGATCCACGGCCCGCGCGCTAGCGTTTTGACGGGCCGGATGGGCTCGTTTATACTCGCCGGCCTGCCATGCCCACGTCCCCTCAACAGGCTTTTCGCGATGCGCTCCGCGCGCGCGTCGCGGCGCTCTACCAGCGCGAGCCTCCCGAGTTCGCCATCGAGTTTCCCCCCAGCCTCGCCATGGGTGACCTCGCGACGCCCATCGCCTTCGAGCTCGCGCGTCCGCTGAAGCGCGCTCCCCGTCAGATCGCGGCCGAGATCGTGGAAGGGATGCCGCCGATCGCGGGCATCGTGCATCTCGAGATCGCGGGAGGAGGCTACATCAACGCCTTCTTCGATCGCCCGGCAACCGTCGCGCTGCTGCTTGGGAATCTCGAAGCGCCCCGCGTGCCGACACCCGGCAGGGAGAAGGTCATCGTCGAGCACACCAACATCAATCCCAACAAGGCGGCCCACGTCGGACACCTGAGAAACGCCGTCCTGGGGGACACGCTGGTGCGTCTCCTGAGGCACGCGGGAACGGAGGTCGAAGTCCACAACTACATCGACGACACGGGAGTGCAGGTTGCCGACCTCGTGGTGGGCTTCATCCATCTGCTCGGAGCCCGATCGATCGAAGACATCGAACGGGTCGCGGAAAACCAGCCGCGGTTCGACTATTTCTGCTGGGACCTCTACGCCCGTGTCACGCAGTTCTACGAGGACGACAAGAGCCGTGAGGCCCTCCGCGCGGAGACGCTCAAGAAGATGGAGGAGCGCGAAGGAGTGGAATCCGATTTGGCCCAATACCTGGCGCCGCGGATCGTGAAATGCCACCTCGCGACGATGGCGCGCATCGGCGTCGGCTATGACCTGCTTCCGTGGGAGAGCCACATCATCGGGCTGCGGTTCTGGGCCCGCGCCTTCGAGCTGCTGCGGGGAAGCGGGGCGATCCGGCACGAGGAGGATGGCGATCGCGCCGGGTGCTGGGTGATGGATCTCCCCCCGGCCGAGGGAGAGCAACCCGAGGAGCCGAAGATCATCGTCCGCTCCAACGGGACGGTGACCTACGTCGGAAAGGATATCGCGTACCAGCTCTGGAAGACGGGCCTTCTCGGCATCGACTTCAACTACCGCCTTTTCGAGGCGGATCGACCGGAAGGCTCCGAGCGGATGCTCTGGTCCACGTGCATCGAGCAGGGGGCGCAGTCTCACCCGCCGTTCGGGCGGGCGGACCGGGTCTACAACGTGATCGACGTCAGGCAATCGTACCTGCAGCGCGTCGTGCAGCAGGGGCTCCGGGCTCTGGGGCACCAGGAGCAGGCGGAGCGCTCGCACCATTTCGCCTACGAGATGGTCGCGCTCTCCGCCGCCTGCGCCCGCGCGCTGGGCATCCCCGTGGACGACGAGCGTGCGCACGTCGGCGTTTCGGGGCGCAAGGGGTACGGCGTCAAGGCGGACGACCTGATCGACGCGCTGATCGACGCGGCTCATCGGGAGGTCCTGGCGCGCGATCCCGCGGCGGGCGAGGAGGCGGCGCGGATCGCCTCGAGGGTCGCGGTGGGCGCCCTGCGCTATTTCATGGTGAAGTACACGCGCAACAAGATCATCGCGTTTGACCTCGAGGAGGTTCTCAGCTTCGAGGGAGAGACGGGCCCCTACCTTCTCTATTCTGCGGTGCGGGCCCGGAACATCTTCAACAAGATGGCGGAACGGGAAGGATTCGAACGCAGCCGCCTGGGCGCCATGGCGGCGTCGGTCGACTTCAGCTTCCTGACGACGGGGCCAACGGACGACCACTGGGAGCTCGTCGCCCTCATGTCGCGCTTCGACGAGACCGTTCATCAGGCGATCCGCTCGCTGGAGCCCTCGATCATCGCGCGCTACGCCTTCCTGCTGGCGCAGACCTTCAACCACTTCTACCACCAGTTCCCCGTCATGCAGGAAGCCGACCCCAACCTCAAGGCCGCGCGCGTGCTCCTGACGCACATGTTCCTCTCCTATCAGAGCAGGGCGCTGGAGCTCATGGGGATCGAGGTTCCGCAGCGGATGTGAGCGCCTTGACACCATCGGATCCATCCACGACACTGGCGAGCCCGCACGGCGCGGGCCAGGAGGGACGCATGCGCGAAGCAGGATCGGCCCGCCCTTCCCGCTGGATCGCCCTGCTGGCGCTCCTCGTGCTGGCCCCCCTGGCGATCGCCCCCTCCCACGCGGCCCCCGATGTCATGTCGTTCGAAGAGGTCAAGGCGGGGATGAAAGGGATCGGCCGCACCGTCTTCACCGGCGACACCATCGAGGAATTCGACGTCGAGGTGATCGCTACGATGAGGAACGTCCTCCCGAAGAAGAACATCATCGTCGCGAGACTCAAGGGCGGCCCTCTCGCCCAGTCCGGCGTCCTGGAGGGAATGAGCGGAAGCCCGGTGTTCCTGGATGGCAAGTTCGCCGGCGCCGTCTCGTACGCCTTCGGCTTCGCGAAGGAGCCCTTCTGCGGGATCACCCCCGCGGACGAAATGCTGGCCCTGCTCGATCGGGGCGGAGACGCCGGCAGCAACCCCGCCGCGGGCGGCGGCTCCGCGGAGCCCCCCGCGCCGCGTCTCGAGCGCACCGCGGCGCCCGCGGACGCCGCCCTGCTCGCGTGGCCCGCGCGCCTCGCGGCCTTCTTCCAGGATCGGCAACGGCTCATGGCGTCCCACACCGCGGCCGCCTCAGGGGCTCTGCGCCCCATGACTCCGGCGCTGGTGTTCGGCGGCTTCTCGTCGCAGGTCGTCGATGCGTGGTCAGGCGCTTTTTCGGCGCTCTCGATGCGCCCCGTGATCGCGGGGAGCCTCCCGCCGGCCGCGGCGGGACCTGCATCCGCACTGAAACCCGGGTCCTCGTTCGGCGTCTCGCTCGTGCGCGGAGACCTCGATGTGACGGCCATCGGCACGGTGACCTGGGTGGCCGGGGACAAGATCCTGGGCCTGGGGCACCCGTTCCTCGGGACGGGCCCCACCGAGATGCCGATGACGTCGGCCTACGTCTACGGGTACCTCCCGAGTCTCGCGAACTCCTTCAAGCTCGCCGCGCCGCGCGATGAGATCGGCGCCATCACGCAGGATCGCCACGTGGGGGTGGCGGGCGTCCTGGGGCGCAAGGTCGCGATGATCCCCGTGCGGGTGGAGATGACGCGCGAGGACGGCACCACGCGAACGAACCGGTTCGACATCGTCCCGGATCCTCTGCTCACCCCCGGGCTGCTTCACATGGCGCTGCAGAGCCTGCTGGCCGGCGACGAGAAGTACTACGGCGATGTCTCGCTGCGCTTGAAGGAGGGCTCCCGGATCCAGCTCGCGGGCGACCTGGACGTCAAGCTCGACAACCTCTTCTCGGGCGACGATGCAGCACTCTACGCCTCGGGCACCGTCGCCTACATGACCTACCTCCTGCTGAACAACGAAGATCGCGCGACGCGCATCGAGGGGATCAACCTTCTCGTCGACTACGCCGATCGCCGCAGCGTCGCCAGGATCGAGCGCATCTGGCTTGCGCGCTACACGGCGCGGCCCGGCGAGACCATCTCTCTCAACGTCGAGCTGCGTCCTTTCCGCGAGGAGCCGGCGACCATCCAGATCCCGCTCGAGATCCCCGAGGAGACCGCTGAAGGGAAGGTGCTCCTGCAGGTGGGCGACTCGCTGACGCTCAGCCGCATGGAGACCGGCGGCGGGCAGGCGAGATTCATGCCCAGGAGCCTCGAGCAAATCGTGTGGCTGCTGAACAACCTTCGAGCCAACCAGAGGGTCTACGCGACCCTCATCCGACCGGACACGGGGGCGGTGATCTCCGGGGAACGGCTCCCCAGTCTCCCACCATCGGTCTCTTCGGTCCTCCTGCGTCCGGGACTCGAGCCCGACAGCGCGACACGCGTCCGTATCCAGGCCGTGCTCGAGGAGAGCGCGACCACCGACCACGTCGTGCGCGGATATCAGAAAGCGATCCTGGAGATACGACGATGACGAGATCGGCCCGCTGCACCGGCCTGCTGGGTCTGCTCGCCGCGCTGAGTGGAGGCCCCCTGCTCGCCTCCTCTCCTCTGGTATGGCAGATGGGACAGCGCGACGGGTCGAGCGTCGCCCCGTCGGCAGGACCGGCCATCGCGGCGAGCGTCGGAGAAGAACAGCTCACGGGAGTCTCCATCGGACCGAAGGGGCAGATAGCCCTGTCCCAGTCGATACGCGCCATCTTCCCCGATGAGCAGACGCCCCCACCGCCGGTGGTCTGGGATGCGGCGATCGACGCCGAAGGGAGCCTCTGGATCGGCACCGGCAACTCCGGCGCTCTCTACAGAATCGACGCCAAGGGGAAGGCGACGAAGGAGTTCGAGACCAACCGGCTGGGAGTGAGCGCGCTGGTCCCGGCGCCAGACGGGGGAGTCTTCGTCGCGACCTTCCCATCGGGTGCGGTGTACCAGGTGGAGGCGGGGAAGGATCCCGTGACCTGGCTCGACCTGGAGGATCGATACATCTGGTCGCTGGCAAGCTCGGGGGGGTGGCTCTTCGCGGCCACGGGCATCAAGGGCGTCCTGTACCGCACGCAGGAGGCCGGAGATAGCTCCGTGCTCCTCGACACCGACCAGACGCACATCACGGCGCTCGCCGTCGACAAGAACGGGAGACTCCTCGCGGGGACGGACCCCGATGGTCTCGTGCTCCAGATGTCCGGGCCGGGCGATTCGCGCGTCCTGCTCGACGCGGACCTCAGGGAAGTGTCGGCGATCGCCATCTCCCCCGAAGGCACCATCCACGCCGCGGCCGTGAGCGACGAGCCCTTCCGCGCCCCCCCCACGCGAACCGGCGAGAAGAGCGATCTCACCATCGAGGTGAAGGAGGCCGAGGAAGGAGCGATCCTCGAGGAGACCCGCGCGGAGACCATCAGGATCGATCTCGCGGACCTTCTCCCCGCGCCGGCTCGCGATGGAGAGGGAACCGCCAGCCGGCTCTACAGGATCGATCCCGAGCGGCCGCCACGGCTCGTCTGGAAGTCGGACACGGAGCGCATCGGCGCGCTGGTGGATCTCGGCGCGCAGGGTCTCCTGCTCGGCACGGGGGGTCCGCAGGGAGCGCAGATCCGGCGTCTCGAGCAGGATGGGACCACGACGCTCCTGCAGCGTCTCAGCGAGCCCCTGCTCACCGCCCTGACGCCCCATAGCGACGGGCGCCTTTACGCCGCGACGGCCAACCCCGGCCGCGTCTACGTCATTGACGCGTCGCCCGGCTCCACGGGGGAGTACATCTCGCGCACCATCGACGCGGGAAGGACGGCCCAGTGGGGGACACTCACCTGGGAGACGTTCGCTCCGGCCGGGACGCGGGTCGAGATCATGACCCGCTCCGGGAGCCGTCCCTCCCCGGATGGATCCTGGAGCGCCTGGTCTCCGACGGCGCCGGCGGAGCGTGGCTCGGGGATCCTCAGCCCGGCAGCGCGCTACCTCCAATGGAAGGCGACGCTCGGGCGTCTGCAGACCCAGGAGATCCCCGAGATCAGGAACGTGCGCCTCACCATGCTTCCTCAGAATCGCCCCCCGACGATGACGAACGTCGAGGTCCTGCGCGTCGGCGAGACTCTCAAGGCGCCCCGGACCAACGGTGAGGAATCGAAGAAAGACCCCGTCGCGCCGCCGGCCGGAACGCGCTGGATCAACTGGACGGCTTCAGATCCGGACGCGGACTCCATGCTCATGAGCATTCTGATCCGGCGCGCGACGGACAAGGGCGACTTCAGAAAGCTCGCAGACAACCTGCGCGAGGCACCGTGGGCTCTCGACGACCGGGAGCTGGATGAAGGGCGCTATGCGGTGCGCCTGGCGGTGGACGACAGCCCGGCGAACGGGTTGGAGCGCACCCTGAAGGCGAGCCTCGAAGCGACCTTTCTGGTGGATCGGACTCCGCCCGACGTCACTCTGCAGCCTCGCCCACGCCAGGGAGACGTCCAGTCGGTGGAGGCCCTGGCCTCGGACGCCCTCGGACACATCGACCATGCGGACTATGGAGCCAAATCAGGCGACGCGGAGCCTGCATGGATTCCTCTCCCTTGCGCTGACGGTATCTGCGATACTTCACGCGAGAGCTTCCTGATTCCGACGGCGCGCCCCGCCGGGGGAAAGCTGCTCCTTCGCGTCCATGATGAAGCAGGCAACACGACGACCGTCGAGGTTCAGGCTCCCTGACCGCAGCGATGTCGCGCGACTTCGCCGCGCGGCGTCGGTGACGTCCAGCCTCTTCGTCCTGGCATGCGCGGCGCTGTTGAGCTGCTCCGGCGCGGGCGACCAGAACCGGGAGCCGGCGGCGACCGGCGAGCGCGCGACCGGCGACTGGCTCGTCTTCGCCGACACCGCCGAGCCGACAACCCTGAACTGCCTGCGCGCCACCGAGAGACCCGCGCGCCAGGTCTGCAGGCTGGTTGCGGACACCCTGATCGATTTCGATCGCGACGCGAAGTTCATCCCCAGGCTCGCCGGGTCATTCGATCTTTCGACGGACGACACCGAGATCACTTTTCACCTTCGGAAAGGGGTCCGCTGGCATGACGGCGATGCGTTCGACGCGCAGGACGTGATCTACACGGTGGAACAGGTCAAGCGTCTGGATGCGGATCAGGAACGCTTTCAGGCGCTCTTTGGCCCCCTCGCGGAAGTCACCGCCCCCGACAGCAGCACGATCCGCGCCAAGTATTCCGAGCCCTACGCCGACGCCCTGAACGGCTGGCGGGAAGCCTTCATCATGCCGTCGCACCTCCCGTTCGCCCCGGCGGAGCCGTCACCTCTCGATCGCTCGCCGGTGGGGACGGGACCGTTCCGGTTTCTGCGCTGGGATGCCCAGGATCGGATCATCCTCGAGGCCAACAAGGACTACTTCGCGGGGCGGCCGCTCCTCGACCGCTTCGTCTACAGGATCGTCCCCAACCTCGACGCGGTGCGCGCGGCGCTTCAGGTCCAGGAGGTCGACGTCGCGGGCCTGACGCCGGACTGGGTCGCGGAACACCCGTCGGATGACCCCAACCTCCCCTTCCGCGTGGAGGTCTTTCCCGCCGGAATGGTCGAAATGATCTACTGGAATCTCGACGAGCCGCGCGGCCTGTTCAAAGACCCACGCGTGCGACGCGCGCTCGCGATGCTGCTGGATCGGCAGGGTTACGTCCAAAGCGTCCATCATGGTCTCTACGGCGTGGCCACGACCCTCATCGACCCTGAGATCTGGGGCGGCGACCCTTCGTTGCGTCCCCTCCCCTACGATCCGGCGGGAGCAGAGAGGCTGCTGGACGAAGCGGGGATCGTCGACAAGGACGGCGATGGAATCCGTGACGCGAAGGACGGGCCGATGTCCTTCACCCTCCTCTACACCAGCACCGCGCCCTACCAGAAGGACGTGGCGGCTCTGCTGGAGCGCGCGGCCGCCGGGGCGGGCGTGCAGGTGAGGCTGCAGGGTCTGGAATGGGCCGCGATGCGTCCCCGCATCTACGGGCACGACTTCGAAGCCGCGGTCCACCGGTGGCGGCTGGATCTCCGCCCCGATCCCTACGCCTTCTTCCACTCGTCCCAGATCGGCGCGGGACAGAACCTCTCCGGCTACCGCAGCGACGCGTTCGATCGGTTGGCGGAGACGATGCGACGCACCGCGGATCCCGCGCAGCGGACGTCGCTGCTCGCCGCGATGCAGAAGAGGCTCCACGAGGACCAGCCCGCGCTGTTCGTCTCCATCCCGCGTTCGGTGATAGCGATCAACAGGAGATTCCGGACGCCGCCCCTGACCAGCGCGGGATGGTGGAACTGGTACCCCTCGGTCGCCGAGTGGTGGGTCGCGGCCGGCGATCGCAGGTATCACTGAAGCGCGATGGCCGGCTATCTGGTCCGACGGCTCCTTCTCTCGGCCCTGACGCTGCTGATGATCACGCTGTTCGTCTACGTGGCCGCGCGCGTGCTCCCCGGCGAGCCGACCTGGGGAGAGGAGCCCCAGGTGCGGCCGCACGTCGACGCGTGGCTTCGCTCGGTCCATGCCACCGAATCGATCCCGCGGGGGTACGCGCACTGGCTCTCGGGCATGATGCGGCTGGATCTGGGGACGTCGATCGCGCTCCAGCCGGGGCGCAGGGTCACGGAGCTGGTCGGTGAGGCTTTTCCCTGGACGCTGACGCTGGGTCTTCTTTCCTTCCTCACGACGCTCCTGATCGCGCTGCCGTTGGGGACCATCGCCGCCTGGCGCCCCGCTTCCCTGGCAGCGCGCGCCGGGGCCGCCGGTCTCTACCTCCTGCACGCACTCCCGACCTTCTGGATCGCGCTGGTGCTCCAGGATCTCCTCGCCGGGCGCATGGGGCTGCTTCCCGTCCTGGGGACGACCGCCGGGGGGACGGGTGTGTCGCCGTCTTCATGGATCCTGCCGACCCTGGCGCTCTCGATCGGCTCGCTGGCGTTCGTGATCCGCTACTTCCGGTCCACACTGCTCGACAGCGCGCAGGCTTCCTATTCCCGCGCGGCCCGGGCCCGCGGCGCGGGCGATGGTCGCATCCTGATGGGACACGCCCTCGCAAACACCGCGGTCCCGATGATCTCCCTGCTCGGCATGATCCTCCCCGGGATCCTCGGCGGAAGCGTGGTGATCGAGTCGATTTTCGCGCTCCCCGGCCTCGGACGGCTGCTGTATCGTGCCGCCGCCCAGCGCGATTATCCCGTCGTGATGGGTCTCGCGCTGCTGACCGCGACGGCCACGCTCGTGGCGACGTTGATCGCGGACCTGCTCTATCGCGTCGCCGATCCGCGCGTCCCGCGCGCGGGCGAAAGAGAGGCGGACGCATGACGGCGGCGCGCGTCGGCTGGATCCTCCTGCTCGCCATTGCCGTGACGGCCGCGCTGGCGCCGCTGCTGGCCGGCGCCCGGCCGATCGTCATCGTGACCTCCTCCGGCATGCGGCTCCCCGCGGTCTCCGCGATGCTGCATCCCCTGCCGGATGGACGGCCTCCCGTCCCAGCGGAGCCCGCCTCGGAGATCCTCTGGTCACTGGATCCCCCCGTCCCGCACGACCCGCTCGCCGTGGACCTCGGCCAGCGACTGCGCCCTCCGGGTCAGGGGCACTGGCTCGGCACCGACGAATTGGGGCGCGACATCCTCGCCCGGCTCATTCACGCATCCCGTCCGTCGCTGTTCGTGGCGGCGATCGCGACGCTGATTTCGATCCTCATCGGCGTGCCGCTGGGGGCCGCGGCGGGCTACGACGCGGGGCGCGCGGATATGCTCCTGTCGCGCGCCATCGAAGCCTCCCTTTCCTTTCCAGCGCTGATCCTCCTGCTGCTTCTGGCCGCGCTCGCAATGGACGGGAGGGGGGCCCCCGGCGCGGATGTCTCGCTGCGGTCGCTCATGGTGGTCGGCGCGTCGGTGGGCGTGGCGCGATGGGGGGTGATCGCGCGTTACATGCGGGGCGAGGTGCTGAGACTCCGCGGGACCGACCTCGCGCTGGCCTCACGGGCCACCGGCGCGACCGCGCTGCGGACGATCTCGCGCCATCTGGTCCCCGCGGGTTTCACCCCCGTGGCCGTGTCGGCGGCCTTCGGCGCCGGATCGGCCGTGATCGCCGAGGCGTCCCTCTCGTTCCTCGGGATGGGGATCCAGCCCCCGGCCCCGACCTGGGGGCAGATGATCGCCGCATCAGGCACGATGGGGACACGCTACTGGTGGATGCTTGTCTTCCCGGGCGCCATGGTTGCGCTCACGGTGGCGTCGTTCAACCTCGTCGCGGAGGGACTGAGGCGTCGCGCGAGCCGGTGACGGTCCCCTCGGGATTCAGGCTTCCCGTGCGATATCCTTCCAGGTCGAGCGTCACGAAGCGGAACCCCAGCTCCTTGAAGCGCGCCGCCAGCTCCTGGCTCAACGGGGGCTCAACGAGCCGCTCATGGCTCTCGGGGGCGCACTCGATGCGGGCGAGATCGCCGTGCGCGCGAACGCGGACGTCCCTTATTCCCCGCGCGAGAAGGAAGTCCTCGCACAGCTCGACGCGCTTGAGCACTTCCTTGTCGATGGGGGTCCCGTGAGGGATCCGCGACGAGAGGCAGGCCGAGGCCGGGCGATCCCAGGTGGGCAGGCCAAGACGACGGCTGATCGCCCTGACGTCCCGCTTGGAGAAACCCGCCTCGAGCAATGGGGCACGCGCCCCCGCCTGGGTCGCCGCATCCATCCCGGGACGGAAGTCCCCCAGGTCATCGGTGATGGCTCCGTAAGCAATGTGCGCGAGACCCTCGGCGCGCGCCGTCTCTTTCAGCAGACCGAAGAGCTCCTTCTTGCAGAAGAAGCAGCGGCTGGGTGCGTTGGCTACGTAATTGGGATCTTCGAACTCCGAGGAGTCGATCAGAACGTGGCGGGCCCCGATATGGGCCGCGATGCGGATCGCCTCAGCGCGATCGCGCTCCGGGTAGGACGGCGAAATGGCGGTGACACCCACGGCGCGCTCACCCAGAGCGTCGACCGCCGCCTTCAGCAGCAGCGCGCTGTCCGCGCCCCCTGAGAACCCGATGGCGACCGACCCCAGATCCCGGATGTTCGCGAGGAGTCGGGCGTAGCGCTCGTCGAGCGACGCGTCTTCAGTGGATTGGGAAGAGAGGGAGGGGTCGTCTTGAACGCGCATGCCGGGTTACGCGCGCGCGTCCCGCGCTCCGGTGATTGCGACAACCCCCGACACGATGGGAGCGGCCACTGCGATCTTGACTAGATCGAGAGGGAGGAAGACCAGCACCCCCTGCCTGAAGGCGAGCCCGAAATCCCCGCCGAGATAGACGGCGAGCTGAAGCATGCCGCACAGGTGCACGACGGCGACGCCGGCGGCCATGGAGAGGATTGTGCGGAAAAGCGAAGCCCGCTTCCCGTCCAGCAGCCACGCGCAGCAGAAGGCCCCCGCGATGAAGCCGACGAGATAGCCCCCCGTCGGACCGGCAAGATGCAGCAGCCCGGCCCCGCCTCCCTGGAACAGCGGCGCGCCGAGAAGACCCGCGGTCGCGAACAGCAGCATTCCGGTGGCCGCGGCCCACGGAGCGAGGAATCCTCCGGCGAGGAGCATCACGATGACCTGGAGTGTCATCGGGACGGGGCTGCCGGGGATCGGAACCCGCACCTGACCGGCGAGGGCCATGAGCCCTGCAGCGACGAGCGGCGGGGCAATCTGACGCAATCCGATCTCGAACCGTGACTTCTCGATGGCGCTTACGCGTAGCATCCCGAGGCCTCCCGGCGTGGTCCGGCGACGATGGTGACTCAGGGTAGATGGCCGCGCCTACGGTGTCAACGGGGATGGACGGCAGGTTCCGGACCGAGCGGTCCTCACCACATGCTGGACTGGCCGCCTCCTGGAGCGGCCTCGCGCCCGAGGTGCCGGCACGCGTTGGGCGTGATCCGGCGCCCACGTGGCGTTCGATCGAGAAAGCCGATCTGGAGGAGGTAGGGCTCGTAGATCTCTTCGATCGTGTCTCTCTCCTCGCCAAGGGCCGCGGCCAGCGTGTTGATGCCCACGGGCCCTCCCTCGAATTTCTCGAGGATCAGAAGCAGAAGACGGCGATCGGTCTCGTCGAGACCGTACTTGTCGACCTGGAGCCGTTCCAGGGCATCGCTGGCGATCGCGTCGCTGATGCACGCGGCTTCGGCCACTTCGGCGAAATCGCGCACGCGGCGCAGGAGGCGGTTCGCGACGCGCGGGGTGCCCCGCGCGCGTCGCGCGATCTCGAGGCAGCCCGACTCCACGACCTCAGTGGAGAGAAGGCGCGCCGATCGCTGGACGATGCGGCGCAGCTCGTCCTCGGGGTAGTAGCCCAGGTGATGCACGATGCCGAAGCGATCCCGCAGCGGCGCGGTGAGCAGACCGATGCGCGTCGAAGCCCCCACCAGTGTGAAGGGCGGGATGTCGATCCGCAGCGAGCGCGCCGACGGCCCCTGCCCGATGATGATGTCGAGGCGGAAGTCCTCCATGGCGGAGTAGAGGATTTCCTCGAGCTGCGCGGAGAGACGATGGATCTCATCGATGAAGAGGACGTCACCGGCTTCGAGGTTCGTCAGCATCGCGGCCAGGTCCCCCGCCTTCTCGATGAGCGGGCCCGACGTGGGCTTCAGGACCGCCCCCTGCTCGCGCGCGATGATGTGCGCGAGGGTCGTCTTGCCCAACCCCGGCGGCCCATAGAGCAGGACGTGATCCAGCGGCTCCTTGCGGCGCCGCGCCGCCTGGATGAAGACTCCCAGGTTCTCTTTGACCTGGGTCTGGCCGATGTAGTCGGCCAGAGAGAGGGGCCGCAGGGCCGTGTCGAAGCGGCCGTCGTCGTCGAGACTCTCGGGGCGGGTCAGTCCCTCCGCATCGGCGGCGCCTCTGTCGGCCTGAGCGCCGCGCCTGCCCCCCGCGGCATCCTGCCGTTCGGCGCGAGACGTACGGCCTGCATCCGGAACACCCCGCGAGCTCATGAGGCGAGGTACCTCAGGGAGCGTCGCAGCACGTCTTGAAGGATCTCCCCTTCACCGCTCCGCGAAGGCCGATCGCTCCCCTGCCGCGCGCCCGTCGATCCCATGGCCTTGCCCACGGCGTCCTCCGCCTGGTTCTGACGGTAACCGAGATTCAGCAGCGCCGAGATGACGTCGCTCCTGACGCCGCGCTCCGCCGAGGTGCCGCTCCCCTGCGACTCCGCGGGGCCGGACCGGACCATCTGCCGCACGCGGTCGCGCATCTCGAGCACGACGCGATCCGCCGTCCTGGGTCCGATCCCCGGAATAGCGCGGAGCCTGCCGGCTTCCCCCTCCGCGATGGCGTCCACCAGATCCTGAACGGGGAGCCCCGACAGGATCGCGAGCGCAAGCCGTGGCCCGATCCCCGAGATCTCGATGAGCCGCTCGAAGAGCACCTGCTCCTCACGCGTGGCAAAGCCGTAGAGGGCGATGCTGTCCTCCTTGACGTGCGTGTGGATCCTCAAGGCGACGGCTTCGCCGTCGGAAGGAAGCGTGTAATAGGTGGAGAGCGGGATAGCCACGCCGTAGCCGAGACCGTTCACGTCGACGACGACGCGCTGCGGCTCTTTCTCCACGATGCGGCCTGCCAGTCTGGCGATCATCGAGTCCCCAGGGCGGTCCCGGCGAGGCACCGCATCTTAACACACGGTCATCGCGCCGCCGGCGCGCGCACGGCTTCGAGCAGACCGAGCGCTTCGGGTTGATCCGGCTGCAGCCGCAGAGACTCCACCAGATACTTCTCGGCCTCCGCCGGCGCGGCATTCAGATAGCTCACGTAGCCGATCGCGTTCAGCAGCGACGTCATCTCTTCGGGCCGGGCCGATGCGCGCGCCTCGCGGAAGAGCGCGAGGGATTTCTCGAGATGACCCAGCTTGCCGTGGGCCACGATCATGTTGACCTGGACCTCGTGACCAGCCGGCTGCTGTTGATGGGCGCGCTCGAGGTAGGGCAGCCCCTCCTGGGCGCGATCCTCCCGCACCAGCATCGAGCCGAGGTTCGTCAGCGTCATGACGTCGTCGGGAAGCTTCCCGAACGCATCCGTCAGAATGGCCCTGGCTTCCGCTGCGCGCCCCTGCCGCTCCCGGGTCAGCGCGAGCCAGTTGGCGGCCCGCACTGCGACGCTCACCTGCTCCACGTCGAGACTGGCTTGCAGGGTTCGCGCCAGCGCCTCGAGATCCCCCTGTTCACGCAGGAGACCGTAGAGGCCTCGCAGCGCTTCCACCACCGAACGGTCCGAAGCCAGCGCCGCGGAGTAGTCCTCTGCGGCGCCTCGAGCGTCTCCCTGCGTCTCGCGCAGCATGCCGACCGCCGCGCGCCGGAACGCGTCGGCCCTTCCTTCGAGATCGAGCGATGAGAGGAAGGCAATCCCCTCGTCGGCGCGCCCCGCGCGCGCGAACACCCGTGCCGTCCTCGTCAACAGAATGGGCTGAGGGTCGGCGACGCTCAGCGCCGCCTTCAGATGAGGGAGAGCATCCTGCGGCCGGCCGCGCTCGACGCTGACCTGCGCCAGACCGAGGTGCGCCTGGTCGAAGCGCGGGGCGATGTCCCGCGCGCGCTCGAACTCGGACTGGGCGCGGTCCAGCTCCCGCTTCCTGAGGAAGATGTGTCCCGCGTTGACGTGATATGTGGCGGTGCCGGTTCCCTCTTCGCTCCCGCCGGAATCGACGTAGCCAAGCGCCCTGAGGCGCGCGATCACTTCGTCATCGGCCGGGGAGGCCCCCGATCCCGGCGCCTGGAGCGGCGTTCCCAGATCGTCGTAGCTGGCAACGCCGGTCGGTGGCGGGGCCGGCAGCGCCTCGCGCGTGAGTGCGGCCTCGATGACGCGACCCGGCATGTCGTCCGCCTGCGGCAGACCGAGCAGCGCCAGCACCGTCGGCGTCACGTCGAGCAGCTCCATGCCGTCGATGCGCCCCTGCCGTATCGGCGGGCCCGCTGCCACGACGATGCCGTCCATGCTGTGCCACAGTCCCGGCCGCCCCTCCACGTCGGGAGGGACGTCCACGGGCCTTTCGGCGCCGTTGGCGAAACCATGATCGGAGAGCACGAGGATGACGGCGTTGGGATCCGCCGCGTCGATCAGCTCGCCAATC
>Ga0137428_1000327_pt1 | contig 21278 bp, 23 predicted proteins | sample EasRivERMZT718_2_FD_102305 | JGI IMG/M metagenome (GOLD analysis project Ga0137428, IMG submission 102305) | Soil microbial communities from meander-bound floodplain in the East River, Colorado, USA - East River MetaG ERMZT718_2 | ecosystem: Environmental > Terrestrial > Soil > Floodplain ...
AGGCCGGCGACGAAGGCTTCCATCTAGAAGAAAAGCCCTTTCGGCAGCTGCACGCCGAAGCCCTTCACGAACACGCCCCAGATCGCCGCCGTCAGCAGAACTGCGTTCAGCAGCAGAAACCAGCGGCGGCGCTCGCCCCACAACATTCCCAATGCAATCAGGAAGACGAACATCGCCGGAAGCATGCCGGCGAGAGGGACAAGCGCCATGAAAGCGAGGAGCGATGCCCCGGTGTACCAGACCATCGTCGGGATGCGAGGCAGTACTTCATTTGTGGGTGAACCAAAGGCGAGCAGCACGGCGAACGCGATGATCGTGCCGAGGACGAGGCGAGGGAATGCCTCGGCGCCAAACCCGCGCGTGATGCCTTCCGGCATCTGCTCGAACCAGTAGGTCGCGGCGAACAACGCGACCGCGATGGCGACCACCGCGGCAGCCGCCACGCGGTTGGAATTCACGAGGCGTCTACTACTTTAGTAGGCCAAGGGCTTCCAGGGTTTGCTTGCCTTCGACCATGAATGCGTCGAGCTGAGTTTTCCACGGGCCTGCGCCGGTCACGCTTTCCAGTGCCTGGCCCGAGCTCTCGAGATAGGTCTGGAACATCTGGCCCTGCATCGCCTTGACCAGGCCGTCTTCGAGCGCCTTGACGCGATCCGCTGGCACGCCGCGGGCGGTGACGAAGCCGCGCACGGTGGACTGGCTGCCGGCATTCACGCCGATCTCCTTGCCGGTCGGGACATTCGGCAGCGCCTTGAGCCGGCTGTCAGCGAAGAGCGCCAGCACGCGGATATCGCCCGCCTTGATCTGCGACTCGGCCTCGGCATAGTTGACCAGGGCGGCGTCGATGTTGCCGCCGACCAGGTTGATCACGACGTCGCCGCCGCCGCGGAACGGCACGATGACCGGCGGCTGGTGCTTGGCGGCGCGCGCCACGGCGACCGTGCCGATGTGGTCCACGCTGCCGACGTGCGTCGTGCCCCACTTGAGCGCCTTGCCCTTGCCCGCGGCGACGAAATCCTGCGCGGTCTTGAAGGGGCTGTTCTTGCCGACCATCAGGAGCTGCGGGTCCTCGGTGGCGCGCGCGAGGGGCACGAGGTCTTCGTACTTGTACTTGCCCTTGCTGCGCAGGATGGTGAGCAGGTGCGTCTGCGTGATGAGCGCAATGGCGTGGCCGTCCTTCCGCTCGAGCAGGTAGTCCAGCGCCGCGGCGCCGCTGCCGCCGGTGCGGTTCACCACCACGAACTCGGTCTTGAACACGCCCGGAGCGTGGACCATCATCATGCGCGCGGTGATGTCGGTGCCGCCGCCGACCCCCGAGTGAGTCACGACCTCGATCGGCTTGGACGGGAACTTGTCCTGCCCCTGTGCAGGGAAAACCGAAAGTGCTGCGGTTCCACCAGCGAAACCGAGCAAGCGCCTGCGATGTGAATCCATCATGCTAGATTTTCCTCCTCGCCGGCCAGTGTAGACTCAAACGATGCAAGCCTCCACCGCGCTTTCGCATATCAAAGTGATCGACCTGACGCGCGTGCGCGCCGGGCCGACCGCGGTGCGCCAGCTCGCCGACTGGGGCGCAGCCGTGATCAAGGTCGAGATGCCCGCGGGGCTCGACGAGGGCGAGGGGCCGGGCGGCCCGCGCGACGGCAGCGACTTCCAGAACGTGCATCGCAACAAGCAGGGCATCACCCTCAATCTAAAATCGCCCGACGGCGTCGCGATCCTGAAGAAGCTGGTGGAGAAGGCGGATGTGCTGGTCGAGAATTTCCGTCCGGACGTGAAGGACCGGCTCGGCATCGGCTACGAAGCGATGGCCGCGGTCAATCCGCGCCTCGTCTACGGCAGCATCTCGGGGTACGGCGAGGACGGTCCCTACCGCATGCGGCCGGGCTTCGACCAGATCGCGCAGGGCATGGGCGGCCTCATGTCGATCACCGGGCTGCCGGGGCAGGGCCCGGTGCGAGTCGGCATCCCGATCGCCGACCTCTGCGCCGGCATCTTCTGCGCCCACGGCATCATGGTGGCGCTCCTCGAGCGCGAGAAGTCGGGCAAGGGGCAGTGGGTCAAGTCTTCGCTGCTGCAGGCCCAGCTCTTCATGCTCGACTTCCAGGCCGCGCGCTGGCTGATGCGCGGCGAGGTGGCGAAGCAGGCGGGCAACAACCATCCGACCTCGATCCCCACCGGCGTCTACAAGACGCGCGACGGCTACATGAACCTGGCGGTCACCGGGACCAAGATCTGGACCCGCATGTGCGAGGCGATCGGCGCGCCGCAACTCGTCAAGCACGCCGATTACTCGACGAGCGCGCTGCGCTCCAAGAACCGCGATGCCCTGCATGGCGTGCTCGAGGAATATTTCAAGAAGCAGGACACCACGCACTGGATCGAGGCGCTCAACAAGGCCGGTGTGCCCGCGGGCCCGATTTACTCGATCGACCAGGCGTTCGCCGATCCGCAGGTCAAGACCCTCGGCATGGTGCAGAAAGTGGGCGACGTGCCGTACCTCGGCCAACCCGTGACCTTGTCGCGCACCCCGAGCAAGGCGGTTGCGCACCCGCCCAAACAGGGCGAGCACACCGCGGCGGTCCTGCGCGAAATCGGCTACCGGGACGGCGAGATTGAAGATCTCAGGAAGAAAGGAATCGTTTAATGCCTAGCGAAAAGATGATCTCGAAGAAGGAGAACGGGGTCGGCTGGATGATCCTCAACAACCCCGAGCGCCACAACGCGATCTCGCTCGGGATGTGGGACGCCGCGCTCGAGATCATGCAGGACTTCCGCGCCGACAAGTCGGTGCGCGTCATGGTGATGACCGGCGCCGGCGGCAAGGCCTTCGCTTCCGGCGCCGACATCTCCAAGTTCAAGGACGAGCGCCAGGAAGCCGCCGCCGTGGCCCACTACCAGGAGACCACGCAGAAGGCCTACGACGCGCTGCTCGGCATGCAGATCCCGACCATCGCCATGATCCGCGGCTACTGCATCGGCGGCGGCACCGCGGTCGCGGTGTGCTGCGACATCCGCATTTGCACCGAGAACGCAAAATTCGGCGTGCCCGCCGCGAAGCTCGGCCTGGGCTACGGCATGAACCGCGCGAAGCCCCTGGTCGACCTCATCGGGCCGGCCTACGCCAAGGAAATGTTCTTCACCGGGCGGCAGTTCACCGCGCAGGAGGCCGAAAAGATGGGCCTCGTGAATCGCGTGGTGCCCGACGACCAGCTCGAATCGACCGTGAACGAGCTCGCCAAGACCATCGCCGAGAACGCGCCGCTGACGGTCAAGTGCGCCAAGCTCGTGGTCGGCGAAGTGCTGAAGGACGCCGGCAAGCGCGACGTCGCCGCTACCGAGCGCGCGGTCGAAGCCTGCTTCAAGAGCGCCGACTACAAGGAAGGCCAGGCCGCCTTCATGGAGAAGCGCAAGCCGAAATTCATCGGCGCCTGAAAAAGGGGTCAGGACCCTTTTCCCGGAAAAAGGGTCAGGACCCTTTACTCAACTTGCGCTGGTATTTGTAGATTTCCGTGTGGTCGGCTTCGCGCGGCAGCTTCTTCTGCGCGGCCTTCCAGTGCTTCAGAGTTTCCTTCAGGAACGGCGTTTTCAACTTCAGGCCCCGCGCTAGTTCCGCAGCGATCCCCACGTCCTTGGTCATCAGCGCGAGCTTGAAGCCGGATGCGAATGCGCCCGTCAGCACGTCCTGCGGGATCTTGCGCGCCGTGGTGCTGTTGCGCCCGGTGGAGGCGTTGATCGCGTCCAGCATAGGCGCCGGATCGAGCCCGAATGCCTGGGCGATGAGCAGCGCCTCGAATCCCGCGAGCGTCCCTGCGGCGCCAAGGTAATTGTTGAGCGCCTTGACCGCGTGGCCGGCGCCGAGCGGCCCGACGTGGAAGATCTGGTTGCCCAGCTTTTGCAGGACCGGCAGCACCTTGGCGAAGGCTTCCTTCTCGCCGCCGCACATGATCGCGAGCGTGGCGTCCTTGGCCTTGAATTTCGCACCCGATACCGGGGCATCGACCATGAGGATCTTGTTCTTGGAAAGGGCATGACCGAGCGCCCGCGTCCCCACGGGATCGGAAGAGCTCATGTCGACCACCACCGCGCCCGGCTTGAGCGCGGGCAGGGCATCCAGCACCGCCTCCTGGACCGCGTCGCCGTCGGGCAGCATGGTGATCAGCGCATCCGCCCCCCGAGCCGCGTCTCTCGCCGATTTCCGGTTGCCCTTCCCGTTCAGGTCGAACGACTGCACCGCGAACCCGGCGGCCTCCAGGTTCGCCGCCATCAGCCGCCCCATGACCCCGAGGCCGATGAAGGCGATGGTCTTCAACTCTGGAAGACTTCCCTGGCGCAGCGGAACGCCACCACGGCAGCCGGCACGCCGCAGTAGATGGCGACCTGGAGGAACACCTCCCTGATCTCCTCCTTGGTGAGCCCGTTGTTGAGGGCGCCCCGGATGTGCAGCTTGAGTTCGTGCTCCTTGCCGAGGGCGCACAGCATGCCCAGATTGAGGATAGAGCGCGTCTTGCGCGGCAGCCCGGGACGGTTCCAGATGTCGTTCCAGCAGTAGGTGTTCAGGAGCTCGACGAACTCCTGGTTGAACTCGTCGACCCCGGCCATCGCCTTGTCGACGTAGGCCGCGCCGAGCACCTCGCGGCGGGTCTTCAATCCGGCGTCGTACCGCTCCTTGTGATTGCGCTTGTCCATGCGTTCTCCTTGGGAAGATAATTTCCCTATTATGGACATCAAATCCCTGCACCACGTCGCCTACCGCTGCAAGGACGCGAAACAGACCGCGGAGTTCTACACCAAGGTCCTCGGCCTCGAGTACGCCATGGCGATGGCGGAGGACCGCGTGCCGAGCACGGGCGAGGAATCGCCCTACATGCACATCTTCTTCCGCATGCACGACGGCAGCTACGTCGCGTTCTTCGAGATCCCCGAGTCACCGCCGATGGGCCGCGACGGCAACACGCCGCTCTGGGTTCAGCACCTCGCGCTGCGCGTCCCGGACATGAAGACGCTGATGGCCTACAAGAAGAAGCTCGAGAAGCTCGGCATCGAGGTGGTCGGCCCGACCGACCACACGATCTGCAAGTCGATCTACTTCTTCGACCCGAACGGCCACCGCCTCGAGCTCGCCGTCGACACGACGACCCCGGCGATGAAGAAGAAGCTCGCCGCGGTGAGCAAGCCGATGCTGAAGGAATGGTCGAAAACGAAGAAAGCACCGCGCCACGCCGACTGGGTGCACAAGCGGTGAATTTCGAAGTCGCACCCGAATGGGTGCACATCCAGTACGCGGAGACGTCGCAGTTCCGGGAAGTCTATGGCTTCGCGGGCTCGCAGGGCATGGTGAACCTGGAGGGCATCCGCTTCGTTCCCAAGGGAAAGCCGTCGAAGACGCTGGCGGTGTACATGCACCCGGCGACCACACTGCAATTGCTGCCGATGCCGCAGGCGATGGCGAAGGCGGGCGTGCACGTGCTGTGCGCCGGCTCCCGCTTCGCCAAGAACGACACCCCGCTCATCATGGAAAAGGTGGTGCTCGACCTGGGCGCCTACATCCGCCACGCCAAGGAGAAGTGGGGCTACGAGAAGATCCTGCTATGCGGCTGGTCGGGTGGCGGATCGCTGTCGCTTTTCTACCAGTCGCAGGCCGAGCACCCGAGCATCACCCACACGCCCGCCGGTGACGAGGTGAACCTCAAGGACGCCAAGCTCATCCCGGCGGATGCGTTCATCTTCCAGGCCGCGCACCTGTCGCGCGCGCACACCTTCTCCGAGTGGATCGACCCCAGCGTGACCGACGAGGCCGACCCGGATCGCCGCGACCTCGAGCTGGACATCTACAACCCCAAGTGCCCGCACCAGCCGCCCTATTCGCCTGAATTTGTTTCTCGTTTCAGGGAAGCTCAGCTGAAGAGAGTGAGACGCAGGACCGCCTGGGTGAAGGAAACGCTGCAACGACTGAAAAAGCTGAACACGGGCGAATTGGAGCGCGGCTTCGTCACGTTCCGCACGCTGTGCGACGTGCGCTTCATGGACCCGGCGATCGAGCCCAACGACCGCAAGCCGCGCTGGACCTTCGTCGGCCAGCCAGAGACCGCCAACACCGGCCCGGTCGGCCTGGCGCGCTTTTCCACCCTGCGCGCCTGGCTGTCGCAGTGGTCGCCGGACGACTCGAATGCCGACGGGCCGCGTTGCGCGCGCCACGTGTCCGTGCCGCTGCTAGCGATCGAAAACTCGGCCGACGACGCCGTCCCGCAGTCGCACACGGGAATCATCCATGCCGCCGCGGCGAGCCGGGACAAGACCATGAAGGTCATCAAGGGCGCGACCCACTACTACCAGGGCCAGCCCGAGCAGTTGAAGCAGGCGGTCGAACTTTGTGTAGGATGGATGGATAAACAACGCTTGCTGGACTGAGGAGGGGACATGAGGAAGCTTCTGGCTGTCGCGCTCGCGGCATTCGCGGGCACGCTTTTCGCGCAGGAAACCATCAAGATCGGCGTGATCGCTGACCGGGTCGGCGTTTCCAGGCCGTACTCGGAACCCAACACCGAAGGCGTCGTGTTCGGCGCCAACGAGATCAACCAGAAGGGCGGCGTGCTCGGCCGCAAGATCGAGCTGCTGATCGAGGACGACCAGTCCCGGCCCGATATCTCAGCCGCGCTCGCACGCAAGCTCATCGACCAGGGCGCGGTGTTCATCATCAGCGTCTCGCTCAGCCCCGCCGCGCAGCAGCAGCAGACGGTGACGATGGAGGCGAAGACGCCGCAGATGACGCCGACGAACTCTGCCGACTATCTGACCACGCAGCTGCCGAATCCGTACTTCTGGCAGACCGGCCCGCTCGGCTCGACGCAGATTGCCACGCTGCTGGCGCACGCCAGGAGCAAGAACTTCAAGCGCGTCGCGCTGATTACCGACAACTCCGAGCTCGGCCAGGCGATCGGCAAGGCGTTCAAGGGTACGCTGGAGAAGGCCGGCATCCAGATCGTCGCTGACGAGGTAGTGGCGCGCGGCGCGACCACGGCCATTCCGCAGATGCAGAAGATCCGCGCCGCCAATCCCGAGGCGATGTTCCTCGCCGGCGTGCTGACCGCGGAGAACGTGCTGATCTTCCGCGCCTACAAGGAGCTCGGGGTGAAGTTCCCGATCCACTCTTCGTACAACCTCTCGGTGCCGGTCTACGAGACCGTGGCGAAGGGCTTGATCGACGGCATCACTTTCGTCGACGCCTACGATCCGGACAAGCCCGAGGTCAGGGCGTTCGAAGCCGCGTTCAAGAAGGCGACCGGGAAGGACCCGCAAAACATGCACGGCTACGGCTACGACGGCATCATGCTGGTCGCCGATGCGATCCGCCGCGCCGGCTCGACCGACAAGGAAAAGATCCGCGCCGCGATGCAGGCGACGAACTACGCCGGCGTGATGGGCAAGAAGGGCATGAAGTACAGCTTCCCCGACGGCAAGCGTGCCGGCTTCGATACAGACGGCATGGTGGTGCGGGTCTACGAGAAGGACAAGCAGGGCCGGGTGGTGCACGTCGGCCAGAAATAGGTCGTAAGAAGCCGCCGGTTCGCACTTGCAGGATTTCCTCGAGCTCGCCGTCAGCGCGACGGCGTCGGGCTGCATCTATGGCCTGATCGCGCTCGCGTACCTGCTGATGATCCGGCCGACCGGGATCATCAACTTCGCGGTCGGCGAGTGGGCCATGGTCGCGGCGTTCGGCGGGTATCTTCTTCTAACAAAGCATCAACTTCCTTATCCGCTCGGCATGGCGGTCGTTCTGGCGTTCATGCTGCTGGTCGGCTGGGTGAGCGAGCGCGTCGCGGTGCGGCCGCTGGTGGAGAAGGGCGCGCCGATCCTCGCGCCGATCCTCGCGCTGCTCGGCGTGCTGGTGGTGACGCGGGAGGCGATCTCGGTCAGCTTCCCGCCCGACCCGATGCCGGTGCCGTTCCCTTTCGGCATCGGCCGGCTTGAGTTCGCCGGCATCGGCGGCTCCTACCAAAGCTTCTTCATCATCGCGGTGACCGCGGCGGTGTTCGCCGGCACCTGGGTGTTCTTCGAGAAGACACTGTGGGGCAAGAGCTTCGAGGCAGTGTCGCTCAACCGCCGCGCCGCCGCGCTGATGGGGATCAACCTGTCGCGAGTCACCGCGCTGTCGTTCGCCGCCGGCGCGAGCGTCGCCGGCTGCGCCGGGCTGCTGGTGTCGCCGAACATCTCGGCGCACTACCTGATGGGCATACCGCTCGCGATCCAGGGCTTTACCGCGCTAGTGATCGGCGGAGTTGGCCGCGTTGAAGGGGCTCTCGTCGGAGGGTTGCTACTGGCCTTCGCGGAGCAGCTCACTGCCCGCTATGCGCCGATCCCGTCGGGTTTTGCACAGGGCGTTCCTCTCTTGTTCCTGATCATTTTCCTTCTGGTCAGGCCAACCGGTTTGCTGAGGGCTCGCGGATGAACCAGCACCTCGCGCAGCGCCTCGTCTGGATCGCGGCCTTCGCCATCCTCGCGATCCTGCCGTTCTTCCTCGGCAGCTACCACAACGACGTCTACCGCAAGATGCTGCTCTGGATCACGCTCGCGCTCGGCTACAACTTCCTGTTCGGCATCTGCGGCCAGGTCGCGTTCTCGCACTTCGCCTTCTACGGCATCGGCGCCTACAGCGTAGTGGTCCTCACGTTCCATGCCGGCCTCCCGTTCCCGCTCGCGATCGCGCTCGGCCTGCTGATCTGCGTCACCGTCGCGTTGCTGGTGGCGATCCCGGCGACGCGCCTGGAGGGCTTCTACCTCGCGCTGGTCACGCTCGCGCTGGCGCAGCTCTTCATCGTGGTGCTGAACGAGGGCGGCAACGTTACCGGCGGCGCGGGCGGCATCGCGAACTACCGCCTGCCGTCCATCTTCGGCTGGCGCATCGCCGGCCCGGCGTACACGGTGGTCATCGTCGTTCTTCTTTTCATTACCTTGTTCATTCTTCTGAAGCTCGACCGCTCGTGGTTCGGCCGCGCGTGCCGCGCGGTGCGCGACAACCCCGAGGCGGCGGCGGCGATGGGCGTGGACGTCGCGCGCACCAAGGTGATCGTGTTCACGCTCACCAGCGCGCTCGCCGGCGCGGCCGGCATGGTCTACGCGTTCGTCGACAACACGGTGAACCCGCCGATCTTCGGCCTGGATAACGCGTTCCTGATCCTGTTCATGGTGATCGTCGGCGGCTCGGGACGCCACGCCGGCGCTGCGATCGGCACCATCCTGCTGTTCCTGCTGCCGTTCTGGCTGGCGCCGGTGGTCGGGTACCACCACCAGCTGGTATTCGGCGCGCTGATGATGGCGGTGATCCTGATGCAACCGAAGGGACTGATCGGAATATGGGATCGACTCGGAGACCGATTCTCGAGGTAAGGAGCTTGACCAAGCGCTTCGGCGGGCTGACCGCCGTGGCCGGGCTCGACTTCGAGCTGCGCGAGGGCGAGATCCTCGGCCTGATCGGGCCGAACGGCGCCGGCAAGACCACGACCTTCAACATCATCGCCGGCGCCCACGCCGCGGACGAAGGCGAGATCCGCTTCGCCGGCGAATCGATCCTCGGGCTGCCGCCGCACCAGATCGCGCGCCGCGGCATCATGCGCACCTTCCAGCACAACCGTCCGTTCGGCGGCATGCCGGTCCTGGAGAACGTGATGGTAGGCGCCCATACGCGGTTCGCCAGGAATCCGTTCTCCCGGAAAGCGCCTGCCGAAGAAGAGCGTCAGCGGCAGCGGGCGAAGGAGCTGATCGACTTCGTCGGCCTGGCCGGGCTGCGCGACGCCGACGTCGGCACGCTGTCCTTCGGCCAGGGGCGCCTGCTCGAGATCGCGCGCGCGCTCGCCGGCGAGCCGCGCGTCATCCTGTTCGACGAGCCCGCCGCCGGCCTGACGCCCGCCGAGCTCGACCGGCTGGCGGAGATCATCCGCGGCATCGCGCAGCGCGGCATCGCGGTGCTGCTGATCGAGCACGACATGAGGTTCCTGCTTCCGCTCGCGAGCCGCGTCGTGGTGCTCAACTTCGGCGCGCGTATCGCCGAAGGCACGCCGCAGGAAGTGCGCTCGCAGCGCGCCGTGATGGATGCCTACCTGGGCGATGCTGCGGCTCTCTGACCTGCACGCTTCTTACGGCGCCGCCCCGGTGCTGCAGGGCGTGTCGCTTGCCGTGGAGAAGGGCGAGACCGTGGCGCTGCTCGGCCCCAACGGCGCCGGCAAGTCGACGCTGCTCGGCGCGGTCACCGGAACGATCCCGCGGCGCAGCGGAACGATCGACCTGGAAGGAAGGAACCTGGTGAACGAAGCGAGCCACGCCATCGTCGCCTGCGGCGTGGCGCTGGTGCCGGAAGGGCGGCTGGTCTTCGCGCCCTTCAGCGTCGAGGACAACCTGCGCCTCGGCGCGGTGCGGCTGCAAGGCGACGCGCGCGAACGCTTCGATTACGTCTACGCGCTCTTTCCGAGGCTGCTCGAAAGAAAGAAGCAGCCCGCGGGAACGCTGTCCGGCGGCGAGCAGCAGATGCTGGCGATCGGCCGGGCGCTGATGAGCAAGCCGCGCCTGCTGCTCCTCGACGAGCCCTTCCTGGGACTCGGGCCGCTGATCGTCGCCGAGATCCGGAAATCGCTCGAAACCCTGAGGCAGAGCGGCCTCACGCTCCTGATCGTCGAGCAGAAGCTCGACATCGCGCTGGAGTTCGCGCAGCGCGCCTACGTGCTGATCAAGGGAAGGGTGGTGCTGGAGGACCGCACCGTGAACCTGGCGCGCCGGCCGGACTTGCGCGACCTCTATTTCTCGCTAGCTACTTCTTTACCTTCATCCGCTCGATCCACGGCTTGAAGCCGGCGAGGAGATCCGTGAGGAACTTGCGCGTGGTCTCGTCGGTAAGCTTGCCGTCGGTGAACTTGGTCGGCCCGGAGCCGATGAACACTTCCGGGCGCGGCAGCACGTGCGCCCAGAGCTGGCCGAGGATGCGCCGCAGGTCGTACTGAACGCGCGCCCCCCCGAGCGGCCCCTGGGACGCCGAGAAGATCGCTACCGGCTTGTCCTGCCACGACTGGTTCGGCGGGCGCGAGGCCCAGTCGATCGCGTTCTTGAGCGCCGCGCTGAGCGAGAAGTTGTACTCGGGGCTGGCGATCAGCACGCCGTCGGCCTCGGCGATCTCGGCGCGCAGGCGCTTCGCCGGCTCGGGGATCCCGGCGTCGAACACGTCCTGGTTGAACATCGGGATGTCCGCGATGCTGGTGATGCGCAGCGTCATGCCCTGGGGAAGGAGGTCCTGGCAGGCGCGCAGCGCCGCCATGTTGAACGACGCCTTGCGCAGGCTGCCACAGATGCCGAGGATTTGCATGGCGCGAGTCTAGCGGCGCTCGGGCAGGTGCGCGACCATCGTTTCGAGCCAGGCCCTGTCGTCCGACAGGGTTTCCAGCTCGGCCAGGGCTTCGGACTTCGTCTGCTGCCAGCGCTCGACCACGCGCGGCTCGGCCTGCTTCTGGTGCGAGAACTCGAGGCGGATGCCGTTCGGGTCGAAGAAATAGACCGACCACGTGTCGCAGCCCACGTCGAGCGGGCCGAGATAGGAGAGGTTGTGCTTCTTCAGCCGGCCGACGACGTCCTCGAATCTCTTCTCGGAAACGGCAAACGACACGTGCTGCATCGTGCCGATCGCGTCGCGGTCGGCCTTCGGCTTCATGCCCTTGGGAATCTCGAAGAAGGCGAGCAGCGAGTCGCCGCCGGCGTCGAGGAAATAGTGACGGATGTTCTCGAACGGCGGGTTGCCGCGGTTACCCGCCCCGGTGCCGAGTCCCGGGGCGACTTTCAGCGCGTGCACCAGCGGCATGCCGAGGACGCGGACGTAGAAGTCGAGCGTCGTCTTCATGTCGTCGGTGTTAAGCGCAAGGTGGTGGACGCCACGGGATAGCGGCTTTGACATAAGGGCGATGTTACTGGAGCCCGTTGCGGTCCGAGAAGGGCGGCGCATTACGCTCAGTATGTCGATGCGCCGGGGCCGGCGCAGACCTGGCACACGCTGGCGGTCGACTTCAGCTACTCGGCGAAGTGACGGTTCAGTCGGTCAGGCGGAGAGCGCGGCCGCGCTTGCCGCCAAGCGCGCGCTCGTAGATCAGCGCCGCGGCGGCGACGTCGCCAAGCGCGACACCGCTGGAGTCGAACAGGATCGTCTGCGCCTCGCTTTCTCGTCCCGGCTTGTGTCCGGACGCGATCTCGCCGAGCTCGGCGTGCACCCCGTCCAGGCTGATGGCGCCCGCCTCCAGGGCGTGGTGCAGGTCGCCGATCCGAGCGCATTGCTCCAGGCTGTCCACTACCACGCGCGCCGAGCGGAACAAGGCAGGGTCGATTTCCTGCTTGTGCTCGTTGTCCGCGCCGATCGCGGCGATGAAGCAGCCCGCCGGCACCCAGCCGGCATGGATGATGGGACGCTGCGAGGTCGTGCAGGTGATGCAGATATCGCTGCCGGCAAGCGCGCCGCGCAGGTCACGCGTGACCTCGGCGCCGTGCTGTTCGGCGAACCGGGCGGCGCGCTCCGGATCAAGATCGGAAACGAACACTTTGCGCAGCTCGCGGACGGCGGACAGCGCGCGCAGCTGGGCTGCGGACTGCGCGCCACAGCCGACCAGGGTGGCGACCGACGCGGAGCGCCGCGCCAGATGCCGCGCGGCCACGCCGGTCGTGGCACCGGTGCGCAACGCCGTCACCTCCGCCGAATCCATGATCGCCAGCAGGCGACCATCGGCCGCGTCGAACAGCAGAATCGCGCCTTGGATGGTGGGCAGCCCGCGTGCTGGATTGCCGGGAAAATTGGCGTTCGTCTTCGCGGCGAAATACGACTGCATGGTTGCGGCCTTGACGTGAAAGCCGCCGGCCGGGACATGCATGCCGAGGACGCCCGGAGGGCCAATCTTTCCCCCGGCATGCAGCCGAAACGCCGTTTCCACCGCATCGATGCAATCGCGCATGTCCAGCAGCGCTGCGATTTCGGAACGCGTTAGAAGGAGCGTTTCCACGTCACTGCCTGGCCGCGGCGGGCAATACCGCGACCATGCGTTCACCGCGCTCCCGGCGTGCGTTCAGCAGCACCGCCGGGTCGCACGCAGGCGTGGAGAGCGGATAGGACGCGATCTTGCTCGCGCTTGCAGTGCGCAGATCGATGCGCCACAAGGACGCGTAGGTTGTGCCGGCGGCAATCAGGACCCCATCCGCGGCAAACGACAGCCCGGTGAAGCCCACGTCCTTGTCGCCATCGGCGCCGAGCTCGAGCTCGATTCGGGTGATCCCGAAGCCCTGCGGGTCGATGCGCCACAGAACCGGCAGCACATTGCTGGAGACGAAAACCGTGCCGGCCGCGTCCCACGCGATGTCCGGTGCGCAGGCCTGGTCTTCGCCGACGAAGAACGGATCCGTCAGCGCGATGCGCCGCAAGCGGCGGCCGTTAATGTTGTCGTGAAGCGAGAGCGCCTCGGGCTCGAGCACCCACAGCCGGTTGCGTTCGGCGTCGGCGCGCACGACGTGGAGCCAAGCCGGGGCCGGCGGGCCCTCGCGGCGCACGCTGCCGTCGCACGCAGAAAGCAGAATTGCGGACAAGACCATGAACAGCTTGTATCGATGAAACATATCGCCTCTCCTCCCCGCAAGCGGGGGACGGTGCAGTCCTTGGGCGATATGCCTTGGGTAGCCGGGCGACTGCGACGGGCCCGACGGTAATTCTTCAGCGGTAAGCCATGGGATTCCAGGTATGAACTTCCTCCTGACCGTCCTTGCACCATGCGTACAGGGCGTCGTAGACGACCATGCCATGCTTCAGCATCTCGAGATCATCGGGAAAGATGCGCGAAAGCCCGAGCGATATTGCGGCCAGCCCCGGCGCCTGGGGCGCCAGGTCGAGCTTCGCCGTATCTGCACCGCGAACAATCAGGGCCAGGCGCCTGAGCGCCGGGTCGCTCAAGCGATAGTGATTTAGAAACGCATCGAAGCTGCAGAGCTCGCCCTCGTGCGAGAAATGGACGTCGGCGACGTCGTAAGGCTCCGCGTGACGCTCCCGCGCAACCTCGCGCACCTGCTTCGCCGGCACGTAGAGGAACTCCGCATCCTTGTCGACGAAGCGGGCAATGAGCCAGGGACAGGCGATCCGGTCGATTTTCGGCCGCTCGCGCGTTACCCAGCGCGTGGTTGCATCCTTGGGCTTCGAGTCGAGCGGACCGCCGCTCGCCCGCCAGCCTTCCTCGATGCCGCCTTCGAGAAAATGCGCCGCGATCCCGGCGGCCCGCAGCGCCTTGGCCGCGTTCTGGCTGACCTCGTGGCCATGCACGCAATAAACGACGGCCGTGCTCGCCGGCGGGAGCGACCTGGCCCACGCCTCGACCGCGGCGGGGTCGCGCCGCAGCGCTCCCGAGATCATGTCGGATGCGCCGAGAAACGCGGGCGCTTTGCGCACGTCGAGGATGATGGGTGGCGCGCCGGAATCCAGGCGCGCGCGAAGGTCGGACGACGAGATGGATGCGTTCATGGTTTTCAGACCTTCATCTCGATTGGGCCGCCGACGGCCTTCCAGCCTGAGTGGCCGACCTTCATGTACCGAGCGTCGAATCCGGCTTCTCTCAGCGCAATCGCAGTGCGGCAGCCGACGTGAAAGCCATAGGCGCAGTACACGACGACCGGGGTCTCTTTGGAAAGCTCAGGCATCCATTCGCCGACTCTCTCCGGATCGCGCCAGGTGACGCCCGCGGCGATGTCCTGCTGCCTCGAGACAAAATGTTTCGGGCGCGTGTCGATGAGCTGAAGCGGCTTACCCTCTTTCAGCATGGCCTGCACTTCCTCGACGCCGACGCCGGGCAGGTCGCCGAACTCCTCCTGCACCAGAGGACGGAGTGGTGCCACCTTGGTCGCATCCTCGTAGCGGCCCTCGACTGCCTTCCAGTCGACGTTGCGTAGGAATGCGTCAACGTAGGCCTTCGCGTTAGCGCCGAAGTCCATGTGGTAGGCGTGCTCGTACATATCGAGCGCGAGGATCGGGATGCCGCCGGCCACGGCCTGGCTGTGCTCGGCCGCATACTGATTGATGAGGCGCCCGTCGCGCGGCATCCAGCAGAGCAGAACCCAGCCCGAGCCGCCGCCCAGGGCATAGCCCATGGCGGAAAACTGGGTGCGCCAGGCCTGCACCGTGCCGAAGTCACGCGCCAGCGCTTCGGACATCGCCTGGGTGGGTCTGCCTTCGCCACCGAGGCTGGCGAAGTAGAGCTCGTGCAGCAGGGTGGAATTGAGCGCGACCAGCTCCTCGCGCTTCAGGCCGTTGATCACATAGCCGGGCGCGTTCGCGTAGTCGAGCGATTCGAGCTGCGCGGTAATGGCGTTCAGGCGTCGCAGCGCCCCGCCGTAGTTATTCTCGTAATGACTCTCGAGGAGCGGCAGTGAAAGGCCGCTCAACGTCCAGGGACGGCAGTAGATCTGTTTCAGCTGGTATTTCACGCGTGCTCCATTGTGAGATCTGCGAGGAACAGAGCCTGTCACTCGATCGCCGTCGCGTCCATAGGCGGCCCCTATCTTTTATCACTAATCCGTGATACCTATAACAGGATGACAATCCTCGATGCGCTGATTCTCAGCCTGCCGACTCGCAACTCGACCGTGCGGATGCGTGCATGGCGCGCTCTGAAAGACGTCGGCTGCGGCGTACTGCGCGATGGCGTGTACGTGCTGCCCGCGAGTCCAACGGCAGGCGCCGCGCTCGAGAAAGTCGGATCCGACATCCGCTCCAGCGGCGGTTTTGCCATGAGGGTCGAGATGCACCTCAAGACCGAGGACCAGCGGGCGCGTCTGCCGAGCCTGTTCGACCGCAGCGCCGAGTACGCAGCGCTGCTCGGTCAAATCAGAGATGCCCGCGCCAGCCTGCGTCGACTCGGTCCGCGTAAGGCGCAAACCAGCCTCGAGCGGTTGCAGCGCCAGTACGACAGGCTCGACACCCTGGACTTTTTTCCCGGCGCGGCGAAAGCCCAGGCCACGGACGCGATTTCCGCGTTGCAGCGCGATTACCGCGAGATTTATGGACGGGGTGAGCCGAGGGTATCGCGCCGCCGGCTCCGCCCGACCGATCGCGCGAAGTACCAAGCCCGCACATGGGCGACGCGCAAGAATCCATGGGTGGACCGCCTGGCAAGCGCATGGCTGATCAAGCGGTTCATCGACCCCGCCGCGCGCTTCGTGTGGCTTGAGCGCCCGAGCAGCCTGCCGCGAAAGGCGATCGGATACGACTTCGACGGTGCTGAATTCACCCATGTCGGAAACCGCGTAACTTTCGAGGTCCTCGCGGAAACGTTCGGCCTGGACGCGGACCCCGCGCTCGGCCCAATCGCTGCCTGCGTCCATTTCCTCGACGTGGGTGGCGCTCCCGCGCCGGATGCCAAAGGGCTGGAGACGGTCCTGAAAGGCGTGAAGGAAAAAGCCGGCAACGATGACGCATTGCTTGCCGAAGCGATGCGCATCTTCGACCATTTTTACTCTGCAAAATAAAAAGGCCGGTGGGTTCGCCGCCGGCCCCCAGAGCATCGATTTCAGCCCTTGTTGCCCGCAATCAGCCGAGCGAGTGCCTGGTCGGCCGTATACACTTGGCTAGTCCAAAGGGAGAACCATGACTCGCACTGTTTGGCTTTTCGTCCTCGCCGTGTTCGCTGCCGGGGCGGTTCACGCCCAGGCTCTCGATGGCCGCCTGAAGAAGATCGTCGAGACCAGCACCATCTCGATCGCCTACCGCGCCGACGCGGTACCGTTCTCGTTCGCCAACGACAAGAACCTGCCCGACGGATTCGCGATCGACCTGTGCAAGCGCGTCGTCAACTCGATCGAGCGCCAGCACAACATCCTGGGACTGAAGATCAACTGGGTGCCGGTGACGGTGCAGACGCGCTTCGAAGCCGTGGCCAAGGGCCAGGCCGACATGGAGTGCGGCTCGAGCACCATGACGCTCACGCGCATGAAGGAGGTCGACTTCTCGAGCGTCATCTTCGTGGAGACGACCGGGTTGATGACCAAGGCCACTTCGGGCGTGCGCTCGATTTCCGACATGTCGGGGAAAAAGTTCGCGGTCGTCGCAGGCACCACCAACGAGCGCGCCATCAACGACCAGCTCAAGCGCCGGCAGCTGAACGCCACCGTGCTGCCCTTCAAGTCGCGCGACGAGGCGCTCGCGGCTCTCGAGGAAGGAAAGGCCGACGTCTTCGCCAGCGACAAGCTGCTGCTGCTGGGCGCGGCGACGAAGGCCAAGGACCCGCGCGTGCTCACCATTCTCGCCGACCAGCTCTCGATGGAGCCCTACGGCATCGTGCTGCCGCGCGGCGACGCCGCGTTGCGCCTCGCGGTCAACACCGGCCTCGCCCAGATCTATGGCGGCGAAGAGATCGTCGAGATCTTCCGGCGATGGTTCGGTGCCCTCGGCCGGCCCTCGGCGATCCTCGAAGCGGCCTACAACCTCGGCGCTATCCCCGAATAGCTCATCCCTTGTTGATGTAGCCGTAGGCGAGGTTGGTACGCTCGCCGCCGTGCTTCTCGTAGATCGACTTGCAGTAGGCGAGCTTGTCGTTCTCCAGTTGGCTCATCATCTTCGGCGTATAGCCGTAGAGGCGGGCGTTGTTTGCGCCGAGGATCGCGGTCTTCACCGGACCGTCGGCCGGCCCCATCGGCGCGAGGCCGTACTTCTTCTGGATCTCCTCGGGGATCTCCATGCGGCGCAGGGCTTCGATCTGCCACTGCGGCGAGCCGGTCCACAGCGAATCCGTTCCCCACACGACGTGGTCGGCGCCCAGGCCCTTGATCATGTAGCCCAGCATGTACGCAGCGACGCGCGGTTCCGCCATGTTGCTGTGCGCGAAGATCTGGCCGAGATCGGCGTACACGTTCTTCACGCCGTATTGCGCCGGGATGTCGGCGAGGTCAGTAACCCAGTCGACGCGGTTCTGGCGCTGTAGCTGGTCCCATGCCGCGGCAGCGGTGCCGCCGGGACCGGCGACCCAGCGATACGCCGAGTGGTAGATGACGAAATTGAGCTGCGGCCAGTCCTTCGCCGCCTGGCCGACGTCGCCCACGTGGCAGTAGCCGACGAGATGCGGGAAATTACGCTCGACCGACGGCGGGAACAGGCCCTTGTGGATGCAGACGTTCTTCAGGCCTGGGCGGTCGGGGTTCTCCTTCGACCACTTCACCAGCCGCTCGTAAAACGGATACATCACTTTCTCGTCGTCGAGCCGGAAAGGCCACTTCGACAGGTGCTTGTTGGTGTTGTCGCCGATGGTGTAGCCCTTCCAGGAATCCGGCTTGAGCTTGGCATTTTCTTCCTCGACCTTCTGCAGCCAGCCGTCGTGCCCGGGGGTAAAGATCGCGTGCGAGTACATGCGGCGAGTGCCGGATTCCTTGTTGAGCTTCTCGCGCGCGTCGAACTTCATCTGGTTGGTGAGGAAGGAGAACTTCTCGTCCACCGAGTAGGAGCCGCTGATGCAGGCCACCTTGGTGTCGCTGTCGAGGAAGATCTCCTTCACGTAGTTCGGGAACATCAGGTCGTCGATACTCTGCGGCTTGCCGACGAGGGTCGGGTTCCAGCCCGCCTTGCCGACGGCCTCGCGCTGCGCGACGAAGGCGCGGATCGGTGTGCCTTCGCGCAGGAAGTGGGTGTGCATGTCCATCACGAACTGGTTCTTCAGCCCGTCGGCGCGTGCCTGGGCCACTTCGAGATCCTTGTATTCATTCTTTTCAACTTGATAGATCGGGGCGCTGCCCTTGGCGTGCACCTCGTTCATCGCGGCGAACGCCGCCGCCATGCCGCCGGCGGTCTTGAAGAACTTGCGCCGCGTCATGCCGTGCTTCTTCGCAAGCGCTGCGCCGCTTTCCTTGATGCGCGCCTCGAATTCCTTCTGCTTCTCGCTCTGCGGGCTGGGCATGTACTCGTCGCTGGACACGAACTGCACCGGGATCGGCGACGGGAACAGCGTTTCAGCGCCGGACAGCTTCTCCAGCTCTTCGGGGGTCAACATGACGGGGTGCTCCTCCTCTGTGAAAGACCATCGTATTCCCCAGTGCCGAATAGGTAAACTGTGCGGCGCGAAATCGCGCTCCGAGGAGGTTCACGATGAGATGGCTGCTGGCCGGGTTTATCGCGCTTTTCTCGGCACTTGCGTCGGCCCAGGGCTTCCCCGAGCGGCCGGTCCGGATCATCGTCCCGCTCACGCCGGGCGGCTCGCCCGACACCATCGCGCGCGCCATCGCCGCGGGGATGCAAGGGGTCTGGACGCAGCCGGTGGTGGTGGAAAACCGTCCCGGTGGCAGCCAGAACATCGGCGCGGACCTCGTGGCGAAGAGCGCGCCCGACGGCCACACCTGGCTACTTGCTCCCGACAACGTGTTCGCGGTGAACCCGTATCTCGGCAAGCAGCCGTTCGATCCCGCCGCCGACTTCATCCCGGTCACGCAGCTCGCACGGATCCAGTTCCTGCTGGTGGTGCCGAGCTCGCTGCCCGTCAACTCGGTGCAGGAGCTCGTCGCACTGGCCCGTGCCAAGCCCGGCGAGCTCAATTTCGGCTCTTCGGGCAACGGCAGCCCGCAGCACCTCGGGGCGACCATGCTCCAGCTCCTCACCGGCACGAAGATGAACCACGTGCCGTACAAGGGCGCGGCGCCGGCGGTCGCGGACCTTCTTCCCGGGCGCATCCAGGTGTGGATCGGCGCGGCGAACACGCTGCTGCCGCACGTCAAGGACGGCAAGCTGCGCCTGCTCGCGAGCAGCGCGCCAGCGCGCTTTCCGAATCTCGGCGATACGCCGACCATCGCGGAAACCGTGCCGGGCTATGCGCTCGACCCGTGGCTGGGACTCTTTGTCCCAGCAAAAACGACAGGGGAAGTGGTGACGCGCATCCACGGCGAGGTGGTGAAGATCGTCAACGCACCGGACCTCAAGTCGAAGCTCGCCGCCCAGGGCATCATGATCGAGACCAACTCGCCGGCCGAGTTCGCTCGCGCGATCCGCGAGGACAGCGCGCGCTGGAGCAAGGTGATTCGCGAGGCGGGGATCAAAGGTGAGTGAAAGCCCGGTAGCGGTTTCTCAACAAAAAGAGCTCTGGGGGAGCGACGCGATCGCGGCCATGCTGCGGGCGCTCGACATCCCTTACCTCGCGCTCAATCCCGGTGCGAGCTACCGCGGCCTGCACGACAGCATCGTCAACTACCTCGGCAACGAGCGGCCGCAGATGCTGCTCTGCCTGCACGAGGAGGCGGCGGTCGCGATCGCGCACGGCTACGCCAAGGCCTCGGGCCGCATGATGGGCGTGGTGCTGCATTCCAACGTCGGCCTGATGCACGGCTCGATGGCGATCTTCAACGCGTGGTGCGATCGCATGCCGATGCTGATCCTCGGCGCCACCGGCCCGTGGGACGCCGCGCGCCGCCGCCCCTGGATCGACTGGATCCATACCGCCTCGGATCAGGGCGCACTGGTGCGCGACTACACCAAATGGGATAACCAGCCCGCCTCGGTGCCGGCTGCGTACGAGGCCCTGCTGCGCGCGGTGCAGATCGCCGATACGGCGCCGCGCGGCCCGACTTACGTCAACCTCGACGCCGCGCTGCAGGAAGCGAAGATCGGCGCGCTGCCGCCGGTTCCCGACGCTTCTCGATATCGGGCTCCGGAAGCGGTATTGCCCAGCAGGCAGGCGGTGGAGAAGGCCGCGCAACTTCTATCCAGCGCAAAATCGCCGGCGATCCTGGTCGGGCGAGTGAGCCGCAGCGAAGCCGCATGGAAAGCGCGCGTCGCGCTCGCCGAGAAATTGCAGGCGAAGGTATTCACCGACATCAAGACAGCGGCTGCGTTTCCCACCGACCATCCGCTGCACGCGGCGCCGCCGGCCACGTTCCCGGACGGAAAGCTGCTGCGCGACGCGGATGTCGTCCTGTCGCTCGACTGGGTCGATACCGCCGGAACGCTCAAGGCAGCCTGGGGCGACACGCCGATCGGCGCCAAGGTGATCCGCGTATCGGTGGATGCGCATATCCATCGCGGCTGGAGCATGGACTACCAGGGGCTGCCGCCTTCGGATGTCTATCTCATGTGCGAGCCCGACGTGGCCGTTCCCCTTCTAACGGACGCAGTGAAGGGCAGGCCCGCGGCGGTTTCGCCGAAGCAGGAATTTCCGGCGGGCAAAGATGATGTGGTCTCGATCCGCACGCTGGCAAAAGCGTTCAACGAGCTGACCGAAGGCATGGACATCAGCCTGTCCAAGCTGCCCCTG
>Ga0137428_1000329_pt1 | contig 21276 bp, 7 predicted proteins | sample EasRivERMZT718_2_FD_102305 | JGI IMG/M metagenome (GOLD analysis project Ga0137428, IMG submission 102305) | Soil microbial communities from meander-bound floodplain in the East River, Colorado, USA - East River MetaG ERMZT718_2 | ecosystem: Environmental > Terrestrial > Soil > Floodplain ...
CCATTTGGGTGATCCTCTCGTGGTTCGGGTTTGTTGATTGCAACCCCGCCACTAAAGGACACTCAGATGGTTTTTCAACTATAATTGCCTCCTGCGTGCAAAATTGAGGTAATTGCTAATTCCGTAACAAGTGGGGGCCGAAACTTTAACGCAGAGGCCGCTGAGCTGATTGAAAGTTGAAAGTTGAGCGTTGAACGTCTTTTGCAATCGGTATAGAGGTCCGCCTTATTCCATGTCGTCGGGCAGCGACCTCGCTCGGTAGAACCGCATTGGGCGTGCGCTGCTCTCCGGATCAATGATGGGACGCGGATTGTTACTCAGTGTAAAATTCGTGATGGAAGTCCAATCCACCCAATTGGATGAGCCCTCGACAACATACTGAACCCCGCTTTCGCCGTAGAACATCATTTGGAATGTCCCGTCAGGAAGCCAGCCAGGCTGGCCAAGACGCACAGGCGAACCGTCGCCATTGAGACGCGCAATGGCATTCCTTTCCACCTCATTGAAGGCGGTGAAAAGTCCACCCACGACCACTTTGCCCCCGCCCGTGCGGGGCTGCATCGCGAAGGAACTGACCGTATTGTTGGCGCCAAAGCCGGGATCACAGGCATCATCCACGCCGCCATTGGCGCGGAGGCGGGCCACGCAGCTGCTGGCCACTTCGTTAAAAGACGAGAAGTTGCCTCCGATAAGCAGCTTCTCGTCGCGTTGCAGGAGCATGGTAAAGATGGCGGTTCCAGCCTTCAGGCCTTTGCCGGGATCGAAGGCCGTGTCCACTGCGCCGTCGGTATCCAACTGGACGATGCCAGAGCGCGCCGTGTAATCGTAAGCCGAGAAATCGCCGCCAAGGATGACATGGCCATTGGTGCGAAGCGCGAGCGTGTAGGCTGTGCCGGCGTCGATCCCCGGCCCAGAGGCGTAGGTGCCATCAATGTTGCCGTTGGATTCCAAGCGGGCGATTCCATTGCGAAACAGACCGGTGCTGAAGGAAAAACTGCCGCCGGTCATCAGGAACTTCCCGTTCCCCAGCAAGGTCAGTGAGGTCGCGCCCTCGCTGGAGGCAACACAGGCGTCGAAGTTGGTGTCGAGCGTGCCATCGCGGTGAAGCCGGGCGATAAGCTGTCGCAAGAAATCATTGACGACGCTGAAACTGCCCGCGATGACAATCTTCGCGTCGGGTTGCAAAACGATCGAACTGACCGGACCGTCCAAGGTCAGGTTCGGATTGAAGGACCCGTCCACTGTCCCATTGGTGTTGAGGCGGGTAAGGTAGGGGGTTGCCACAGCCGCGCTGGAAGCGAACGCGCCGCCGATGAGAATCTTGCCGTCATCTTGCACAGCCATGGCGCCGACATAACCGACATCTGCGACGGTACCGGCATCGAAACCGGAATCCAGACTGCCATCGTCATTGAGCCGGGCGACATTGAATCGCGCTTCGCCGTCTAGGGACTGAAACACGCCGCCAATCAATACCTGCCCGTTCGTCTGCAGTGCGACCGCGTAAACGATGCTTTCCGGCGGCAGGCCCGAGTTGAAGGCGGGATCGAGGGCACATGGCTGTGCATCCGTTGTCGACGATACTGCGCATAATAAAACCAGGGCCATGCCCACTCGCCTGGAAAACGGGCTCATAAACGGGCTCATAGATAGATGAACCCTGTACGGCCGGCGAAACGGCCCAACCACATAGGGAAAGGATGCACTTATATCTAATAAAATGAGTGGCTGTATCTGTCAATTTGTTCCAGGAAATGTTTCGGGCGTGATTAAAAGTGGGTGAACGGGCGACTAGAAAGTCGCCCAACCTGCCGGCTGAAAGCCGGCAGGTTGGGGGACATTCCTGTCCCCAATTTCAGAGGTACTATCTCACCCACTTTTAATCACACCCAAATGTTTCAGAGCGCGCGCGCCCGAAGCGCTCGGGCATAACTGCACCATTCCCGGCTGCGGCGGTTCGCGTTGGCAATGGAGTGAAACAACTTCCCGGCTTCATTCCTCTCAAGTGTGGACATTGACTGATAGAACCGTTGGCACGATGATTCCCCTGATCTCAGCCATGATCGAGCAACGCAACCGGCCCAAGCTCTTTGCCCGAAGGGGTTTGGTAGCGTGCTTTACCCTGGGATTTGTCGTGGCGGCATGCGGCGCCACTTTCAACGTCCCTAATCCGGCCAGCTTATCGTTGGAACGCTCCACTGGCAGCATACGAATCTACTACGAAGGCCAGGTGAATTTTCAATACATGCTGCTGGCATCGAGCAACGCTTTCAGTTGGAGTCCGGTTCTCACCAATATGGCCACCGCCGCCCGCATGACCTACATCGATACCCAGGCCAGTAATCGACAGGCGCGATTCTACAAGGCGTCCTCTTTGAAAACTGGTTTCATTTATCAAGGCGCCTTTGCTGGGGCTGACACGGGGGGATTCATGTTGTTCGCCCGCACCAACAACGTCGGCACGTTCCTCGGCTACAACACCAGGGCCGGGGCCCTGGGCGGCGAGCGGGCCACCGGGATCTCGATTGCCCCCGACGGCAATTTTTGCGCGCGCCTGATTGGCGAAGGCAATGCCTGCGGCACGTTCAGTGGGGCGACTGTTTCGGGCAATTTTACCAATTCAGCCAATGGGCGCGGCACCTTTTCCGGAAACCAGAAATCCAACGGCGGAGCCTTTCGCTTCTCCGCCGGTTTTTACCGGGGAACTTACAGTGGTTCCTGTGCGGGCAATCTGGAAGCCATCATTGCAGCCGATGGCACGATGATCCTTTATCAGGCCAGCTCATCCTCAGACAACGATGCGGGCATGGTCACCATCGCTGGCAACGGGTCCTTTACGGTCGCGACTCCCAAGGGCCAGCATTTCACCGGAACGCTGAACTCCGTTAACCTGATCATGTCGGGCAGCTACATTCACGGATGCAATAGCGAGGGTTTTGGGACCTTCAGCCTGAGTCGTGTTGAGAAAGTGAACTGACCTTTGATGAAAACAACTGCTCGCGGTTTGGGTCCGTCAATTGGCATTGAAACGCCGCGAGCCTTCAGATAACAACTCCCGATGAAATCCCGCTGCGTCGTCTCTGGTTTTATCTGCCTGCTCCCTGCGCTGGCGCCCGCATGCGATCTTTGCGCCATTTATAACGCCACCAGCGCGAGAGGTGAGTCCTCAGCGGGCTTCCTCTTCACGGTGAGCGAGCAATACATTCCTTTTCGGACGCTGCAAAACGAAGGCGAGCCCCTCCGTCTAGCGTCGCCATCACTGCAGAGCTTCTTTGAACGGGCCTATCACGATAGCTCCATCACTCACCTCGTTCCCGGATATAATTTCTCCTCCCGCCTTGGGCTGAGCCTGAACTTCCCCATCGTCTATCGTTCGTTCCGCCTGACGCAACTGACACCGCTCGGGACCTTCGTCGAGGAGACAGGCACCGAATTCGGCCTCGGCGATATGTCGCTTATTGGCCGTTGGACCATGATTGAAAAGGTGGAGATGAATTACTCGGTTGTATTCAATATTCTGGGCGGCGTTAAATTTCCGACCGGCGACACCGAACGTTTGGAAGAAGAGGTGGACCAGGAGCGGTTCTACACCTCCTTATTTGGCGCTCCGGGCCACTATCATGCGATTGGTGGCGTGCATTTTCACGACCTCACCCTTGGTTCCGGCTCCTACGACGGCATCTTCGGCACCTCGGCCAACCTGCGTTGGAACCGTTGGTTCTTCAGCAATCAAATCCAGTATTACCTGCGCACCGAGGCCGAATCCTACGAATTCGGCGATGAATTGATCGTGTCCGGCGGCCCGGGCGCTTATGTCCTGTTGAACGAGAACTTCACGCTCAGCCTCCAGGCCAATGCCGTCTACGACACGATGGCGAGGGACCAAATCCTTGGCGTCAAATCGACGGAAACGGGCTGGACGGCGTGGTACCTGGGACCACAACTCAATCTGACCTGGGGCGAGCATTTCAGCGCCAACGCCGGCGTGGACATCCCGCTGCGCATTTACAATCGAGGCGTCCAGAACGTGCCCGACTATCGCCTCCATGCCGGTGTGACCTGGCGCTTCTGATTGAGAACTGCCGCCGGCTGATCCAGTCATTGCAGGGCCACTTCGGCGGTGAACTGCCGGTACTCGATCAGCGCACCCCGTTGGCGCGGCCAGATGACTTCCATCTGCGCCTTCTCGCCCCGGGCTTTGGAGTAAAGCATTTTGGCCGCAGTGACGACGTCGACTGTGTTTTGACCTTCGATACTCGTGACCACCATTCCGCGGCGCAGGTCTGCGGCCTCGGCCGGACTGCCCCTGTCCACACTGGCCACCAGCAGGCCCTGCACGCGGCCCAACCCCATTCCCAAGGCCCGTTCTTCGGAGATTTCCTGAAGGGTGGCGCCGGTGCGCTTGCGAATCAGATCCGCGTTGAAAAAAGTCTTCTCGGCTACCATTCGCAGGGTGATATTCCGTCGATCGTTACCGCGTTGGATCACTAAAGCCACGTCACTGCGATCTTTGGCCGACGTCAGTTGCCGGGTGAAATCAATGAAGCTCTTGGGCGCCTGGCCATTGACTTGGAGAATTTGATCGCCCGCGCGCACGCCTGCCTTGCCGGCTGGACTTTCCATCTGCACGGACATGACACGAAGGGGCAGACCGCCCGGGCGGACGCGCGCCCCGAACCAGGTCTTCTCCAGCCATTCCGGCGAATAAATTTCGGAGATGGCCGCCGCCACGCGTTTGACCGGAACAGCGAAACCAATCCCCTGGCCCTGGCCTAAGATAGCGACGTTAATGCCGATCAATTCGCCGCGAAGATTAATAAGCGGCCCGCCGCTATTGCCCGGATTGACGGCCGCATCGGTCTGCAACCAATCCGGCACATCGAGGGTCTCGTTTTCCCGCGGGGGCCGCCGGCTCTTGGAACTTAGAATGCCGCGGCTCACGGAACCACCAAGGCCGAAGGGATTGCCCAGAGCCAATACCGTCTCGCCCAATAACAGATCGTCATCCGCCGCGAATCGGACGGCCGTGAACCTTTCGTTGGGCCTGGAACGAATCTTGAGCAGAGCCACATCAGAAAAACTGGTCCCGGTGATCTTGTCGCATTCGTATTCGCGGCCATCCGACAATTTGACCCAGACCCGCCGGGCTCGATTGACCACGTGAAAGTTGGTGAGCACAAAGCCCTCTTCGTCGATGATCACGCCGGAGCCGAGGCTGTACTGAGTATTGGGCTGACGGCGGCGATAGTACGGATCGAAGAATTCGCGGAAAAGATTCTCCAACGGATCGCGCATCGGCACGACCTCCTCCGTCGCAATATTGACAACGCTGGGCATGACTTTTTGCACGGCGTCAACGGTCGCGTCATGCCGCACGTCCATTTCTGTGGATGCGGCTGCGCCGGCAGCCAATTGCGAAACGCTCAACATGCTGCCTGCCAGAAACGCCCATTTGGTCATCAGAGCCCTCGAATCTTTCATCATCATCTTCCAGACAAAACGCCGCCACGGCGCGTTCGGTTCGCCCAAATCCAGTCTCCTCGCCCCACTCATTCCGCTCTTAATCCTAATCTTAATCTTAATCTTAATCTCTCCTCAATCCCTCCCGAGGATTTTACGATTACGATTACGATTACGATTACGATTAAGAGTCGGAAGTCAAATCGTCCATAACCGCGCTTGACTTTGCAAAGCCCAAACCTGAAAAGCAATGGCAAGGTGTCCCACACAACCGGCAACTTCTACGCTCAATGGCGGGCGCGCATCAGCCTCGTACCGTCGCTGCGGGAAGAACATGTCGCTCCGCCCGAGCGTTTGCTTCAGGCTGCCTGGTTTCATCAACGACTCCTGCGCGACAAACTCCGGACGTTGGACGGAATTCCTGTGCAGGTGCTTCATCCAGGCTTTTGGAACCACGAGGCCGGACCGGATTTTCATGGCGCAATTCTGCAACTGAGTAACGAGACGCCTTGCTCTGGCGATGTGGAAGTCGATTTGCATTCGAGCGGCTGGCACGACCACAAGCACGATCAGAATCCTGCTTTCAGAAACGTTTTGCTCCATGTGGTCTGGGAAGGCGACCGCAAGACGAGCCTTCCCACTGTCGCGCTAAAATCGTTACTCGATTCCCCTTTGCACGAACTGGCCTTGTGGTTGCACAGCGACTCGGCCCAGGGCTACCCCAATGCGCTTCTGGGCCAATGCTGCGCACCGTTGCGGGATTTGCCTCCCGACCGACTCAGTGATTTGCTCCATCAAGCGGCACTCGTGCGCCTGCAAAGCAAGGCGTCCCAATTCCAGTCGCGGGCACGCCAGGCGGGCTGGGAACAGGGCCTATGGGAAGGGATGTTCCGCGCGTTGGGTTATAAGCACAACATCTGGCCCATGCAACGGCTGGCCGAACTGCGAACACGGCTCGGCAAGGCCGAGTCAACGCCGCTCGCGCTTCAAGCACGATTGCTGGGGATTAGTGGCCTGTTGCCGGAGGAACTGACGCGCATTCAGGCCACGGACGGCTATTTACGACGTCTCTGGGATTTCTGGTGGCGCGAACGCGAAGGTCTTGCGGATTGTGTTTTACCTCGAACGTTATGGCGGTTCAATGGATTGCGCCCGGCCAATCATCCCCAACGTCGTCTGGCCTTGGCCGGGCACTGGCTGGCGGCCGGAGATCTGCCGTCGCGTTTGGAAACGTGGTGCGCGATGTCTCTGAAAGACGCTCAACTGATCCCGTCGCTGCTCGCCAGGCTGCAAGTGGTCAAAGATGACTTTTGGTCCTCGCATTGGACGTTGCGCTCGAGGCGTCTGGCCAAGCCGCAGCCACTTCTGGGGGCCACACGCGTGACCGATCTGGCGGTGAATGTGATCTTGCCGTGGCTCTGGATGCGCGCGGTCGATGGGAAGAATGAGCGCCTGCAACAGGAGCTGGAACGTCGCTATCTGTCGTGGCCGCCTGCGCAGGACAATGCCGTGCTTCGATTGGCGCGCCAACGCTTGTTGGGTGGCGCACCCGGCCGTGTATCGCCCGGAGCTGCGGCCCAGCAAGGTCTGTTGCAGATCGTCAGAGATTTTTGCGAGCACTCCAATGCGCTCTGTGAGAACTGCCATTTCCCGGAATTGGTCCGGCAATGGAGAGAATGAATCGGGAACCAGCTTACTGCTCGACCTTAAGGTCGACCTGCGAAAACGGATTGTTGGCAAATCCGCTCGGTTGTTCGCCTCCAGGATAGCCGTTGTCCTGAGGCGGCGATTTTTTTGGCTTGGCCGGATTAGCGGGTAATCGCTCGGCTTCCCCATCAGATTTGTCCCTTACGGCGGATAATGGCGCTGCGCCTTCCTGTGGCCGCGGATTCTTGGCGCGCTTGTTCCGGGGCAGCGGACTGACCATGACGTTAATGCCTTTGCCAATCTTCTTCGGCGGCGCATCGGGATGGCCGTAAGAGGCCAGTTCCTTTAAGAATTTTTCCACCACCTGAAAGCCAAACTCCGGATGGGCCAACTCGCGTCCGCGGAAGCGCAGAGTGACCTTGACCTTCATCTCCTCGCAGAGGAATTCCATGGCGTGGTGCAACTTCACGCCAAAGTCGTGCGGGTCGATGGAAGGACTCAGTTGGACTTCCTTTACCTTGGTGGAGTGTTGATGTTTTCTGGCTTCTTTGTCGCGCTTGGCCTGCTCGTAACGGTACTTGCCGAAATCGACCAGCCGGCAAACGGGCGGCGTGGCGGTGGCGGCGACTTCCACGAGGTCGACCCCGTTAGCGCGCGCCGCATTGATGGCGTCCTGCAGAGAAAGGACGCCCAACTGTTTGCCATCGACGCCAATGACCCGGACTTCGCGGGCACGGATTTTCCCGTTGACCCTTACGAATGAACCAGCAGAAGCAGAAGAACGAGGAGAATAAGGCCGACTCAAGCAGCCCTCACCGGTTGAAGCATAATCATTTTAAATTCATCAGACTTTCAGGACACTTCCTGGCAAATAGTGCGAGCGTAGGTTAGGGGGTTGCCTGCCAAATGGCAAGCGAAAAGATAAACGGGGACCGGACGCGTAGAGTTGAGTTTGGCCTCGCTGCATTACCACGAGAAAGCACGCAATCTTGAGGCCAAAGTCTCCTGGATGTCTTGTGGGTGTAGGGCTCAATCAGTCCGCCATTGCACGACACAGCACAAAGGACAACAGGACCCGGAGTTGCCGACGGCCGGATAAAGCTATTGGCCTTAGATGGGATACACCACTGCACCTGTAAAAAGTTGAAAAAAATTGAGGCAGAGTTCCGGGCGTTCTGATATAAGAGACCTACTTTAGCCCCGAACATTTGTTACAAGTCGATGACAATTATGCGAAACCTCAAAGTTTGCTTCATCACGTTCACCTTCGCGTTGGGATTCCTGGCGGTGGCAGCTCCCGGCCGCGCTCAAGACAATTTGCTCATTACCGAGTTCATGGCGGAGAATGAGCGCACGATCGAGGACGAGGACGGCGACGATTCGGATTGGATTGAGATCTACAACGCCGGCACGAATGCGGTGAATCTGTTGAACTGGGGGCTGCGAGACAGTGACACCACCTGGCTCTTTCCGGCCACGAACATCGCGCCGGGCCAAATCATGCTCATCTTCGCCTCCAACAAGAACCGCCGCACACCAGGCGCGCCGCTCCATACGAATTTCCGGCTGGACAACGATGGGGAATACCTGGCTCTGCTCAGGACAAACGGCTCCATTGCTTTTCAGTACTTTCTGCCAGTCCCACAACAGGCGCCTGACGTGTCGTACGGCATTCCGCTGCAGGAATTGCCGAGAATCCTCATGCTCACGGGCGCTGCGGCCAAAGTTTTCGTCCCGGCCGATGGCAGTCTGGGTGCGACCTGGACCGCGACTGACTTCAACGCCTCCTCCTGGAGCAATGCCGTGACGGGCGTGGGTTACGAGACGGACCCCACCACGCCGGCTGTCGTGGGAGACTCGGCCGCGGACTTTTCCGGCACTCAAGGATCGAACAACTGGTTCTATGGTTATTACAATCGCAGCGCCGACACTGCCGCTGGCTATCAATCCTCGAACTTTGTCGTTTTCCCAGCCCACTATTGGACCGGGGTTCAGTGGGACTGGCCTAACGGCAATCCGCCCTGGGACGAGATTGGCCGGACGAATTGCCATCCCAACGGCATCAATAGCGGCGGGGAACACTGGGTGATTCGCCGCTGGGTGAGCAAAGTCAGCGGCACCATCACGGTCGATTGGTTTTTAGCCAAGTCCAATCCAAGCGGCTTGGGGGTGACCGGGCGGATTTTCCACAACGACACGCAACGAGACAGCGTGGCCATTGCCTCCAACAATACCAACGGAACCAATCGCGCTGTAACCATCATCAATGTTCAGGTGGGCGATACCATCGATATTGCGTTGGACCCCACGGGACCGACTGGCGACGCTGGAGACAGTGGTGACGGCTCCTACATGAGTGCGGTGATCCGAGGCGTGGGCAATCTGAGCGGCCAGATCAGCACCAGTATCGAGGGCATGATGCGCGACCGCAACGCGACTGCCTACATTCGCATTCCCTTTGTGGTGACCAATGCGGCCAGTCTGAGCGTGCTGACCTTGCGAATGAAGTACGACGACGGCTTTTCGGCCTATCTCAACGGATTGCCTTTGGTGAGCCGCAATGCGCCCGAAACGCTGGACTGGAGCTCTTCGGCCCCTGCGGCGCGTCAGGACACGGATGCGTTGCAATTCGAAGACATCGATACTTCACCCATAGCGTCGACGCTAATGGAAGGCACGAACGTGCTGGCGATCCACGGGCTGAACGTCAGTTTTGAGGATTCGGATTTTCTTATTTTGCCTGAGGTGCGCGGGGCGAGCGTGACCTTGAATGTGGCGGCCAAGCGCTATTTTTCCATTCCGACTCCGGGGGCGGTGAACGGCTTGGGGCAAACGAATCTCGGCCCGATAATCGTGGATGTAGAGCACACACCCAATGAGCCGCTGGACACTGAAGACATCACCGTGCTCGTGCGGGTAGCGCCAGCACTGGCGCCGATCGGCAGTGTGACGTTGCGGTACCGTCTTATGTTCGGCCCAACCAACAACGTGGTGATGCTGGACGACGGGATGAGCGGCGATGGCGGACCTGGCGACGGCCTGTATGCAGGGAAAATTCCCTCCAGCCTCTCCACCACCGGGCAAATGGTGCGCTGGTTCATCACGGCCACAGATGCGCAGGGGCGTTCCAGCCGCTTTCCAGCCTTTGCGAGCCCCATTAACTCACCAGAGTTTCTGGGGACCATGGTGCACGTGCCGCAGACCAACAAGCTTCCGATCATGAATTTGTTCCTCACCAACCTGGGAGCCGCCAATACGAGGGCTGGAACGCGTTGTTCGCTGTTTTATCTGGGCCGCTTTTACGACAACCTGGCCATCAATCTTCATGGCCAATCGAGCGGGGGCTTTGCCGTGGACAAGAAGAGTTATGACATCGACTTCCATCCAGGGCACCACTTCACGTGGACAGAAGGTGAACCGGACGTTGATGATATCAATCTGCTGACTACCTATTCCGACAAGGCCAAAATGCGAAACATCCTGCCGTATGAAACGTATCGGGCCGCAAGTGGGACGTATCGGTTTGGTGCAGCGGGCCAGGCGTCCTTAGAGGCGCTGCCCACGGCTTATCATTACACGGTGCCGATCCGGGTCCACACCAACGGCGGCTTCTTCGCCATTTATGACCTGGTCGAAAACGGGGACGATAACTTTCTGGAACGCATTGGCCGTGATCCCAGCGGGGCACTTTACAAGCTGTACAATACGTTCACGGTGATTGCGAACACGACCATCGGCACCGATCCCTTCGCCGAAAAGAAAACACGGCGCAATGAGGGAAACCAGGACCTGGTGGACCTCTTCAATGGCATGGCTAACAGCGCCACCCCCGTGTCGGTGCGCACCAACTACATGTACGACAACATCAACCTCCCGGCGACGATTGATTTTCTGGCCGCCCGCGTCATCACCGGTGATGTCGATTGCTGCCACAAGAATTATTACTTCTATCGCGACACTGACGGCACCGGCGAATGGGAAGGTATGCCCTGGGACGTGGACCTGAGCTTTGGCCGAAACTGGAATTCCACGGAGGCTTATTTCGATAACGCCATGTTTCCCAACAATGGACTGGGTGTGGGCGGTAACAATGGTGTCTTTGGCTTGATCATTGGCGCTACCTTTCAACCAACTCGGCAGATGTACCTGCGACGGATCCGCACGCTTATGGATAGCTTGCTGCAACCCACCAACACCCCTCCGGCGCTGGGCAAATACGAAAACCGGATTGATGAAATGTTTGTGGCCATCGATCCCGATAATCAATTGGATCTCGCCAAATGGGGCACCTGGCGTGATTTCACGACGGGCGGCATGGTGCCTAATGGCGCCCCGACCTTCGATACCAATCATGTGGACTACGAAACTCTGAGCGAATCGGTCGCGCGATTGAAGCAATATCTGATCGACCGCCGTATCTCCATGTACAACCGAGTGAACACGGGTGAACTTCCCGCCGCCCAACCGGCCAATGCCATGATCTTGTTCGGCACCATTGAATTCAATCCCAACAGCGCCAATCAGGCCGAAGAATACTTCCAGTTACGCAACACCAACACTTACGCGGTGGACATCTCCGGTTGGACGATTTCCGGGGCCGTCGATTACACGTTCCGAGGCGGCTGCGTGATACCGGCAAACACGGTCCTGTATGTCTCGCCGGATGTGAAGGCGTTTCGCTCGCGCACCGTCAGCCCACGGGGCGGCGAAGGGCGGTTTGTGCAGGGCAATTACCGGGGGCAATTGTCGGCGCGCGGCGAAAGTCTGGTGCTGACCGACGACCGCGGGCGCGTCCTGGGAACCAATACTTACCCTGGCAATGCGAGTTTGCCGCAGCTTTCCCTGCGCATCACAGAGATCATGTATCGACCCGCGGTGGCGCCGGCCGGCAGTCCCTATTCCACGGAAGACTTCGAGTTCATCGAATTGAAAAACGTCGGGGTCTCGCCTATGAGCCTGATCGGCGTTCATTTCGCCAACGGAATTGACTTCATGTTCACCACCAACAGCGCCGTCACCAACCTGTTGAGTGGACAAAGCGTCCTGCTGGTTAAGAACATCGCCGCTTTCACCTCGCGCTACGGTTCGGGTTTTGCCATTGCGGGTGCTTACGGAGGCAACCTTGAGAATCGCGGCGAACAGATCGAGCTTTTGGATGCTTCCAATGAAAAGATTCTCGACTTTGAGTACAATAATTCCTGGTATCCGAGCACCGATGGCCTCGGCTTCTCCCTGGTGATCGTGGATGAGAACGCTCCGTTCAATACCTGGGACCAAAAGGAAAGCTGGCGTCCCAGCGGCAGGGATGGAGGTTCCGCTGGCCAAAGCGATCCACCTCAAATCACTGTGGCCCCCATTCTGGTGAACGAAGTGCTCACCCACACCGACCTTCCCCTGGTGGACTACATTGAACTGTACAACCCCAACACCAATGACGTGAACATCGGCGGCTGGTTCCTTTCGGATGATTTCGTCAATACCAGGAAGTATCGCATCCCGAATCCGACCGTCATCCCGGCCGGCGGTTACCGCGTGTTCGACGAGACGCACTTCAATACGCCTACCAACCTGCCCACCAGTTTCTCGTTCAGCTCCAAGGGCGATGAGGCCTACCTGTTCTCCGGCGATGGCACCAACCTCACGGGCTTCTTCCACGGCTACGAGTTTGCCGCAGCCGAGAACGGCGTGTCATTCGGGCGCTATTACACCAGCACCGGCGCCGTGCATTTTGTCGCTCAAAGCGCGCGCACTCCGATGGCGACCAATGCGCCGCCAAAGGTTGGCCCCATTGTCATTACCGAGATTATGTACCATCCGCCGGATTATCCGAACGAGGTCGATAATCAGGATCATGAATATATCGAACTGCACAATCTATCGAATACGAACGTGACGCTCTTCAGCGGCGGCAACCCCTGGCACCTGCGCGGCAGTGTGGAGTTTGATTTCCCGGCGAGTACCATCATCGGTCCCAGCAATTATCTCCTGGTGGTAAGCTTTCACCCGCTGGACAAGGCCAGGGCGTCGTCGTTCCGCACTACCTACAGCTTGTCCACGAATGTGCCCCTTTATGGTCCCTATGTCGGCAAACTCGACAATAGCTCGGAGTCCGTCCGGCTTTACAGACCAGAAACACCGGAGGCCGAGGAAATCCCCTACGTTCTGATCGATCAAGTGGATTATAGCGACTCCACTCCGTGGCCGGCAATTGCTGATGGCACTGGCCTCTCTCTGCAGCGGATTCAACGGTCCCAGTACGGAAATGACGCCATCAACTGGACGTCGGTGGGCCCAACTCCGGCTAGTCCTTACCCTGGGGGAATGCCGCCGACCATCACGATGCAGCCCGAGGACGAGACGGGCGTGGTCGGATTGAACGCGACGTTCAGTGTCGAAGCCTCCGGACCGCCTCCGCTGAACTACCAATGGTACTTCAGTGGCAGCCTTATTTTTGGGGCGACTGGTTCCTCACTGGTCGTCTCGAATGCGCAGCCCAGCGATGTGGGCGATTACTTCGTGATTGTATTCAATGGCGGTGGCTACGCTCAAAGTTCGAATGCCAACCTGACCGTCCTTTTCCCGGCTTTCATCTTTCAGCAACCGACGAATGTAGTCTTGCGCGGCACCAATGGCGCCGCCAACTTTGGCCATACCTTCGCCAACGCGGTCTTTTCCGTGGGGGCCAACAGCAGTTCGTCCCTTTCCTATCAATGGCGTCTCAACGGTGAAGACATTCCGGGTGCGACCAGCAGTTCTCTGATCGTCAGCAATGCCACTCTGGCCAACGAAGGCGCTTATGACGTTCTCGTCACCGATGATGTCGCTACGATTCCCAGTGCGCCCGCCACCCTGAGCATCTGGGTAAATCCTTTCATCACGCAGCAGCCATTGGGTTTGACGTTGGCGGCCGGTTCCAATGTGACTTTCAGCGTGACAGCCAGGGGGCATCCACTTCCCTTCGGCTATCGCTGGCGGCGCAATGGCATTCTCTACACGTTCGTTTCGACGAATAGTACCAACGCCACGCTCACGCTCAATAATGTGTCCAACCTGAACGCGGGCGCCTGGACGGTCGTGGTGACGAATCAGGCCAACATCACTGGTGCCATCAGCACCAATGCGACTCTGACCGTGGTAACGCCGCCAACCAACCAGGTAGTGCCCGTCGGCGGCACGGCCACCTTTGCCGTCTTCGCTACCAACACTCCGGGTTCATTCCCGCGCTACCAGTGGCGCTTTAATAATGCGGATATTTCCGGGGCCACGACCAACAATTACTCGGTGACGAATGTCCAGCCGTCGGATGTGGGCGCCTACAGCGTGGTGGTCACGGCCACAAACCTTCCGGCGCTGCCGCCGGCAAGTTTCTCGGCGCTGTTGTCGCTATTGGTGACCGGCCCACTGCTGAGCAACCCAGAAGTGCTCGTCAACGGCTCATTTCGAGCGCAACTGGAGGGCACACTCAACCAGATGTATGCGATTGAAAGTTCGCAAGACCTGACCAACTGGGCCGTCCTGACGAACCTGACCTTCAGCGGGAGTCCGGCTTACTTTGTGGATCCGGGCCGCACCAATGCCGCCGGCGCGACGAACCGGTTTTACCGGGCGCGCGAGACACAGTGAGTGCCGTGCATCCCGAAGTTGTTGGAGGGACTCGTCGCGCTGCGACGAGTAGCGCCGCGTTCAGCGGCGCAAGGATGCTCCCAACGTTCGGATTCCGCCCGCGGAACGCGGGCGGGGTTATCGCAGCGCGACAACTACCAACAACATCGGGCGCAGCCCAGTGAATGGCGAGGCAGAGAATTGCTGTGACAAAGCGCGACGCTTATGTTAAGTAAAGATCACTTGTTCCTCCAACCTGCCAGAGAAGAGTGCTGCGCTATTGGCATCTCTGTTGCCTTTGCGCGGGTGGCGAGACAGAAAAAGCGGAGACCCAAGATTTCAAGTAATTAGTGAACAAAGTAGTTTTATGAAATCGATGATCAAATCCCAACGAGTGGGCGACGCCGTAAAGAGAAGCTCCAAGCTCCAAGCTTCAACATCCAACGTCGAATTAGTGGCAAGTGACAAGTGGCTAGTGACCAGCTTGGACTCGTCACTAGTCACTAGTCACTGGTCACTCTGCTTCATCCTCTGGTTGTCAATGCTTATGCCGATGGGCGCGGCAGAACTTATTTCGAACGGCTCGGAGTGGAGTTACTTCGTCGGCACGAACGAAGCGTCCGTTCCGGCCACGGCCTGGCGTGGCACCAATTTCAATGACGCCGCCTGGTTAACGGGCGCGACGCCCCTCGGTTACGGTGAGCCGGATATCATCACGTTTACCCCCGCTCACGATGGCACCAATTACCTGAGCGTTTTCCTGCGAAAGACGTTCGTGGTCAACAATCCCACCAGTGTGCAACAAGTGACCGCCAGCATCCGGGTTGACGACGGTTGTGTGGTTTGGATTAACGGCAAAGAGTTTTCGTCGCTCCGCTACAACGTTCCCGGCGGGGAGATTGCATACACCACCGGGGCCAGCGCCGCCCTGGAACCGGCCCTCAACACGTTTGCCACCAACAATAACGTTCTGGTGGCGGGCACCAATGTCATCGCGGTGCAAGTTGTCAATTTTAACAATTTCCCCGGCACGCCCAGCAGTGACCTGTTGTTTGATGCTTCCTTGAGCATCTTCATCGATGATATTGCGCCCACCCTCTCCGAAGTCGTTCCTGCTCCGGGCGCCACTGTCGCCCAACTGACCCAGATTGAAATGCTCTTTAGCGAGGATGTCGCCGGCGTCGATGTGTCCGACTTGCTCGTGAATGGCAACCCTTGCACGAACCTGACTGTCCTCACCCCGAACCATTTCTTCAGGTTCCAGTTTCCTCAACCGCCCACGGGCGTGGTCCAGGTGACCTGGAGCGGTTCCCACGGAATTCAGGACTTCGCGAACCCGCCCAACAGTTTTGTCGCTGTAAACTCGACGTATGTTCTGGATACCAATTTGCCGACGGCCGTGTTGATTATCAGCGAATTCCTGGCTTCCAACAGCGGCGAAGGAACGAACGCTCTTCGCGATGCGGACGGCGACGCCGAGGACTGGATCGAAATACGCAATCTGGGTTCCGGTGTGGCCAATCTCAATGGCTGGTCTCTGACCGACAGGGCCGATCTGCTCACCAAGTGGCGGTTTCCTGACGTCAGCATTTCGGCAGATGGCTATCTGGTGGTGTTTGCGTCCGAGAAACATCCCACGACCCTCAACGGCGGGCTCCACACGAATTTCCGGCTGAACACGGAAGGGGAGTTCCTGGCGCTGGTGGATCCGATGACCAATATTGTTTCGGTATTCACGCCCCTCTATCCGACCCAGACTGTGGACATCTCGTATGGCCGGGACCGTGTCGATACAAACATCGCGGGATACTTCCAGGTGCCCACACCGGGGGCGCCCAACACCACTTCCGGCGCAGGCATCGCCCCGCCGGTGCAGTTTTCCCGAAGCGGCGGCGCTTTCGCGAGTGCATTCTCGCTGACGCTCAGCAACAGTTCTCCCAGTGCGGTCATTCGATACGCGTTTGGCCCAGGCGCCGTCGTAACAACAAACTCCACGCTCTACACCGGACCTATCAACGTCAGCACCTCGGCCGTCGTGCGGGCCCGAACGTTCCAGACGGGTCTGTTGCCCGGGCCTACTCGAAGCGAGAGCTACTTGCAGCTTTCCGCTGCCGCGGCCAATTGGAGCTCGGATCTTCCGGTGGTGATTTTGCATACGTTCGGGAACACGGCCATCAGCGCCGGCGCGGGCGCGCCAGACACGCCGGCCAACGTGACCATTATTGAGCCCAATCTGGCCACCGGGCGCACACGGCTGACAAACAGTCCTTCGGTCACGACGCGGGCGGGCCTCAACCTGCGCGGTTCCAGCACGCAGGGCCTGGCCAAGCGGAACCTGGCCGTTGAATACTGGGACGAAGCCAACAACGACCTTGAGATCGAGACGCTGGGAATGCCGGCGGAGTCAGACTGGGTGTTGTATCCGCCCAACGGCTTCGATCATCCGCTCATTCATAATCCGTTCATCTACGAAGTGAGCCGGCAAGTGGGCCGTTACGCAACACGCACCCGTTTTGTGGAACTGTTCTACAAGGCCGAGGGCCAAACGGCCGGCGCGATCGATACGAACATGAATTATTATGGTGTTTACGTGCTGACGGAGAAGATCAAGCGCGACAACAATCGGGTAGACGTCGAACAGTTGCAGCCGGAGGACACGAGCTTCCCAGCGGTGACGGGAGGCTATTTGTTTCTCATTAACAGCGGACGAGTGGACGCCAATGAAATCGCTTTGAATGTCCCGACACCCCAGGGTAATCAGGAAGTCATCTATCAAGACCCGGAAGGGCCTGAGCTGACGAACACGGCCCGTCTGCCGCAGCGGGACTACATCCGCGGTTACCTAACCAACTTTAGCGCGTCGCTGGGACCTAACTTTACTAATCCAGTCACAGGTTACCTGCCCTGGATCGATGTGGATTCCTGGATCGATCATCACATCCTCAATGTGCTGGGGCGCAACGTGGACGCGATCCGCCTGAGCGGGTACTTCTACAAGGATAGGGAGAAGCGGATTGAATTCGGGCCGATCTGGGACTTCGACCGGTCCATGGGCACGGGCAAACCCAGCGAAACGGACATCGGTTACCGCTCCTGGAATCCGCGGGAATGGCTCAATCAGGCTTCCGGGGACCGAGGCACCGACTTTTTCCGGTTTGCCACGCACCGGTGGTGGGGACGGCTCTTTGAGGACATCGACTTTTGGCAGCGCTACATCGATCGCTGGCAGGAACTGCGCCGCACCCACTTCACCACCAACAATCTTTTTGCCATCATCGATGGGATGGTGGCTGAGATCACCGAAGCGCAAAGGCGCGAGGCGGTCCGGTGGCCCGGTGGCGGCTCGGGCGGAACGGCTCCGCGCAGCGGCCCCATTACGGCCAACGGTTATACCTTCACCTTCGATGGCACCTATGCCGATGAGATTCGTTTTCTGAAGCAATGGCTCACCGAACGCATGGATTTCGTGGATACGAATTTTCTGGCGGCCCCGCTCTTGAGTATTCCGGGAGGGCAGGTCTCCTCGGGCATCACCCTTACCATTACTCCGCCGAGCAAGCCGGGCTCCACGGTTTACTACACACTGGACGGGACCGATCCACGTTTGCCTGGGGGCGGGATTTCGCCAGCGGCTCTGGTCTATTCGGGGCCGATCACGATTACGAGCAACGTGCGGGTGTTTGCGCGGGCGCGCAATCCGAGTCACATGAACGTGATCAATGCCAATTGCCCCTTTGGGGGTTGCCCGCCTGTGAGCACGCCGTGGTCGGGCAAAGCGGTGGAGACGTATTACATCAGCATCCCGCCCTTGCGAATCACAGAGATCATGTATCACCCACAGGATCCTCCGCCGGGAAACACCAATGACGACAATAATTTCGAGTACGTCGAAGTGAAAAATATCGGGGGCACTCCGCTCAACCTGAATCGCTTCCGGATCAGCGGCGGCATTGAGTTCGATTTTCCCAATATCCTCCTGCCAGCCGGATCGAACATCGTGGTGGTGGCCAACACCAACGCATTCCAGTCACGCTACGGCACAAACACCATTCCGATCGCCGGCGTCTATACCAATCGCCTGGACAACGCGGGCGAGCGCCTTGTCCTGGAAGGGCCGGTTCGGGAACCCATTCTGGACTTTTCCTACGACGATGAATGGTATCCGATCACCGATGGCTTTGGTTTCTCGCTGGTGATTGTCAATGACAACGCGCCGCCGAACACGTGGGGCCTCAAAGAGAGCTGGCGGCCCAGCGGCGTCCTGAATGGTTCGCCCGGCGCCAATGACCCGGCCCAGCCGGCCTTCCCTCTGGTGGTGATCAACGAAGTGCTTAGCCATACGGATCCGCCTCCGCCCACGGACTCGATTGAACTGCGCAATCTTTCCGGCAGCCCCGCCAACATCGGTGGCTGGTTCCTGACCGACGATTTTAGCGAGCCCAAGAAATACCGGATCGCAAATAACACCATGATTGCCGCCGGTGACTTCATTGTTTTCAATGAGAGTCAGTTCAACAGCGGCGCAAACGGCTTCGCGCTCAATTCCCTGGGTGAGGAGGTTTATCTGTTCTCCGGCGATGCGAACACTAATCTGAGCGGTTATTTCCACGGCTTTGATTTTGGGCCGGCGGAGAACGGGGTGACGTTTGGGCGTTATGTCATCAGCACCGGCGACGATCAATTCCCGTCACAGACCATGATCACGTTGGGGGACATCAATGCCGGTCCGAGGATCGGTCCGGTGGTGGTTAGCGAAATCATGTATCATCCGCCGGACCTGATCATAGGCGCTCACATGTTGAACAATACCGATGATGAGTACATCGAGTTGCACAACTTTTCGGGCACCAATGTGCAGCTCTACCACACGAGTTATCCGTCAAATACCTGGCGCTTGCGTAATGCGGTGGACTTCGACTTTCCCCAAGGTGTGACGCTCCCACCCAATGGCCGCCTGCTCGTGGTGGAGTTCGACCCGGCCGACACGAATCGACTGGCTGAGTTTCGGATGCGCAATGGCGTTTCCGCAAGCGTGCCTATCTACGGCCCCTTCAGTGGAAACCTCGATAATGAGACGGACGCTGTTGAACTTCGCAAACCAGATCTTCCTGAACCAGCGGGGCCGCCGAATTTTGGTCTGGTGCCTTACGTCCTGGTGGAACGGATTCGCTACTCCGATGTGCCACCCTGGCCTATTGCCGCCGATGGCATTGGGCCCTCGCTGCAGCGCATCGTGGCCTCATCGTATGGGAACGATCCCTCCAATTGGGTAGCGGCGGCGAAAAGCCCGGGAACCGCCTATGGCGGAGGAGTTGGGCCGAGCATCACTGCTCAACCAACGAACAAATCCGTCGTGGCTTTCATGACCGCCACGTTCAACGTGGGGGCTTCCGGACCGAATTTGAGTTATCAATGGCGGTTCAACGGCGGGAACATTCTTAATGCCACGAACGCGACGCTCGTATTGACAAATGTCCAGCCCTCTCAAGCCGGTCAATATCTGGTCGTCGTGCTCAATCCCTCCAGCTCCGTGGCCAGCAGCAATGCGACGCTCACGGTGCTTATCCCGCCTCGAATTACGCAGCAGCCGACCAATCTGGTCTTGCGCGGCACCAATGGCGCCGCCAATTATGGCCAGACGTTCACCAATGCGATTTTCTCCGTGGTGGCCAGCAGCAGCTCGCCTATTACTTATCGATGGCGGTTCAATGGCGCCGACATCTCCGGGACCACGAACGCTTCGTTGATCATCAGCAATGCCACGCTGGCGAACGAAGGGCTTTATGACGTTGTGGCCACCGACAGTGTTGGGCCGATCATCAGCGCCCCCGCTCGGCTTAGCGTATTCATCAGTCCCCTGATCACGCTCCAACCCCTGGGTGCGACCGTGGCGGCAGGTTCCCAGGTGACTTTCAGCGTGACAGCCAGGGGGCATCCACTTCCCTTCGGCTATCGCTGGCGGCGCAATGGCATTCTCTACACGTTCGTTGCGACGAATAGTACGAACGCCACGCTCACGCTCAATAATGTGTCCAACCTGAACGCGGGCGCCTGGACGGTCGTGGTGACGAATCAGGCCAACACCACCGGTGCCATCAGCACCAATGCGACTCTGACCGTGGTGACGCCGCCAACCAACCAGGTGGTGCCTGCCGGTGGCACGGCCATCTTTACCGTCTTTGCTACCAACACTCCGGGTTCATTCCCGGGCTACCAGTGGCGCTTTAATAATACGGATATTTCCGGGGCCACGACCAACAATTACTCCGTGACGAATGTCCAACCGTCGCATGTGGGCTCTTACAGCGTGGTGGTCACGGCCACAAACCTTCCGGCGCCGCCGCCGGCAAGTTTCTCGGCGCTGTTGTCGCTGCTGGTGACCGGGCCAATGCTGAGCAATCCCGAAGTGCTCAGCAACGGCGTCTTTCGAGCTCAACTGAAGGGCACGACCAACCAGATGTATGCGATCGAAAGCTCTCGCGATTTGACCAATTGGTCGGTCTTAACCAACCTGACCTTCCTCGGCAGCCCGGCTTACTTTGTGGATCCGGGCCGCACCAATGCCAC
>Ga0137428_1000330_pt1 | contig 21262 bp, 18 predicted proteins | sample EasRivERMZT718_2_FD_102305 | JGI IMG/M metagenome (GOLD analysis project Ga0137428, IMG submission 102305) | Soil microbial communities from meander-bound floodplain in the East River, Colorado, USA - East River MetaG ERMZT718_2 | ecosystem: Environmental > Terrestrial > Soil > Floodplain ...
AAGTGCGCGGGATTCCGCTCATTGAAGACGTTTGCGAGTCCCATGGAGCGACTTTCGACGGACGGAAGCTCGGAACCCTCGGGCTCATGTCCAACTTTTCGTTCTACTACGCCCACCACATGACAACGATCGAAGGGGGCGTGATTTCGACCAATGACCCCAAACTCTACGAAACCGTTCGGATGCTTCGTTCCCATGGCATGGTACGAGAGGCAAACTCTGACGAGCTGAAACAGAGCTATGCCGAACAATACCCGGATCTAAATCCTGACTTCATTTTTGTTCTTCCCGCCTACAATGTTCGGAGCACCGAGATTAACGCATTGATGGGGCGGTCGCAGCTCAAGAGATTGGACGACAATAACCTGCGCCGTTCGACCCACTTTGAGACCTTTCTCGAAAATCTCGATCCGACGAAGTATCAAACCGACTTCAGCACCGCCGGGAGTTGCAACTATGCCTTCACTTTAGTCCTTAAAAATCCCGATCCCGTCCTTGGCAACAAAGTCATGGACGCTCTGCGCAAGCACGGGGTGGAATATCGCCGGGGTGCTTCCGGAGGCGGGAATCAGCTGCGACAACCGTATTTGAAGCGGTTGCTCGGCAAACCGGATCTTAGTCAATTTCCCAACGTCGACCATGTCCATTTTTACGGTTTTTATATTGGCAACTATCCCGGCTTGGAGCGGGATAAGATTCTCTCCCTTTGTGCTCTGTTGAACGCGATTACCTAACGACCGCGCTGATGATTGTCCGCACACTTTTACCAAAGTCAGGATAGAAATATGGCAAGACGTAAACTGGACTTAGTTTTGGTCAATCCGGGAAATCGGACCCAGGTCTTTCAATCCCTGGCGTCTGACTTGGCAGCGATGGAGCCGCCGATCTGGGCAGCTTTGATCGCCACGTTCATCCGGACCCGCGGCTTCGCAGTGGAAATCGTGGACGCCGAAGGGGAGGAATTAACTTTTGCCGAAACAGCCGAGCGCATCATTGACATGGACCCAACCCTGACGGCGGTGATCGTTTACGGCCACCAACCCTCCGCATCGACACAGAACATGCCGGCAGCAGGAAAGCTGTGCGCGATGCTGAAGGAGAGAGAGCCGAATCTAAAGACCATTTTGGTCGGTGGCCATGTGGCGGCGTTACCGGAGCGTACGCTCGATGAAGAGAGCGTAGATTTTACCTGTGATGGGGAAGGTCCTTATACACTTCTTCAACTCCTCCAGTCACTCAAAAATAAAGATCCGGATCTTGGCAAAGTGGGTGGGCTCGTGTACCGCAGCGGCGACAAAATTGCCCACTCCGGACCTGCGCCCCTGGTTAAAGACCTGGACCGGGAAATGCCAGGGTTAGCCTGGGATCTCTTACCCATGCAGAAGTATCGGGCCCATAATTGGCATTGCTTTGGTGACTTGGTGCGCCAACCCTACGCGTCCTTCTATACGACCCTGGGTTGCCCGTTCCGCTGTAGCTTCTGCTGTATTCAGTCACCGTTTAAAACCGGAGAGTCGTTGATGGGACTCAAGGCCGCCACCAATAGCTACCGGATGTGGAAGCCGCAAACCATCGTCGCTGAAATCGACAAGCTGGTGCTTCACTATGGCGTTCGAAATATCAAGATCGCCGATGAATTGTTCGTGCTTAATCCGAAGCACGTGATTGATATCTGTGATCGCATCATCGAGCGCCGCTATGATCTCAACATCTGGGCCTATGCCAGAGTCGACACCGTAAAGGAAGGAATGGTGGAAAAGCTCACGCGGGCAGGGGTTCGCTGGCTCGCCTTCGGTATCGAAGCCGCCAGCGAGCGTGTCCGTGACGACGTCGACAAAGGCTTTGACCAGAGCGATATCGTAAAAACCATCGGCGAAGTCAGGGCTGCCGGCATCAACGTGATTGGCAATTTTATTTTTGGGCTGCCTAAGGATGACCTTTCGTCTATGCAGGCGACACTCGATCTTGCCGTGGATCTCAACTGCGAGTTTGCAAATTTTTACGTCGCCATGGCCTATCCAGGCTCCCAACTCTATAACGATGCTCTCAGGAAAGATTGGCCTTTGCCTGAAACTTGGAATGGCTATTCGCAGCATGCCGTGGATACGCTTCCGCTGCCTACCCAGTACCTTTCTGCGGCAGAAGTTTTGCGGTTCCGCGATGACGCTTTTCAGGCCTATTTCAAGAATCCGAATTATTTAACCATGATATCCAGGAAGTTCGGGCCGAAGACATCCGCGCATATTGGCGAAATGGCCTCCCATAAGCTCGAACGGCGCTACGCCTCCTGAGATTAGCAGTCCTCGGGTTAGTCTATGGAGATTCTGTTTCAGTCCAATAGAGTGACGGCGCCGGAGCTCAGCATCGTGCTCCTAGACTGGTCCTGTCGAGAAAGTTTCCACATATTCGATTACTTGTCCGCTCAAGGGGTGGATCGGAGTAAGTTCGAGATCTTGTGGGTCGAATTTTATGAGAGACGAGCGAAAGAGATCGAAGCGGCCATCCGCAAGAGTCAACTCGCCGGCGCGCCTTCTCCCGTTGATAAGTGGATCGTTTTAGACATGCCGCGAAACCTCTACTACCATAAACATTTAATGTATAATATAGGTATCATCGCCAGTACCGGTAAAATCGTTACTTTTTGTGACAGTGACGGTATTGTCGGCAAGAACTTTGTCGACTCGATCATCGATTCTTTTGATAACGATCGCAATATAGTTTTGCATATGGATCAGGTGAGAAATCGGGACCCAAAGTACTATCCTTTTAACTATCCTTCGCTTGAGGAAATTACCACCACCGGAAAAAACAATGTCATCGACGGTAAACCAGCGGGTCTATGGGACGAAGAGGATATCATTCATACCCGGAATTACGGGGCTTGCATGAGCGCGCTGTGGCAGGACCTTGTGGCCAGCGGGGGCGCAGATGAGCATGTGGATTATCTCGGTTATATCTGTGGGCCCTATGAGATGACGTGGCGGCTCGTAAACGCCGGGAAGAAAGAGGTTTGGCATGACAGCGAGTGGACCTACCACGTGTGGCATCCGGGCCAACTCGGGGACAGAAATTATTTCGGTCCCCACGATGGATCCCATATGTCGTCGACTGCCCTGGCGGCCCGGCAATCGGGGCGGGTTCTGCCCCTCCTCGAAAATCCCGCCGTAAGAGAGTTAAGGCTTGGCAGGACGAGTCGAGTGCTAGAGGAGAAGCTCTTGCAGTTGGCATTTTTGGATAGGGATTTCACCGAGTGGACCGTATCAAAAATGCGGCTCGATATGATCAAGCTTGGCAAAGTGCTTTCGAGAAAACTCCTTCCCCGTGCCATGAAAACCTATGTAAGGTCTCGATTCGAAACCCTGGGCAAAATCCGTAGCCGCAGCCGCCAGTAGGTTTTTATTATTCACGTTAGAGTCATGGGCAACTCCCTAGTCACAATAATTCTTTTCGCCCACGCCCCTTACGCGAGGTTCTTGACATGCTCTTTGGAATCCATACTCCATCAATCGTATCGCGATTTGGAGGTTTTGGTTCTAACCGACGGAAGCGACGACGTCAGGGTCGTCACGCAGCGCTTCATGGGTGACCGGCGGGTCAATCTCTGCATTCAAACTCGCCCCTACTTCTTGGAAACAGCCAATGAATTGATGACGACCGGTAAAGGGGAATATCTCGGCACGTGGAATAGCGATGACATCTATCAAGAGAAACACGTAGAACTCCTCGTTCACGCGTTGGAACATGACCGAGAGGCCGGAGGAGCTTTCGATAATACCGAATATTTTAGCGAATCCATAGAGGATGGAGAGAAAAGCGCGGGATTGATTGTGCCCGAGGCTTTCGCCCAGACACTGTCAGCCGGCCGCTTGTCGGTGCAACAGATTTTCAACGAGAATATCATGACGGGTCCTTCTTCGATCGTGAGAAAGACCGCAGTCGAACGTGTGGGCGGATATGATAGCAAGATTCAGCTCAATTGCGATTTGCACTGGTTTTATCGTTTAGGAGCGGTTTTCCCTATACGGTTTGTCAATTATGTTGGAGTGAGAAAACGCATCCATCCCCTCAATAATACGGCCGTGAATCCTCACTATCAGTTTGGCGTGACGGAACTAGAAGACATTCGCGAGTGTTACCCTGAAGTATACCGCCGGATCGGAAAAAATGTTTTCAATAAAAAACTCGGGCGCAAATATTTTCGCCTGGGACTGTACTATGAGGGCCTCGGTGACGTAGCCAAGGCGCGCGAGGCGTATAAGAAAGCCATGCTCCTTCGCAAGCTGAGTCTCCGTTATAGCTGGGAATACCTCCGGTCCACTTTTTTATCGGCGTCCACAAGCAATGCTTGGTTTTGAGATTTGCGCTCTTACCAGGCGTTAAGTAAAACTATACATAGGCAGTCGGTTGACTAAGAGCCCGGTTTTGGCGATGAGCGTTGATTGGGAAGGATGTAGTATCAACACGTTCGACATTAGCGTGATCGTGCCAACCTTTAATCGCGCTTCGAGTGTGAAACGTTTGATGGCGAGTTTCGATGCTTTAGTCTGCGCCGATTCTATCACGGCGGAGCTGTTGATTGTCGATAACGGTTCCACGGACGACACGGCAAGCGTTCTGGCCCCGTCAACAAGCGAATGTACCAAGTTTTCTCTGACCGTTATTCGGGAGGACCGGCAAGGTAAGTCCAATGCGCTGAACCGAGGCCTCAGTCTCGCACGAGGCAAAATCCTACTCATTGTCGATGACGATGTGGTCGTTCATCCCCTGTGGTTGATCAAACATGTGGAGTCCTACAGCGTAAACTCTTTCGATGCCGTACAAGGACGTGTTCTGCCCGGGGTCGATCTTAATGGGAAACCGGCTGATCCCAATAAGCTACGCGAGTATAACATCCCAATCATTGACTACGGGGACCGGAGCTGCGAAATCCGTGGTCTTACGGGAACCAATATGTCTTTCAAACGGGAAGTCTTTGAGCAAGTGGGCTTCTTCCACCCATGGCTCGGGCCGGGCGCCGCGGGGTTCAGCGAGGACACTGAGTATTCGATACGTATCCGCAAAGCGGGTTTCAAAATTGGCTATACGCCGCATGCGATTGTTTTCCACGAGCTTGATCCCGGGCGTTATGGGCCGGCATACAACCGGATGGTTGAGTACCGCAAAGGTTTGAGCCGAAGCCTTTACCGACAGGATTCGATTCTGTTTAGGGTCATTCCTGATTTATTGGCGAACTGTCTGCGATATGGTCTCTACCGCTTGTTGGGAAAATCACAGAAGGCGTATAAGACGGAAGGACGAATCATGAAGTGCTGGGGTTATCTCGTCGGCAAAATCCGCCGCCCTAAGTTCAGCGTTTCCAGTGAGGATTAAGGCGACGGGCCCATGCCGGACAATCCAAAAATCTCGGTCGTGATCGCTACCTACAATAGAGCCAACTTTTTGCAGGAGACTATCGACAGCGTGCTCCGACAGCGTTTTCGGGAATACGAGCTGATCGTGGTAGACGATGGTTCAACGGACCAGACGCAAACTCTTTTGGCATCCTATGGATCTCGGATCCGTTACCACTATCATGAAAATCGCGGTCCGTCGGCGGCGCGCAATCTCGGAGTGCGTCACGCACGAGCGCCATGGATTGCGTTTCAGGATTCTGACGATTTAATGGAGCCTGATCATTTGGAAACCTTGTACGCCTATGCGAACGAACATCCCCAGTGCGGTATGGTCTTCGCTAATGGCGCTTACCTAGACGGCGCGGAACGGAAGCCAGGAACCATCATTCCGGTGGCAAAATCACGTCGTTTGGCCAATCAGGGGGTTCGACTGGTCGATCTGTTTGAAAAAAGCATCGTCCGTCTCCAGGCCTCTTTGATCTCTAAAAAAGCCTACGATGCCGTCGGTGGGCACGACGAGTCATTGCGTATTTGCATGGACTTGGATTTATCTTTCCGTTTGTTGATGAACTATCCGGTAGCCTACCTCGACCGCGTGGTTTTTTGGTATCGATTTCACGACGGCAATATTGGCAAAAACGAGGAGCTGCGTTTGACCGAAAATATTCGAGTGATACAAAAATTGCTCGACCAATTTCCTGCGGCGCAGCGACAGCTCGGCGTCCGTCGAGTCGCAAAGCGCATGGCTTACCGTTATTACCGACTGGCCAAAAAACGCTGGAATAGGGGACAACGGGACGAGGCCCGCCAGGCGATTCGTGCGGCAACGGCTTTACGGCCGTTTTTTTTGAAGTATCGGCTTTACCAAGTTTCCTGGGGACGGAACGGCGCGCTCTGATGAGCCGGCTAGCTTTTGCCGCCGAGGGTCGGTATTTTTACGATCGCAATGCTTGCGCGGCGGCTTTAGTCAACCCTTCGGGAACAGGGTAAAAGTCTTCGAGCTTTTTCACGGACCATTTGTTAATCGCAAGGACTGACAGCCTTTCGCCCGGCAAAGTCGCCCGCACTAGTTTGATTTTCGATCGCAACTCCGATCTATGGGAATCATGAGTGTTCAGCAAGATCAACCGAGTGCGCTGCCTACGGTGTCCGCCATCGTCGTCTGTTTCAACGAAGAACAGAATATTGGTGCCTGTCTCGATAGCCTGCGCTGGTGTGATGAAATCGTTGTGGTGGATTCCTTCAGCACGGATCGAACCGTAGAGATTTGTCGCGCCTACACGGAACGAGTAGTCCAACGAAATTGGGCCGGCTACCGTGATCAAAAAGCTTTCGCTCACTCGCTGGCGACCAAGGATTGGGTATTCCTGGTGGATTCCGATGAACGAGTTTCTCCCGATCTTAGGGATGAAATCAAGCAAAGCTTGTTGTCTTACAAGAGTGCGGTCGCAGGTTTTGCCGTACCGCGTTTAGTGTTTTATTTGGGTCGCTGGTGGTGGCGAGGGGGTTGGTATCCGGATTATGACGTTCGATTGTTCCGCCGTGATCGGGCGACTTGGGGCGGGACAGATCCCCACGAAAAGATTTTGGTCAACGGCAAGGTTCGCCGCCTCCGGCACCCGCTGTTTCATTTTTCTTATCGAGATATCGAAGATCACATTCAAAGGATCAACCGTTTCACGTCGATATCGTCTGGAGAGCTGTTCCACGAGCAGAAGCGTTGGCGACTGACAGACGCTTTACTCCGTCCGGCGTTCCGCTTTTTTCGCTCCTACATTTTGAATCGGGGCTTCCTGGAAGGCTTTGCTGGTTTCTATGTTGCACTGACAGCGGCAGTTTATGTATTCCTCAAGTATGCTAAGCTCTGGGAACTAGAGGCAAAGGGGAAAGACGACGGTGACCGTAAGCGGTCATAGCCGCCTACTCAAGATCTTACATATTGATCCTGAGAGGCATTGGGGGGGTGGCGAGGCTCAGGTTCTCGGTCTTTTGTCCTACCTTGTAGAACGAGGTCATCACAATGACCTCCTCACGTACCCCGACAGTCGGCTTTTCCAGCGGAGTCAAGCGCTGAGCGTGCGCACGATCCCTTTGGTCGTACGCAATGACTTGGATTTGAGGGCCATACCCCGGCTCAGGCGGCTCATACGCGACGAGAATTACGATATTATTCATTTCCATACCAAGCGAGCTCACGCGCTTTCATTCTGGCTTTCCCATGGCGCCTCAAGGCCAAAATACGTGGTGACCCGGCGCATGGATTATCCGGAGGACAACAATTGGTACACCCGGTGTCTCTACAATCGAAAGGTCGAGGGAGTGGTTGCGATATCGCGAAAAATTTTGCAGCTGTTGCTTCAAGCAGGGGTAGAGCCTGAAAGAATTCGTTTGATTCACGACGGCGTTGACCCGCGACCGTTTGAATCTGCCGCAAGTACCCGTCCCCTACACCCCAAGCGCGTTGTGGTTGGCATGGCGGCAGTTTTAGAAGAAAGAAAAGGCCATTGTTTCTTATTGGAAGCGGCGGAGCGACTCAAAGGCCAAGGTTGCCAGATTCAATACCACCTTGCCGGGGAAGGGTCGCTGAGAAAGTCTCTCGAAGCGCTTGCAACCCGGTTGGGCGTGAAAGAGGACGTGCAGTTCCTGGGTTTTGTGTCCGATATCCCGGCCTTTTTAAGCGCTGTCGATATCGTTGTCCAGCCCTCTCTGTTTGAAGGTCTAGGAGTGTCCGTTCTCGAAGCTATGGCAGCAGGAAAAGCCGTGATTGCTAGCCGAGTCGGCGGGCTTGCTGAGCTCGTGATCGATGCGGAAACCGGCCTTCTGGTGGCACCTCGAGACGTCGAAGGACTTGCCAACGCGATTGCAAAACTCGCAGCCGACCGAGCCTTGATGAAAACAATGGGCCAAAAAGGGGCAGAGCGGTTGAAAGAAAGTTTCACCATGGAGCAAATGGCGCGAAGCAACGAAACTTATTACTACGGTCTTCTTTGTGAGTAACAGCGAGGCTCGACGTTAGCATGAAGTCGCTATTGGATCTTTTGGACAGATTCAACCGGGCAAATCTTCTGGTTGTCGGGGATCTCATGCTGGACCGCTTTATTCTAGGGGATGTGGAACGAATTTCGCCGGAGGCTCCCGTGCCGATCCTGCGGGTTACCTCGGAGAGTTCCGGTCTCGGCGGCGCGGCCAACGTCATCCATAACATTCGCTCCTTGGGTGCTCGCGTGACCGCCTGTGGCATTATTGGACGGGACGCGGCGGGAAAGACAATCGTGCGCGAACTCCGCCGGATCGGAGCTTCGACGGCGGGTATTTTTGCCGACCAACACACTCAAACGATTCAAAAGAGCCGGATCATTGCAACGCCGCGGCATCAACAGATTGTTCGTTTGGACATGGAGAATCAAGACTCCATCGGCACAGTAACGCTGGACCGGCTGCGTCAGTTTGTGCTCGCCAGAGCCCCGGAGTGTGACGGCATCGTCATATCGGACTACGGCAAAGGCGTCGTGCAGCCAAGCCTGCTGAGCGGGATTACTCAGTTGATCAAAAAGCACAAGATCCTCTGCGTCGTCGACCCGAAAAGGGAAAACTACAGCCGCTATCGGCTGCCGACCTTGATCACACCGAACAAGGATGAGGCGAGCGAAGCTTCGGGGATCCCGATCCGCGATGACAAAAGTCTCCGCGCGGCCGGTGAGAAGCTCCTGCGAATGTGGCAGGCCGATGCGGTCCTGATCACCCGCGGCCCGGATGGGATGAGTCTTTTCCGCCGGCGGCGGGTCGTCAGGCATTTCCCCACGGTAGCGAGAGATATTTTTGACGTTACCGGAGCGGGGGATACGGTGGTGGCGGTTTGCGCGTTGGCGCTCGCCTGCGGTTCGAGTTTCGAGGATGCGGCGGGCATGGCCAATCAGGCAGCCGGTTTAGTGGGTGATGAAGTGGGTACGGTGGCGGTGTCGTTGGAGAGGCTGAAACAAATCGTCCAGGGATAAACAACCATGAAAAGCATGACCGGCTACGGCGAAGCCTCCAGCCAGATTCGCGGAACAACAGTTAGCGTTCAGGTGCGGAGCTTGAATCATCGGCATTTGGACCTCCAGCTAAGAGTGCCGCGGGAGTATTTGTCCTTTGAAGAGGATATTCGCAAAGTGATCCGGGAGAAGATCGCCAGGGGCAGGCTGGATGTTTTCATCAATCGTGCCCCAGGAAAAACCCAAGGTCGCAAGCTCGAGTTGGACGAGGAGCTGCTCGCGCAATATTTGGCGTTCTTTGGACAGGCCAAGAAGAAGCACAAATTGAGTGGGGAGTTGAGCGTATCGCTGCTTTCCAGCGTTACGGAGCTCTTTCATTTTCGCGAGGTCGAGGTCGATGCGGGTGCGGAGCGCCAAGGCCTTTTCAAAGCGCTAGCCGTCGCTTTGGGAAGGCTCGAACGCGCGCGAGCGCGGGAAGGGCGGCAATTGAAGTCGGACATGCAGTCGCAGATCAGTCACCTAAAGCGAATCTCGGCTATGCTCGAAGCCCGCGCGGGAGAGATTGGCGTTCGTCTGCAAAAAGCCGGGATGACCATGAAGGATCGCGAGGCTTCATCAAAGCTGGACCGCGACGGCTCCGATTCCGGGAATTATGTTCTCAAGGGGGATATCAACGAAGAAGTGGTTCGGCTGAAGAGCCATGTGGGAGCTCTCGCCCGGGTGCTTAGCGAACAAGATCCGGTTGGAAAAAAGGTCGACTTCATGCTCCAGGAAGTTCAGCGGGAACTGAATACGATCAGTTCCAAGGTCCCCCAGCTTGCGGTTGTTCAACTGGTTCTCGAAGGGAAGGAACGGGTCGAAAAGATCCGCGAGCAAACTCAGAATATTGAATGATGACTGACCTCACCAGGCGACAGGGGATTATTTTCATTCTTTCAGCTCCTTCGGGCACGGGTAAGACCACCCTGATTAAGGGGCTCCGGGCGATTTATCCCGAAGTCAGCCTGTCGATTTCCTATACCACGCGGCCGCGTCGCGCAGGAGAGATCGACGGACGCGATTACCATTTCGTCAAGCCCGCCAAATTCGCGGCCATGAAAGCCAAAGGTGAATTTGCCGAATGGGCCCATGTCCATGACTTTCTTTACGGGACGCCGCGGTCACCCTTGTACCGATCTATCCGCTCAGGGCGGGACATCCTCCTGGACATCGACATCCAAGGTGCGAGAAAGATCAAACGAAGCTATCCTCAGGCCGTGTCGATTTTTCTCCTGCCGCCTTCATGGCGTGAGTTGAAGCGGCGACTGGCCTGGCGAGGGACGGACGGCAAAGAAACCATCCGGCGACGATTGGTTAACGCGCGGGGTGAAATCAGGGATTTAATCAAGTATGATTACTATGTGATTAATCGTGAGGTCGAGGAATCGCTGGCACTCCTAGAGTCCATCGTCAAAGCCGAGCGGGCCAGAACCTTTCGAGTAAGGAAATTGCCGATCGAACCGCTGCGTCAGCGGGACGGTCGTCAAAGCCATGGGCAAAGAGATCAAAATTAGCGAGCTGGTTGAGAAAGTCCAGTCTTATTATCCCGCCGCGGATGTCGACCTCGTGCGCAAGGCCTACGATTTTTCTGCCCGCGTGCATCAAGGGCAGAAGCGTTTATCGGGCGAGCCGTATTTGATTCACCCAATGGCTGTGGCGGATGTGATTGCCGACCTGAAGCTTGACGTGCCCAGCGTTATCAGCGGTCTCCTCCATGACACGGTGGAAGATACCCTGACGACCTTGGAAGAGTTGAAAAGTATCTTTGGCCGAGAAATCACCGCCTTGGTCGACGGCGTGACCAAGCTCAGTCGGACCAATTTTAGCAGCCGCGAAGAAAAACAGGCGGAAAACTTTCGCAAGATGCTGTTGGCGATGGGCAAAGACGTACGCGTGATCCTCATCAAGCTTGCCGACCGCGTTCATAACATGCGCACCCTCGATCATCTGCCCCTCGAAAAACAGATTTTGACGGCTCAAGAAACGCTGGATATTTATGCGCCCATGGCCCATCGTCTGGGCATCGCTTGGATCAAGACCGAGCTCGAGGACCACGCGCTTAAATTTCTCCACCCCGAGATCTATTACCAGCTGAAGCGTAACGTCGCCAAGAAAAAGAGCGATCGCGAAAAATATATTGAAGAAGTGATTTCAGTGATCAGCAGAAAACTCGATACGGAAGGCATCGACGCGGAGGTTTCCGGCCGCCCCAAACATTTTTTCAGCATCTATCAGAAGATGGAGAGCCAGCACCTCCTCTACGATCAGATCTATGATTTGGTGGCGTTTCGAATTTTGGTGGATACGGCGAGGGAGTGTTACGAAACTCTGGGCGTGATCCATTCCCAATGGCGCCCGGTACCCGGGCGGTTCAAAGATTACATCGCGTTGCCTAAGCCCAACATGTACCAGTCGCTGCATACCAGTGTCATTGGGCCCTACGGTGAGCGCATCGAGATTCAGATCCGCACCCATGAGATGCATCGCGTCGCCGAGGAAGGGATTGCGGCTCATTGGCGTTACAAGGAAGGTGCCGATTTTCACGTTAGCCATAACCAGCGCTTCGCGTGGCTCAGGCAATTGTTGGAGTGGCAACAAAACCTGCAAGATCCACAGGAATTCTTACACAGTCTGAAGGACGACCTTTTTACGGGCGAACTTTATGTCTTTACGCCCAATGGCGACCTGCTGAATTTTCCCAAAGGCTCGACGGTGATCGATTTCGCCTATCGCATCCATTCAGATATCGGCCATCATTGTTCCGGCGCCCGGGTGAACGGACAGCTGGTGGCTTTGAAATATCTCCTGCGGAGCGGCGATACCGTCGAAATCATTACGACGCCGCAACAGGTGCCCGCCCGGGATTGGCTGAAGCTAGTGAAGACGCCCCGAGCCAGATCGAAAATCAGAGACTGGTTGAAATCCCAGCAACGGGAAAAGAGCCTCGCCCTTGGCCGTGAGATCCTCGATAGTGATCTCCATCGCTATCAACTCGATTACCCGACTTTGCGCAAAGAAGGGAGGATCGAAGCCTTGACCAAGGAGCTGGGCCTCAAGGACGAGGAGGCGCTGCTGGCGGCCCTGGGTTATGGCAGGATTACGCCGCGCCATGTCCTGGCGAAATTGGTTTCCTCCGACAAGCTCGACGGCGGGAACAAGAAGAAGGAAGGTTCCCTGGAACGTCTGTTCCGGCTGGCTTCAGGACAGAGTCAAGGATTGGGCATTCGGGTAAAGGGGGTGGAGGATGTATTGGTAAGGTTCGCCTTGTGCTGCCATCCGTTACCAGGAGAACATATCGTTGGTTTTATCACCCGGGGTCGTGGCGTCACGGTGCATACTGCGGCTTGCCCCACGGTGCTGGAAAGCGACCCTCACCGCAAGATCGAAGTCAGCTGGGAAGAGGGCGGCCAAGCGCCACGAGCGGTTAAGATTGAGGTGACATGCGTGGATCAGCCCGGACTTCTGGCAGCCATCAGCTCCGCGATTACCAGCGCCGAGGCGAATATCGCGCGGGCTCAGGTTAGGACTTTCTCGGGCGAAAAGGCGGTTAACACCTTCGATGTCATGATCAAAAACTCCAAACACCTCCAGCAGGTGCTGCAGAATATCTCAAAAGTAAAAGGTGTTTATCGAGCGGTGCGCGGGCGCGGTCGAACCGGGGCCAGTGTGGACCGAGATCAAACGGGCAAGAGTGAATTGCAGTAAGCTTTAGGCTACTTTCTGGACCCGGCCGGAATGGATACAATCGGTGCAAACTAGGGCGCGCTTCACCTGCCCCTCGACCTTGGCTCGAACGCGCTGCAGGTTGGGACGCCAACTCCGCTTGCTCTTGTTGTTGGCGTGACTGACGTTGTGACCCACGGATCGACGTTTACCGCAAATTGAACACATCCTTGCCATATTCTCTAGCTCCTTATCTTGTCGATAATTTCTGTTGTTGAAAACCCCTTCACGTAAGGAATTACCGCGACTCTTCCGCCCTCGGCGTGGACAACATCAGCGCCAATGATCCGATCCGGGCTCCAATCGCCGCCCTTAACCAGTATGTTGGGCCGCAGGGCCGCAATGACATGGTGCGGGTCCAGCTCCGCGAACAAGACGATGTAATCTACCATCTCCATAGCGGCGATCAACTCGATACGGTCAGTCTCGGGCAATATCGGCCGGCTCGATCCTTTGAGTGCCTTCACCGATGCGTCACTGTTAATGCCGACGATTAGTAAATCGCCGAGCGCCTTCGCTTGTCGCAGCAGGTGGACGTGGCCGCGATGAAGCAGATCGAAACAGCCGTTGGTAAATACCACAAGTTTGCCGTTGGCCTTTGCGTCGGCAACGACGGTCTGCAATTCGTCGAGGCTCTTCAACTTGCCCGGCACACTCAATGGGTAACATGACCTAGTGGCATTTTCAATTGAAAATTCTGGCATTTCTAAGCATCTGATGCCTTGACCCATCGGTGGAATTTCGTTAAAGTCACAAGCGATTCTACAAAAGCTGCCCTTTTGTAAGTTCGTGGTCAAATTCAGGAGGGAAAAATGGAATATCAGGATCTTAGAGATTGGATCGAAATCACCGATGAAATGGGGGAGTTAAAAACCCTCAAAGGCTGTGACTGGAATCTAGAAATTGGCGCCGTCACCGAGTTGGTGGCCCACAAAGAAGATGGTCCCGCCGTTTTGTTTGAAGATATTAAGGGTTATCCAACGGGCTACCGGGTGTTGTCCAATTCCCTAGCATCGAGGAAACGGCTGGCGCTGACCCTCGGGCTTCCGGCAGGCGAGACCAAAATGGACTTTGTCAAAATCTGGAAAGACAACTACAAGAATATCAAACCAATCCCAGCGAAATTTCTTAAGGACAGCCCGCTATTCGACAACGTTTACAAAGACGGCGACATCGATATGTTTAAGTTCCCAACGCCGTTTTGGCACGACAAGGATGGTGGACGCTACATCGGCACCGGGAGCGTAGATATCACGCGCGACCCGGACGAAGGGTGGGTGAATTACGGCACGTACCGGGTCATGATTCATGACAAGAATAAGCTGGGATTCTACATTTCACCTGGCAAGCACGGCCGCATGCAACGCGACAAATACGCCGCCAGCGGTAAGCCCTTTAAGATGGCTATGTCGTTCGGCCATGATCCGCTAACCTTCTTGGCCGGTAGCATCGAAGTTCCTTACGGCGTTCCCGAATATGAATTTATTGGCGGTATTCGTGGCGAACCGTTCGAAATGATCGAAGGCGAATACTCCGGATTACCGATTCCTGCAAACGCCGAGATCGTCATTGAGGGCGATGTACATTTCGATAATCCAAAAGTCGAAGGCCCATTCGGTGAATGGACGGGTTATTACGCTAGCGCGGAACGGTCGGAACCCTGGGTGGAAGTGAAGCGGCTTTACCACCGAAACGATCCGATCATCCTCGGTTCCCCTCCTGGCCGTCCTCCTTCAGAACTTGGTTGGTACCGCTCTTACCTCCGTTCCGCGCTGATTTGGGACGAGATGGAGAAGGCCGGTGTGCCGGATGTCAAAGGCGTTTGGCTTACCGTGTCGGGTGGCAGCCGGTTGATGATGGTGGTTTCGATCAAGCAAAGATATCCGGGCCATGCCAAGCAGGCCGCGGTTATTGCATCGCAATGCCACGCAGGCGCCTATCTCGGACGTTTCGTGGTTGTCGTCGATGACGATATTGACCCCTCGAACACCGACGACGTTATTTGGGCCATGGGCACTCGTTGCGAACCGGCTGAGGATATCGATATCCTTCGCCGTTGTTGGAGCGGACCCCTTGATCCCGTTATTCATCCGACCAAAAAAGGCTTCAACTCCCGCGCCATTATTGACGCCACGCGGCCCTATGAGTGGATGAAAGATTTCCCGCCAGTGGCGGAATCGAGCAAAGAAGTGTTGGATGCCACGGCGAAGAAATGGGGCGCGGAGCTTTTCGGTACTAACGGAAAGAAGTAACAATCTCCGGCGCGTTTGCGTACAGCTATGAGGGCAAGTCGATCGTGATCACGGTCGGCTTGCCCCTTTTTTATCTACGCGGGTGAACCGGCCTACCTGGTCCAGAACGGCCTGCGATTCTGCCTTGCTTTCAGCCAGCGCACACTCATGGCGTTGGGCTGCAGCCTATTGGGGGGCAACAAAAAGCTGCCTTCCGTTGCGCTGCTGTACCCCAAGAGCTAGAATCAACACCGGCGATGTGCGAGGGGTTTTTCATGGGCGGAGGAATTTCTTGAGTCCGTCAGCAAAACATATTGCACTTTGGTTGGTCTTGGCGCTCGTTTTGTTTGGGATTTTCAGCGTTTTTAGCAAACCCTACCGGCGCGAACCGGAAATTATCTTCAGCGAATTTATGGCGGGCGTGGAGCGCGGCGACGTTCGAGAGGTCGTGATCCAAGGACATCATATTCAGGGCAAATACCAGAACGCTGAACCGTTCAGAACCTTTGCGCCGGATGATCCGGCGCTGGTGAAGTCATTGCGGAATAAACAGGTGAAAATCGCCGCGAAACCCGCTGACGAGTCGCCGTGGTACTTGGTGCTACTGCTTAACTGGTTTCCCATGCTGCTTCTGATTGGGGTGTGGATATTTTTCATGCGCCAGATGCAGGTGGGCGGCGGCAAGGCGATGTCCTTTGGCAAGAGCCGCGCAAAACTGCTTACGGAGAATCAACACCGCGTAACCTTTAGCGACGTCGCCGGCGTGGATGAGGCCAAAGATGAGCTGCAAGAGATCATCGCATTCCTAAAAGATCCGAAAAAATTCACGAAACTTGGCGGCCGAATTCCCAAAGGGTGTTTGCTCGTGGGGGCCACGGGAACCGGCAAGACCCTGTTGGCTCGTGCCATCGCGGGCGAAGCCGGGGTCCCGTTCTTCAGTATCAGCGGTTCCGATTTCGTAGAAATGTTCGTCGGCGTCGGAGCTTCCCGAGTCCGTGACCTTTTCGTCCAAGGCAAAAAGAAGGCGCCTTGCATCATTTTTATCGACGAAATCGACGCGGTTGGACGTCATCGCGGAGCCGGCCTCGGTGGCGGCCATGACGAGCGTGAACAGACCCTGAACCAGCTGTTGGTTGAGATGGATGGATTCGAGTCCAACGAGGGAGTCATTCTCATCGCTGCCACCAACCGCCCTGACGTCTTGGATCCCGCGTTGCTCCGTCCAGGGCGGTTCGATCGGCACGTTGTAGTGCCACGACCGGACATCAGAGGGCGAGAAGGTATCTTACAGGTGCACACCCGGAAGGTGCCGATGTCGACGGACGTGGACGTCAGCGTGCTGGCGCGATCCACGCCCGGGTTTACCGGCGCAGACTTGGAGAATCTCGTAAACGAAGCGGCTTTGTTGGCAGCTCGGAATGACAAGGAAAAAGTCGACATGCTCGACCTGGAGTTGGCCAAGGACAAGGTCATGATGGGTGCGGAGCGGCGCAGCATGATCATCAGCGATGAAGAAAAGCGCAACACGGCCTATCATGAAGCCGGGCATGCCTTGGTGGCGAAGTTACTCCCGGGTGCCGACCCGATCCACAAAGTGACGATCATTCCACGCGGCATGGCTTTGGGTCTGACGCAGCAACTCCCGATGGACGAGAGGCATACCTACCCCAGGGAATATCTGCTCAATAATTTGGTCATTCTGTTCGGCGGGCGCGTAGCGGAAGAGCTTGTGCTCGAGCACACGACGACGGGCGCGGGGAATGATATCGAAAAGGCGACGGATCTGGCGCGCCGGATGGTCTGCGAGTGGGGAATGAGCGAAAAGCTAGGACCCATGACTTTCGGCAAGAAAGAGGAAGAGATTTTTCTAGGAAGAGATTTTACGCAGAAGGTCGACTATTCCCAGAGCACGGGCATTGAAATCGACGCTGAGGTCAGGCGCATTATCCAGGAGAGCTACCATCGGGCCAAGGACCTGTTAAAAACTAATCTTGGTCTGCTGCATAAAATTGCGGAAAACTTGCTCGAAAAAGAGGTTCTGGACGGTTTGGAGATTGACGCCATAGTCAGAGCTTTCGGCGGTAACGGTGGAGATCCGTTCACACCATCGAGCGCGGCGGCCATAGCTTGAGTAGACCGATGTCGGCAGCCCTAGGAGAGCAACTCAATCTCGATAAGGGTCGGCTTACCCTTTTTTATGACTTCCAATTTGATCCGAGTCTGAGGTTTTTTGGACTGAAGAAAGGCCTCCAGGTCATGGGCGGACTGAATCGCTTGGTCGTTCGCTTTCGTGATGACGTCGCCGCGTTGAATACCCGCAAGCATCGCAACGCTGCCCTGAGCCACCTCCGTAATTAGAACGCCGCGTTGGACTGAGAGGTCCAGAAGAGCCGCGACTTCTACGGTTAAATCCTGGGCTTGAACGCCCAACTTTTTCTGAAACTCTTTAGTCTCGTTGCTGAGCGACGGCAACGACTTGGCTTTCGCTAACACCTGGGTCGAAGCATAGATCGGCGCTTTCATTCTTAGCGCGACGGCGATGGCGTCGCTCGGCCGCGCATCGATTTGTAGCTCCTGGCCTTTGATTCCCAGGAAAAGCACGGCGAAGTAGGTATTGCTACGGAGGTCGGTAATAGTCACGCGTTGTAATGTCGCTCCCAGTCCTTGAATAATGTTGCGGATTAGATCGTGGGTGAGAGGCCGCGGGGTTGCGACCTTTTCGAGTTCGAGGGCGATGGCTCTGGCCTCGGGGACGTCGATCCAGATCGGGAGGAGTTTTTTGTCCGGGACGGTTTCCAACACGACAATCGGCGATTGCGAGTACGGATCCAACATAAGGGTTTTAATCTTCGTCTCTACAGAGCCGCTGTCCTGCGCCGCGTAAAGGCTGGGCGCTAGAAAAGGAAGTGAAAACATGAAGAACCACCCACGAAGCTTCATACAAACCTCCTTGGCTTAGAATCATCGCGGTCACCGGGAGTCGGCTGCAGTTCACGTTATCTGCGGACTTTGGGTGCTGTCAATGGCGCTGTCTTAGTTGACCCGGTGATTTGGCCTAGGCTATGGTTGCAAGCAGGGAGTCATCCCAACAATGAAGGTTCATATTCTCTCGGATGAAATGGCAAGCCGCATCGCGGCCGGCGAAGTTGTCGAGCGTCCGGCGTCGGTGGTCAAGGAGCTGATAGAAAACTCCCTGGATGCGGGTGCCGCTGAAATTTCGGTCGCTATTGAAAAAAGTGGCACGTCGCTTATTCGCGTAACCGACAACGGTGAAGGCATGGAGCCCGAGGATCTGGCCCTGGCGGTGGAACGACATGCAACGAGCAAACTCACGACCGAAGAGGATATTTTTCGCGTCGCTACTTTGGGGTTTAGAGGCGAGGCGTTGCCGAGTATCGCATCCGTGTCAAGGATGGAGATTGTCTCTCGCCCAACCACGGCGGCAACCGGTTACCGGATCCGGGTCGAAGGAGGCAAAAAGGCCGCGCCCGTGGTTGCAGGCGCGCCGGCGGGAACCACGGTTGAGATCAGAGACATTTTTTTCAACACCCCGGCCCGCCGGAAGTTTCTCAAATCATTTGCCACCGAGTTGAGCCATGTTTGCGATGCGGTGAATCGCATGGCTTTAGCCTTTCCGGAGGTTCATTTTCGTCTCGGCCATGACGGCCGGAACATTGCGAACTACGCAGCTGTGAGCGCGGGCAGAGATCGGCTGCACCAGGTTCTGGGACGCGAGATCGCCAAGGGTTTGATCCCTTTCTCATGGGTCCGGGGACAAATAAAAGCGCATGGCTACCTGAGCGCGGCGCCGACGTCATTCCCCAACTCCCGATATCTGATGACCTACGTTAATCGTCGTTTTGTCCGCGACAAAGTGGTGACCCACGCGGTGCTGCAGGGTTATGAGACTTTGCTGATGAAAGGGCAGTATCCGGCGGTCATTTTGTTTGTCGACATCCCGTGGGCCGAAGTGGATGTGAACGTGCATCCCGCGAAGTACGAAGTCCGCTTCCGCCGGCAGTCGGAGGTCCATGAAGCGGTCGCCGGGGCGGTTCGGCAAGCCTTGAGGCAGGAGGCCAAGGGGCCAGCGCCGAGAGCCGTCGCGTTGGACCCTTCGTCGTTCGGCGGCGTGATGGAAGCGCAGCTGCCCTACGCGCCCCGGGGAATCAAGCCGGACGGGCCTGATCCAAGGAGAAACGTATTTCCGATGGCCCCGACTCATACAGCAACAATCCGCGAGGGATTTTTCGCTTCCATGGATATCTTAGGCCAGGTTCTTGGCTGCTACTTGGTATGCTCCTCCCCGCGAGGGTTAGCGCTGGTCGATCAGCATGCCGCTCACGAGCGCGTGGTCTTTGAGAAACTGCGGCAACAACTGAGCTCCGGCGAGGTGCAGCGGCAGAGGTTGCTGATTCCCCAGACTATCGAAGCGACCGCCGGGGAATCGATGCTCTTGGAGCACAAGCTCGCGGCATTGGCGCGTTTTGGGTTTGTTCTGGAGGCCTTTGGTCCGGACTGCTATGCTATTACTGCCGTCCCCGCGCTTCTGGCCGAAGGGGATTACCGTCCGATGGTGCAACAGATGGTTGCGGAGTTAGCAGAGGTAGAAAGGTCCGAGAAATTGCGCCAGCACCTGGAAGAACGGCTGGCCACCATCGCGTGCCATAGCGTCATACGTGCAAATCGTCAACTGGAAATGACTGAAATGCGGGCGCTGCTCAGGGAACTGGATCAGATTGAATTTGCCACCCAATGTCCCCACGGCCGGCCCGTCTTAATCGAGTTTAGCGGCGATGCGTTGGCGAAAATGTTTAAACGCGTAGTGTAGCCTACGCAGTTCCAGGTTCAATGTTCAAGGTTGATGCCGACAAGATCGCGCACGCAACTTTGAACCTTGAACTTTGAACTTTGAACTGAAGAAACCTGGTCGCCAGTTTCAATGAAGCCGAAACTCGTCATCGTCCTTGGTCCGACGGCTGTGGGTAAGAGCGACGTGGTGTTGGAGCTTGCGGCGGAGTTGGCTGGCGAGATCATCAACGCGGACTCGCAGCAGGTCTATCGCCAAATGGACATTGGCACCGCCAAACCGTCTAAGACGCAGCGGAAGTTAGTTCGGCATCATGTCATCGACGTTGTGGATCCAGACGAGGAGTTTAACGTTGCGATGTTTCGTCGGCTGGCGACGGCAAGCGTCAACGACATTGACAAGAGAGGCCGCCAGGTTCTTGTCTGCGGTGGCACGGGACTTTACATCAAGGCGCTCACCCGGGGATTGTTTATCGGCCCGGCGCAGGATCCTGCCATTAGAACGGCCCTTAACGCCGCCGCTCAGGAGCAGGGTCTCGGCGGTCTTTACGAGCAGCTGCAAGGGTTCGATCCAGCGGCAACATCCTGGATTCATCCCCATGATCGGCAACGAATCGTTCGCGCGCTGGAGGTTTACCACCTGACGGGCAGGCCAATGAGCGCGTGGCAGCGGGATCACGCGTTTAGTGAAAGACCGTTTGAGACACTGAAGATCGGACTATGCCGCGAACGTGACGCACTCTATGATCGGATCGATCAACGTTGCGATCGCATGATCGAAACCGGCTTGATCGACGAGGTGAAGGGCCTTTTGGACAACGGCTATAGTTTCGCGCTAAAGCCGCTGCAAAGTGTTGGCTATAAGCATGTCGGATGCTTTCTCGATGGGCGGATGGCTTTGCAGGAAGCAGTGTCCGTGATGAAACGGGATACGCGCAGACTTGCCAAACGACAACTCAGCTGGTTTCGCAGCGATCCGGAAGTTCGCTGGTTTCACCCTGAAGCCGAGCGGGCCAAGATTAAGATGTTGGCAAAGGAGTTTCTGAGTTCCTAAAGAGGAGTCGCCGACTTTTCGCTTTGTCCAGTATTTTCGCGG
>Ga0137428_1000337_pt1 | contig 20919 bp, 16 predicted proteins | sample EasRivERMZT718_2_FD_102305 | JGI IMG/M metagenome (GOLD analysis project Ga0137428, IMG submission 102305) | Soil microbial communities from meander-bound floodplain in the East River, Colorado, USA - East River MetaG ERMZT718_2 | ecosystem: Environmental > Terrestrial > Soil > Floodplain ...
GGGCCCGGATTGCTCGCATTGCCGTGCGGGACGAGCCGGGCATAGTAGACGCCGGTTGGCCAAGCAGCATCGATCGGGATCGTCGCCGCAACCGGCCAGTTGCAGCCCCAGGCGAAGGCGCTCTCCGGCGGTGCACAAGTCTGCCCGGGCAGATCCTCGATGGTGGCGAGGACGAGCTCGGGATCGAGCGCATCTTCGATCAGGACATCGTAGGCCGGGGCTTCGGTGGTGACGTGGAGCTCGAGGGTGCCGCCTTGGACGATGCTCTCTTCGGTGGCGTAGCCGGCAATCGTGGTCGCGAGCGCGGGGACGGAGGAAAGGCCGGCAAGGACGAAGAGGGTGCCAGTCAGGCGGACGAACGACGCCCGCGAGCATCGCGCGGCAACGTGCCACGGTGGACATGCGGCCCGTGGTGACAACGGAAGCTCCCTGCAGAAACGAAGATGCAGCGCCACGAAAGGACGGCCGGCGCCCGCACCGGGACAAGCCTCCGCATCGCCGCAGGGAGGCGAGGAAGGCTCATCGCAACCAGGGCCATGTCATCTTAACACGCTCGCGGGTCGCCGGTGATGCTTTCTAATTCCCGGGCCCATCGGGCACCGCGCGAGTTGTGGTCACAGCTCGCAGTGCCGGTACGCGGAGCGCGCCCCAGGCGTGGATGGCCACCGTGACCAAGCTCGTCGCCGCGAAGGTGATGGCGCTCCCGAGCGCGCCCAGCCCCGGCACCAAGGCCCACGAGCCGATCCCCAGCACGACCACCCCGCCCAGGTGGGCCGCCGTCGACCAATGGGGACGGCCGGTGGCGAGCACGAGCGGCCGAGCCCAGAGAAAGGCGGCGTGGAAGAGGGAGCCCGCGACCACGAACCGCAGGGGCCAAGCGGCGGCGGTGAACTCGGGGCCCACCAAGCGCGCGAGGACGAAATCGGCTCCCAGGAGGCACGCGGCTCCGGCGGGCAGGACCAGTGCCAGGATGATCCGCATCGAGCGCACGATGAAGCGGCGGAGGTCGGCCGCAACGCCGGTGACGGACAGCCGCACCAGCTCGGGATAGATGGCGTGATAGAACGGGTCCGAGAGCTTGAAGATGAGAAGGCCGAAGTTCTTGGCCATCCGGTAGAGACCCACCTCGCGCGGCAGGTGGAAGACGGTCAGGATGAGGATGTCGATCTGGCGCGTGATCAGCCCGAGAAGTGCGGTCGCCGAATTGTTGACCGTGAAGTGCCAGAATTCCCTGAGCCGGGTGCGCACGAGCCCGAGATGATCGGGCCCCGGCCCTCGGAGCTCGGCGCGGGCCGCCCGCAAGCCGAGCCAGAGCAGTACGGCGCCGCGCCCGAGCTCCACCGCAACGTACGCCGCGAGCACCGGTTGGAGACGCTTGGTGGCGATCGCGACGCTGGCGAGGGCAGCGAAACGGACGGCGGAGCTCGCGACCCGATCGAACGTCAGCCAGCGGAAGCGATCGAAGACCCGCAACAGCGCCATCGAGGTGTCATTGACCGTGGCCATCAGGAGGGTGCCTGCGAACAGCGACACTTCGGTCGCTGCATCTCGATGGTGGAGAAAGCGCTCAGCGAGCCATGGGGCCAGGAGGAGCACCAGGGCGAAAGCCAGGATTCCGGTCGCCCCATCCACGAGATACGCGAGCTTGATCATGGCGCGCGCCCGCCCGTGGTCGCCGCGCTCGAGGTCGTCGCCCACGAACTTGGTGACCGTTTCCCACATGCGAACGTCCACGATTTGATTGACGGTGGTGACGAGCGCCATGACCACGGCGAGCAAGCCGTAACCCTCGACGCCCAGCGCGCGACCGAGCACAACTGCTTGCAAGAAACCGAAGAGCGCGCCGAGCGCGTTGCCGCTCACGAGCCAAGTGGCATTGCGCAAAAGACGAGCCACGCGCGGATCCGCCGCGGCCAGTCGCTCCGCGAGCGTCGCGAGCGTGGAGCGGCGCATTTCTCTTGAGTCGTTCATGAAGGTCGTGCTAAGATAGCATCTCCTTCTGCCAAGGTTGTGCCCCGCGAGAGACTGTCCAGGAAGGATCGCCCACGATGACTCCGCAGCACCGCGCCACACCGCGTCCATTCCACATCCCCCGGTCTCCCTCTGCCGCCGGCTCAGTCGCCACCGGCGGCCCATGAAGCGACCGCTCGTTCGCTAGCAGGGTGCTGAATGTGGTCCGCAGCCCCGCGGACCGTGCTGGCAATCCCCTCCCCGTGCGCTTGTGCTTTGGCCCCGCACGCACTGGCGCCGATTCGTGATTGATCAGTGGCGGAAGAGCCGCCGCTCTCCGCTCCCCGGGAGGAGCCATGAGTTCCCCGAAGCATCGCCGCTCGAAGACGCCGGGAAGGGCGCGCCGTCCGGATCCGGATCAGGACCGGTCCAACCAGGCGGCCTATCTTTCCTATCTAGGGATGATTCAGGACGCGATCGCCAAGGAACTGTCGGTGTCGACCCCGACCGTTCGCCGCCTGCACGATCAGGGCCGGGAGAGCGGGATTCTGGTGCCCAGGACACCGTGGTTCAGGATGGACAAGAAGAACAGCCGGGGTTGGGGCCGGCTCGGCTGTCCTCACCTCTCGCATCCCGTGCAACTGCGCCTCGCCGCTCACGGGGTGGAGCGGGTGCAGGTGTTCCCGGCGGATGAGGATGATCCGGGAGAGACCCGAGCGCGCCTGGCGAGAGCCGCTGCACTCCTCCTGTACCAGGTGCTGGAGGAAGCCATCGAGGTGGCGGCGCGTGAACGCCGACGGGTTCCGATCGGGTTCACCGCCGGACCGGTCTGGCAGCGGGCGATCGAAGCGATTGAGCCTCCCCCCGCCGTCCTGGATGACCTCGTCCTGGTGGCGCTGAGCGGGGATCCGTCCATCCTGCCCGGTGAGGACGGTCATGACCGCGCCATCCAGTCGAGCGCCAATCGAACGGTGGCCGCGCTGGGAGACCGCCTCGAGTTGGCGAGCGTTCAGACGCTGCGCTTCTCGCTGCCGGACCGATGGCCGGTGGCCTTGTTGCAACAAGGCGCACCGCTGGCCCTGCTGCGCGTGATTGCGGCGCAAGATCCGGTGGTGAGTGCGATCCTCGGATCCCGGAACGGTCACGAAGGAGACGCGGCTCCGAGCCCGGGCCGGTCCGCGAACGGCGCCGGCGAGCCGCTCCTCGAGCGCATGACGGCGGTCTGCGCGGAGCTCGTGCCGCCCGCGGATGGGACCGACAGGGGCGAGATCGATCCGGACTGGGTTGCCGGGCGGGTTAACGGACACCTGCTCCCCACCCGTGCGTCCGGCCAGGCTGGCCGGCGCGCATGCGAGCTCCAGAACCAGTTGGCGCCGGGAGCGTCTCCCCACGATCTGTGCCGGGTGGCCGATCGCGTCCGGCCGCATTACATTGATGGCCGCGGTGTCGTCCTCCTGGCGAGCGGAAAACGGAGCGTCGAAGGCATCCTGGTCCTCACCGCGGCCCGGGCGGTGAACGAGCTGGTGATGGCCTCCGACACCGCCCAAGCGTTGCTCCAAGTCCTGGATGGGCGACTGCAACAAAAGGTGTGATGGACCCCAAGGAAACGGCGTCGGAACGAGAGGCTCTCCGCGCGCTGCCCCCGCGTCAGGCGGTGGCCCGGGCGCTCATTGTCAGCCACATGCCGGCGAATGAGCGCGAGGCGGAGCACCGGCGGCGCATGCTCGAGCTGGCCGGCCGGCCGGCGGACGTGTTTTCGCGGGCACATTTCACGCCCGGGCATTTCACTGCGAGCGCCTTCGTCCTGTCGCCGGAAGGGGGCGAGCTCTTGCTGATCGATCACCGGCGGCTCGGGCGCTGGCTGCAGCCGGGAGGGCACGTGGATCCGGAGGACCGCGACTTGGCGGCCGCCGCCGTCCGGGAAGTGCGGGAAGAGACCGGGATCGAAATCGATCTCGATCCCACCAGTGCGGGGCTCCCGTACGATCTCCTGGACCTCGACGTGCACGCGATCCCGCCGCGGACGGATCGCGGGGAACCGGCGCACGAGCATTTCGATGTCCGCTTTCTGGCCCGAGCGCGCAGTCGCGCGCTCCGCGCCGGCTCCGATGCGCGGGCCGCGCGCTGGGTGCCGTTCGCCGAGGTGGCGGGCCTCGAAACCGACGATTCGGTGCGGCGGGTGGTCGCCAAGCTCGCGGTGAAGTAGCCTAGGGCGTCCGGCGAGCACGGATCAGGTGGTCCTGACTACCGCCTGGAGCGACCAAATCCCCCATCGGCGTGCATCTCGAACGAGGCGGGCACAGAGGATGGGTACCGGGACGGGAGGGAACCGAGGATGAACCGACGACTGTTCTGGCACCTGGCATTGGCCAGCGGGCTGATCGTGATGGGCCAGGCGAATGTCGAGGCGCAGCCGAGAAAACCCAACATCCTCATCATCTGGGGCGATGACATCGGCGGCTGCAACATCAGCGCGTACAACCAGGGGGTGATGGGTTACAAGACGCCGAACATCGACCGCATCGCGCGCGAAGGGGCGCTGTTCACCGACTGGTATGGCCAGCAGAGCTGTACCGCCGGTCGCGCGGCATTCATCACCGGGCAGTCGCCCATCCGCACCGGCCTGACCAAGGTGGGTCTGCCGAGCGCGCCCGAGGGTCTGAAGGCGGAAGACCCGACGCTCGCCGATCTGCTCAAGCCGTTAGGGTATGTCTGCGGCCAATTCGGCAAGAATCATCTCGGCGATCGCAACGAATTCCTGCCGACGGTCCATGGATTCGACGAGTTCTACGGTAACCTCTACCACTTGAACGCCGAGGAAGAGCCGGAGAACGTCGACTACCCGAAGACACCGGAGTTCGCGGCCAAGTTCGGCCCGCGTGGTGTGCTGCACTCCTTCGCGACGGACAAGGACGATGCCACCGTGGACCCGCGCTTCGGCAAGGTCGGCAAGCAGAAGATCGAGGACACGGGCAGGCTGGGCAGGAAGCGCATGGAGACGGTCGACGAGGAATTCAACGATGCCGCACTCAAGTTCATGGAGAAGGCGCACCGGGACGGGAAGCCGTTCTTCATCTGGTGGAATTCCACCCGGATGCACATCTTCACTCATCTCAAGCCGTCCTCGGTGGGCAAGACCGGCCTCGGCATCTATCCCGATGGGATGGTCGAACACGACGCCATGGTGGGCCAGGTCCTCGACAAGCTGAAGCAGCTCGGGATCGAGGACAACACCATCGTCATGTATTCCACCGACAACGGCGCGGAATGCATGAGCTGGCCCGACGGCGGGACGACCATGTTTCGCGGGGAGAAGAATACGCAATGGGAAGGCGGCTTCCGGGTGCCGTGTGCGATCCGCTGGCCCGGGGTCATCAAACCAGGCACGATCTTCAACGAGATCGGCGCCCACGAAGACATGATTCCCACTCTGCTGGCGGCGGCGGGAGATCCCGGAGTGAAGGACACCCTGCTCAAGGGCAAGAAGTACGGTAGCAAGACCTTCAAGGTCCATCTCGACGGCTACAACTTGCTGCCCGCTTTCCAGGGAACTGGCCAGTGGCCGCGGCACGAATTCATCTACTGGACCGACGACGGCAGCGTCGCCGCCCTGCGGTCCAACCAGTGGAAGATCACCTTCCTCCGGCAGAACGCCCACGGCCTGGATGTCTGGCGGCAACCGTTCGAGGAGCTGCGAGCGCCCATGCTCTGCAATCTGCGCAGCGACCCCTTCGAGCGCGCCGAGTACGAGGGCATGGACTACAATCACTGGTTCGCCGAACGCATGTTCGCGATCGCTCCCGCCGGGGCCTACGTCGCCCAGTGGCTGCAGAGCTTCAAGGAGTTCCCGCCCCGCCAGAAGCCGGGCAGCTTCAACCTCGACCACGTGATGGAGGCAGTGACGAGCGGGCACAAGGGCAGCAACTGAGGTCGCCGTCAGTGGTCCAGTCTCCCATCGGGCCGCACCCGTCTCCCCGGCGGTTGCGGCCCGATGGGTCTGGGACGATCGGGTTCACCGGCTGGAGAGGAGGGGCGGTGGGAGGGCCGGATCTGGCAGCTCATATGCCGCCCGGGCCGCCCCGCTGAGTCACTTTGAGGCAGGTGCTCAGTGGGTAACGGCTAGCTTCCGCGAGAGGCGATTACTGGGCACGCTTGCGCATGATAGCGCGCCCCGCCTCCTGCGCCCGCTGCATCCGGTGCTCGGCGCTCAGATAGGTCTGATACAACCAGGTCATCGCCGCCTGGAGCCGCGGATGGCGCACTTCTGTTGCGTGTCCCACCTGGTACTGGCTCTGGTTCCCGAATCCAAGAATGCGCTGCTCTTCGGCGGAGAGTCCGCCCAGGAACGCCGCGTTCAATATCAGTGGATGATAGCGATAGGCCGCGACATCGATCTCCTGTAGCGGCACCCGGATGTCATGGTAGTTGTACATGATCACCCAGCGCGGACGGAGCACCGGGACCGACTGGCGGTGGATGCCGGCGGTGTCGAACAGGAACATGCTGCCGGCGGGGCCTTTCATATCGGCGATGCGGTCGGTCATGCCGGCGAGCTCGCGCGCATTCCAGTGCCGGTGGCGATTGTTGACGTGCGAGCCCTTGATGTAGGAGAAGTGGCCGGTCTCGACGTCGGTCAGGTAGACGCCGAGCTTCACTTCCCGTGGCACCTCGGGCAGGCGATGGTCGTACCAGGCGTCGTTGTGCCAGCCATGGAAGTCGGAGCGAGTGACGGTCGTCTCCCAGCCCTTGACCTCGGTGAGGACGTAGTCCGAGCCCAGGTAGGCGCGCAGGATCTCCTGCACGCGGGGATGGAGGGCGAGGTTCTGGAAGGCCGGATCGAGGGTCAGGATGTCCTCGACCATCCGGCGATAGGGATCGGTCTGCTGGAATCCGCGAGTGGTGCTCCAGCTCAGGTGGCCGAGCACGCGCCGGTAGGCCTCCTGCATCGCGTGCAGCGCCTGGGGGTCGAGGAGCCCGGATATGGGTGCGATCCCGTCCCGCTCGAGCCGGGTGAGGATCGCATCCTGGGGTTGTGTGGTGGTGGCGGCGTGCATTTCTCGATCTGATTATCGGCTAGTGTCGGCCCCGGCTTGCGCGGCCGCGGTGCGCTCGACTTTCCTAGGCTCCCGCCCGGGCTCCCATCCGCTCGCGCTCCGAGCGCAGTCGATTCAGGGCCGACCCGGCCCAGAACCAGGCAATCTGCTCCTTGTTGAGCGTGTGCAAGAGCTGGACAGACTCGCGGGCGCCATCGCCGTGATGCAGGATCGCCGCCAGCGGCTTCCCGGGGGCCAGGCTCGCGAGATCCGGGAGCGAGATCCGATCCTGCTCCTGGACTCGCTCATAGGCCTCGGGATCGGCGAACGTGAGCGCCAGAACCCCCTGCTTCTTCAAGTTGGTCTCGTGGATCCGAGCGAGGCTCCTGGCCATGATGGCCCCCGCTCCGAGGTGCCGCGGGGACATGGCCGCATGCTCCCGGCTCGAGCCCTCGCCGTAGTTCCAATCGCCCACCACCACCCACAGGAGCCGGGCGACCTGGTAGCGCCGCGCCACCTCGGCCATCGGCTTCCCGCGCTCGCCGGTCGTCAGGTCGATGGTCAGGCCGCGCTCGCCGGTGAAGGCATTGGTGACGCCCGAGAACATGTTGTCGCTGATCGCATCCAGATGCCCGCGAAAGCGGAGCCATTTCCCCGCGGGCGAGATCTGATCGGTGGTGGTCTTCCCCTTCGCCTTCAAGAGGAGCGGCATCTCCGAGAACCGCTCGGGCCAGGGCTTGGGGAACGGGCTCAAGGGGGCGAGCCGTTGGCTTCCCTTGTTGATCTGCACCGCGACCAGATCGGAAGTTCGGGAGGGCGCGACGAAGCCTTCGCCTGCGGGCGCGAATCCGCCGGGCGGCAGGTCGGGCGCCGGCTTCGGCGGGTCGAGCTTCCAGCTCGTGCCATCGGGTGCTTGCAGGGGATCGGTGAGCGGATTGAACGACAGCCGGCCGGCGAGGCCGTACGCCATCACGATCTCCGGGCTCGCCATGAACGCCATCGTTTCGGGATTGGCATCGTTTCGCCCTGGGAAGTTGCGGTTGAAGGACGTGATGATCGTGTTCCGCTCGCCCGGCTTCAACTCCTCCCGCTTCCACTGCCCGATGCACGGCCCGCAGGCGTTGGCGAGCACCGTGCCGCCGACCGACTCGATCTTCGCCATCAGGCCGTCGCGCCGGATGGTGGCGAAGATCTGCTCGCTGCCCGGCGTGACGAGGAGCGGGATCACCATCTTCTGCTGATGAGCTGCGGCCTGGGCGGCGACGTCGGCCGCGCGCCCGATGTCCTCGTAGGAGGAGTTGGTGCAGCTTCCGATCAGGGCGACTGCGATCGCATCCGGATAGCCCTTGGCGGCGGCGTCGGCCCTGAGCTGCGACACAGGCCGCGCGAGATCCGGCGTGTGCGGGCCGACCACGTGCGGCTCGAGCGTGGAGAGATCCAGCTCGAGCACCTGCCCGTAGAACTTATCGGGCGAGGCCTCTACCTCCGGATCGGGAACCAGGAGCTCCTGGTGAGTGCGGGCCAGGTCGGCGAGCTCGGCCCGCTTGGTGGCGCGAAGGTAGGCGTCCATCCGATCGTCGTAGCCGAAGATCGAGGTCGTGGCGCCGAGCTCGGCGCCCATGTTGGTGATCGTGCCCTTGCCGGTCGCGCTGATCGAGCGCGCGCCGGGTCCGATATATTCGACGATCTTGTTGGTGCCGCCGGCGACCGTGAGCTGGCCGCACACCCAGAGGATCACGTCCTTGGGCGCGGTCCAGCCCTTGAGCTCGCCGGTCAGGCGCACGGCGATGAGCTCCGGCTGCAGGAGCTCCCACGGGAAGCCGGCCATCACGTCCACCGCGTCCGCGCCGCCCACCCCGATCGCGCACATGCCCAATCCGCCGGCGTTGGGAGTGTGCGAATCGGTGCCGATCAGGAGCCCGCCGGGGAAGGCGTAGTTCTCGAGCACCACCTGGTGGATGATCCCCGAGCCCGGCTGCCAGAAGCCGATCCCGTACTTGGCGGAGGCCGAGCGCAGGAAGTCGTAGACCTCGCTGTTGTCGCTCAAGGCGGTCTTCAGATCCGGCTGCGCGCCGGCGCGCGCCTGGATCAGATGATCGCAGTGCACGGTACTTGGCACCGCCACTTCCGGCAGCCCCGCCAGCATGAACTGGAGGAGCGCCATCTGGGCCGTGGCATCCTGCATCGCCACGCGATCGGGATCCAATTCCAGATAGGCCTTGCCGGGGGCGAGCTCCGCGCGCTCGGGATCGTGCAGGTGGCCGAGCAAGATCTTTTCGGACAGGGTGAGCGGCCGGCCGAGCCGTTGCCGGATCGTGCGCAGGTTGTCACCCATGCGGTCATAGACCCGGCGGACGAAGGCGGGCGAGCTCTCGACTAGCGCCATGGCGCTTCTACTCCTTTAGACTCGGCGTCCGGCGCCAAAGTAGCGGTTCATGGCGACCGGAAGAAGGCCAAACACGACGATGAGACGATGATAGCAGATGATGGGGAATGCGATCCGCGGCACGGCCGGGCGGCGCCGAGACGCGGAATTCACCGGCGCGGGTCTCGCCGGCCCGTATGGGCAACTGGCATCACCCGCCGTCAGCGATAGTGCCGCTTCACGCGGCCCCAAGTCGTGGGCTCGACCGCGGAGAATCCGAACCAATCGCCCAACGCGACGATGGTCCCGATCTCGCTCCCGGAGGTCTCGACTGGCCACTCGACGACCTCCGTTCCAGTCACGCGGAACACTCGCTCTCCCGCTGCGAACCAGCCGGGGTAATCGCCCAGTGCTCCCAGCGCCTCGCATGGCGCGGGCAGATCGACGAGGTGTGCGACCCCCCAGGTGGACATGTCAATGAGGTAGACGGCGGATGCATCGGTCTGAAGGTCGCGCGTTACCCCGGCGAGCCCGAGGTACGAAGCAGCCAGTCCGCTGAACCTCAACCCCGGTGGGAAGCTCGCCAGGGGTTTGGAGGCGCCCGTCGCCGCATCGATGCCGAGGACAATGCTCACATTCAGCGCCTCATCCCACGCGCAAGCGATCAGGCGCTCGGATTCGGAGATCCAAGCCAACCCCTCGATTTGGTAAGGGAGCGGACCCCAGCTCAGAGGCGTGAACACCGAAACCCACGGATCACAACCATAGATGCTCGAGATCGCGCCGATTGACGATCGAGCGGCGCTCCAGCCGCCCATCACGTAGTAGTTCGTGAGAGCCCGGAAGCGCGCGTCCGGAACGCCAATCTCCGTTGCCGAGTCCACATAGAGACGGCCCCCCAGGTCGATGAGTCGATAGATCCTCTGGGGTTCGGAGTCGTCAATGGCGGGAAGATGCAAGAGCACCTGAGCTTGGATGGAGAGGGGCGTCAGGATACACAACGCTGCCATTAGCACAAGAAACCAGCGCATGGCGGACCTCCATTCCGGATTCCATCAAGTTTACAACCGCCGGCTGTTTTCTGCTCAGCGGCCCAGGAGTTCGCCGAGCGCCGTCGCGAGCTCCACGTACTCCTCGGCCCCGTTGTGGAGATGGGCCGAGATCCGGAGCACCCGCTTGGGCGGGGCGGGCCAAGGCGAGATCGGGACCTCGATCCCGTGCTGCTCGAAGAGTGCGACCTGCAGCGGGTCGGGAAGCGTGCGATCCACGGGCCCGTCGCCGGGGAGCGGGACCGTGGCCATCGTGCCGAGCATGGTCTCCGGGCACGGAGCCGGGATCCCGAGCGCGCGACAGAGCTCCGCCCGGCCTGCGAGAGCGAGCGCGTGATTGTGGGCCATGATCGCCGGCCAGCCGCCCGGGACGAGCGAGCTCAGATGGCGAATGGCTTCCGGGACGCACAGGTACGGGGTCGGATCCCCGGTGCCGGTCCAGTCGAACTCGAGATGGAAACGCGAGCGGCAATCGGCCGGCGCATTCGCTCCATGGCTGATCACGACCGGATGGATCTCGGCCTGGCGATCGCGCCGCACATGGAGGAAGCCGGCGCCCTTCGGTGCACACAGCCACTTGTGGCAGTTCCCGGTGTAGTACGCGGCTCCGAGCGCCCGGATATCGACCGGCAGCATGCCGGGAGCGTGCGCCCCGTCGACCAGGGTGTCGATGCCGCGCGCGGCCAGCATCTCGACCAGGCGGGCGATCGGAAAGATGAGTGCGGTCGGGCTCGTCACGTGCTCGAGGAGCGCCAGCCGAGTGCGCGGGGTGATCGCCGCGTCCACCGCCGCGATCACCTCCGCCGGCGACGCGATGGGAAACGGAATATGGGCTCGGACCACCCGGGCGCCGGCCCGGCTGGCGGCGTAGACGAACGCGTTGGCACAGGCGTTGTAGGCGTGGTTCGTGACCAAGAGCTCGTCCCCGGGCGCAAAGCTCAAGGAGCGCAGCACCGCGTTCACCCCGGTGGTGGCGTTCGGGACGAACACCAGATCGGCCGGATCCGATCCGAGGAATGCCGCGAGCTCGGCCCGAGCCGAGTCGAGGAGACCCTCGAGCTCGCGGGCGAGGAAGCGCACCGGCTCCCGTTCGAGCTCGGCGCGGAGCGCCGCTTGCCGATCGAGGACGGCGCGCGGACAGGCGCCGAAGGAGCCATGATTCAGAAAGCTGACCGTGGGGTCGAGAGTCCAGTGGGCGGCCAAGGGCGAGGCCGGCCGCACGGGGCGCTGAGTCGATGAATCCATGGGAGAGGCGAGCACGATAGCATGCCGCCGGGGAGCGGCTGGTCTATACTCCGGCCGCCATGTCGGGCGAGATCTCGCTCCCCACTTTTTCGCGCCGTGTGCTCGGGCTCGCCACTCTCCTGCCATGAACCCGGCAGAACGGCTCGCTCCACTCTCGGTGCTCGATCCCGAAGGCCGGTCCCAGCGCCTGGGCGATCTCTGGCGCGACCGAACGGTGGTCCTGGTCTTCATCCGCCACTTCGGGTGAATCTTCTGTCGCCAGCAAGTCGCGCAGTTGCGTGACCTCCTGCCCGAGATTCGCCGCCGCCAGGCCGAGCTGGCGGTGATCGGAAACGGCACCCCGGCTCAAGCAGAAGACTTTCTCGCGGAGACCGGGTTCGATGGCTCGGTGTTCGTCGATCCGGAGCGCGCCGCCTACGCGGCCGCCGGGCTTCGCCGCGGGCTCGGGACCGCCCTCCGCGCCAGTGTCCTGCGCCGCGCCCTCCACGCCTGGCGAGGCGGATTCCGGCAGACGAAAGTCGCGGGGGATCCGTGGCAACAGGGCGGGACCTTCGCGATCGCCCCCGGGAATGTCGTGCGCTTCGCGCAGGTGAGCCGGGAAGCCGGCGATCATGCCGACCCTACAGCGCTACTTGCCGCCATCGACCGCTAACGCGTATCCTGGGCGCAACGTCTCGCCCCCGGAGCCCCGCCGATGGCCGACCGACCCACCAGCAAACGCCCTGCTCCCCCGAGCACCGACTCGGATGGCCCGCGCCGCGAGCTCGCCGAACTCCGGCGCCGCCTCACCGAGCGGGAGCACGAGCTCGCGCGGGTACGCGCGAGCGAGGAACAGCTCCGGCTCCTCGTCGAACGCTCGAACCACTTCTTCTTCGTCGCCAACCTGGACATGTCGGCGATCCACTACGTGAGCTCCGGGTACGAGGTGATCTGGGGTCGGAGCCGGGAGAGCCTCTACGCCAATCCCGTGTCATGGCTCGAGGCCATCCATCCCGAGGACCAGCCGCAGATCATGGCCATCGTGGGCCGCCGGCGGCGCACAGCCCAGGGTTTGCCCCCCGAGCCGGGAGAGGTGGTGCCCGAGAGCGAGTACGACGACTTTCGCGTGTACCGCCCCGACGGCACGCTGCGCTGGGTCCGCGGGCGATCGTTCGTTACCCCGGAAGCGCCCACAATTATCTGCGGAATGGGCGGGGACGTGACCGAGCTCAAGGAGCGGGAGCTCGCTCTCCAGCGCGATCGGGACGCGCTGGAAGCACAGGCCGAGGTCCGGAAGGTCGAGCTCGAGCAAGTGAGCGGCTGGCTCGTGCGCGAAGCCACCGCCCGGCTCCAGACCGAGGAATCACTGCGCGAGAGCGAAGAGCTCTATCGACTCCTCGCCGAGCATTCGACCGACATGATCACCAAGCACAACCGCGAGGGGTTCGTGATCTACGCCTCGCCCGCCGCGCGCGAGCTCCTCGGGTTCGAGCCGGAGGAGCTCCTCGGCCGGGATCCCGACGAGCTCCTCCATCCCGATGACATAGGGATCGTGCGCGAGACCTACGAGAAGATCATGGCCCACCCTGGAGTCCTGGTCGTCTCCTATCGGATGCAGCGGAAGGATGGGACCTACACCTGGCTCGAGACCACGAGCAAGATGATCCACGATCAGGAGACGAGGGAGTTCCAGAACATCATCTGCGTCACGCGCGATGTGACCGCGCGTAAGGACACGGAGACACGGACGGCGGAGCTCGAACAGCAGCTCGCTCATGCCGGGCGAGTGAGCATGCTCGGACAGCTGGCGGCGGGCCTGGCCCACGAGCTGAACCAGCCGCTGACCGCGATCGGAAACTATCTCGAGACGTGTCGCAACTTGCTGGCCGGCGTGCCGGTGCCGGAGCCCGCGCTCCAGACCCTCGTCGAGGCCGGTGCCGAAGCCCAACGCGCCGGCCGGGTGATCCACAGTCTCCGCAATCTGGTCCGCGCCTCGCCGGCGGAACAACGGCTCTCGAGCCTGAACGATCTCGTGGTCGAGGTGATGGAGCTCTGCGCCGCCCACGTGCGGATGAAAGAAGTGGCGCTGGATCTGGTCCTCGACCAGGACCTGCCGCCGGTCTTGATCGACCCGGTGCAGATCCAGCAGGTGATCTTGAACCTGGTCCAGAACGCGCTCGACTCGATGGCGGGCTTGGATCGCCGGCGGGTGCTGACCGTCCGCACCGCCCAGATCCCTCGCGAGCGAGTCGAGCTGACGGTCATCGACACCGGATCCGGCTACGGCGACGGCGAGATCGACGAGCTGTTCGAGCCCTTCCACACCACCAAGCCGACCGGGCTCGGAATCGGGCTCGCGATCTGCCGGGGGATCGTCGAAGCCCATGGCGGCGTCCTGAGCGGGCGGGCGCAATCACCGCATGGGCTGGCGTTCTCCTTCACCTTGCCGGTCCCCGGGCCGGGGCTCACAGCCAGCGAAAGGGTCGCGTCATGAGCTCGCCCCCGACCGTCTTCATCGTGGACGACGATCCCGGGGTGCGGAACTCGCTCCACATTCTCCTGTCTTCGATCCACCTCGCGGTCGAAGGCTTCGAGTCGCCGGCTGCCTTCCTGGCCACGATCGGCCCCGAGCGCAGCGGTTGCATCATTCTGGATGTGCGCATGCCCGGGACTACGGGCGTCGAGCTCCAGGCCGAGCTCGCCAAGCGGGGCTACGTCCTCCCGATCATCTTCATCACCGCCTACGGCAACGTCCCCACGGCGGTCCAGGCGCTCCGCGCCGGGGCCTTCCACTTCTTGGAAAAACCGTTTCGCCCCGGGGATCTGATCGAGAACGTCCATCGCGCCCTGGCCTACGATGAAGTGCAGCGCCATCGGGCGCGATCCCGGGCCGCGATCGAGCTCCGAGTCGCTCACCTGACGGCGCCGGAGCGCGAGGTGGCGGCGCGGATCGTGAGCGGGACGCCCGACGCCCGGATCGCCGCCGAGCTCGAGATCGGCGGGCCGGCGGTGGAGCAGATGCGCGCGCAGATCCTCGCCAAGCTCGAACTGGAGACCGTCGCCGAGCTGGTGCGGGTAGCACTCGAGCACGGGCTCCGCTTCGAGCCCGAGGTCGCCGCCTAGCTCAACTGAGGCCTGACGTCCCCTGAGTAACCGCCGGAGTCCGGCGGGTCGGGGTCAGCGGACGGTGAAGGTGGCGGAGCCGCTCCCGAGCGAGACCGGAGTCGCCGAGGCGTCGGTGGCGAGCGCGTCCGCCGTGGACACCTCCGAGGTCCCGAGCGGGGCTCCGGCATCGATCCCCACCGTGAGCGTGACCACCGCCCCATCCCCCTGCGCGAGCTGGGCGGTGCCGTTCATGTCGGTGAGAACGACACGGGTGATCCCCACGGCCGGCGACGAGCGGAACACCTCGAAGCCCGCGGTGCGACCGGTGGTGACCGCGTCCGAGACTGTGAGGATGGCTGGATCGAGGAGGAGATCGAACTGAAGGCCGGTCAAGGGCTCGGTGCTCTCGAGGCTCAGGACGATTGCGGCCGTGCCGCCCGCCGATCCCTCGGCGTTCCCGACCCGTAGCACCTGGGTCGAGGAAGGGGTGATGGGATTCGGTTCTTGTCCGTCGTCATCCGATCCGCCGCAACCGAGCCCGAGCCCGATCCCACCCCAGGCGAGGACCAGGATCTGCGCGCACCGGAGCCACTGTCTCCGAGAGCCGTGCCTGCCCATCGTCGTCTCCCTCTTCATGTCGTGCTCCTTGGTCTTCATTTGAGCACCGTGAGCCGCGCGCTGGCGGTCTTTTGGCCGAGCGTCGCGCGCACCCAGTAGATCCCGGTCGCGACCGGACCACGCGCTCCGCGGCCATCCCAGAGGAGCCGGTGCTCGCCTGGGGCCAGAGGCTCGCGGGTGAGCGTCTGGATGTGGCGGCCTTGGGCATCGTAGATCGCGATCACCACCGGCCGGTCCGCACCCGCTTCGTCCGGCACATCGATCACGATCGTGCGCTCCCCGTGGCCCGGCTCCGGCACGAGCGAAACGATCCGGAGCACCCGCGGCGCCCCTGCGCGCATGGGCTTTCCGAGCTCGACGGTGCCTGGCACCGGTTTCCCGTTGGGCGCGAGGAGCGTGAGCGCGGTCACGTCCCAATCGGCCCGGCTCGCCGCCGCGTCCGCCTGGAACGGCAAGAGGAACACGGCTCCCCGCTGGGCTAGATCAGATCCGTCGGCGGCCAGCGCGATCAGGCGCCGGGCGCCGGACTTCCGCCCATCGCCGTCGAGGGCGAGGATCCCGTCGCCTCCGGCTTGCACGCGACCGATCGCGAGCGCCGGGTCGCCGGCCGCGAGCGCGAGATCGACTCCCGACACGCGAGTGCCCTTGACCTCCGGATGGATCGCGATCGGGAGCAGCCAGGCATCGCGCCCGGCCGTGGGTTCGGCCGGCGCCGGATTACCGGCGAGCTCCGATCCGGAAGGCGCGGCGGCGCCGGCTGCGATCACCGCGCGTACGATCAGCACGATGTCGCCGACATCCAGGCGCAAGTCCCGGTTCATGTCGGCCCGCAGCCCTTGCTCGAACGTCGGGGAAGCGGTGCCGAGAACGAAGGTCAACGCCATCTGCGCATCGTCGAGATCCACCGTGAGGTCGCCGTCGACGTCACCCGGCGGCGGCAGCCCGGGGGTCTTCGCCCCTTCGACCGCGGCCAGCACGTCCAGCTTTCCGAAGCCGAAGAAGTCGTTGGGCACCGGGCCGGTGTAGGCGTCGGCACGGGCGCTCCCGGTCAGCGCGCGGCGCAGATCCAGCTGATCCCAGTCCGGATGCAGTTGGAGGAGGAGCGCCACCGCCCCCGCCACGTGCGGCGACGCCTGGCTCGTGCCCTGCTGGATCGCGTAATCGCCTCCGGCCACCAGGAAGAAGTTGGGGAACTGTGGGATGGGCGTGCGATAGGCGCTCACCGGTACGCTTGGATTCGCATCGGCGGTGTAGGTGGACGCGATCTCTTGCCCCGGAGCGGTGATCTCGGGCTTGAGCCGGCCGTCCCGCGTGGGACCCACGTTCGAGAAGTCGGCCAGTTGGCCGGCTTCGGCATTGGGGAAGTAGGTGCGAAGGTCGTGCTCATTCAGATCCAGGTCGGTCCACACGAGCTTGGTGAGATAGGCGCCGACCGTGATCGCATTGCGCGCCGTGCCTGGCTCGGCGACGAAGCCCCCCTGGGCCGGATGGTTCGTGAACTGGGCGCCGATCGTGGTCTGGGCGACGTACGCATCGACCGGGCCGGTGTCACCGTCGATCCGGATGTGCCAGGTCCCGTCGGCCGGCGGCGTGGGCCCGTCGATGATGACGATCTGCACTTCCCGGTCGCCGTTCTCGGGGTCGACGCCGCCGAGCGCGTTCGCCACTCCCACCAGGCCATCGGTCGTGCTCTCGCCGCTCTCCCCGTTCCACTGGTTGGGCGAGAAGGGTCCGAAGGTGTGGTTGGAGGGGCTGGTGAGCGTGATCCGGAAATCGGAGGAGGCCTCGTACCAGAGGCTCACGGCGACGTAGTCGTTGAAGCTGCCGGCCTGTGGCGGATAGTTGGGCACGCCCAGGTTGATGGTGAGCCCAGCCGCTTCGACCATGCCCTGCGCATGCCGCGGGGCGCCGCTCCGATCGTTTCCGGCGGCGATCACCACCGCCTTCCCCGCCTTGCCAACGCCCACCAGGTTGTCGATCGCCACTTCCTCGAGCGCCGTGCCGTCGTGCGCGCCGGCGTGTCCGCCGAGGCTCAGGTTGGCCACGTAGGGCTTTCCGAGCGCCGTGGCGCGAGCATCCACATAGGCCAGCGAGTTCACGATGTCGGTGCTCGAGAAGGAGCCATCGCCCCCCCGGCTCGCATTCACGATCAGGAGATCGGCCTCGGGAGCCATGCCACTGAACGCGAGATCCGCCTGGCCGCCCCCCGCCGCGGTCCCGGCGACGTGCGTCCCATGCCCGACCGGATCCGAGGTCTTGATCCCCGCATCGATCTGAGCCGAGCTGAAGAGCGTGCCGCCCAGCGGACCGTTCCCCGGCTGCGCCAGATCTAGGAGCTGGAGGATGCGCGTGGTCTTGTTAGGGTGCTGGAAGTCGGGATGATCGGGATCGATCCCGGTGTCGATGACGGCGACGATCACGCCCTGGCCGGTGGCGCTGTACTGGGTCCACACGGTGGGCGCTCCGGTCTCGGGCACGCTCACGTCGTTCATCACGTGGTAGCGAGTGGCAGGCTCGATGCGGGCGATGGCGGGATCGCGCGCGAGCTCGGCCACCTTGGCGAGCGGCACGCGCGATGCCGTGGCCACCGGCCCAAGGACCGCGCCCGGCACGAGGTCGTGGCCGGCGAGGACGCCGCGGGCCGACTCCGCCGCCGAGTCTTCGAAGCGCACGAGCAGATCGAGGAGGGGACCTTCTTCCGAGAAGGACACGCCGGCGGCCAAGGCGAGCCACGGCGCGCTGGCCGCTTCAAGCGCCTCCCCGCTCCCTTGCCCGCTCTCCCCGCCCTCCCCAGGCGCGCCGCGGGCCGCCTGAGTCTCCGCCGCCAGGGCTCGCCAGAGCAGTGGATCCAGCTTCTGGGCTTCTTGGGGCGTGAGGCCAGCCGGAGCTTCGGCCAGCTCGGGGATGGCGCCGACCGGCGGAACCACCGTGAGCGCGGTCATGGCGGTGAGGAAGGTCGCGGCTAGGAAGGTGGTACCGAGCCGGGTCATGGCTGCTCCGTTTGGCTGGCGCGATAGGTCGTCGCCGGTTCGATGTGGACGACGTCCGGGACCATGGCCACTTGCGCGAGCTCCGCGGCGGCGGCGCGCCCGGTCACGACCTCGCCGATCGTCGAATCGACCTTGAGCCCCGCCTTGGTGAGCTCGCTCTGGTCCTTCATCCCGGCCTTGACCTTGACGAGGACCGAGATCAGGGAATCTCCCTTGCCGCTCGCGCTCAGCTGGCTCATGAGCCGGACTAGCTCCGGATCGAGCTTGGCGCGGGCGGCTTCGGGGAGATCCGCGGCGTCGCCGGGCTCGTCCTTCGATCGGCAGCCGGCGGACGGGCCGAGCATCCCGATCAGGGCGCAGACGAGGATGGCGAGGAGCGGAAGGGAAGTGGGGAAGAGAAGGGACCGACGAGAACGGATAGGCGAATGGTTCCGAGTCAGCATGGCGCGGCCAACCTATCACCGGTCTCCGAGGCGGGGAAGGGGCAATCGCAGGTTATTGCGAGCGCGCCTGTCCGCGCGTCCCTGCCCCTCCCATCCGGATGACTCCACGGCCGCCGACTCGCGGGCGGCGGGTCGAGTATCCTCGGCCGATGGCCCGCTCGCCGCTCACCGCGCACCATCCGGCCCATGCGCTCCACCTCGTCCTCCACGACGTCCGCCATGTCTACGATGACGACGGCGTGGCGGTCGAGGCCCTGCGCGGGATCTCGCTCGAGATCGGGCGTGGCGAGTTCGTCGCCGTCCTGGGTCAGAGCGGGAGCGGCAAGAGCACCCTCCTGCACGTGATGGGGGCGATGGATCGGCCGGTCTCGGGCAGCGTGATGCTCGCCGGCCGGGACCTGACTCAGCTCGACGAGGAAGCTCGCACCGCGGTCCGCCGCCGGGAGATCGGCTTCGTCTTCCAGTTCTTCAATCTGCTCCCGACGCTCGATTTGCTCGAGAACGTCATGCTGCCGGCGCTCCTGGCGGGCGCGAACACCGGCGAAGCCCGGGCGCGGGCCCTCGAGCTCCTTAAGAGCGTGGGGCTCGCGGCGCTCGCGGGCCGGCGGGCGAGCGGCCTCTCGGGCGGCGAACGCCAGCGGGGAGCGATTGCGCGGGCGCTGGTCAACGAGGCGCCGCTCATTCTCGCTGACGAGCCCACCGGCAACCTGGACCGCCATGCGGGCGGAGAGATCGTGCGCCTCCTGCGCTCGTTGCCGGCCGCGCGCGGGACGACGGTCGTCCTGGCCACCCATTCGCCGCAGGTGGCGGAGGCGGCGGATCGACTGATCACGCTCGAGGACGGGCGGATCGCGAGCGATAGGCCCACCGGTGCTCGCGAGGACACCACCGCTCGCGAGGAAACCACCCGCGACCGCGGGCCGGCGTAGAACCTCTCAATCGTCCTGCCGCTCCTCCTCGGCTTATCGTTTTATCGATGGACGCGTGCGGGTCGAGTGGCGCTCGCCAATTTCACGCTCTTCTTCGCCCTGTTCTTCCTGGCTCTCCTCGGGGGAGAGATCTATTATCGATTCATCCGCGACACGACCGACTCTCGGACATCGTGCCCGAGTGGCAGGCCATCGCAACCTGTCGGCGCACGCCCTGGCCGCCCGAGCGGTGGGCGACTTCGTGGCGCAGAACCTGCGTTAGTTGCTTCGCGCGCCAGCTAGCTAGGCCGCGCGGCGGTCCTCGTCCTCGTCTTCGTCTTCGTCGGCCATCGGCAGCGGCGGGCGGCGACGCAGGCGAACGATCGTCAACTCCTGGATCGGCCCGTCCGTCTCGGTCGCCAAGTCATCGGCGATCGAGTGGATGACGAGGAGTCCGAGTCCGCCCTCGGGGCGCAGCACATGGACCATGTCTTCGGCGGTGCGGGCCGGGAGCTGCCAGTCGAACGGGATGCCGGGATAGCGCAGTCGAGCGATGAGCGCCCGGCGCCGCGGATCATGCCGGATCTCGAGCGCGATCCGATCGCTCTCTCGACCGCACCACCCGTGCCGCACGATGTTGGTGACGGCCTCGGCCAGGACGAGCGCCATCCGCTCGCTCTCGTCACCGCCAAAGTCGATCGCGGCCTGGGCTGCAATCCGAGCCGAAGCCAACTCCGGGGGGAGAAGGAGTCCGTTTCTTCCCGTTCTTCCCATGGTCGGCGCCCTCCGGTCGGTTTATCGACCGGAAACCAACCGTTCTCAAGAGCTTGGCCGTTGCCTGTTAGTGCATTCCCGCCCCGCACCTCGCCGCGCCTGCCTCGGACGATCCCGCGGGATCGTTTTGGCGCCCAACCCCAGGACGATCCCGCGGGATCGTCTCGGGTCGCCCAGCCCAACTCGCTCGGCGATCCCGCGGGGTCGTTCCCCGTAGACGACGCCCCGCTCCCGCACCTCCCACCCCGTCGCGCGCGCGAACATCCACCCCCGATCCTCCGCCGGCGTCTCGGCGAAGGCCTGCTCGACATCCCCCTCGAGGGCCGCCATGACTTCGAGCACTTCCTCATCCGGCTTCCCGTCCTTCGCCAACCGCTGCTCCAGCCACTCCCGATCCGGCCTGAGTTCTCCTCCCTCTCCCAGCACCCACCCGACCTTGGCCCGGAATCGCACCTCGCCC
>Ga0137428_1000341_pt1 | contig 20788 bp, 20 predicted proteins | sample EasRivERMZT718_2_FD_102305 | JGI IMG/M metagenome (GOLD analysis project Ga0137428, IMG submission 102305) | Soil microbial communities from meander-bound floodplain in the East River, Colorado, USA - East River MetaG ERMZT718_2 | ecosystem: Environmental > Terrestrial > Soil > Floodplain ...
CGCCTCGATAGTTATTCCGTTGACGGCGGTGAGACTGAAGTTTCTCCCGATCGCCAACCCGCCATCGGCACCGATAGTTAGTCTCAGGTCCTTACCTATCGTCTCGGAAACTGTGGCTCCAACTTGTACCTGTTTGTCTGAACCGATTCTTTCATTCATCGCGGCACCGACACTGACTTGATATTCGGCTCCGATTGTCAAAACTTGCGCTTTTCCAACTGTTTCAGTTCGATTGCTGCCTACTTGGAGGGTTTGATTATTCCCGATGGTTTCATGTCGATCGTGTTCAATTACAGTTCGCGAATCCTTTTGACCATGAAAGTAAATTTCTTCCGAGCCTTTCTTATCTTCAAATCGTAGCTCGTTAGACCCTCCGCCGCCTTTCGAACTGGTTGACTTGATTGTCGTGATGGTTTGCCCGGCAGGAAGTGCATAGGGCGGTTTATCCTCGCCATTGTAGAGCGATCCTACGACAATGGGCCGCCGGAGATCGCCATGTAAAAAATCGATTAGGACTTCGTCGCCGATCCTCGGGATAAACATGGCCCCCCGTTGTTTGCCTGCCCACGGCTGGGCTACGCGAATCCAGCCGGAACTGTTTTCATCGTTTTTCCCCTGCCGGTCCCAGTGAAACTGCACTTTGACTCTGCCGTATGGATCGACGAAAATCTCCTCCCCTTTTGGACCCACCACTACTCCCGTCTCCGGCCCTCGGACAACCGGCAGCGGCGTTAGGCGCAAAGGTCGAAATGGCGCTGAATGGGGGATTGCTGTAAATTCACTTGTGTATGCTTCCATACCGGCTGCACTGGCCGCGTTGCCAACCTTGGCTTCGTGGCGGACATGGGTGATGACGTAATCCTGATTCAAGTCCTGCCGGTGATGTCCCGCAAGCGTAAAACGGGAACCGGCTGCCATCGCTCGACAGGTACTTGTCCCATTGACAACCTGGGAGATCGATTCGATTTCTTGCATACGGATACGAGCCAACGCCTCGCCCTCCGCCTTTTGTCGATAATCACCCGGATGCTCGTACAGTTCGTAGCGTCGGTTACCCCCAGCCTCGGAACGGCTCAAAACAGCGACTTCGAGGTCGGTACTCGGAATCTCAAAGTTGTAATCGCTCATCGCATACTTCCCGGGACGCCACTCCCGCTTTACCGCGAGACTTGTGATTGCATCACGTCCTGCCCCCGACCCGTCTCCTGGCCGGTACTGCAGATTTGGCGTTACCGGTAAAACCGGATGGGCGGCCGGCTGGTCGCCCATTACAAAAGTATGCTTGCCTTGCGTGTGTTCGAAGAAATAAAAGATCCCGGTTTGTTCCAGCAATCGTGAAATGAGATTAAATTCCGTCTCGCGGTATTGGATGGCGACATCCAGCCGCTCATAGCTGCCCTGGAGAGCGCTTCTGAAATCATGAAAGCCGAACTCTTGAAAAATCTGAGTGACGATTTCCGGCACCGTTTTGTTCTGAAAAATTCGACAATCTGATGCTTGACTCAAGAACCACAGCCAGGGCACCATTTGAGCCTGATAATAGGTGAACTGAGAATCCTGCCGGGTCTGCTCAAACTGGCTGACAAATCCGTTGACATGACGCTGGCTGCCATCGCTCAGTGTCATGTTCACCGTCACGTTTTGTCCGATGATCGATTCAAGCCCGATCGCAGCCTGCTCTGAAACCAGCTCCAACTGAAAGTTGAATAATTGTGAGATTCCCTCCTGACCGGTGAACTGCTGGAGCAGCAATACATCGTCCCCCAAAGGAGTCGTGATAGACATGAACTGTCCGGCTTGTGCGCTTGGCATAAATTTACCTTTCCCTCTGTGAATTTAGTTAGAGAATGAGAAGTGCTTTGACTTACGAGCTGCAAGGCAGTTTTTTTTCTTCCCGATATCTCGCTTGGGCCAGCCCTACAGGGGCCGCGCTCACACCCAGATGCGCGGGATTGCGCCCTCGAGGTGTTTCTCCTCGAAGAGCTCGTCGCCGATAAAGCCCTGGGCATGGGCCTCGTAACGAAAAGCGACTTGACCGCGCGGGCTTTCTTCCGTCCACACCCGGGTGCGGGTGACCGCTGTGACCTTCCAGTCGCCGCGCTTAAACATGGATCGGTATTCGGTGGTACCCGTCGCTGAGAGGGGGTCCTCGTCGAGGAGCTGGTAACTCTCGCGGGCCACCTCGTCGACCAGCAGGTGGTCGAGGGCTCCCCCGTATAGGTAGCTGCCACTATCGAAAGTTTTCTTCACGAGCATGCCGCGGCGCCCGTTCACGGTAATGCGCGCGGCGATTCGCTCGAATGACGCGTCCCGCTCCGTCTTCAGAGTCCGCACGTAATGCTTCGGGTTCACATAGCGCGTCTCAGAGCCCGATAGGAGCGCTTGAATTTGCCTATCCGCCGGCAGCGGACGGCGTTCCGGGAGATCGAGTCCGCTCGGAGGTAGATCACCAATGGTCCCCGTGTGGATCGTCACAGTGGCGATCTCGGGGCTCTGCCACAGGGTCGGGAAGAAAAACGGCGAGATCGACAGCCTGATCCTCCATCCGCGCTTGAAGATGTGGCCCATGACGTTCAGAGGAATCCGTACCGAGAACAACCCGGGCGGGACCGGGCTCGGGTTGGCCATGTCGCCATCGCGGTAGCAGAGATTGAAGAACCGGTAAGTCACCAGGTGAGACCTCTCCGTCTTGGGGCTCACTTCACAGAGACGGATGGCGAGGGACGCGAGCGGCAGATTGCATTCGAGATTTAGCGCCACCGTCGGGTAACCGAAACACTCCAGATCTCCGGTAAGGCGTTCACTGTCGAAATGAAGCGATCGAACATCGGTCCGCTGCTGATTGCCCGGCAAGTCGTCGTTACTGCACTCGCCCCAGGAACTCGTCTCGAGAACCGAAGTGCCCAAGGTGATATCCGGAGTACTTGTGAGCTCGCGGCGCCGGCGGTCAGGACGCGGTGACAGCTCGCTGTCATGGGAGAGAAAAAACGTCTTGTTTTCTATGCGGCTCATCCAGTCGCGATCCTCCGCCACCCACTTCCCGGAGTCCATGTAAGCAGGCACGCGGTCGCGGTCGGGCTCACGCGATTCCCCCAGCCAGACCGTCAGCTCAGGCCAGGCCTCGTGCGACGGCGGGCGCCGGCCCTTGAGCCAGCGGTCCCACCAGTGGGTGACGATGTGATCGAGCCAATCGATGCGCGGCCCGGGGTAGCCGTCAAATGGATACTTGTGGCCCCATGGCCCAAGCAGGCCGGCCACCGGAAGACCCAGACCGCCAAGACCGGTCACTATGCGATCCACTGAGTTCTTGTATCCGTCCTGCCAGCCGGACAGGACGAAGACCGGCACCTTCACCTTATCGTAGTGGTCGCGGACGCTGGTTTCGCTCCAGTAACGGTCGCGCGTCTGATGGCCAGCCCATTGCTCGAACCAGAAGGTCATATTTCGGATGCGCTCCCGCCACATCTCTTTCCAGCGATCGCCGACGATCACCGGGTCCGGCGGCAGCGGGAGCCAGCCCCACATCGCCGAGGGCCAGCTGACGTTATCCATCATCATGGCGCCGCCCATGTAGTGGACGTCATCGTTGTAGCGGTCGTCGCTGCCGCAGCAGACAATGATCGCCTTGAGCGCGGGCGGGCAGTCGTCCCGCGCGGCGACCATCAGCGAGTTGATGGCGCTCCAGGATTTGCCCATCATGCCCACGTTGCCGTCGCAGAACGGCAGCTCGGCGATCTGCGTGACTAATTGGACACAGTACGACAGCTCCTCCTCGGTATATTCGTCCGTGATGATGCCCTCGGAATCGCCGGTGCCCTGGAGGTCGACGCGGAAACAAAGGTAACCGTTGCGGGCGAACCACGGGTACATCATGCTGTCCACCAACAGCATCCCGTCCCGGCGCCGGTAGGGGTTGATCTCGAGGATCGCCGGACATTTCTCGCCGCGCTCCAGCAGGCGGGCGTTATACCAGTAGTGAGCAGCGAGCTTGACGGTCTTGCCTTGGTGCTGCACGGAGAAACGGATATTCTTCGGGCGGGGAACCTCTTTCAAGGAGACATGAAGGTATTTCACGTCCGAGGTGCAGTCGTCCGAGCCGCGATGAACATGCCGTTGGCTAATCGATCCGTAGGCTTCCGTGATGGGCATAAACATCCCCATCATCGCCGCCGCCTTGAGGAACTCACGCCGGTCTATCTTCATCGTTGGATCCCTCCGGAAATAGGTACGAACGCGCAAAGTATAAAGCGCTCATCCCGCGTTTTCTCCGGATGAATACGAATATCAAACCGCTGGAACAAAACGAATTGAAGTGAACCGCCAGGCAAATTTACTGCTGACTATGGGAATTGTAAAGCACCAAAGACAAAGCAAGCATGTTGAACGCAACTCGGCCCGCGAATCAGAACCCAAACAGCCTGCACGTCACCCCGGCGAAGGCGGGGTCCAGTCCGCCCGACAGCCATCGCAGTACCCTAGAACCTGGATTACCGCTTTCGCGGTAATGACGAAAGGGACACCTCGACTTATTGCGTGAACTTCCAAGACAGGACACTAGAGTCATCGAAAAGCGGGACGCGAGCTGCGCCTTACCTTTTTGTTCGACGCCGGTTCGATCTCGACCGTGGACGCGGCTGCGCGCCGCTCTTGGTCCGGCGCAGTCTTCGGCAGGCTTTCTCGGCCGGCGCCACGATCTGTTTTTTCAGCGAACGCAGAAGATGAGCCTCATCTTCGTAGACGAACGTCGGCAGCACCCACGAATACTTCTTCTGCAGCGCCGAGAACATGCTGATGGGCTCGGTTTTCGTATGCAGAATCGGAATGAAAGGAACCGCGAAATCGGGGATGATCCGTTGCGCTTCCAGCGGCGCCGACCGTGCGTCACTGAAATCGGCGATGATGAATTTAGCAAGCCCTGCCAAGGTTGCGATGGTCTCGATGGTGTCGCGGTCTTCGGTGGGCTCAAAATCGAAGCGGACCGCCGCGTAGCCGAGCTGCTCTAGCGCTTGTTGAAGGCCTTCCAGGATACCACCATACTTTCCGGTAAAGCGACCCAACAACAACACGATCTTGCTCGAAGCTTCTTTGAACAGATCGCCCAAGCTTTCACGCCGTCGCATGATCAACGACATGAAATGAACCAGGTCCAAATGGTCGACGCGGATGCTGTTGCCGGTTCGGCGCAGCGCTCGCCAATCGTAATCGTCGATGGGGTCCATGCCTTCCCAGACGAGATAGAGACCCGTCTGCTTCGTGGTTTCGTCGTAATCGGTATCCCAGACGCTCGCGCCCCACACCAAGGCCCCCCGCAGGTCCGCCCCTTTGAGAATCGCTCGATTGAGAGTGCAGTTGACCAGATTGGCGCCTCGCAAGTCGGCTTTGAAGAGATCCGCGTCGGTTAACAAAGTGTTTTGCAGCCGGGCCTCGTTGAGCTTAGCGCCGCGCAGATCGGCGCCACTCAGATCGGTTGCGAACAATCGGGTTCGACGAAGATCAGCGTGGGCTGCCTTTCTCAGCCAGCTGCTTGTAAGATCGGCGCCCTCAAGTCGCGCGTGCTCCAGGTCCAAGAGGTTCAGCTTGAGTCCAGCCAGGTTCGCGCGGCGAAGATCGGGCTCCACTCTGCGCGCCCGTTCGCGCCAGGCATTCCATTCGCTGTCCTCGATCGGCACGTGAACGGATTTCAGCAGCAACTCCAGATGGCGCCTGTTGCCGCGGAATTTCCGCTGGGTTGGCACCGGAGCCTCGATGGCGCGCCGCTGTTCCGCCGCGCGGAAATAATCGAGTTCCATCGCCCAGCGCTGAATGCGGCGCGTGAGATTGTCGTGCTTGAGCGGTTTGCGCGACTGTTCGCGCAAGCCTCGAAGCAATTGACGCAAGAGGGCCCGTTCCCAGAACGCGAGCCCGTTCTGCTTTGCGAAAGACGGCAAGGATCCGGGTTTTTCTGCCAGCCTCTGGAGAGCGGCTTGCCCCGGCTCGGAAGACCACTGCTCTATCCCATGACTATTCATTTCCGTGAAGCGTCGTTATAGGTCGGAATGCAGTCGATGCCACCCGGACAACGACATTGCTATCGGTGGCGGATCATACCACAGGAATCCGTATCGGCCAGGACTTTTCGTATTGACAGCGCTTCTTCCCAGGCGTTACAGTGCCGCCGACTCGTTCTTTCGGACTGTTTATGGAGGTCGTCGGTTTTCTCTACGTTCATGCAACTTAAACCGGGGAGTTTTACATGATCACGCGTTGGTTCCACGCTCTCGTCCTGATTGCCGGCTTTTTTGTCTACTCAGGCCCGCTGTTAGCCGCGTCGGAAGTTGTCATCGGCTACGCCAATATCAGCGCGCGAGTGAGCCCGCTCTGGATCGCCAAGGAGAAGGGCTTCTTCACCAAATATGGCGTCAACGTGCAGCATGTCTATATGCCCGGCTCGCCGGTTATGATTGCCAGCATGGCCAGCGGCCAAGTGCATCTCGCCAATAGCGGCGGCACCGCAGCCTTAGGGGCCGCCGCCGGCGGCCTGGATTTGCGAGTCATCGGCACCTTCACGAGCCACATCCCTTTCGATCTCGTGGTCAAACCGAACATCAAGACTCCGAAAGATCTCCGCGGAAAACGCATCGGCGTGCAGGTCATCGGAGGTACGATTTGGATGGGGGCGATGCTCGGGCTCGAACACCTGGGACTGGACGCACGCAGCGACGACATCCAGGTCGTGGCTGCGGGCGATCAAACGATGTTGATTCAGGCCCTCGAGAAGGGAACGGTGGATGCGACGGTGGTGGATAGCGCTTTCAGCAACACTTTAAAGCAGCGGGGCTTTCCGATTCTGCTGGAACTTTCCAAGACCAATATTCCCTTCGTCAGCAACGGCATCATCGCTCGCGCGAGTTATCTCCAACAGCAACCGGATACGGCGAGAAATACCCTGAAGGCGTGGATGGAAGGGGTCGCCTATGCGCTCAGCCCGAAGATGAAGCCCGCCGTCATAGAGACCATCGTCGCGCGGCTGAAAATTTCCAATCCGTCCCTTGCCGAGCAAGGATATCAAGATTTGCTTCGCGCGACGGATCGAAAACCTTATCCGTCCCTAAAAGGACTGAGCAACGTCCAGCGCTTGATGAAATTGCGTAATCCCGCCGTGGCAGAGCTCAAGCCGGAGAGTCTGGTCGACGCAAGGCTCATTCAAGAGCTCGATCAGAGCGGTTTCATCGACCAGCTTTACAGCGCCTACGGCGTGAAATAGCGGCCCGGGGAACAACCATTCTGATGCGATGGGCCAGGTGGAGATAAAAATACGCGCACTCAGGACGACCTGGCCTTATGGAGCTGTGTTATCTGTTCCTGCCAATTTCATTGCGACGAGCGTCCCGAGCAGCGCCAGCACGCATCCGATCGCCACATCGTAGAGGCGGGTGGACAGCAGATGCAGATGAATCGCCTGGCCCTGCAAGGCAACGTCAATGGCCAGCATAAAAAACGCGGTAAAGCCCATGTAACCCAGCGCGGGATTCAGCGCGAGCCCGACGCGCCCGGAGGCGGCGCACGCCACAGCGATAAGAGCGATGACCGGGAGCACGGGAACGAGGCGCACGATGACTGCGGCGGCCAGGATACCGGCGAGCGTGCCGATCATATATTGCACGATTATCTGCAGGCTCACGGTACCCTCCCGGCGCATGACGATCAGAACCGCGACCGTCGCCCAGTACGGGCGGCTAACTCCGAGCGATTCGGCTACGAAGAGGGCGGCGCAAGCCGTCGTGGCATAACAGATCGCATAGCGAGGGCCCGCTCCCACGCCGCCGAGCGCGCGGCGCAAACCGGCTCGCCAGTCAACCAAGTTGTCCTGTGCCGGCAAGCCGAACAGCCACCAGGTCAGGAACGCGCTCGCAAGCGCGATTGTAGCGCCGGCAATCGCAGCCAAGACGATTTCGGGATTGGTGAATTGCATACCTGCGCCAACTGCAGTCGCGACGGCGCAAAAGCGCGCCACCGCCGCGATACCTGGGTGTGAGGCGCTGACCCATCCGGCGGTGAACGCGGACAATAGCACAAGCGCCTCGTCGGTATAGGTGGTACCCCCAAACAGGGCGCCCACTGTGCCGCCGGCGATGATGGCAAACCCCGCGGCGAACATAGTGCTGACTCGGGTCGCACGCGTGGTACCGATGTCGGCGAAGGTCACGAGCAACGCGCACGCGGCAGCAATCACGCCCGCAGGGCCGTTTCCTGTTGCGACGCCTCCGAGGAGCGGCACGCCGACCGCCACGCCGAGTCGAAGCGACACAACGAAGGGAAGCGGAGCCGGCGCGAGTTCGAAAAGATCGTGGGTCCAGCCGAAAAACTTCACTCGCCGTATTCCGCCCCGCCTCGGGTCATCGTCATCGTCGCCCGTTCAGCGAACGTCTGAAACAGCGGATCGTCGAACCGTGGCTTCACATGTTACTCCCTTTATGTTTTGCGTCCTTTGCGCTCTCTGCGGCAAACTTTTTCTTAGCTCGTGGTCTGCGTACGACTATACGTGAGAGTTTTCGCGGCCGGCGCAAATTTTTGGCGGTTCTTGGGGCACAGGTACTTATTATTTTTCTCGCGCCAAGCCGCCACGAACGCTAAGTGACGGGCCTGGCCCGTCATCCCGAGCAATACGAGGGATCGGCGAAAGATTTCTCCCGGAGTTTACCCTGAGCTTGGCCGAAGGGGTCGAGATGACAACGCCCGCCCTCTTCGAGGTCGCTCAGGATATGCTTTGCGCCGTTCGGCTGAGCTCACGGCCGAAGCCTTTGCGCGAGTCACTCCGATTTGGCTGCGGCTTTGCCGCTCTGCGTCCTTTGGGTTTCAGCCTAAAAAATAGTGGCTGATCCGTCCTTCGACGGACTCTGCGGTAAAATTCTTTCTTTCTGTTTTTGGTTTCGGCTTCGCCGCGCTCGCTTGCGGTCAGCCGTATGAGCCCGCTCCGAGCTGGCTCAGGATTCCGCGAATGCCGCCGCCGTCCACCGCTTCCACGTGATACACCAGCAACCGGCCGTCACGGACTTTCACCCAACCCGGTTCCGGCGGCAGTTGGATCTGTCTACCGGTCGGCGGGATCGCCGCCATTCCCGCGAAAGCCAGCGTTCCACGCTGTGTTCCGCGCACATGGGCGACGAAGCGCACCACGTCGCCATCTTCGGTGATGTCGCTGGGGTTCTCAGAGTAATCCGGGAAGGCATCCAACTGGGCTTTCATTGCAGCCATGAACTCCGGCTTGCCGATCCCATCGAGGCCGGCCCCTTCGAGGCGGAAATCGTCGTGAACTAGAGCGGCCATGGCGTCGAGATCGCCACGGTCGAGGGCCGCGGAGTAGAGCTTAAAGATTTCTTTTGCTGACATGGGGTCGGATTAACTCGAAATTACTCCTTAGTTAGTTCCCCGGAGTTCCACTCCCGTTCAAACCAAACAACCGCACGGCATTGCCACCCAATATTTTCTCTCGGTCCTCCTCGGAGAGCCTCGGCATAGATTTTATGGTCTCCACCGTCTTGGGCCACGTAGCTACGGCGTCGCCGTGATCGAAGTCGCTGCCGATGATGATGTTGTGATTAGGCCAACCTTTGATCGTTTCTGGCAAGTAGGTTTCCCAGGATACGGCGGCGATATAGAATTGACTGAAGTATTCGCTGGGCGCTTTTTTTATTTTTTCTTTGCCGTCGAAGAACTGCCTCACCGCCACCGAAATTCCCGCTTCGCCGGGCGTGTGCGCATTCAATGTCTGCATCAGCCAGGGCACCCAACCGATGCCGCCCTCGAAGAAAGCAAACTTCAAGGTCGGGAACCGGTCCAACACGCCGCTGAAAATCAGCCTCGCCGCGCTCACCATATAGGTCAATGGAAATCCCAACGCCGTCGGGAAATGCGGGAACCCTTGGTAACGCTCCGCGCCCACCAGCCAGGGATGGCTATGTTGGGCTTCGAAAACTCTCGCTCCCGGATGGACCAGGATCGGAATATCGAGCCTGGCGATCTCTTCGTAGAGGGGCCACAGGACTTCATTATCCAGATCGCCGTCGGCCCAACCGCCGCTGAACTTGACCGCTTTCATGCCGAGGTCCTCAACCGATCGGCGCAATTCACGAATCGATTCCTGGATATCAGGCAGATAGATCCAGGCGCAACCGATGAAACGATCATCGCCGCTGATATCTTCGGCAGTGGTCTCATTGTAGGCGCGCGCCAATTGCCGTCCGAGCTCGGCATCGAGTTCATAGATCAGCATCCGGTTGTCGGGGATCAAAACCTGGACATCGAAGCCGTCCTTCTTCATGAACTCGGCGCGAAGCTCCAGGCTCCAGCGCCCTTCCTTGAATGAGTGGATCTTGTTGCCGTCCCGGTAATAGGTCGCGGTCTTCCCCGGCACCGGCTCACCGAAACGAATGATGTCGCCTTTGTCCGGCACCACTTCCACGTACCCCTTGCCCGGATGGGATACCTTGTCGATAAAACGTAGCGGCCAATAATGGGTGTCGCCGTCTATGTACATCTAGATCCTCCTGGGAAGGTTTCGCGTCTCGGGTCTCGAGTTTCGAGTCAAAAACAAAGGCGAAAAGCTAGTCGTTTACGGCTATCATCGTCCAGATTTCTTGGCTTTATCTTACCCCGTACCTGGCATACATCTCATCAATAAAGCCGCTCTGATCCAATTTTTTCATAAACCGGTCGTCGACCAGATCCTCTACTTTAACCTTCTCCACGTTGGGGTTGCGCAATTTCATCAACCGTTGAACGTTTCGCAAACCGGCTAAGCTCGCGTGAGGCTTTCGATCCAGTCCCGTAATGACATCCTTATATCCCTCCTCGGCTTCCTGGTCGTTGATGCGCAGGTACTTTTTCAGAATAGCCATGGCTGTGCCTTTATTGGCGGGTCCAAAGATAAAGGCCTCACTTTCCAATAGCGCTTTTAATAAATTCTCGACGGTCTGAGGATTCTTGTCAATGAAACTGGCCTTGGCGACGATCCCAACGCTCGAGATGGGGATATTCACCTTGCTCAGCTCCGCGAGGATCGGGTAGCCGCTTTCCCGCAGCGTGCGGCTCATCACTCCATCCAGCACCGTTGCATCGATGGTTCCTGTCACCAGCGCCTGGGCGAGAACGGATTGGTCTCCGGCAGCGATTAAGCTGATTTTATCCCGGTTCGGATCCAACCCAAAGTGTTCCAGGGCGAGAATGGCCCCCATCCAAACCGTGCCGCCGATGCTCTGGACCCCAAAGATTTTCCCGCGCAGATCCTCGGGGGTCTTGATGCCCTTGCGGGCCACAACATCATAGGTGACCCGGTTGGTAAAAGCCGCTAAAATTTTCAGATCCGACCCGCTCGCAGCCGCTCCCAACACCGCAGTTCCGCCCGTGTAACCCACATGGATATCTCCGGAGGTCAACGCCGCCACCAGTGTCGGCGCCTGGCGGATGAAAATCATTTCGGCTGGGACGCCGTACTTCGAGAAAAATCCTTGTTCCTTAGCCGCCCACAGAGGCAGCACCCTCGCGTTCACCGCGGCGTGGGCAATGACGCTCTTAGTAGGCGCCGCAGCTGTGAGAGCTGTTCCTGGCATCAATAATCCGAGCATTACAAAACAAATGGTCATGCATCTTTCCATTGTCGACTCCTTTCCTGGATATTCCAGCAGAGTAGCAGGTGATACAAAGACCTTGCGCCATACCGAACTTAAAGTCCCAGCCCAAGCAAGTTGATCGCATTCTCGCCCAACACCTTGCGCTTGTTCTCCGGCGAGATTTTGGTGCTCTTGGAGATCGGTCCGGTGACTTGACCGGGCTGCGAAGAATCCCAATGCGGCGAATCCGTCGCCAGCACCAGACGATCGCCGCCGAGATATTCCACCGCCCATTCGAACAGCCCGTCTTCAAAGGGCTCGCAGCCGACGTAGACGCTCTGATTGAAGATATCCGTCGGCCGGCGCTTCTGCCACGGCACCAGATGCGGGAGCTTCTCCCAGTGCTCGTCCATGCGCGACAGCCACCAGGGCATTTGCGAGGCGCCGGTTTCGAGACAGATGATTTTGAGATTAGGATGCTTTTCGAGGACGCCGCCGCAAAGATAGATCATCAAACAAACCATGCTTTCGATGGTGCGCCCGACCATATGGGAAAAGAAAAAGTTGTCGGCGAACCGTTCCTGACCCATGGAACCGGTCTTGGTATCGTGAAAAATAATCGGCGTCTTGGTCTTTTCGAGCTCGTCAAAGATCGGGTCGAAGTACGGGTCCCACCATTCTTTGCCGGGAATCGGCGTCGCCTTCACGTTAAGCGCCTTGCTGCCGAGCTCCCGGGAGCGATGGAGCTCCTTGATCGCTTCCTGGGGATCTTGTAGCGGAACCACCCCCGCCCACATGAGCCGCCCCGGCTGCTGCGATGCGTAATAGTTCATATAGTTGTTTTGCGCCCGCGCATAGGCGGCCGCCAGCTCCGGATCATCCGCGAACCAGAGAATATCCAGCGCCGGTGAGTTGGGTGACAGCACCGCGACGTCGATGCCGTCCAGATCCATGTTGCGCACGCGCCCTTGGGGCGTGAGATCTTCGGGCTTGAACCATTCGTTTTTTTCCGCTTTCTGCCGGCCGAGCTCCGAACCGATCATGATGCGATTTCCGACTAGCGTTTTTCGCCGCTCGTTATCTTTGGTCGGCAGTTTCCTCGGCAGAAAAGGTCGCCAATTATCTTCAACCGTCTGCTCCCAACTCTCTAAATCCCCCACCAGATGGCTGTCCAGGTCGATAACCTTCATTCCGTCAATGGTCATAGATCTATCCTTTCTTTTAGCGAGACGTTTTGCCGCCCAGAGCCTGTTCAAGAAATCCGTTCTTTTCGACTATCGTTTGGGCATCGATGCCGTTCTTTGCCAAAAACCCTTTCTCCTGCGCCACCCATAACGTGGTCGCGACGGAGCTCATCGAGGCATAGCCGATCAGCACCTTGGACCGGGATTGACCGAGACTAGCTGAAGGTTCGACAGCGAGAATGAAAAAAACGATTAGGGCTGCAAAGACACGAAAGAGCATGACAGTAGCGCTTCCGTTGGGATAACAAAGAGCAGGGCGCCTAGTCAAACGATCCACGCAAAAGTGGCCGGCCAGTCATTGAGAAAAATAAAAAACGCCGGCGAGGTCGTCCACTTCCCCGCCGGCGTCGGTTGGAAAACTGCTCTTGGATGTTCAGTTCAGAGTGCTGGGCCGGATGCCTAGCTTCCCGTCGCCAATCCAATCACGTTTTCGATAATGTCTAGGATTCGTTGGGTGCGGCGGTCGATCAGAACCACGTGTTCCTGAAGAATGACTCTTTCCCAGTACTCAGGTAAGCGCGGCAGCCGGACATCCAAATCCCGTGGAAGAGGCTCCAGCCGTTTCTGCAATCCTGGCGGGAGCTTGCCGTTCTTGTCGAGGTGCTTCTGCAAGCCCGGTGGCAGCTTGTCCTTCTTAGCCAACCCCGGCGGTAGACCCTTCGCCGGCGCGCTACGGTGATAGTACTGGTAAATTATTCTCCGTTCTTCGGGAAGAAAACGCGCGGGCCGGTCTTCGTTCAAACCCCACGCTGCTGCGACTCCCAGAAAATAAATGCTAACCAAAGCCACGAATAAGATGGTGGCTTGCTCTGTCTTCGCATGTTTGTTAAGTGCTCCCATTTTTAGTTTCCTTTCCGGCTTGGATTGCTTCGCGCGAAATGCAGAAGCTGTTGGAAATCAAGGCAATTCCTAAGCCAAAAACAGTGATTCGCGATCACGGTAAGAAACTGGAAGGTTCGGGTTGTTGCGCGACCTCGGATAGACAGCTCAGCAGGGCAAAATTGTTTGGCGTCGGTGGTTTTACTGATAGCACGCGAAAAAATCGGAGCGAGATTCCTATTGTTGACAGGGGCTACGTGCAGTGCTAATCGATTGATTAGAAGTAACGGCCCAACCATTCTCGATAGACCTTCCAGCTTGGCCAGAGCATCCTCATCTCGATCGGGCTAGCTTAATTTAGCGGTTATTGGAGAGGAACCTAGATGTCCTCCGAACGATGATAAGTAAATCATTAAGCCAGTCACTTTTGCGGTGGCGCTGCAGGAGTGTATTGGCTTCTCTATTTCAGAGGGCTACCCATCGGATGCAGGCGTTTTAGCGTAGGAAGGAGGCTTTATGTTCATAGAAACTTATTACGATGATCGGGCGACGGTTCCCGCCGGCACCAGCGCGCCGCCGATTCCCTACCCTGAATTGTCCGGGGACGAACTGACGGTGTGGCAACAATATTTGCCGATGAGGAGAGCGGTAAGGAATCTCCACTCGCGGTTCAATACCGACACTATTCCCGGTCCCGCGATTGCGGAGATCGAGAAAGCGAAAAATACCGTGCGTGCATTTGACCGCATAGAAATCTGGAGCCGTACAGACGATCCCATGGCGGTTGGAGTCATCGGCGGAGAACAGCCGCGGTATTTCTCCATCGTGCGCTGGGGGGATGCGGAGCTCACGCTTGAACAGGTAAAAAAACGACTGCAGGTCGAGAAATGGATGGTCTGGCTGACTTCCACAGTCGGGATCTTGGTCTGCATCGTTGCCACATTCGCCGCCCTGGCGTTTGGCAAATAGCGTTTGCCCCCTTTCGTGCGCCCCGCCGCTGAAGGTCGCCAATCGGCGGCGGGCTGCCTTGGGTGTTGGCTCAATCTTCCAGGTTCATCAACTTTTCAACTCGTCCGGACCTTGGACTTTGCCGCGTAATGCCCGCGGCATCTTACCTTTGTCCGTTCCACGGGAAATATTCTCCCCTGCGAGCGTCTTGCTTCGAGACCCCGTAGCGAAACTGCGGTAGGTTCAATGCCAGCGGGATATCGCAGCACGGCGAGTAACTTTCCAACGCGATTTCTTTCTGTTAGCTTAAAACGGCTTGTCCTTTAGAATTAGTTTCGGGCTGAGTGGGAGCAAAAACATGTCGCGACTATTACAATGCGTGACCGTGGTGGCGCTGCTGGTGCTGTCACACCGCGCCGACGCAGCGGATCAAAATCATTTCGCTTCGATTTTTCTGGATGGAAAGAAAATCGGCCAAATTCACTACACGCTTCGAACCGACGACAAAGGGATGGTAGAGGAGCTGAAGACGCGAAGCTCGGTATCCATCCTCGGCTTTCAAGTTTATTACTTTACGCAGGATCTGCACGAAGTGTGGAAAACCGGTGCGCTGCAGAGCATGCAGGGTGACACGGACGATCATCGTACAATCTACAAGTCGTCGCTCAAACGCAATGCCAAAGAGTACGATGGCATGCTGAACAGCAAGCCCTTGACCCTACCGCACAATGCCTTTCCCACTTCTGTCTGGCATTACGAAATTACCCAGCAGTCGCTGCTCTTTGACTTGAAGGATTTCCGGCTGATGAAGGTCAATGTAAGCAAAAGTGAAGATTCAGTTTCAGTCGCCGGGCGATCGATTCCCGCAAGCAGGTTTGATTTCTCGGGGGAGTGGCAGGCTTCGATCTGGTTTGACCAGAACAAGCAGCTGGTGAAGCTGAATTATAAGGCTGAGGGCCGGGACATTGTTGTAACGATGGATCCAAAGTAAGTCCTGCACGACAGAACAAAAACAGTTTGCCCTCTCGCTCCCCGCCTCTAGCAGGTTGATGAAAACTCTGATTGCAGGCTGCTAGGCTGGATCCCTCGACGGTTCAAGGCACGGAAAAGACGATCAGCTGATCGGTGACTCCCCCTGCTCCAGGCTTCAACGAGCCGGCGGCGAGGTAAACCCGCCCGCCGGTTGTCGCGGCGGCAGTCCCATGCCGGCCCCCGGGCATCGGAGCGAGTGTCTTCCAGCTTTTAGTTTTCGGATCGTAGGCCTCGTTCTCAGCGAACGTGTTAGGCGCAAGCTCCCCGCCTAATACCAGGATCAGACCCTGATAAAGCGTATAGGCGACCCCGCTGCGTGCGGTGGGAAGCGACGGTCCCGACGTCCAGGAATTCGTCGCCGGGTCGTAGATGTCGTGCATATCCGTTGGTTCATTGGATGCTCCGAAACGGCCGCCGACGGCATGAATTTTTCCCTCGGCGGCAACCAGCGCCATATGATCGCGCGCCTTGGGCAGCGGGGCGCGCTCGCTCCAGGTGTTGGTCGCGGGATCATAGACCTGATGGGTTGCCACCGTCTGGCCTGCGGGAGTGCGTCCGCCAGTTGCGTAAATCTTGCCGTCGAGCACGGTGACGGCCACCGCGCCGAGGCCGGACTTGAGCGGGCTCAGCGAGCGCCAACTGTCTGCTGCAGGATCATACTCAGAAACGTGAGGTTGCCCGTCCTTATGAACGGACCCAACGAAGCCGCCGACGGTGTAGATTTTACCGTTCAGGACGGCGGTGCCGATATGATCGAGTCCGTGCGGCAGCGGGGCGCGGGTGCGCCAGCGATCGGTCGCCGGGTCGTATTCATCATGGTAGGTCCCCCCCACCCCCTTTACTCCCCCGCCAATGACGTGGACCTTGCCGCCCACCGCTGCCAGGGCCACTTCGTTGCGCGCAAGTGGAATCGGCGCTTTCATCGTCCAGCTTCCCTGCGATTGCGCCTGGACAGTTACTGTCGACGCGCCGAGCACCATCCCAAGTCCGGCGAATCGTAGAACCGCCAAATACCTAGCGTGCATGGTTTCCTCCTCACTGACCGGACGATATCGTGGCTGGAGAGCTATGCAACCAAAGAACGCAAATAACACTCGCGTCCCCTTTTCTTCTCTATCGGTTCAAGTTCTCCATGAATTCGAATGCTGTGAACCGTCGGAGAGGCGATTTAAGGCCGCCGAAGAACACCTACGATCGGCGGATTACCGCCCTCGTAGCAGCTTCAGGAATTCGTCGTTGCTTAGGTAAACGCCGCTTCGACTTCACGCACCTCCATCTTCGCGACGTTGGTTCCCAGCTTGATCCCCGCCTTTGCAACTTCCGCTTGAAAGGTCTTGGTCTTGGCCTCGAGGTCCGCCTTGTCGGCGTAGGTCCTGACCCAGATAAACTCGTTCTGCGGGCGGTTCACCCACGTCCCAACGATGGGCACGCCGATGCGCGCGTGCAGCACAGTGATTTCCTCTTTGAAGTGCTTGAGGAAAGCGTCCATCTCACCCTTGTTGATTGTGTAAATGCGAATCTGTGACAGCATTTCGATTTCCTCCTTTTTTGCTAGCCGCCGCGCTCAACCCGAACGGCCTTTGTACAATAATCAACAGGAACTTCCATTTTAGAGCGTGCTCCTGCCGGCTTGTTAACCTGGAGAATTCTCTGCACAGGCGGGCTTGTACCACGATCTCCCCGAAAGGATCAAACAAAAAGTCTGTCCCGTTTCCCTGCCCTCATCTGCAGGGTCTCGTCAAGTCGTGTTTAGCAGTTGAAAATCCCTCTAAATCTCCCTTTATCAAAGGGAGACTTTATATTCCCCCCTTTTTCAGAAGGTGTACGGACCGGGAACAAGGGTAAAGGGGGGAAGGGGGGATTTTTGGACAAACGTGAGTTGTGAATCCAAGCCAGTTAGGTGAAACTGACTTTGACGATTCCCTGCCCTCATCTGCCGTTTCAGCGCGTTAAATGCTAAATTCGATCTATCATGCTTGCCGACTCAAAGCCGATCCCAAGCAAATCTCCGGTGATCCAAAACGGATTGTGCTACGTGAGCTTTGCCTATGACGCCGCACGATCCATCGATCTCGGAGAGGCCGAACGGCGGATCGCCCATGCTACCGAGCGACCAACCATCGCCCACAAGCGGCGCACCCCCAGTTATTTTGAGTATCAACCGCCTCCGCTCCGCACCAGCCGCGAGTCCGAGCCCTACCCCATCGGTAAGTTTACGACCCGTTCCAGCGTCGATCTCATGATTTATGATTTCGGCGCGGTTTCCGTAATCTATACGCTTACTATCGACGGACCTTTTGAAGATCTCCTCGTCCTTAGCGAAGAGCTTTACGATAATGAAACGCTGCTCCGTGATTCGCGCCTGCGGGTGGATCAACTACTGCAGGTTATCGGCGATGCCGCAAGCCAGAGCCATCCGTCGCCCGTCGTGGAAGACTATGTAATTTTCCAGGTGGAGCGTTTCGCCGAGCCCGTGGATCTTAGGCTATTCACTGCCGAACACGCCCGCGAGATCGCCCAGCTTCTCCGCGCCGAGCGCCAAGCGCTCTCCGATCAGGAGGTCGAGGACGCCCTGGCTGTGCGGCTCTCCTACAGCGCCAATGACATCACCCTGGTGGACTGGAACGCCGCGCTCTTAGTCGACAGCGAAGGCGATGATGTCCGCGCCCTGCTTGATTTCGCCAACGTCGAATTGTTGGAGATGCGCTACGTCGATCAAAAACTCGATCGCGCCTTGGACCAGGCCTACGAGACGCTTTCCCGGCATTCATGGAGTCTACCGTGGGTTTTCGGGTCCTACGGCGCCGACTTGCGCAGCCTGGCCGAACTGCAAGTCGATAATGCTACCTTATTCGAGGGCGTGAATAATACCTTGAAACTGGTCGGGGATCAGTACCTGGCGCGCGTCTATCGGATGGTCAATCGCCGCTTTCATCTTGACGAGTGGGATTCCAGCATTCTGCGCAAATTGGAGACGCTGGAAAGCATTTACCAAAAAATCTCCGATCAGGCCTCGACCCGGCGCATGGAGATCCTGGAGTGGGTCATAATCTTTCTAATCGCGTTTTCAATCGCTTTGGAGTTTATCCACTAACGGGTCAGACCCCGTGAATCGCACGCCAGATGAAAATTCCTCACGTGCAGACGCTCTCCAAACCTACGATCACGCCGAAGTGTTTACTTCTCGACATGCCCCTGGGATCCCCCGCGCTGCCCGAGCGCGATTCGGGTGTGGCAAACTAGCCAACGGCACTAAGGACCTTCCCGCTGACCTCGACCGGTTTGGCGTCGATAAGAACAAAAGCCATCACACAAGGTTGGCTACCGCGGTTAACCCAATTGTGGATCGTTCCGCGCTGCACGAGCACGTCGCCCGCTTTCAGATGGACGACCGAGTCGTCGAGCTCCATATCGATCTCACCCGAAATAACCACGGCATAGTCGATCGAGTCGGTCCGGTGGTTCCGCGGCGCCACCCCGGGCGCGAACTCAATGACACGAAAAACCGTTCCGTTCTGCAGCGTCGTGCCCACTTTTCTCAGCCCCTCGTCGGCATCACCAGTGTTGTTTACCGGAAAAGATTCCGTAGTCCAGACAACGCTGGCCGACGCCCCCGGCCGGTTCGAGGTGATGTTTTTGGAAACTTCGTCGATCTTGACGACCGCGCGCCCCTTGGCGTCATGTCCGGTGACGATCCGTCGTACTTGAACTGCCATGGTTTTCTGCCTCCTTCCAATTGCCGCTGGCTCAGATGTCATGCAATGAGTAAACTGGGAATTCCGGATACGCCTAAATGGCCCCCTTGAACTTGAACTTCGTCGGCTGTTCCACGGGCAAGTCAGCGGCCTTGGCGCTTTTTAGGATCTTGTCCACGTCCTTTACTTGGCCTTACGATTTAGCCCGATCGCCCTATTTAGCCATTCCGACTATAAATTTTGGATTAGCGCGAATCGAAAACTTGCTGTAGTCGGCCATCCTGGTCGAGCCGCAATATTACCTTGGGTGAATCGGACCCCGATCACGAAATCCTGGTTCTCACGGTAACCCAACTCTATTAGGGCGTCGCGGAGGCCGACCACGCCTGGCGTAGGTCCCCAGGAATCCGTCAACGCTCCGATACGGATAGGCTTAGTGCGCTCCGCGGCATCTAGGTCAAGGATGAGCAGCGGCTTGAGGGCAACCAGCATAAAAAGAATCAAATACCCTCGCATTATTTTTCTCACTGTAGTCCTTGACCCTGACGAGTTCGCAATAGGAGGACAATCGATAATCCAAATTTGATTTATCTTATCACTTTGTCCGCCCGCATTCTTATTTTGGATTTTCGATTGTTCGATCATCCGATTACTTTATCTTCCTATCTAGCATTCCTGAGGCCCCCTTGGACTTGGGTCCTGATTCGAGTGTGCACGCTCCAGCCCTACTATAAGGTTCGGCTGGCGGAGCCGGAAATAGCACGCCATCGCGGCTGCTGCCAGGAAGTTTCCGAGGAGTATCGCTGGCCAAGCTAGCTGTTCAAGCACCGGCTCAGCAAAAACGAATGCGGTGCCGACAAATCCAAATTCCAGAATCACAAAAAGCAATAAGCAAAAGACAAGATTGGGATTCTTTCCAGTCGATAAAAGGAGATGCGCCGCAATTCCACCCAGCACCACAAAGACCAACACATGAACCCATGTGTACATCAGAGTCAGCTTCAAAGAAAGCTGCACTCCCTCCGTCGAGGCAAGATCTTCTGGCCCCAGGAAGAGCGCGGTGCCCAGGACAGTAGGCGCGTAAAAAGGTAGGCCACTGACCGTGTCCAGAAATAGGAACCAAATGGCAATGACTGCCGCTCCGACGATGCCAGCAATAAGACCGTCCAGATAGACCATCATCCTGACCTTCATTTTTCACCTCTTTTGACCGCCTTTTCGTTCCAGTCGGCAATCACATCCGCGCGTACCGCACCGTACACCAGCAGCGACCCTGCCAGAAGTATACGTAATCCGACTCGTTTCATGGTTTCCCCTTGTTAACGAGATTTGATGAAAGACCGGCGCCTACCGTTTATTGTAGAGCCGATACCACCGCATCGTTCCGCGAAATGCTGATATGCTTCCCACTTAAACGGCTAAAGAGAGAAGAAAATTGAATTGGCAAAGGAAATCCAACCGC